>Ga0326597_10010464_pt1 | contig 12357 bp, 9 predicted proteins | sample RVTome_12_FD_203789 | JGI IMG/M metagenome (GOLD analysis project Ga0326597, IMG submission 203789) | Soil microbial communities from uranium-contaminated site in the Upper Colorado River Basin, Wyoming, United States - RVT100D185 | ecosystem: Environmental > Terrestrial > Soil > Contaminated >... | reverse complement strand
TGGTCAACCTCGTGACGAACGCTATCAAGTTCACGGAGGAGGGTGGGCACATCGCGCTCAACTGCGAGATCGAGAAGGACGTGGTCCAGGTCTGCGTGGAGGACACCGGCATCGGGATCCCACCGGGCAAGCTCGAGATCATATTCGATCCGTTCGTGCAGGTGCGCGCCGACCTGACGAGGACGGCGGACGGCGCCGGCCTCGGGCTCGCGATCAGCCGGGAGCTCGCGCGCGGCATGGGTGGTGACCTGCTCGTGGAGAGCGAGCTCGGTCGGGGAAGCACGTTCACGGTGTGCCTGCCGGTCGGCTCGTCGCTGGCGGCGTGCGACTGACCTCCGGACACGTCGGGGTTCTCCCGCACCCCCACACATCGCGCCTCCCGCCCCCACCAAGTGAAGAAGTCTTCATCCCGCGTTCACCTCGGCTTCAGCGCTCATGCCGCTGGACGAAGACACGTCCATCCACTGGCACGGCATTCTGCTGCCCCAACGCGATGGACGGAGTGCCCATGGTGAACTTCCCCGGTATTCCTCCGGGCGAGACGTTCGGGTACCGACATCCGCTGCTTCAGCACGGCACGTATTGGGATCACAGCCTCACCGGCGACGCGAAGGCGGTCGCCACCGCCGACCTGGGGATCGCCATCGGCGCCGGGACGGACGTGGCCGTCGAAGCGGGACACATCGTGCTCGTACGCTCCGATCCACGGGACATCCCCCGGATCCTCGCGCTGTCCCGGGCCACCTACCGCAAGATGCTGCAGAACCTCTGGTGGGCGGCTGGCTACAACATATTCGCGATTCCGCTGGCCGCGGGCGTGCTCGCTTCACGGGGCGTGCTGCTCAGTCCCGTGCTCGGAGCCGTGCTCATGTCCGCAAGCACGGTCATCGTCGCGGTGAACGCTCAGTTGCTGAAACGGGCGGAGCTGTAGGGGAGGCTGCCCAACAGGGAGGGGCAGAGCGACGCCGGCTTCGCGGCCACGCCGGTCGGCCCAGGCGTCGCGGCACCCCCCAAGCGAAAGCGGGCCGCCGCCCCGGAGGACGGCGGCCCGCACCGCGTGACCAACCCGCCGTGAGCGCCTAGACCCAGCCCTTGCGGCGGAAGTCCTTGAGGGCCGAGGCCCAACGGTCCATCTCGTTGGGAAGCCCGAACGACAGCCGGTTCCACTGCAGCATCGGCGGGAAGTGCCGCCCGACCAGAAGACCGGCGTCCCGCATGCGGCCCTGGTATTCGGTCAGATCCCCATTGATGCGGTGCATGAGGAAGTTGGCCTGCGTCGGCAGGTATTCGAGCCCCAGCTCGTCGAGCGTCTGGTGCACGATCGCCTTGGCTTCCTTGTTGACGGCGACGCTGCGCTCGATGAGCCCGTGGTCGTTCAGCGAAGCCAGGCCAGCAGCGGCCGCGAGCTCGTTCGGATTGTTCTGGACCACGAACTCGTTCAGAAGCGCCGCCGTGTCCGGGTGCGAAACGCTGTATCCGAGGCGCATGCCCGCCATCGCGAAGATCTTCGAGAACGTTCGGACCACCACCACGTTGGGCTTGTCTTCGATCCACTTGATGGCCGTCCAGTAGCTCGGATCTTCGGCATACTCGAAGTACGCCTCGTCCATGATGAACGTCGTCGTCTCGGGAGCCTCCGCGATCCATTCGTCGATGGCGGCGGACGACGTGATCGTTCCGGTGGGGTTGTTCGGGTTGCAGAAGTACACGACCGAAGGGCGGCGGGAAGCGGCCTCCCGCATACGCCCGATGTCGTGCTCGTGCTTCCCGGTGATCGGCACCGACATGATCTCGTAGGACTCCGTCACCTGGTAATCCCCGATATCCTCGAACGTCGGCTCGGCGAGCACGAGGGGCTTTCTCGGACCCCGGAACGCCTGCGCGGCCACCTGCAGGATCTCCGTTGACCCGGCGCTCAGCACGATGTTCTCGGGCTGGACATCGACGAACTCTGCGAGGCGCTCCACGAGCTGGCGCCGGTGGGTGCCCGGATACCGGTTCGCGAGCGGCAGCGCGTCGATGACTGCCTGGCGCGCGGCAGGCGACAGCCCGATCGCGTTCTCGTTGGAGCTGAGTCGAACGGTCCCGTCCTGGAGGGTCTTGCCCACGGCCCAGGAGGGCACACGGCTGAACAGCGATCCGACGGCGCTGCCTCCGCCGGTCAATCCGGCCAGCCCGGCGGTCATTCCAGTGGTTACGAAGCCACGGCGATCCATGCGTCCTCCTACCTGAGACGGTTGCGGATCCTGCAATCTGGGCCACCGGCCGATGGATCGAAAGGGGGCGCCCACGGTACGATCGCAAACTCCTTGCTCACTCATCATGGACGGAGCCGCATGCGACGCCCCCTACCCGTACTTCTCCTCGTGCTCGGCCTATCAGCTCTCGCGATGGCTCCGCCCGCGCTGACGGCACAGGTCCACGAGGCTCCGGTACGCTACGACGAGGATCATCTTTCGGCCGCGTTCCACGAGGGACGCCGCGGCGAGGTGATGGAGCGCCTGCCCGAGAACGCGCTCGCCGTGCTCTTCGGGGCGCCCGTCCGGAATCGCTCGAACGACGTGAGCTTCGAGTACCGTCAGCAGAGCGATTTCCTGTACCTGACCGGGAGCTCGGAGCCCGGCTCGGTGCTCGTGCTTGCGCCGGGCGGGGTGACGGTCGACGGCCGGGCGGTGAGGGAGCTCCTGTTCGTGCCCCCGCGTGACCCCGCCCAGGAGGTGTGGCTCGGCCGGCGGTTCGGCACGGATCGGGCGATGGATCAGCTCGGGATCGAGCTCGCGCTCGAGGCCACGCGCTTCGAAGAGGTGATGGCGCCGCTGCTGGCGGGCGGCGCGCACCGCGTGTTCCACCTGCCGCTGCCGGATGGCGTTCCTTCGGGCTCGGACCTCGAGGGCCAGTTGGCCGTGTTCGAGCGTGAAGTGGACGCGGTCGAGATCCCCGAGGCCGGCCTGGTCGGCTTCATGCTGCACGGCGTGCTCGCTTCACCTTCTCCGCAGCTCTTCGAACGACTCAAGATCCTCGCCGAGCGGGGCTTCGAGCCGGCGGCTTCGTCCGACCCGACGGCCCGCTCGCTCGCGGAGGCATTCATGGAAACCGAGGGATACGACGACTGGACGGTGCGGCACGCCGACCTCACCCAGGGGCACCCGGATGGTACCACCCTGCGCGAGATGCTCGACGATCTGCGCACGCTCAAGACCGACGAGGAACTCGAGGTGCTCCAGAGCGCCATAGACATCACGGTCGAGGCCCACCGGGACGTCATGCGGCAGCTCGAGCCGGGGTGGACCGAATACGAGATCGAGGCCCTCATCGAGTACGACTTCAAGCGCCTCGGTGCCGAGTACCCGGCCTTTCCGAGCATCGTCGGCAGCGGCGAGAACTCGGTCATCCTGCACTACGAGACCAACCGTCGCACGACGGAGCCCGGTGACCTCGTGGTCATGGACGTGGGGGCCGAGTACCGCGGTTACGCCGCCGACGTGACACGGACCGTCCCGGCGAGCGGGCGGTTCACGGACGACCAGCGGGCGGTGTACGACGTCGTGTATCGCGCTCAGGAAGCGGGCATCCGCGCGACGCGGGCAGGCGCGTCGTATATGGCGCCTCACCAGGCGGCCGAGCAGGCCCTCGCGGAAGGGATGGCCGAGCTGGGTCTCATACGGGATGCGAGGGACCTCAACGGGCTCCGCCGCTTCTTCATGCACGCGACGAGCCATTATCTCGGACTCGACGTGCACGACGTGGGCATGGGCGGACCGCTCGAGCCCGGCACCGTCATCACCGTCGAGCCCGGGATCTACATACCGGCCGCCGAGGACATCGACCCGCGCTGGTGGGACATCGGCGTGCGGATCGAGGACGACGTGCTCGTCACCGAGGATGGTCCGGTCGTCCTGTCCTCGGGGGCGCCCCGTTCCTCGTCCGACGTGGAAGCGCTCATGGGCGACGGCGCCCGCTGAGACGGATGCGGGCCCGCTCCCTCCTTTCCGGAGAAGTCCCCTCAGCGGATCTCCGCGTCCACCTCGTTCTCTCCTTCGGACCGCGCGATGACCGCCGCGCCGCAGGAGTCGCTGAAGATGTTCACCGCCGTGCGGTACATGTCGAGCGGACGGTCGATGGCGAGCATGGATCCGACGATGACGTTCACCTCCGGCCCTCGCAGCCCGATGGCCTCGAGCACGATGAAGATCACGACGAGCCCGGCCGAGGGGACTGCCGCCGCGCCGATCGACGCGAGTAGAGCGGTGAGCACGACGATCCCCTGCTGCAGCAGGCTCAGGTCGAACCCGAGCACCTGAGCGATGAACAAAGCTCCGACGCACTCAAAGATGGCGGTGCCGTCCATGTTCACCGTCGCACCCATCGGGAGCACGAACGACGACACCTTGTTCGAGACGCCGACCTTGTGCTCCACTGCGTTCAGCGTCACCGGCAGTGTAGCCGCGGAAGAGCTCGTCGAGAACGCGATCAGGAGCGGCTCGCGCATGTTCGCGAAGTGGATCCTGGGAGAGATTCTGCCGAGCACGATCAGGATGAGGGGCAGGGTCACGAACAGATGGATGGTCAGCCCGCTGAAGATCGTGAACGCATAGAGCGCGAGCGGTCTGAAACCTTCGAATCCGGTGGTCGCCACCATACGCGCGATCAACGCGAACACACCGATCGGCAGGAACTTGATGATACCCGACGTGAGGCGCATCATCGCCTCGAACAGGGCGTCGAAGAGCTCCGTCACGATCCGCTGCGGCCTCTCCGGCATGGTCGTCACCGCGGCTCCGAACACGATGCTGAAGAAGATCAGCGCCAGCATGTCGGCGGTGGCCGCCGCCTGGAAGACGTTCTCCGGGACGATGTCCAGGATGAGCTGGACCGCGGAAGCCGGCGTCTCCAGGTCCGGGAGATCGGCGCTGGTGGTTTCCGTCATGTTCGCCCCGACCCCGGGGCGGATGAGGTTCACCAGGAACAGGCCGACCGTGACGGCGAGCAGGCTCGACAGGATGTAGTAGCCCAACGTCTTGCTGAACAGCCGCCCGAGCGCTTTCCCACCGCCTACCGAGGCGACCCCGGACACGATCGACGTGAGCACCAGCGGCACGATGATCATCCGGAGCAGCTTCATGAACAGGTCCCCGAGCCACCCCAGCGTCTCGGCCGCGGGGGGCCCGACGAGGAAGCCGGTGACGCCACCGGCCAGCATCGCGACGGCGACCTGCCAGTGGAGTCTCATGTACCAGGGCGCATCAGGGTTGTGTTCCATCTCGCTCGACCTCGGAAGGTGGATGGTGCGGAAGCGACAGGGTAAGGGACATGGGCCCGGGAGGCCCGTTCCGTCAATCCTTGTCGCGGATTTCCGTCCTTTCGATGACGTCGCCGGTAAGCAGCGTATCGACCACGTCCATCCCCGCGAGCACCGTCCCGAAAACGGTGTAGTCGTAGTCGAGGCGCACATTGTGGACGAGGTTCACGAAGATCTGCCCATCACCGGTATCCCGCCCGCGGGTGGACAGGCCCACAGTGCCGCGCCAGTGCGAGACCGTGCCGATCTCGTCCCGCGTATACGGACCGTCTCCGGCGTACTCGTTGGCCGCCGGCGACCCGCCCTGGATGACGAAGTTCGGCACCCATCGATGCAGGGTGAGGCCGTCGAAGTGGCCTTCGCCCGCCTGGCGGAAGAAACGGAACGCGTTCGTCGGCGCGAGCGTGGGGAGCAGCTCGATGACGACTTCGCCGCCTCTTGTCATGTGCAGCACGACGACGCTCCCGTCCATTTCGGCGAGCTGCTCGACCGTCGGGAGGGCGAGACGGGACGGAGCTTCGGGACGTGCTTCGCGGGATTCGCCGGTCCACGTCTCCAGAACGCTCGCGACTTCCGTTGCAACGACCGCGTCGTAGTCCTCGAGGTACGGCTCCAGGCGCGGAGCCAGGGACGCGTTTCCAGTGTCCCTGAGCAGGGCCAGCAACGCCATCCGGGGATCGCGAGCCGTCTCGCGCCTCGCGCTCGAGATCCGCTCGAACGCGGTGAGGACCGCTTCCGCGACTTCGGCTCCCGGCACCCCCTCGATCAAGCCGGCGGCCGTGATCAGGAGCTGCCCGTCGTCCATGTCGAGTTGGTCGAGCGCGAGCGATCGAGCTGCCCGTGTCTCGAGCGCGGCGACCGACGGAAGCGCGGCCGTGCGAACGTTGGGGTCGGGATCTTCCACGAGTACATCGAGCGTCGCCCGGTCTCCGAGCATGCCCGTGACCTCGGCGACCGCCGAGCGGACGAATGGGCTCGGATGGTCGCGGTGCGCGGGGAGGGTCGAGCGAGCCTGCTCCGGCCGCAGCCGGGCGAGCGCGCCCAGCGCATGGCTCGCGGCTCGCCACTCGCCATCGGCTTCGGGCGGGAGCGCCTGCGCGACCGCGTGGAGGTGCGCCACCACCTCTCCGCCGAGAGTTCCCGGACACGCCTCTCCGAGCGCGTCCAACGCGACGAGCCGCACACCCGTGGATTCGTCCGCGCTCGCGCGCTCGAGCAGGAGGTTGCAGGTGCGCTCGTCCCGTTCCGAGGCAGCCACCACGCTCACCGCGGCGATGCGCACGATGAGCTCGGGGTCGCCGAGGGCCTGCATGAGGCGCTCGGCGCGCTCCGGCTCGGGCTCCATCCCGAGATAGCGCGTGGCCGTCGCTCGCACGCTCGCGTCCTCGTCCTCGATCGCCGTGTGGAGCGTGGTCGGGTCGAGCCGGCCACGCTGCCCGAGGGCGAGCACGGCCACGGCCCGGGTCCTCGCGGCCGAGGTCGCCTCGTCGGGGCCGGCGGGCACGCGGCCGGCGAGGGTCGTCAACGCCTCGTAGAGCTCCGGGTCGGAGCCGGGCGCTCCCGAAGCGCGAGACAGGGACTCGAGCCCGAGCGCGACGCCGAGCGCGGTTTCGGCGGGGAGGTCGGCCTCCCGGACCCAGCCCGCGAGCGTCGGCAGCACATCCGCGGGCGCGGTCCCGCCAGGGCGGATGCGACCCAGCGCGCGGGCGAGGTCCCCTCTTACCGTCGGGTGCCGCTCGCGCCCGGCGGCCTCCATCAGAGGTTCGAGAGCGGTCGAACCGTCGGCGCCGTGGACGGACTGTGCCACCCCGAACGCGGCCGCGCTCCGAACCGAGGCGTCGGCGTCGGCCAGCAACGGGGCCACGGTGCTCACCAGCTCCGGGTCTTCGAGCCGGCCGACCGCGCGCGCGGCGAACCGCCGGGTCGCCGGATCGTCGTGGGTCAGCGCCTCGACGAGCGGGGCCCGCCCGGCGCCGGCCGTAGGCCTGGCGTCCTCCGTGGTGAGCACTTCGTGCAGCGCCCGGTAGGCGGAATCGCCGCTGGCCGGGCCACAGGCCGCGAGCGCGAGCGTCAGCGTCAACCCGAGCAGGCGTGCCGCCAGGAGCCTCGTCGTGAGCATCATGGGTCAGGAGTCCGTCGCAGGGGCGGAAGTCACGGTGGGGGTGCGAGCCAGTACGCGGTCCACGTGCGCGTCGGCGGCCCCCACGAGCCTGTTGTGGAGCTGGTGGAACAGGTCGGTCGCCGCTTCCCCCGCCCAGCCGTCTGGAAGTAGAGCGCGGGGAAGATAGGGATCTTCGAGCGGAAATGCCCGAAACTCGTGAATGAGCCCGAAACGGAGCGTGTAACATTCCTCGTCATCCACAGGAGGGCCTCCCGACATCCGCTCGAGCACCGGAGCCCACCGCTCGAGGAACTCGCGATAGTGCTCGCTCACATCTTCGAGGGCCCAGCACCGCGCCACCAGCTCGGCCACCGGAGCACCGGCGACGCGGCTCGCGCGGAAGCATTCCACGTGATCCTCGATGCCGAGCTCGTTCGCCAGATCGGACACGGCGTCCTCGACATCGTGCGGCGAGATCCAGAGCCCGTTACCGAGCGATCCGAAACCGAGCCAGGCGAGCCGGTCCCGCAGCCGGTCGCGGAGCTTCCTGGCATCCTGCGGAATGGAATAAGCGAGAAGAAACCACCGCTCGTCCCAGGGGCCGTCCCACGAGGGATGGAAGATCCTGGCCTGTCCCTCCTCGAGCAGCTTCCTGCCCCGGGGTGTCAGCTCGTAGAACGCGTGCCGCCCGATCCTGCGTGTGCTCAGCCAGCCCTTGCCGGCCATGCGGGAGAGCACCGTGCGCACCGCGCCTTCGGACAGGCCGAACGGATGGAGCAGGGAGATGAGGGCGCCGACCCAGGTCGGACCTTCGCGGTCGAGCAGGTACTCGCCGTACAGCGTGAAGACGAGGTCCTGCGGGCGCTGGGAAGGCGTCGGTGGCGCCACGGGTCAGGCGCCGAAGGACGAGGCCCATGCCCGGCGAGCCCCGGGTCCCCTCGGCCACCCGACGATCAGAATGCCTCGAGCTTGTGGAAGGTCTCGATGCCGTTCTTGAACCAGTGCTCGCGGAACGGCTCCGCCGAGACCTCGTGACGGAGGATGCCACCCGTCATCGCGTGGGGGAAGAGCGTCATGCGACCCGCCTCGTTCTCGTGGACGGTGTAGTCCCCGCTGATCTGAAGCGTGGTCCGCAGCTTCTGCTCGCCGTTCATCATGAAGCCCTGGAGCAAGTGCGTCGTGGTCTCCCACGCCCCGGGCGTGACGCTCATGTCGACGATGGGCTCGCCGCCCCCGAAGACGCGGACGCGCATCCGGTCGTCCGTCTCGATGAACTGCGCGTCGATGTCCTGGTCGTGATACGGGAAAAAGAACCGCTCGGACTTGATGCGGCGGGCCTCCTTCGAGCTCGTCGCCGCGACGAAGGGATAGAATCCGGCCTTCGCGTGCTGACCCCATTGGGCCACCATCGGCGGGACGATGACCGAGAACATGATCTCCGTGTAAGGCCCGACGACGCTGTCGTCGAAGAGAAAGGCCGTCACAGAAAGCACACTTCGTTGGTGCCGCACCTCGATGGGCTCGAGATGCTCCGGCAGAACGGCCCGGGCATCCGAAGTCGCCATCTCGAAGAACGCGCTCACCCCGGTGTTGAACCGGTAGCTGCCTACGGACATACCCCGTACCTCTGGAGCACTTTCCGGATGATGGCGGCTCCTTCTTCGAGCTCTTCCTTCGAGTGCGCGGCGGAGATCGACATCCGGAACCGGGACTTGTGCTTGCCCACGGCCGGATACTTCACCGGATTGATGAAGACGCCTTCCCGCAGGAGCTCCTCGCCCATCATGAAGATCCGTGCGTCGTCGCGCACCATGATCGGGATGACTTGGGACGTCGAGTCGCCGGTCGGGATCCCGGCCTCGGACAGGAGCTTCTGCATGTAGGCGACGTTCTTCCAGAGCTTCGTGCGAAGCTCCGGCTCCTGGCGCGCGAGCTCGAGCGCCTGGCGCAGCCCCGCCACCACGACGGGGGAGAGGGCGCAGGAGAAGAACCGGGAGCGCGAGAAGCCCCGCAGATAGTTGATCAGCTGCTCGGAGCCCGCGATGAACCCACCCTGTCCGCCCAGGCTCTTGGAGAACGTACCCAGGTGGATGTCGATGTCCTTGTCGAAGCCCTGATCCTCGGCGACGCCCCTGCCCGTCTCACCGAACACGAACGTCGAGTGTGCTTCGTCGATCATCAGGCGGGCGCCGTGCTTGCGGCACACCTTCACGATCTCGGCGAGCGGCGGAACGTCCCCGTCCATGGAGTAGACACCTTCCACGATGACCAATTTCTTGCCGTCGAAGCCAGTGAGCTTCCGGTCGAGGTCATCGCCGCGGTTGTGGCGGAAGAAGCGCGACTTCGCCTTGGACAGGATCATGCCGTCGACGATGCTCGCGTGCGCGTACTGGTCGGCCACGATCAGGTCGCCCGAGCGCATGAGGCCCGCGATGGTCCCCACGTTGGCGCTGTAGCCCGTCGGGAAGATCATGGACGCCTCGGTGCCCTTGAACGCAGCGAGCTCCTCCGCGAGCTGGCGGTGCAGGGCGGTGGTGCCGCTCAGGATCGGCGAGCCCGACGACCCTCCGCCGTAGATGTCCACGGCGTCCTTGATCGCCTGCTTGACCTCGGGCCGGTACGACAGACCGAGGTAGTTGTAGGACGCGAAGTTCACCAACCCGCGCCGGATCTCTCCGGTCTTCGTGTCCTCGACGTCCACCCGCGTGCCCGGCTGCGTGTGCAGCGGCAGCTCGTACAGGTAGTAGCCCGCCGGCTTGACCTCGGACCACCAGTCGTCGAACGGCTGCAGAAGGGCGAATGCATCGTCGCCCGCTCCGAAGTAGAAGTTGGTGTAGTCGTACTCCATGGCCCCCGGAATGGTGGGGGGGCCGACGACGTCGCTGTGGTCCATGGGAATCCGACTGGTTGACGTCTTCGTCTCCACGTCGGCACTCACCGCGGAGCCGTGCTTTTCGGGCTTTGACATATCGGTTACCAGTTGTATGCGGGATGGCACAGGATCAATTTCCGTCAATCGTGCCGGCACATCAATGGTGCCGTTTCATGGACGCCGACGGAGGAGCCCCTCGTTGGTGCTCGAAAGAAGCTCGATTCGTTGTTTCGTTGGGGGGCAGACCCAAAGAAATGCATGTAACGTGCCAGCGCCCGGAGGGTGATGCACCGCGAGGCCGATGACCCGTCCGGGGAGGTCCCCGTCGTGCTCGCGCACGGCTTCACGGGATCCTCCGCCTCCTGGCCGGACGGGATCCTGGAGGGGCTGGCCTCGACCGGGCCGCGCGCGGTCGCCGTGGATCTTCCAGGGCATGGCGCGCGCACCGAGGAGGAGGGTCCGGGCGCGTTCACGCTCGAAGCCGCCCTGGCGGTGCTCGGGAGCGCGACGACCGGGCGGATGGATCTCGTGGCCTACTCGATGGGCGGTCGCATCGCACTCCACTTCGCGGCGAGATTCCCCGAGCGGGTCCGCAGGCTGGTGCTGGAGTCGGCCTCGCCCGGGCTCGAGCGCGCGCGGGAGCGTGCCTGGAGGAGAGCCGAAGACGAATCGCTCGCGCTGCGTATCGAACGCCACGGGGTGGCCGCGTTCGTCGCCGACTGGTCGAGCCGTCCCGTGATCCGTTCCGCCCGTTCGCGTCCGCCGGAGTTGGAGGAGCACGTACGAAGAGCACGGTCCGCGAACAGCGCGGAAGGACTCGCCGGGGCGCTGCGCGGTCTCGGCACTGGCGCCCTTCCGTCGCTCTGGACAAGGCTCCACCAGGTCCGGTCGCCGACGCTTCTGTTGGTGGGGGCCGAGGATCCGAAGTTCGTGAAAATCGGGTGCCGCATGGCGGATGCGCTCCCGGACGCGGTTCTCGAGATCGTCCCCGGAGCGGGTCACACGATCCATCTCGATCGGCCTCAGGAGTGGCTGGAACGGGTTCGCGGACACCTCGCGGAGCGCTGACCGCAACCCGCCGAGCCCATGAATGGAGGGCCGACCTTCCTTCCGCTAGACTTCGGATCTTTCGCTCCCGAACTCCTCCCTGACGCTACCTCCGGGGTCCGATGCGCCGAGTTCCGACCGCCCCCCTCGATGCCGGCGTCACCGATCACGATCGATCGGTGATCTACGCGTCCATGCTGGTGACGCTCTTTCTCGCCGCGCTCGATCAGACCATCGTGGCGACGGCATTGCCGACGATGGTCGAAGACCTCCGGGCTGTCGATCGCTATGCCTGGGTCGCCACCGCGTACCTGTTGGCATCCACGGCCTTGGCGCTGGTCTACGGCAAGCTCGCCGACACGTATTCCCGCAAGCGGATCACGCTCTGGGCGGTGGTCCTCTTCCTGCTGGGATCGGTGCTCTGCGGCTTCGCGGGAGAGCTCGGTCCTTTGCCCGTTCTCGGGGACGGCATGACCCAGCTCATCGTCTTCCGGGGCGTGCAAGGACTCGGGGGTGGGGGGATCTTCGCCATGACCTTCATCGTCATCGCGGACCTGTTCACCCCGGCGGAGCGCGGCAGGTACCAGGGATACGTCGGCGCCGTGTTCGGGCTCGCCTCCGTGCTGGGGCCTCTGGTGGGCGGGCTGCTGACCGACCATGCGGGCGGCATCGTCCCGGGCGTGGAAGGTTGGCGCTGGGTCTTCTTCGTGAACGTCCCCTTCGGCGGGGTGGCGCTATGGCTCATTCTGAGGCGGATGCCGGCGTTGCAGCCCCTCGGCGAGCGGGTCCGTCCGGACTTCATCGGGGGGCTGCTCCTTATGGTCGGTCTGGTACCGCTCATCCTCTCCATCCAGTTGGACAAGCGGATCTATCCGTGGCTGCCGGCTTCGACGGCCTCGGAGTGGACCTCGTGGGTGACCCCCGGCCTCTTCGTGGTCGGACTGATCGGACTCGCCGCGTTTCTGCTCCGGTCGCGTGTGTCCGCGAGCCCCATCCTGGACCTCCGGCTGTTCCGGAATCGTGTTTTCCGGACGGCCA
>Ga0326597_10010463_pt1 | contig 12357 bp, 11 predicted proteins | sample RVTome_12_FD_203789 | JGI IMG/M metagenome (GOLD analysis project Ga0326597, IMG submission 203789) | Soil microbial communities from uranium-contaminated site in the Upper Colorado River Basin, Wyoming, United States - RVT100D185 | ecosystem: Environmental > Terrestrial > Soil > Contaminated >... | reverse complement strand
TCCGACTTGCAACCGGCCAACAGTGGGGTGTTCCTTACAACCTGTTGTTCTACATCATCGATGCCCAGGAAGGCATAATCGCGGAAGCGCTCGATCATAAATTCACGAGCCGAGCAGCCGGGGCCGAAGAACGTCCCGACGCCGAGGAAACAGATTGCCGACCTGAGTAGTTACGTAAAGGCAGTGAATACGCCGGAAATGAAAGCGGCGTTTTTCAAACAGGGCTTGGAAGCCGAGACCAATACGCCGGAACAGTTCACGGAGATGATCCGGCGGGAAGTGGAGCAGAACATCAAATTAGCACGGGCCGCAGGCATCAAGCCCCAATAGGCGGAGCCATGCAGCACCGGAGCGGAGATAAATTGGACGCAATAGACCACGCATTGCTGCCGTACGCCGGTGCCGCACGGCCTGCGCCAAGCGAGCAACCAAGCACCGAGTTCGCTGCCCGTGCCAAGGCCGCCAGCCTGCCGCTCAGCTACCAAGCATTATGCGCTGCAGCGCATAACGGGTGTAATGCAGAGTGTATTATTATGCGGAGAGGAGGATCGTAGGAGCTGAGATAACGTAGTTCATTCATCGGGTTGTGACCGCATTGCAGGTCTAACGACTCCGCATAATAGTGACGGCCCTCTGGCCTGAGATTTCCATCCAAGGAGGACGTCACGCTCGAACAGTTCTTTGATTCCCCTCTACGAGTTCAAGCACTTCGCGCTTCAAGGCAACCGATGCACTGATCGCCTCGCTGAAACCGCGCTCCTTTATGCGGAGAAAACAACCTTCAAAATGACCTGGAATCAGGGCCTTCGAGGATGCGGCTCCGCATAACAATACACTCTGCATTACACCCGGTTCCCGACATCGCCTGAGCGTAGGGCGCGTTTGACTCGGCTCGCCCGGGGACTGCATAATTTGCCGCAACGTCCGTTGGAAGTGCCCTGGCGGCGCAGATCGGGCGGGGGACACGCGCGGGTAGCCCCGATTACGCGACATCGGGCGTACCGAGCACCGATCCGGCATTACTGCACCGTTGCGTTGGCACAGGGTGCCGGCGACGGGGGTATTGAAAAAAACGTATTTTGTACTATGTTGGTATTGCGCGACCATCTGTCTTTTGCGGCCGTCGTCTGGCAATCTGTTTCCTTTGGTAAGAAGCGGGGCCGCTCTTTCGGGCGACCCCGTCCTTACTCTAAGCAAAGCAATGATAGTTCGTCATTTCTCAATGTAGATCTGCGTCAGATCCTGAAACCAGCTTTTGGCCTGCTTAAATCCCTTGACCTCCGGCCGGTACGCGCGCGGGTTAACGTCGTGCACCACCCACAGCCAATAAGCCTGATTGACGACGTATTCGTGAATCTCTCGCAGGATCTTGTCCTGTTCTGCCTGGACCAAGGTCGTATTTACCTTGTCGAACAGGGCCTCAAGCTTCTCATCGCAAACGCCGGACCAATTGAGTCCAGCCGGGGGCAACCGCTTGCAGGCGAAGAACCGTTCGAATGCGCTATAGGGATCGTAGGTCCCCATGCTGTTATTGAGCGCATGAATGTTCCTCGCGCTGGAGTCTAGCGGCCCCTTGCTCCGCTGCGCGCGGAGTGCCTGCCATTCTGTGACGATGAACTCGAGTCGCACGCCGACCTTGGCCAACTGTTGCTGGACGAGTTCGTTCATCGGCAGCGGCTGCATCTGTCCCGAACCCGACGGCGACATCATGAAGGTCAGATTAAGCGGTTTGTCGGGACCGTATCCCGCTTCCTTGAGCAGCTTCTTTGCTTCTTCGGGATCATAGCGGATCTTGAAGCTCGGATTGCCGAACCAGGGGCTGACCGGCAGCACGTGGCCCTTTGCTGGCGCCGCTAAACCGCCAAGCATTTCGACCATTTCATCGCGGTTAATTGCAAGGTTGAGCGCACGACGCACACGGACATCCTTAAGCGGCGTATTCTCGCCGACCTGGCGGAGTATATACGGCCAAACATGTGGATAAGGGTTCGTCTTAACGACGATATTCGAGGACTTTAGACGGGCGATTGCATCCGGCGGCGGTGCCTCGATGAAATTGGCTTGGCCCGAAAGAATTGCTGCGACACGCGAGCTCGCCTCCGGCATTGGCCGCAGAATCACCTTGTCGAGCTTGGGCTTCCGTTTCTCATCCCAATATTTCTCGTTGCGCACGAGCACTGCCCGCTCGCGCGGAACAATCTCCTCAACCTTGAAGGGGCCCGTACCCGACGGCTTTTTCGCAAAGGCTTCCCATCCGCCGACCTTCTTCCAATGCGCAGGGCTGGAGATGTGCATGTAGATAACCTGGTGGAGCATGTTGGCGTTGGGCCCATCGTCACCGATCGCCACCTTGTAATCGTCAATCTTGCGCCAGGTCTTGATCCCGGGCATACGCCAGATGACCGCCCGACGCTGCTGCAGGTCGTATTGCGGCGCGCCCTCCTTTATTAGCTTTTCGATGTTCCAGATCACTGCGTCGGCATTGAAGTCTGAGCCGTCATGGAACTTCACGCCCCTGCGAAGCTCGAAGATCCACTCCTTGTTGTTTTCCGGGTTCGGATAGTACTTCTCGGCCAACTGCGGAACGATATCCGGAATCGTGTCCTCCTGATTCAGATCCCAATAGACCAGCGAATCGTAGATAGTAAAGCCCATCCAGCGAATACCCTCAGCACCCTGATCGGGCGCGCCTTTTGACGACGGAATGTCTGCGGCCGACATGCCGAGGGTTAACGTACCGGCTGCAATTGCAGCCGGTACACCCCAAAAGGTCGTCGCGGCTATAATGGCGGCTCGTGCCAGTAACCCTCTCGTTCCTTTCATTATCTCTTTCCTCCTATGTTCGGTTGATCCCGGCATGAGGTAGGGCCAAGCGCCCCATGACATGCTCGTCTACTGCGGAAAACGCGATACTGCGATGGTTCAATCAAGGCCGGCAAAGCTTACCACATTCATCGGCTCCTCGGTGAAGCTGCGATCGCGGCGGAGCCGCCCGACCATCGCCTCGACATATGGCGCAGCCGCACAGAGTTGCTGGAAATGTCCGTCGGCCAGCTTCAGACTCGCGCGCTTGCATCGGGCCGCGACCATATCGCGTTGCGCCGGCGTCAACTCGTCTTTGTCAGGCTTGGGCACCGGCGGTAGTTCGGTCGAGAACGCCGCGTTCGGATCGAGCTTCGGACGCCTCTTGCGCCAGGGCGTCGCCTGCTCGTAGGCGTGTGCAGCACGCATTACCAGATCGTCCGCGAATGGTCGGCCGACGATCTGCATGGCGAGCGGTAAACCATCGTCGGTGAAGCCGATGCACTGCACCAGCGCGGGCCCGCCACTGACATTGAATGGGGTCGCCAACGAGTTTTTACTCCAGAAGTTGATGGGACGCCATTCGCCGAGTGGCGCCGCCGGCCCCGGACCAGCTGTAATCAGCACGTCGTACTTCGGATACAGCTGCTCGAATTCGGCGATCATCACGCGCCGCTCGCGCAACGCCTGAACGTAGTCGGAGCCGTTGATTAGTACTGCGCCCAGGACTCGGCCCAGGAAATCGTTACCGAAATCGCCGGACCGTTGGCGCAAGTTGTGTTCGTGAACCGCAAACAGCTCACACTCCGCAGTCGTCACCTTTACGTCTAGATACTCTCGTGCCGGACGGATGCGCACATCCTCGACGATGGCGCCGAGTGACCGGAATACGCCCAGTGCCGTCTCAATCGCTTTCTTGAGTGTGTCGGTTACCTTTACGTCGTCTTCGTACAGGTGACGAATAACCCCGATCCGCAGGCCTTTAATGTCGTTGGTCAACGCGGCCCGATAATGGGAAACCGACTGGTCGGCGCTCGCCGGATCCTTCGGGTCGTGACCGGCCATCGCCTGCATCATGATGGCGCAGTCCTCGACCGACCAGGTCAGCGGCCCCGCATGGTCGTAAGTAAAGGAATTGGCGAACACGCCGTAGCGGCTAAGCAGCCCGTAGGTCGGCTTGAGACCGACCAGCCCGCACAGCGCAGCCGGGTTGCGGATCGACCCGCCGGTGTCGGAGCCCATCGCTCCCATCATGAAGCCGGCCGCGACGCCTGCGCCGGCGCCGCTCGACGAGCCGCCGGTGAAATAATCGCGATTCCACGGGTTACGCGCCGGCGGCCAGGGTAGATCGAATGACGGACCGCCATGGGCGAATTCATGAGTTGACAGCTTGCCGAGCAGGATCGCGCCCGCGTCGTAGAGCTTCGCAACCGTTGTTGCATCGAATTTTGGAATATGATCTTTGCAAATCTTGGAATGGCAGGTCGTGGCGATTCCGTTGGTGCAGTAAATGTCCTTGAGACCGAACGGAATGCCGTGCATCGGCCCGCGATATTTGCCGGCGACGATCTCTTTCTCGGCTGCGCGCGCCTGGCCAAGCGCGAGGTCGGCAGTCACCGTAATGAAGGCGTTGAGCTGCGGATCCAGTGTCTCGATCCGACGCAGAAAGACTTCTGTCAGTTCGACTGGTGAGAGCTGCTTCCTCTCGATCAGCCGCGCGGCGTCTGCGATCGTCAGAAAGTGCAGATCCGTCGGGCTTGTCGTCGGTTCGTCATTCATGTCGCTTGGCCTCCTCGCCGAAATCGAAAGACGGTTGGTAACTACTCAGGTGGCTATCACCCTGATGCCACCAACAGGACGATATTCTACCCCCCCCCCGTGTCAATGCAAGCTGCGAGAAAAACTGAGATTCGGAGTAGGTACGCAGGCGAGACCAACGGGCTAGGTCGGTAATTGGTCCAGCGAGATCCATGCTTCACTGTCCTTCCAGCAATATGCATCGTGCCATTCGGGCCGGCACAGGCCAGATCTCGGGCGGCACTCCCTCCAGGCACCGCGCCTCGGCGTAGGGGCAGCGGGGTGCGAAGCTGCACGCGTTGACCAGCTTTTCCATATTCGGTGGCGACCCTTCGATCGTGCGAAGGCGTTTCCCCTTCAGTTGCCCATGAACGGTCGATGCCATCAGCCCCTGGGTGTAGGGGTGCAATGGATCTCGCATTACCGCGCCAACCGGACCGCTCTCAACGAACCGTCCGGCGTACATGACGGCGATCCGGTCGGCGATCTCTCCGGCAACGCCGAGGTCATGGGTGACGAAAATTACGCTCATTCCAAGCTCCTTCTGCAATTGGCGTAGCAGCAGCAGGATCTGGATCTGCACCGTGGCGTCGAGCGCGGTTGTCGGCTCGTCGGCAAGCAGCACGCGTGGCCGGCACGATAGTGCGATCGCGATCATGGCGCGTTGCCGCAAACCGCCGGACAGTTCGTGTGGATAGGCTTTGAGCCGTCGCTTGGCGGACGGGATCTGCGTCAGCTCCAGCAGTTCGAGCGCCCGCGCGTAAGCCGCCTCGCGGCTGGCTCCCTCGTGCCGGATTACCGTCTCGGCGATCTGGTCGCCGATCGTGTACACAGGGTCCAGGGCGGTCATCGGCTCCTGGAAGATCATTGCAATGATCTTGCCACGGACGCGCGACAGCTCCGCCGTATTGAGCGCCATGATGTCCCGGCCATCGACGTGCACGCGACCTGAAATGCGGGTCTTTCCTTTCGGCAACAGCCGCGTCAAAGCCCGCAGCGTTACGCTCTTGCCAGAGCCGGATTCGCCCAATATGCAGAGCACTTCGCCTGGATCGAGGGAGAAGGTGACCCCGTTCACCGCATACACGGTTGTATCCTTGCTGACAAAGCTTACATGGAGATCCTCGGCGTCGACGACCTTTTCGGTCACCGGCACGTCCCGCAAAACTTCCGCAATCGGGGTCACCATCGCTGCCATCCCATACCTACTCATGCTGTTGTCGATGCCGCCGCCTTGCTGTGCCCCGATCCCGGAACCGCCATATGGCATGCGGTCTGATGATTGCGGTGCTCGTCCAACTCGAACAGTGTCGGCTCGATCCGTTCGCAAACCTCCTCGGCGTACGCGCAGCGCGTGCGGAACCGGCAGCCAGACGGCGGATTGATCGGCGTCGGAGGATCGCCGGACAGTGGTGGCTCTGTTTTGCGATCGCCGGGATCCATCGACGGGCGTGACAAAAGCAGGGCCCGCGTGTAGGGATGCACCGGGCAATTGTAGACCAGATCGACCGGCCCGATTTCTACTATCTTGCCGAGATACATCACCAGCACTCGATCGCTAATATAGTGTACGACACTCAAGTCATGAGAAATGAAGAGGTAGGTAAGACTGAACTCTTTCTTGAGGTCGAGAAGAAGGTTTAGCACCTGCGCTTCGACCGACTTGTCGAGGGCCGACACTGCTTCGTCAAGCAAGACGAGCTTCGGCCGTAGCGCTAGCGCCCGGGCAATGTTGATGCGTTGGCGTTGACCGCCCGACAGCTCGTGCGGGTAGCGGCGGCCGAACCGCTGCGGGTCGAGACCGACTTCTCCGAGCAAGCGATATGCGCGCTCTTTCGCCTCTGTTCGGCCAATGCCGTGCACGATCGGCCCGAACGCGATCGTATCCTCGACCGGGAGTCGGGGGTTCAGTGAGGAATAGGAATCCTGGAACACCATCTGCACTTGGCGGCGCAGTTCCTTAGTCGAAATCCCGTCACGTGTGCCCACTGCGGCGCCGTCGAAACTCACTTCGCCAGCGTCGGGTTCAATGAGGCGCATTAAAAGTCGTGCGGTGGTTGACTTACCGCATCCAGATTCGCCGACGATTCCGAGCACCTCGCCTTCACGTACTTCGAAGGACACTTCATCGACCGCCTGCACCATGGCGACGCTTCGATTGAACAGACCGCCCTTTACCGGAAAATATTTGCGAAGTCCCCTGACTGCGAGTAGTGGCTGCTCGCGTTCGCTCCGACCTGCCGCCCGTTCAGGGTGAACTGTCATCATCTGCAAATTGCTCTCAACCTTAAAGACGCATGTCCATGGCGCTACGCAGCCCGTCGCTCAACAGGTTGAAGCACAGCGAGGTAATGAAGATCATCGCGCCTGGCAGGGCGGCGACGTAGGGATTTACCCAGATCGACTGCCGCAACGTACTCAGCATTAGGCCCCAATCGGCGGTCGGCGGTGTCACGCCGAGGCCTAGGAAGCTCAGGCCAGACGCGACGATAATGCTAAAGCTCATCAGGCTAGTCGCGTAGATGAAAATCGGGCCGAGCACGTTACTGAGCACGTGTACTCGGATGATTGTCCAAGAGCCGGCGCCGCTCGCGCGCGCCGCTTCGACGAAATCGTAAGTGCGCACCTGCGTTGTGACGCTCTCCGAAACGCGGGCGATCGGGGGGATCAGGATCAGGGTCAGCGACAGAATCACATTGAAGAAACCGGCGCCGAGGGCTCCAGAGATAGCGATTGCCAGCAAGACCGAAGGGAAGGCGTAGAACACGTCCATCAGGCGCATGATCAGCATGTTTGTCCGCCCACCGACGAAACCGGCGGCGATGCCCGCGGTACCTCCGACGAGTAGCGCGCCGACGACGGGAAACAGGCCGACGAACAGTGATACCCTGCCGCCATAGAGCAGACGCGAGAGCATATCGCGGCCCAGTTCATCCGCGCCCAGCAGATAGTTGGGCGAACCGATCGGGGCAAGCCGCTTGAAGACGCTGGTCTGATACGGATCATGCGGCGCGAGCCACGGTGCGAAGATCGATGCCAGCGCAATCAGAATCAGGATAACGCCGCAGACCATGGAGACGGGATCGCGCCGCAGCCGAACCCACACCATCATCCAATAGCTGCGCGCCCGCAGACTCCCGACCGTGATCTCTTCGCCCTGCTGTCTGCGGCCCTGGGCGCCCTCACGCATGTCGAGCGTCTTCATCTCGACCATCATCAACCTCGCTTAATCCGCGGGTCGAGCCAGGTCTGCATGATGTCGACTATCAGATTCACGAAGACGAAAAAGATCGCGAGTACAAGAACCGTACCCTGGAGTATCGGCACGTCGCGCTTGAAGATCGCTTCGTTCAGCAGCAGACCCGAGCCGGGCCAAACGAAAACGGTCTCGATTAGAATCGAACCACCGAGCAGGTGGCCGAACTGCAGGCCGGTGACTGCCAGTACGGTCGGCGACGCATTCCTGATGACATGCCGGAGCACATTCAACTCCGATAATCCCTTCGAACGAAGAGTCTCGACGTAATCCTGGCTCAATACCTCAAGCACGCTGGCTCGTGTGGTGCGCATGATGATCCCCATCGGGATCATGGAAAGCGCGATTACTGGCATAACCAACGCCTTCACGTGATCGAGGTCCCATGCCCAATCACGCGAGCTGCCACTGCCCATGCCAATTGCCGGCAACATCCCAAGCTCGACCGCAAAGATGATGACGAGAATGATCGCCACCCAATAATGGGGCACGCTGACGCCGGTAATCGCAAAAGCCGTGACCGACTTGTCAATCCAGGTGCCGTTTCGGTATGCGGCGATCCCTCCGGCCACGAAGGCGATCAGAAAGCTCAGTGTCGCCGCGAAGACGGCCAAGCGGAATGTGTTTTGCAGCGCGGGGATCAGTTCCGCGATGACAGGTCGGTTGTGCTGCAGCGAATTGCCGAAGTCACCCTGCACGGCTCGATTCAACCACAGCAGATATTGGATCGGAATCGGCTTGTCGAAGCCGTAAGCAACTCGAATACGTTGAGTTTCTGCTTCGCTCGCCTCGTCCGGCATTACCGCCTGGATGGGATCGCCGGGGCCAAGATACACCAGCGAAAAGCAGATGATTGAAACTCCAAGTGCGATCGGAATGGCATAAAGGACGCGTCTAATGATGTAGTAGACCATGAATCCATGTGTAATGAATTTGTGCGACGAGGTCTCTGAACTGCCCGATTGCCCGAAACTATCTAGTGCGATCGCGAACCCTCCCAAGGTCCGCAGTTTAGCAGTTTAAACGTGGGAGGATAGGAAATCCAACGCCCCCTCGCGAGTATCGTCGATGCCCGCCGCCGTGGTCAACTCCCCGATCTGAGTGTCATGAACCCCTGAAGACCGCCCCGATCGAGGCTCTGGCACCGCGTGTGACCACAGGACTGGTCTTCGCTCGCCAAGTTGCTGGCTATAGGCGCAAGCCGCCCCGTGACGAGCGCTTTTGAGCGCTCCTCTCGCCTACCAGGCGATGCGCTGATCGAATTGGTATTCCGGCGCTTGGTATTCCGGCGCCGGTTGGGCATGTAGGTCGAACTCGTCCTGCCCGGCATCCGGCATCTCCCACAGCGGTGGGCCACGGGCCGGCATCAGACGCGGCGGCGATATCGCCTCGCCCAGATGCGCGAGGATATCGCGCACGGCACCGGCGGCGCTCCCGGGTACCGGCACGGAAGCTCCACAGTAATCACGGAAAGGGAGTAGAGCAATGACCACACCGTATCAGGAGAGGAAACTCCGCGACCCGGCGATGATGCCCGGGGACCAGCCCTATTTCGACGCGGCCGCCGAAGGCAGGCTGATGCTCAAGAAATGCGGGGATTGCGGCGAGCATCACCACTACCCGCGTGCCCTGTGTCCGCACTGCTTCAGCGACAAGGTCGAGTGGGTGCACAGCCAAAGGCACCGGCGAGATCTACACCTACAGCATCACGCGCCGTGCAGGCCCCATCCCCTATTGCATCGCTTACGTGACGCTCGACGAAGGCGTGAAGATGATAACCAACATCATCGACTGTGATCTCGACACGATCAAGGTCGGTCAGAAGGTGAAAGTGATTTTCAAGAAGAGCGAAGGCGGGGTTTCGATGCCGATGTTTACGCCGGGGTGATTCGCGTCAAAATCGGGCCGCCGGACACGATGAGCGGTCCGGCGAGTAGCCGTTGAACGGGCTATCGCTCCACGCTCAGCTTTCCAGGGACAGGACCCAATGCGCCAATGCGCACAACTCTGCGTCCCGGCCGGCGCGACCGATCAGTTGCGCGCCTAGAGGCATGCCATCGGCCTCCATCACCGGCAGCGAGAATGCGGGCAGCCCGAGAAAGGTCGCATAGACGAGATAAGCGCGGCTGCCCGTGTGGCCATGCCCCACCGGCGCCGGCCCGGAGGCCGCCAGCGTCAATATCGCATCCGCTACGCCCATGACGTCGCGTGCCCGGTCTTTTATGCGCGTTTTTTCAGCGAGCAGTTCCGCGTAGTATTCCGCGCTCATCTCCCGGGCGCGTGCGAGCCGGTCGTGTACGCGCTGCTCGAGCCGATCTCCGTGCTGCGCGGCATATTGCTCGTACGGCCATTTCATCTCATAGGACGTGATGTCGACCGAACGGTCGATGAATGTACCGAAGACTTCATCTTCGAATGCAGCGAAATGCGGATCGTCGCGGCGCGTGACGAGCTCAACCTCCCTCTCACGCAAGCGCTGCAGGAGCGCCTCGAATGCGGCGCGCGCAGGCGCCTCAACTTCGCTCTCCCACGTTTTCGTATGCAGTACAATGAGCTTGCGCGGCTTGCGGGCTGTCGGGAGCACAGCGCTTGCGCCCTGCAGTCCCGCTGCGCCGGGATTGCCGGAGGCGAGCGAAACGTGGGAGGCGACACACCAGGCATCGTCCAGCGTGCCGGCGATCACGCCGAGATGATCGTGCGTGAGCGATATCGGATGCACGCCCTGCATGGTGAGCACGCCGTGTGTCGGCTTAAAACCCACCGCGCCGCAGTAGGAAGCCGGCCGCAAGGTCGAGCCCTGCGTCTGCGTGCCGAGCGCGGCCGGGACCATGCCGGCGCCCACGGCAGCGGCCGAGCCGCTCGAGGACCCGCCCGGCGTGCGCGTGAGATCCAGTGGGTTCCGGGTCTCATTGGTGGCGCCGCAGGCAAAAGCGGTCGTGACCGTCTTGCCGACGACGATCGCGCCCCCTGAGCGCAATGCATGCACACACGCCGCGTCCCAGCGCGGCTGATTACCCGTATAAATGGAATTTCCCATCTGTGTCGGCAGGTCGCGGGTGTCCATGATGTCCTTGATGCCGACCGGCATGCCGTCGACTGCCGAAAGCGGCTTGCCGTCGCGATAGCGCCCGGCAGAAGCGTCGGCGGCACGGCGCGCGCCTTCGAGCCCGAGCGTCACGAAGGCGTGCACTTGGGCGTCTCGCGCGGAGATCGTCGCTATGCGGCGCTCGAGGTATGCGCGCGGGTTGTCATCGCGTGAGAGAAATCTGGATCGCGCCTTCGAGAAGTCGAGCGCATGCGGGCTGCGGGCCATGGGTTCCTCGCTGGTTTACTGGATACCGGTAGTCACCGGTATGACGGCTTGCGCTATCGCAATGTCTGAACGGGTCGGCGCACTAATTTGCGGTGATCCTGGCGGCTTTTACCACGTGCGCCCATTTCTTGATTTCGGACTTGATATAGGCGTCGCTCGCAGTCAGCCCTTCGGCGACCGGCTCCAGTCCGATGCTCCCGAGCTTTTTCGTCACCTCCGGCGAGTGCAGAATCTTGGTGACCTCGCCATTGAGGCGCTCGAGAACGGGGCGCGGCGTAGCCGAGGGTGCCAGCATCGCGTACCACACGTCTACGGCATACCCCGGAACGCCCGCCTCGGCTATGGTCGGAATGTCCGGCGCGGCTGCGGCGCGCCGGGTCCCAGCCGTTGCCAGCACCTTCAGCTTGCCGGCCTCGACATGCTGCCTGGTCGAGATGATGCTCGCGAACATGAGCGACACGCGCCCGGCGATGACGTCCGTCATGCCCGGACTGGTTCCCTTGTAGGGCACATGGGTGAGATCCGTTTTGGTCAGCAGCTCCAGGTACTCGGTCGCCAGGTGGGACGGGCTGGCATTGCCCGACGAAGCATAGTTGATCTCGCCGGGGCGCTTCTTCGCGTAGGCGATCAATTCCTTGATCGACTTCACGGGCAGCGATGGATGGGCGACGAGGATGTTGGGTGCGTTGACCATGACGGTGACCGGAACGAGGTCGCGCTCGGGGCTGTACGAGAGATTCTTGTGGGAGCTTGGCAACACCGAGTGACTGATCGAAATGGTGAGCAGGGTATGTCCGTCGGCTGCGGACTTGGCGACGATGTCGCCGCCCACCGCACCGCCTGCACCGGGGCGGTTTTCAACGATGCCGGGCTGACCGAGCGATTCCTGCAGGTTCTGCGCGATGACGCGCGAGGTCGTATCGACCCCGCCTCCGGCTCCAGCCGCTGCGACGATGCGCACAGGTTTAGAAGGAAAACCCTGCGCGGTGGCTAACGCAGGCATGGCGAGCCAAAATATCAGTGCGTGCAGTACGGGCTTCAAGGTGTTTCCCTCCTTCTGTTAGGTCAACCATACTGGATCAGGAACAAGAGTTCTATGGCTAGCGTGAGTTTACCTGTATCGAAGATGAACGGGAGATAAGCGTTTATAAATACAGGGTAATCCGGAGCGTAGCTGTATATACTAAAC
>Ga0326597_10010462_pt1 | contig 12357 bp, 10 predicted proteins | sample RVTome_12_FD_203789 | JGI IMG/M metagenome (GOLD analysis project Ga0326597, IMG submission 203789) | Soil microbial communities from uranium-contaminated site in the Upper Colorado River Basin, Wyoming, United States - RVT100D185 | ecosystem: Environmental > Terrestrial > Soil > Contaminated >... | reverse complement strand
CCGCTGCCGGCCAATCTAAGGCGGGATGGTGTCCAGTACATAGGACTTCCCGCCAATAAGCTGGTCACCAAACTCGTGCCGGCGTCCCCGCTCCGGGCCAAGCAACGAAATATGGTCTACGTCGGAGCCTTGGCCTATCTCTTCGGCATAGACATGGAGGTCATCAAGGCGGTGCTGGAGGACACTTTCGGCAAGAAACCTGCGGTCATCGAATCGAATCTCCTCTGCATCGACTCCGGGTATCAATATTTAAAAGAGAAAGGCGTGACTCAAAACATCGCGCGGTTGCAGGAGATTCCCAACGGCAACAAAGGAAAGATCATCACCGAAGGCAACACCGTCGCGGCGCTGGGCGCAATTTATGGGGGTGTCTCGGTCATCTGTTGGTATCCGATCACTCCGTCAAGTTCTATCGCTGAATCCCTGGAGTATTACCTGCCGCGGCTGCGCAAGCCCAAGGACGGCAAGAAAACTTACGCCATTGTCCAGGCCGAAGACGAGATCGCGTCGGTCGGCATGATCGTGGGCGCCGGTTGGGCCGGAGCCCGCGCCATGACCTCGACCTCCGGACCCGGCGTTTCGCTGATGAACGAATCCATCGGTCTCGCCTATTACGCCGAGATTCCCTGTGTGTTCTTCATTGTCCAGCGCGGCGGCCCGTCAACCGGCCTGCCAACCAGAACTCAGCAAGCGGATATATCATTGATGTACGGTGCATCCCACGGCGACACCCGCCATATCCTGTTAATTCCCCATGATATGAATTCTTGTTTTGATTTTGCCCGGCGCAGCTTTGACGTTGCCGACCGTTTCCAAACCCCGGTGTTCGTTGCGATGGACCTGGACCTGGGCATGAATTTATGGTCCTCGGAGCCTCTCAAGCTGGAAAAAGAACCCTACGACCTCGGCAAGCGGCTGAGCGCGGAGCAACTTGAGGAATGGGCCAAAGCCGGCAAGAAATTCCGCCGCTACTTCGATCAGGAGGGCGACGGTATTCCTTACCGAACCGTACCTGGGAACCAGCACCGAATGGCGTCATACTTCACCCGCGGTTCCGGCCACGACGCCGACGCCAAATATTCCGAAGATGAAAATGATTACAAGTATATCCTCGACCGTCTGCGCAAGAAATTCGAAACCGCGCGCAAGTTTGTCCCCAAGCCCATCATCGAGAGGGAAAGAGGGGTCAAGACCGGCATTGTTTGTTACGGTTCAAGCTACGAGCCCGTTCGCGAGGCGCGCGACCGGTTGAAGGCGCGGGGTCTGAAAACCAACCAAATGTTGATCCGCGCTCTGCCCCTGACCGGCGAAGTCAGAGACTTCTTGGCCGAGCATGACACGATCTACCTTGTCGAGCAGAACCGCGACGCGCAGATGGCGGCGATTATCAAGGATGAGCAGCCCGAAGTGGGCGCCAAGATCATGTCCGTTTTGGTCTACAACGGCTTACCGGTGACCGCCGGCGAAGTGGTCAAGCAAATCTTCGATGCCGCTCAGTCGGCACAACCCAAAACCGCAACCGCATAAGCGCAAGGACGGAATCATGGCCGAAGCAAAATTCAACCGCATCAATTTGTCGGAAAAAGACTACGAAGGCGCCGCTTCGACGATGTGCCGCGGCTGTGGCCATGACGCGATCTCGGCGTCGGTCATGCGCGCCTATTTCGAGAGCAGCATCGATCCGCGCAAAGTTATCAAAATGAGCGGCATCGGCTGTTCCTCGAAAACCCCCGCTTATTTCCTCAGTCAATCCTTCGGCTTCAACGCCGTGCACGGCAGAATGTCGGCAGTCGCCACCGGCGCCAACTTGGCGAATCACACGCTGATGCCCATGGGCGTTTCAGGCGACGGCGACACCGCCGCCATCGGCCTCGGTAATTTCTGTCACATGATGCGGCGCAACGTGAATATTACCTATATCGTCGAGAACAATGGCGTCTATGGTCTAACCAAGGGTCAGTTCTCGGCGACGGCTGACGTCGGCTCTGTCATGAAAGGCGGCAAGGTAAACGATATTCCAGCCATCGATCTGGCCGAGCTGGCGGTCACCCTGGGAGCCACCTATGTCGCCCGGAGTTTCTCAGGCGACCGCAAACAACTTACGCCGCTCATTCAGGGCGCGCTGGCGCACTCAGGTACCGCCGTTCTGGATGTCATCAGCCCCTGCGTCACGTTTAACAACCACGAGGGTTCAACCAAGAGTCTTAAGTACGCTAAGGGGCACCTCGACCCGATTCACGAAGTCGACTTTATCCCGCCCTATGAAAACATCGAAGCGGATTATAACGAAGGCACGGATCACGAGGTGGAGCTCCACGACGGCTCGCGGATCATTTTGCACAAGCTCAGCAAAGACTACGATCCGACTAACAAGGCGCAAGCGGTCACCGCGATCCACGCGTCCATCGCCGAGGGTAAGTTTTTGACGGGACTGATCTATTATAATCCGAACCGCAAGGAATTCGCCGAAGAGTTAAACCTGTGCGACACTCCGCTAGCCGAATTGACCCAGGCAGATTTGCAGCCATCCGCGGAGGATCTCGATCAAATCAACGCCAGTTTTATGAAGTAACAGCATGGGCCTGGCAGAAACCGACTGCCAGGCTCTTGTCTGTCGTTTCCTCACTCCAATGGTTTTGATTACAAGCCGGCTGCCTTTTTTTGCAGACCATTCCAGGTTTCGATGATTTCATTCGAAGAGGCCACGAGTCCGAAGTGGCGCCGCATGTTCTCCAGCGTGCCCAGGTGCAGCTTCGCTTCGTAGGCCGCCGAGCAGTCGTCAATCATCGTCACATAGTAATCGTACATGTAGGCGTCGCGCGCCGTGGTCTCCACGCAGACGTTGGTCGCCACACCGCAGACCAGAACGCTTTGAATTCCCCGCGCCTTGAGCACCGTGTTGAGGTCAGTGTTGATGAACGCGCTGTAGCGGTGCTTGATAACGACGCGTTCGGAAGCCAAGGGCGAAATCCCTTCGTAAAACTCCGCGCCCCAAGTTCCCTCGCGGCAGGTGTTCAGGCCGCTTTTTTGTGAGCTCCGGTAGATCCACGAAGGGGTGTCCGTCCATTCGCTGTGGGTTGTCCTGATATAAACAATCGTCAGCTCCACGCGCCGCGCCTCGTCGACAAGCCGGGTAAGATTTGGGATCATGGCCATAGCGGCACTCACGTCCTCGCCTCTTTTAGCGGCACTTCCCTCGGGACTGACAAAGTCGTTTTGCACATCGATGATTACAAGCGCTGCTAGTTTGGGATCGCATCGCTCCTTGAGCGTTCGCAAAATATCCATAAAACTTCCCCCTATTTCAATTCCGCGGAGCGAGGATTGAAGATCGAGAATGCCGATCCTCGATCCTCCATCTTCTATCCTCAGTTTCAATCAATGATCGTGCTTTCTTTGCAGCCCGCCGTGGCCCATCGCCATGATGTCGGCGCGAGTGATCTTCTCACCGGCCAATAGGCGCGGCAACAGCATATCGAAGGCGGTGAACGAGTCGTGCAAAACGCAACCGGAGAGTCCCAAGACCGGCGTTTCATGGAAATACGCCATGACAAACATCGACCCCGGCAATACCGGGAAGCCATGGGATTCGATCTTTGCGCCACTGCGGCGGATTCCTTCCGGAGTCTTGTCGTCCGGATCGACGGACATCCCGCCGCTGACGAGGATAATTTCGGCGCCCGCCTGCTTGGCCTCTTGAATATGTCCGGCGATGATATCCGGATCGTCCGGCGCGAGCTTGACCGATTCGAGATGCGATCCCATCTCGCTGACCTTGCGGTTTACCACCGGCTCAAAGCCATCTTTGATTCTGCCGGTAAATACTTCGCTCCCCGTGACCACCAGGTACACGCGCTTGGGCGGCATCGGCAGCAAAGTCACAATGGGTTTTTCTTTGCACAACGCCTCGGCTTTTTGAACCAGCTCTTCGTTCACTACGACAGGAATCGTGCGCGTGCCGGCGACAACGGTGCCTTGCCTTACGTAGTTATTGCCAGGCAGCGTCGCCAGCATCAGATCGCCTAAAGAATTGAAACGATATAATAATTCGGCGTCGACCTTCAGCAGCCCGGAAATTCCAGCAACCAAGTTGATCCGTCCCTCGCTCGGGTCAGTCAGCGTGAGATTCGCCCCGGCCGCGGCCTTGGCGAGCCTCAGCGCCGCCTCTTCTTCGTGAAGTTCGCCTTTCTCCAGCTCCATGACGTAAAGATGTCGCTTGCCGACGTCCAAAAGCTTCGAAACGTCCTCCTGGCGCACGATATGACCGCGCCGAAACGCCGGTCCCTTGTGTTTGCCGGGAATGATTTCTGTTATGTCGTGGGCCAGCGGCAGTCCAACCGCTTCTTCTACGGGTATAACTTTCAGCATCGCCTCTAATCTCCCCCAATCCCATCTAACAAATTCCGCGTGATTCTTCCACGCGCTTCTGGCTTTGTCCAGCCGTTTTGTGTTAATAGGCGAGCGCGTGACCTTATCGGAACTCGTCCGCTATTTTCTTTACCTCGGCACCTTCGGCTTTGGCGGCCCGGTAGCATTAGTCGGCTTTATGCGGCGCGACCTAGTCGAGAATCGCGCTTCGATCAGCGAAGATACCTATAAGCTATCTTTGGCGCTCGCGCAGATCATGCCCGGCCCGCTCGCCGCGCAAGTCGCCATCGCCATCGGCTATTTCGAAGGTGGGATCGCCGGCGCGACGCTAGCCGGGATCGCCTTCGTGCTGCCGTCGTTTGTAATGGTGGTCGGCATCTCGCTCGTCTACGTCGCCTATGGCGGGCTCTGGTGGATGCAGGCGCTGTTCTACGCCATCGGCGCCACGGTGATCGCGATCATCGCGATTGCCGCCTACAAGCTCGCCCGCGGCACAAATAAACGCGATTCTCTGCTCTGGAGTATCTTCGTCGCGCTCACCGTGGTAACCCTCTGGGCTCAGGCTGAGCTGGCGGAATTCTTCATTCTAGCCGGCGTCATAGTTCTTCTAGTGCGCGCGTGGCCGGGGCTGAAACAAGGTATTCTCATAGCGCTCGGCGGCGTGGCCATGGGTTTAATCATTTGGGCGCTCGAAGCTTGGCTTCGCCAAACCGGTACGGCGGCCGATTCCGGCAACGTGCTGGTACAAATTCTTTTGTTCTTCACCAAAGCCGGCGCGTTTGTTTTCGGCAGCGGACTGGCGATTATTCCGTTCTTGCAGCAAGGCGTTGTACAGCAATTCGGCTGGTTGAACGATCACCAGTTTCTCGACGCGGTCGCGGTGGCCATGATCACGCCGGGGCCGGTAGTGATCACGGTAGCCTTCATCGGTTTTCTCGTCGCCCGATTGCCGGGATCAGTGATGGCGGCGATCGGCATATTCCTGCCGGTTTACATATTCACCATCGTTCCCGCGCCCTGGTTCAAACGCCACCGGGACAACCCGCAACTCAAGGCTTTCGTCGACGGCGCCACCGCCGCAGCCACGGGCGCCATTACCGGCGCGGTCCTAGTATTGACCACGCGTGCGATCATAGACTTGCCAACGGCGGCCATCGCGCTCGTCAGCCTGGTCGTCTTATGGCGCTACAAAATACCTGAGCCCATCATCGTTTCCGTCGCCGGGCTGGTCGGCCTAGTGCTTTGGCCAATTTTTCACTAAGATCGTTCAATGCAGTGGGTGACGCGAAAACAGATCCGAGTTAACCGAGTCGCGACGGCGTGGTTAATTCGCCGTTTTATCGATCCGCATGCGGAATTTATTTTCGTCGAGCCTGACCAAGTGGCAGAGGTGCAATCGCGGCAGGGGGCAAAGGGCTTCGATGCGCCAGGAGCAACCTATCCGCACAAGGACGAAAAAGGGCGCTGTTCGTTTGAAGCCCTCGTCGATGACTACTGCGCCAATGATCTCGTTCTGCGAAAAATCGCGCGCATGGTGCGCGGCGCCGACTTTGCCGATGAAACTGACCTAACCGAGGAATCAGCCGGAATAAGAATGATCTCGCAGGGCTTTCCGCTTGTTACCAAAGACGATCACGAGACCGTCAAGAAAGCCGCTTTTCTCTACGACGCGCTGTATGCATCTATTAAAGCACAGCAGCAGAGCAGGTAGATAGTCCCGAAGCACCGGATCCGCGGCGGTGCTCGCCGTGTTAAATTACTCGTCTCGTTCTTGTGGCTTTTGCTGCGCAACCGATCCGCTGTCTGGCGTCGTATTCGCGGAACTGACAGCATCCTTGGACACGACCAACACTTTGTCGATCCGTTTGCCGTCCATATCGACGATCTCGAAGCGCAAGCCGCGCCATTCGAACGATTCCGCCACCGACGGTACTTGGCCCATTTGAGTAAAAACAAAACCGCCCAGAGTTTGATACGCGTCGCGCTTTTCACCCGGGATGGCGTCGACGTGAAAGATCTCTTTGAATTCATCGACGCTCAACATGCCGTCAAGCAGCCACGAGCCGTCGTGACGCCTGACCGCTTTCGAATCGGCGGGCTTTTCACCGACCGGGATATCGCCGGCGATCGCTTCGAGCATGTCGTGGTGCGTGAGTAGACCCTCGATGCCGCCGTATTCGTCGACCACCAGCGCGATGTGTTTGTTCGACTTTTTAAACGATTCCAACAAGTCCAAAGCCGAAATCGTCCGCGGCACAAACAGGGGCTCCTGCATCAATGTGTTGAGATCGATCGGTTTATTGGCGAGTGTGAGCGCCAGTAAATCCTTCGCTTGCACAATGCCCGTGACCTTATCGAGACTGCCGGCTGCCACTGGAAAGCGCGAGCGGCCGCTCGCGCTGATCTTGGCGCGGATCTGTTCCATGCTGTTTTCCAAGTCGAGCCAGGCGATCTGCGTGCGCGGCGTCATCAACGATCTGGCGCTTGTGTCACCCAGACGGAGCACCGCTTCAACCATATGTTCCGCTTTCTCCTCGAAAACACCGGCCTTAGTTCCCTGCTGCACCAGCGTCGTGATTTCTTCTTCCGTCACTGGTGGCTCGTCAGATTGCGCTTTACCGAACAGCCGACAGATAATTTCGGTCGAAGCGCTCAACAAATGCACCATCGGCGCAGACAGGCGTGCGAACAAACTTAGCGGCAGCGCGACCCAGGTTGCGATCGTTTCCGGATGGCGCAGGGCGAGACGCTTGGGCACCAGCTCGCCGATCACCAGCGAAAAAAAAGTAATGATCAGCACCACCAGACCGAGACCGAATTGCTGGTGATAGTCGCCGACGAGTGGCAGGGATTGCAGATAAACCGCCATCCACTCCGCGACGCCGCGCCCCGCGAACACACCGGCAAGGATGCCGATCAGCGTGATGCCGATCTGCACCGAAGAAAGAAAACGGTTGGGCGTTTGCGCTAGCTCCAACGCCACCTTGGCGCGTGAATTTCCTTTTTTAACCCAATCCTGCAGCCGCGACTTACGCGCTGTGATCACGGCCATCTCCGACATGGCGAAAATGCCATTGCCAAAGATCAACAGAGCAATGATTAGAATTTCAAGTCCGATAGACATTCGTTTGGCTCCTTCAGCGACCACTGACGCCGTAGCCGCGTCGGTCAAATTCTAACGCACTGCTACCGGTAAACAAGCATAAAGCGCGGGATTGCGAATGGTCCGCCACTGCGCAATTAGATTTCACCTCTCGCATGTGGCATAAACCAGCGTGATTCTTTTCGGCCTATGAACGAGGTTCTTCTCACTTTGGCCGTCGGCGCCGCCGCCGCGCTTTATTCCTCCGTTGGGCACGGCGGCGCGTCGGCGTACATCGCGCTGTTAACCCTCGCCGGCAAGCTGCGACCCGAAGTCGCCGCGACGATTCTGCTCATGAACATCCTTGTATCAAGCCAGGCGTGGCTGCGTTTTCGCCAGCGCGGCTACTTTGACGCGCCGTTGGCTGGCGCGCTGTTGCTTTTCTCCGCTCCCGCCGCCTTTGTCGGTGGAATGATCGCGACTTCGGCCCGTGTCTTTACCTTCCTCGTCGGCTGCGCACTTCTGCTCGCCGCCCTGCGTCTCATTCTTCCCGACCCGCGGGCAGATGAACCACAAAGACCGAAGGGAGCCGCACTCTGGACGATGTCGGCCATCATTGGAATCGCTCTTGGCCTTCTCGCCGGTCTCACAGGCGTCGGCGGCGGGATTTATCTTTCTCCGTTATTGATCTTCCTCGGCTGGAAAGAGGCGAAGGGAACGGCAGGAATATCCGCGGCGTTCATCGCTGTGAATTCCTTCAGTGGGCTTCTCGGGCGCTTCCTGCGCGGAGATGGGATTGATCCATCGTTATTGCCGCTCGTAGTCGCTGCGCTAATCGGTGGCTATGCCGGCTCCTGGTGGGGCGCCAAGCACGCCACCTCGGTAATGATCCGCAGGCTGCTCGGAGTGGTGCTCGCCATCGCCGGCATGAAACTGCTCTTCCCGTGAGCCCGGCTTGAAAAGGACGGCATTTTGCGAGGGAGGCGGCTTTGTTCCGCCCCCCTCGGAGGAAGCATTATAGACCGTCTACGTTATGGCATTTACCGCAGGCGTTTGTGTAAGGGATCGGCATCGTCCTTCCGGGGTCGACGCCTTTCACCCCAACGTTGTCTTTTCGGGGGACATCGAAGATGTGCGAGGTAATATCGTTCATCCAGTAGTTCTTGCCGTCTTTTCGCGTAAGCCCTTTCCCAAAACCTGCGCCCGTTTGCATTGTTTTTGCGTTGTGGCAGTCGACGCAGTGTATGTCGATATGGCCCATTCCGACCTTGGCAGCGGTATGAGCCGTGACATCGGCCATGCCCTTGTGACAGCTTGTGCAGAGGGTGTTCTTCGCATCTCTTACCTCTGACCTCAATTGGTGCTTGACTTCCTTGATTCCATGGGGATCATGGCAGTCTGTGCATATCATGATATGAGTACCGTTTCGGTACTTCTTTGATTTGATAAAATCAGTCCCCTGCTGGTGGTGCGATTTCGAGTGGAGTTTATCCGGCCAAAAATCCCTCTGGGCTGCATCTTCCCTCGTGGTAAAATTCACCAGAAACTCGTTTCTGCTCGTGCCCGGGAGCATCATCTTGTTGTCTTTGCTCACCGGCTGGTCGTTTTTTAAGTTGCCCTGCGGCCTGGTGTGGCATTGCTCGCAGATGACCGATGCGCGTTCCGGTGGAAGCTTGCGGGGGCTCACGATAGTGGACGCCTTTTTTGCTTTGGGCGACTTTGCGTGCTCCGACCCGGGTCCGTGGCAGACCTCGCACCCTATATTAAGTTCATTCGGGATCCCGTCGCCGTCGATATCCGCCTCGCCATTGGGGTCGTTTACCGCGCCGGCGACGAAGTCTCCAGCCACAGTCGGAGTAAGACTATATCCGGTAAAGTGGCACGATGCGCAGTCGATCTCGAAGGACTTTTTCTTCGGCGGATCCGCCAGCTTTTTCGTCCCTTCGTTAAAAAGCCAGTCTGCATGATAGTCTCTCCAGGTTTTTCTCGCCCTGTCGGCATAGCTCTCATCACCCATGGTGTTGAACTGGACGAAGGGGAAGAGATACTGCCCGGACCGGTAAAGGTATCTCTGCTTGTAGATCCCTCCGCCATAGGTCATTTCGACCGTATATGTTCGCGCCGGGTCCGATGGGTCCTTCATATTTTCCGTCTTGAATTTCAGTTTGCCATCCGTGTCTTTGAAGAAGGTGGCGGCAAAGCTCACGGAGGCGGCGTCGGCAGGCATCTTTTCGGAAATCAGGTATTTGTCGAATCCCCTGCCCTTGTCAAAGCCGGAAAAGTAAAGCTTCCTCCCGGCCATGAGCTTGTTCAGACCGTCGTCGAAATTGGGGAAGCGTGAATAGTCCTGGAGCTTACTCTGCTTTCCAACTACTTTTATACCGAGTCCATGGAGGGTCTTCTTCTGGGCCTTGTACGCGGCGTGGCAAGTGAGGCATTGGGACGTGCCCACATAGACCGCATTATCAGGGATGTTTCCCGAGAGAAGTATCTTTACGGTTTTCCCTTTAAACTCCGCTGTCGAAATCGCCTTGCTCGACTTATCTCCGCCGGGAAGATAGGTCTTTTCGGAAGGCGCGACATAGATGAAGTATTTTCCTTCGGCGACGCCGGAGATCGTGAAATTTCCCTTCTTGTTGGTGGAAGCCTTCTGGTACTTGTCGATGTTTGCCGCCAGGCTGTCTTCAAGCGGTTCGTCATTGGGAGAATTTCGCCTTACTTCGAGCGAGGTCTTCGCCAGCGCCGCGACATCGCCTGCGGGGATTAGATAGACGGTGGCTTTTTCGATCATTTGGCCGGAAACATCCTGAACCGTTCCCCTGACAACGTTCCCGCCGCTCTTTTTTTCTGCTCCTTCAACGCCGTAAACGACAAAAGTCAAAGCAATGAAATACAAAATGGCTATACGTGCTGACCAAGAACGAGACATAAACCAACCTCCTTACATTCAAATGGCGAGAATTGCTTTTTTTCCTGCAAGAGCTTTTGGAGTGACTACCTTCCGCAATTTCCATACCGCCGGCGCACTCCACGTCAAAACGATTTCCCTCGAATCGTAACAGCAGCTACTTCTTTGCTTTTGGGTGGTTTTCGGGCCGTCTGAATAATGACGAAAGATGCCGTCCTGTCCAGAAGTGGGAAAAGAAGACTTTTGTTTTCGCACTTATGATAAGAGATGCCGTCCTTCCGGGATAGAAAACGCCATTCCCCCTTGACAGGCAATCCGAGTGCCTATATATCGGTTTTCGATAACGAAAAGCAAGAATCCCATGAAAAGAGTGGAGCACAACAAGGGTGAGCAGGACTTATATGGAGGTTTGATCCGTCTGCACATTCTTCACCATGCCGCAAATAAACCCGTCTTCGGCCTTTGGTTCATCGAGGAACTGGCGCGGCATGGCTACAAACTCAGTCCCGGTACTCTCTACCCATTGCTTCACGGACTTGAGCGGCGGGGCTACCTCCGATCAAAAGACGAACGGCTGGGAAACCATTCCCGCCGAGTTTATCGGGCTACAGCGTTAGGACGCAAGGTTCTGGCCGGCGCCAGAGAAAAAGTCAGGGAACTTTTCGGCGAATTATTGGAGGATGAATGAAATTTTAGCGCCATGAATGAAACCTCTGAAACTACTGCCAATGAACTCCTGCGCGGTCAAAGCCAAGGTTCTCTTCTTGAAGTTCTTTGGGTTTCGACGCGATTGGGACTGACTTCCTTTGGCGGTCCCATCGCCCATCTCGGCTACTTTCACGAGGAGTACGTCAAGCGCAAAAAGTGGATTGACGAACAGAGCTATGCCGATCTTGTGGCGCTCTGCCAGTTCTTACCCGGCCCTGCAAGCAGTCAGGTCGGCATCGCGATCGGCATTGCCCGTGCACGTCTTCTCGGAGGAATTGCCGCGTGGGTCGGTTTCACATTGCCGTCCGCGCTTGCGCTCATCGCCTTCGCTTTCGGAATCGGGGCTTTTGCGAGCGCTGCCGATTCAGGATGGTTGCATGGTCTGAAAGTTGTCGCCGTAGCAGTCGTCGCCCAAGCGGTATGGGGAATGGCTCGTTCTCTCTGTCCGGATCGTGAACGAGCAACAATTACCATTGTCGCTTCGATAGTTACTCTGGCGTGGCCGACTGCGGTCGGGCAGCTTTCATCCATCGCCATTGCCGGTGTTGTTGGCTTGATGATCTTTCCGGGAACAGCTTCTTCTTCACTCTCGCACATGCGGTTTCCAATCGGAAAAAAGACCGGCATCACCGCGTGGGTCATCTTCTTTTTGCTGCTTGTCGGGCTACCGCTTGTCCGGCAATTAGCGCCCAGCCATGCGCTCGAACTCTTTGACAGTTTTTTCCGTGTCGGCTCCTTAGTTTTCGGTGGCGGCCATGTCGTCCTGCCGCTGCTTCAAACCGAAGTGGTTGGGCCGGGTTGGATCTCAAACGAGCAATTTGTCGCAGGCTATGGAGCTACTCAGGCCGTACCAGGACCGCTTTTTACTTTCTCGGCTTACCTTGGCGCCGTGATGAGCTCTGAGCCCAACGGATGGACGGGGGCGCTGCTCGCTCTGGTGGCGATCTTTCTTCCGTCTTTTCTCCTGATCGCCGGAGCGCTTCCCTTTTGGGATATTCTTCGTTCGGTGCCGGTTTTTCAGTCCGCTCTGAAAGGCATCAACGCTGCCGTGGTCGGATTGCTGCTGACCGCGTTGTACAAGCCGGTGTGGACCAGCGCGATTTACTCCCCGGCCGACTTCGGGCTCGGGCTTGTTGCTTTCAGCCTCTTGATGTTTTGGAAATGTCCCCCTTGGCTGGTGGTTGTGCTGACCGCTCTTGGGGGAGAAGCCCTGAATTGGATTTGAAGGGAGCTCTCCGCGACGCTGACAGTATTTAGCTTTTGACGATTTCCTCCGGCGGCTTCACTTTTC
>Ga0326597_10010461_pt1 | contig 12357 bp, 13 predicted proteins | sample RVTome_12_FD_203789 | JGI IMG/M metagenome (GOLD analysis project Ga0326597, IMG submission 203789) | Soil microbial communities from uranium-contaminated site in the Upper Colorado River Basin, Wyoming, United States - RVT100D185 | ecosystem: Environmental > Terrestrial > Soil > Contaminated >... | reverse complement strand
GTGCTGTGCCGGCCGGAAATCGCCACCGGATTCGCCCTCGCGGGGCTACGTCCCGTCGAGGCGGCGACCCCACAGGAAGGCGGCGAGCGCCTGCGCGAGCTCCTGTCGCAGGCCGACGTCGGCGTCGTGCTGGTGGAGGAAGCGTTCTACGACGGGTTGCCGGATGACCTGCGCCGGCAGATGGGCCGGCGCCCCCTGCCGATGGTCGTGCCGTTCCCCGAGCCCGCGTGGGTGCCGGGGGCGGAAGCGGCCGAGACCTACATCGTGGAACTGCTGCGGCAGGTGATCGGATACCGCGTGAGGCTCAAGTGAGCGAGGCACGCATTCTCCGCGTCAGCGGGGCGCTCGCCGAGGGTGCGCCCCTGCCGGGCGTAGCGCTGTACGAGCTGGTGCGTGTGGGGTCGCGAGGGCTGCTCGGCGAAGTGATCAAAGTGACCGGCGACCGGGCGACGGTGCAGGTCTACGAAGACACGGCGGGCCTCCAGCTGGGCGAACCGATCACCCGCACCGGGCAATCGCTGACGATCCATCTGGGGCCGGGTCTCTTGGGGGCCGTGCTCGACGGGGTGGGGCGCCCCCTGGCGAGCATCGCCGCGCAGGCAGGGGACTTCATCGCGCCGGGCATCGCGGCGCCGACGCTGGACGCGGTGCGCCGCTGGGAGTTCACGCCGAGCATCCGGCTGGGTGACCGCGTGGCCGGCGGGGACGTGTTGGGCACGGTCGAAGAGCGGCCCGGCATGACGCACCGCGTCCTGGTGCCCCCCGGCATCGCCGGGACGGTGGCCACGCTGGCCGCGGGCGCCTCCACCGTCGCCGAGCCGATCGGCGCGCTCGCGGACGGCACGCCCCTCCACCTCGGCCACCTGTGGCCGGTGCGGCAGCCGCGGCCGTACGCCCGGCGCATCCCCGCCGCCCAGCCGCTCGTGACCGGACAGCGGGTGTTCGACTTTCTCTTCCCGGTCGCGGAGGGCGGCAGCGTCGCGGTCCCCGGCGGGTTCGGCACCGGCAAGACGGTGATCGAGCAGTCGCTCGCGAAGTTTGCCGAGGCCGATGTGATCGTGTACGTGGGGTGTGGCGAGCGCGGGAACGAGATGGCCGAGGTGCTGGAGGAGTTCCCCCGGCTCGTGGATCCGCGCACCGGACGATCGATCATGGACCGCACGGTGCTCGTCGTGAACACGTCCAACATGCCGGTGGTGGCGCGCGAGGCCTCGGTCTACGTCGGGGCGACGATCGCCGAGTACTACCGCGATATGGGCTACCGGGTCGCCGTGATGGCCGACAGCCTATCACGCTGGGCCGAAGCGCTGCGGGAGATCGGCGCCCGGCTGCAGGAGATGCCGGGGGAAGAGGGTTATCCCACCTACCTCGGCAACCGCCTGGGAAAGTTCTACGAGCGGGCGGGGTGCGTGACGGCCTTGGGCGCGCCGGCGCGGAACGGATCGGTGACGCTGATCAGCGCGGTGTCGCCGCCGGGCGGCGACTTCTCCGAGCCCGTGACCCAGGCGTCGCTGCGCGTGGTCGGCGCGCTGTGGGCGCTCGACCCCGCGCTCGCCCACCAGCGCCAGTTCCCCGCGGTCGATTGGGAGACGAGCTACAGTCTGTACGCCGACGCGACGGCCGCGTGGTTCGCGGAGCACTCGGGGGCGGACTGGCCGGAGCTGCGGCGCCGCACCCTCGAGCTGATGCAGCGCGACCGCGAGCTGCGCGAGATCGCCGGGCTCGTCGGGCCGGAGGCGTTGCAGGACGGCGACCGGCTGCTGCTCGAGGCGGCACGCGTGGTGCGCGACGCAGTGCTGGCGCAGAGCGCGTTCGATCCGAACGACGCGTTTTCCAGCGTGGCCAAGACCTACCGCCTGGCGACCCTGGCCCAGGCGCTGTACGCGGCGGGGCTGGCGGCGATCGAGCGTGGTGCGGCGATCGACCGCTTGGATCTCGCGCCCGCGCGCCAGGCGTTGGCGGCGGCGCGGCGCGCGGCGCCGGCGGAGTTCGACACTCGCGCCGCGGAGGCCGCGGCCGTCATCGCGAAGCTCGCCGCATGAGCGCCGTCGCCCGGCGCTACCACGGCGCCCAGGGGGCGACGGGCCCGCTCCTCTACCTCCGGCGCACCTTCGGGGTGATGCTGGGCGAATGGGTCCTGATCACGGCGCCGGGGGCCCCGCCGCGTCGCGGCCAGGTCATCGATGCGGGGGAAGAGGTCACGGTCGTCCAGGTCCTCGAGGACACCGTCGGCCTGTCGCCCACGGTGGCCGAGGTCACGCTGACGGGCGAGGCGGCGTCGGTCGTCGTGGGGCGGGAGCTGCTGGGCCGAACGCTGAACGGGATGGGTGTACCGGTGGACGGCCTGCCGGCACCGGTGGGTGAGGCGATCCGTCCGATCTGGGGCGCCCCCGTGAACCCGGCGCGGCGCGCCCGCCCGCGCGACTTCATCGAGACCGGCGTGTCCGCGATCGACGGCATGAACACCCTCGTCCGCGGCCAGAAGCTCCCGGTGTTCTCGGGGCCGGGGCTGCCGGGCCTCGAGCTGGCGGCGCAGATCGTCGAGGGGGCGCGTGCGCCCCGCGGCGAGCCGTTCGCCGTCGTGTTCGCCGGGATCGGCATCACGGCCCGTGAGACGGACGCCTTCCTCGCGCGCGTCGAGGCGAGCGGCGCGCGGGAGCGGAGCGTGCTGTACCTGAACGAGACCCGCGACCCGACGATCGAGCGGCTGCTCGCGCCCCGCGTCGCGCTCGCCCAGGCCGAGTTCCTGGCGTTCGACGCGGGGATGCATGTGCTCGTCGTCATCGCCGACATGACGCACTACTGCGAGGCGCTACGCGAGATTGCGACGGCGCGGGAGGAGATCCCCGGGCGGCGGGGCTATCCGGGTTACATGTACACCGATCTCGCGAGCATCTACGAGCGCGCCGGCGTGATCGCGGGACGCGAGGGATCGGTGACGCAAATCCCGATCCTCACGATGCCCGACGACGACGTCACGCATCCCATCCCCGACCTGACGGGCTACATCACCGAGGGGCAGGTCGTGCTGAGCCGCGAGCTGCACCGGCGCGGCGTCTTCCCGCCGGTGGACGTGCTGCCGTCGCTCTCCCGCCTCATGAACGCGGGGATCGGTGCCGGCCGCACCGTGCCCGAGCACCGCGAGTGGGCGGATCAGTTATATGCCGTGTACACGCGCGGCTGGGAGGCCCGCCAAATGGCGGCGATCGTGGGCGAGGCGGGCCTCGCCGCCGCCGACCGCCGCGCGATGGCGTTCGCGGAGCGCTTCGAGCAGGAGCTGGTCCGGCAGGGTGGTGTGCGGCGCCCGCTCGCCGCAACCATCGAGATCGGCTGGCGGCTGCTCGAGACCCTGCCACGTGAGGACCTGCTGCGGCTCTCGGACGCCGCGTGGGCGGCGCGCCAATCCCACCCGGTCGAGGCGCCGTGAGCGGCGGACCCACCACCCGGATGAACCTGCTGCGGGCGGCGCGGCGGCTCGAGCGGGTGACACGCGGCGTCGGGCTGCTGCGCCGCAAGCGCGAGGCGCTCGTGTCGGAGCTGTTCCGCCTCGCCCGTCCCGCGGCCGACGCCCGCGCCGAGATCACGAACGCCGCCGGGCGCGCGTATCACGCGCTGCTCGGGGCTCTCGCCCTGCACGGCCGCACCGGGTTGCGCGCCCTCGCGTGGCCGGGACGCGACCTGACGGTCGAGGTTGAGCCGCGATCCGTCTGGGGCATCGTGGTCTCCCGCATCACGGGCCGGCCGCCGCTCGTACGGACGCTCGCCGCGCGGGCCGCCGCGCCTGGGCTGACGGGTCCCGCCGCCGTGCAGGCAACGGTCGACTTCGAGCGCCTGGCCGACCTGCTGCTGGATGCCGCACCGCGCGAGATGCTGATCCGCCGGCTCGGCGAGGCGCTGGCGCAGACGTCCCGGCAGGTGAACACGCTCGAGCGGCGGCTCGCCCCCGCGCTGCGCACCGAGGTGACCGGGATGCGCCGCACGCTCGATGAGCGGGAACGCGAGGAGCGGCTGCGGCTCAAGCGGTTGAAATCCTCACGCGCCCTTTAGGAAACCTTCACGAGCGCAGGTCGATGCTGCATCTGCCTCTCACGCATCGAGGTGTGCCATGAATCGACTGTTCCTGTCGGCCGCGGCCGCCCTCGCGGCGCTGCTCGGTGGCGCCACGGCGGTGACCGGCGCCGTATCCCCTGCCGAGCGCGACACGATTCCGCCCGCTTTGTCGCCGTTCGGGGCCGAGCACGAAACACTGCTCGGCGGGTTCGACGCGGCGCTCGCCCGGGCGGTCGCGCCCGCGGCCACCCGCGCCGAGCGACAGCACCTCGTCGCGTTCCTCCGGACCGTCCTGATCCCCCACGCCCAGGTCGAGGAGCGGGTGTTGTACGCGGCGCTGGACAGCGTCCTTGGGACGCACGGGTACGCGACGGCGACGATGGTCCTCGATCACCGTGCCATCGCCCGGCTCACGGTGGAGCTGGCGGCCCTGGCGCCGGGCGAGCCGGAGGCGTTCCAGCGGAAGGCCCTGGCCGTCGCCGCGCTCGTCGAGAATCACTTCGCCCAGGAGGAGGACTTCGTCCTGCCCAACTTGGCGCGGAAAATGAGCGACCGGGAGCTGCGCGCCTTGCTCGCGCGCATGGATAAAGAGAGGATCGCGCAGTAATAGGGCGTCCTGCGAACTGACGAAAGGGGCCGTTGACGCTACCGCCGCAGGTTCCCCGTCTGGCCATCGTCTTCGCGCTGGCGATTGCGGCGCTGGTCGGCGCCCGGTCCTTTCTCGTGCCGGCGAGCTTCGGGAGATTCGGTCACTACCGGGCCGTGGCTGTCGACTCCATCGCCGCCCGCCCGATCCACTATGCGGGTCGACAGGAGTGCGAGGAGTGTCACGACGCCATCGCGGCGGAGCGCATCCGGGGCAACCACCGCGGCGTGGCCTGCGAGGTGTGCCACGGGCCGCAGGCGGCGCACGTCACCGACCCGGTGAATGTCCAGCCGCCGGCCCCGCGCGATCGCGCGTTTTGTCCTCGTTGCCACGCGTACAGCCAGTCGCGGCCCACCGGCTTTCCCCAGATCGATCCCGCGGCGCACAACCCGCTGAAGCCCTGTATCACGTGCCATGACCCGCACGCCCCGGTGCCGCCGATCGTGCCGGAGTCGTGCAGCGCCTGTCACGGGCAGATCGCGCGTCTGAAGGCGCTGTCGCACCATGTGAATCTGCCGTGCGTGACGTGCCACGACGTCCCGCAGCGGCACAAGACCTTCCCGCATGCCGTCCGGCCCACGAAGCCGGCGGAGCGGTCGTTCTGCGGGCGCTGCCACGACAAGGCGGCCCCCAGTTCGACCGGCGCTCCCCGGATCGACCTGGCGACGCACAACCCGCGCTACCTCTGCTGGCAGTGTCATTATCCCCACTACCCGGAGACCGAGTGATGCGGGACGAAGATCGTTCGCGAAGTCTTCCACTGCTGGATCGACGGCAGTTCGTCCAGGCCGCCGTCGCAGCCTGCGGAACCGCGGCCCCGCTGCTCGTCGCCGTCATCCGGCTCCCGGCGGCGACCGCGCAGGAGGCAAGCGGAGCCGCAGGGTACGATCCGACCGATCACTATTACGGCATGGGCATAGACATCGAGCGGTGCATCGGGTGCGGCCGCTGCGTCGCGGCGTGCAAGGCGGAGAACGACGTGCCGCTCGACGCCTCTCACTTCAATACGTGGGTCGAGCGCTACGTCATTGACAACGACGGTGAGGTGACGGTCGACAGTCCGAACGGCGGGATGGACGGCTTTCCGCCTCCGGCGAGCGAAGGAGGCATGCGGCGCACGTTCTTCGTCCCGAAGCTCTGCAACCACTGCGCCAACCCGCCGTGCGTGCAGGTCTGCCCCGTCGGGGCCACCTTCAGTACGCGAGACGGCGTCGTGCTCGTGGATGAGCAGTACTGTATCGGGTGCCGCTATTGCATTCAGGCCTGCCCCTATGGCGCGCGCTGGTTCCATCCCACGAAACACGTCGCCGCGAAGTGCACCTTGTGCTACCACCGGCTGGTGCGCGGGCTGGTGCCGGCCTGCGTCGAGGTGTGCCCGACCGGCGCGCGCATCTTCGGAGAAGTCGAGCAGCGGGCGACGCCGCTCGCCCGCTTCATGCGCATGAATGACGTGCAGGTGCTGAAGCCCCACCTCAATACCAAGCCGAAGGTCTACTACGCCAACCTCGACGGAGAGGTCAGGTAGCGATGCAGGGGTACATCTACCCCAACGAGTTCGAGCTTCAGTGGGGCCTGCTCATCGTCCTCTACCCCTATCTCACTGGGCTCGTGGCGGGGGCCTTCATCTTGGCCTCGCTGGAGCGCGTCTTCAACGTGCAAGAGGTGCAGCCGACCTATCGCCTCGCGCTCCTGACCGCCCTGGCCTTCCTGCTGGTCGCCCCGCTGCCGCTCCTCGCCCATCTCGGGCATCCGGAGCGCTCCTACGAGATCTTCATGACGCCGAACCGCAAGTCCGCCATGGCGATGTTCGGCTTCGTCTACGCCTGGTATCTCGCCGTGGTGCTGTTGCTCGAGGTCTGGTTCGAGTATCGCAAGGACATCGTGCAGTGGGCGCAGGCCGCCCGGGGGGCCCGCCGCTGGCTGTACCAGGCCCTCACGCTCGGCTCGACGGACCTGTCTGAGCGCTCGCTTCGCTTCGACGACAACGCCGGTCGCTGGATCACCGTGATCGGCATCCCTTCGGCCTTCCTCCTGCACGGGTACGTGGGGTTCATCTTCGGGTCGGTCAAAGCCAACCCCTGGTGGAGCAGCGTGCTCATGCCCGTGGTGTTCCTCTTCTCCGCCATCGTGTCGGGCATCGCGCTGGTGTTGATTCTCTACATGGTGACGAACCTGTTCCGGTCCCGCCCGCTCGACATGCGGTGCCTGGACAAGCTGGCCAGCTTCCTCTTCTACGCGATGATCATCGACGTCTCGCTCGAGATGCTCGACTTCGTGCATCGCCTGTATGAGTCCGAGGAGTCGATCGGGATCCTGTCGCAAATGATCCAGAGCCGGCTGTTCATCAGCCTGATCGTGCTCCAACTGGTCATCGGTACCCTGGTCCCCATGGTGCTCCTGGGGATGTTCTCGCCGGCGCTGCGCCGGGGCGGGCTCGGCCGGGGGTCCGACGAGCTCCGGCGACTGGTCTACCTCTTGGCCGCCGTGCTGGTGGAGATCGGGATCTTCAGCATTCGCTGGAACGTCGTGGTCGGCGGCCAGCTCTTCTCCAAGAGCCTGCGGGGGTTGACGGTCTACAAGATGGAACTGTTGGGCGTGGAAGGTCTCGCGATGACGATCGGTTTGCTCGCGTTGCCCTTGCTGATCCTGTGGGTGCTGGTCAAGGTGCTGCCGCCGTGGGCGGACGTGCCGTCCACTACGGAGTCTTGGCAGGAGCGGCGAAGCTCCTAACATACCTCGCGACGGCGACCATCTGCTCCGGGGTGAGTTTCTCCTTGTATCCCTTCATCTGTCCGATGCCGTCGCGCAGCACCGCCACCAGGGAATCCTGCGAGCGGCCCGCGAGAAACGCGGAATCGAGCGGCGCGAGCGTGTTGTAGATCCTCAACATCTGCGGGGACGGCGTCCCGGTCGAGCCGTGACACGTCCGGCAGTGTTGTTGATAAAGCGCCTGCCCATCCGGAGCCTGCGCAGCGCCGGGCGAGGCACACAGCGCGAGCCCAACGGCGACCCCAAGCACTAGTACGGTCCTCATGGCTCCTCCGATCAGGGGTGAGTTGCTCGCCCTCGGCTTCGCAAAAGGTCTGCCGACAGACGCAAAAGAATGGGAACCGGCCATGAAGCCTTGCTCATGGGGCGCAGTGGCCCTCGCCGCGGCCGGTTTCCTCATGAGGGCTTCACGGCTTCTTCAGACGCGCTCCCGGAACCTTGATGAAAAGGGGGGGACCATGAGCCTGATCAGCATCGTCGCGATAGCGATCGTGCTGGGCGGCGTGGTGCTGATAGCGGCCGCGGGCTTCACCATCAGTGCGGAGGAGCCGCCGGCGTCTGCCGGCGAGACAGCCGTAGCTGTGAAGCTTTGGTGCCCCGTCGCCCGGGAAGAAACCCGCGTGGGCATCGGCGCCGACGCAGCCGGTCCCGGCCTGACGCTCGTCTGGTGCGACCGGCTCCCCGCCGGGCCCGTCGGGTGCGACCGCGCCTGCTTGCCGATCAAAGCTGCAGCGTGAAGGCATGAAGCCCGCCGTTGGCGGCTGCCACTGCGCGCCGGAAACCGGCCAGCAGCGCGCGGAGCAAGTGCATCACCGCCTGCGCGTGGCCCTCCTGGGAACGCCGAACGTCGGCAAGAGCGCCCTCTTCAACCGGCTGACGGGGCGCTACGTCACCGTCTCCAATTATCCCGGCACCTCGATCGAGGTCGCCCGGGGTTCCGGGGTGCTCGACGGCACGGCGATCGAGCTGCTCGACACGCCGGGGATGTACTCCCTCCTCTCCACGACCGAGGAAGAAGCGGTCGCTCGACGGGTGGTCGTGGAAGGCGGGGCCGACGTGTTCGTGCACGTCGTGGACGCGAAGAACCTCCCCCGCATGCTCTCGCTCACGCTGCAGCTCGTGGAGGTCGGCCGCCCGCTCGTCGTCGCCCTCAACATGATGGACGAGGCCGAGCGGCTGGGGATGCGGGTCGACGTCAAGCGGCTCGCCTCGCGATTGGGCGTCGCCGTTGTTCCCATCGTGGCCGTCTCGGGGCGGGGCATCGACGCGCTGCGGAGGGCGATTGCAGTGGCCGCCCGGGGCCGGGTGCCGCTGGCGCCCGTCTACGGGAACGGCGTCGGGACGGCTCTCAAGTCGCTGCGCGGGGCCCTGGTGGGCGTGTATCCCGTCGACCCGGCGGTGCTCGCGGCGCTGCTCCTCCAGGGAGATGCCGAGGCGACGGCGTGGGTGCGCGCGGCGGAGCCGGACGGCGGCAGCGGCGCGGTGGCGGCCGCCCAGGGACTCGCCGCCGGGTTCGGCGCGCCCGCGGCGTACCGCATCGCCGTCGAGCGGCAGCGCGTGGCCGAAGATGTGGCGGCCGGCGTCGTGAGTGCCGCCCGCGGTCACGCCGCTCCGTGGGTGGAATGGTTGGGTCGCGCGCTCGCCCGGCCGGCCACGGGGATCCCGGCGCTCGTCCTCGTGCTCTACCTCGGGCTTTATCTGTTTGTGGGCCGGTTGGGGGGCGGAGTGCTCGTGGACTGGCTCGAAGGGACAGTGTTCGGGCGCGGGCTCAACCCCCTGTTTGAGCGTCTGTTCGCCGGCATCCCGTCGGAAGCCGCGCGATCGCTCTTCGTGGGCGAGTACGGCGTGCTGACCCTCGGGCTGCGCTACGCCGTGGCGATCATCCTGCCGATCGTCGGCGCGTTCTTCCTCTTCTTTTCCGCACTCGAGGACTCCGGATACTTCCCGCGGCTCGCGCTGCTCGTCGACCGCGTCTTCAAGCGACTGGGCCTCTCCGGCCGAGCGGTGATCCCGCTCGTGCTGGGCTTCGCCTGCGACACCATGGCGACGATGGTGACCCGCACGCTCGAGACCCGGCGTGAGCGCGTGCTCGCCACGCTGCTGCTCGCGCTCGCTATTCCGTGCTCGGCGCAGCTCGGCGTCATCCTCGCGGTGTTCGCGGGGCAACCGCTCGCTTTCGGCGTGTGGGTCCTGGCCCTCATGGGCACGTTCGTGCTCGTTGGGGCCATCGCCGCCCGCGTGCTGCCGGGCGCTCCCGCCACGTTCTACATGGAGTTGCCGCCGCTGCGCCGGCCGCGGCTGAGCAACGTGCTGGTGAAGACCTACACGCGGATCCAGTGGTACTTCCTGGAAGTGCTGCCGCTCTTCCTCGTCGCCAGCGTGCTGCTGTGGGCGGGCCAGCTGACGGGCGTGTTCGCCGCGGTCGTGAGCGCGCTCGAGCCGGTCGTGGGGGCGCTCGGATTGCCGGCCGAGACCGCGCGGATCTTCCTGTTCGGCTTCTTCCGGCGTGACTACGGTGCGGCGGGATTGTTCGACCTGACGAGGGCCGGCGTGCTCGACCAAGTCCAGCTAGCGGTCGCGGGGGTGACGCTCACCCTGTTCGTGCCGTGCGTCGCGCAGTTTCTCATGATGATGAAGGAGCGTGGGGTGCGGACCGCGCTCGGGATGCTGGCGTTCATCACGCCGTTCGCGTTCGGGGTCGGTTACTTGCTCAACCTGGCGCTGCGGGGGCTGCGGTGATCGCGCCGCCGGTTGTGTGCGGGTTCTGCGCGCGGGAGTTTGCCGAGGATCGCGGCCAGCCGGTGTGCCGTGCGTGCCCGCTCGCCGGCCTGTGCCACATGGTCCGCTGCCCGCACTGCGGCTATGAGAACCCCGTGCCCCCTGCGTGGCTCAGCCGTCTTCTGCACCAGGACGAAGCCCGATGACTCCGGTCGAGTGGCTGCGCCGCCGCTGGGGCGCCGAGTGCCCGGACGGCACACCGGTCCCCAGCGTCGAGCGGTGCGCCGGGGTGGACTGCGACTCCGTCCGGCTGTCGGCACTCGCCGAGGGGCAGGCGGCGCGGGTCACCTGCCTCGAGGATCCGGGCGGCGCGGCGGCCCGCAAGCTCGCCGCCCTCGGCGTCTTGCCGGGCGTCGCCATCGTGCTGGTGCAACGGTCGCCGGCGTTCGTGTTCCGGATGGGGCACGCGGAGTTTGCCGTGGACGCGGAGCTGGCGGCCCATGTTCGGGTGCGGCGGGAGTAGCGCCCGGTTCCTTAGCGCAGCGATACCCGCCAGTTGAGGCTCACGGCGACTTCCGGCACTGTTTCCGTCAGCCCGAACGCCGCGGTTATCCCCCACATCGCCGGCGTGGCGAGCCGGGCGGCCGTGAGGCCGACCGACACCGGGGCATCGTAGCCGCGCAACGCGGCCGTGCCGCCCGACACGAACAACGATCCCGCCCATCCCGCGCCGATCGCCCGGCCCGCGCTGATCGTGCCGAGCGCGGGGTTGCGGAAGTCGAGCTCGGGCAGGTCGCCGAGGTGCCAGTACGCGACATCGAGCCCCAGGAAGTTGGCGGCCCCGAAGTGGTGGGTGAACGAGAGGGCCGCGCCGACATCCCACGCTCCCGTGCCGAACGCGGTCGTGTCGGTGACCGGCACCTTGGCGGCGACGCTCGCGGTCAGGGCCGTTGCATCGTCGAGGACGTGCCAGGCGAGCTGAACGGCGGGGTCGCCGAGCACCAGCCGGTACGCCGTGACGGCCGACGCCGGCATGGACAGCCGACGCCTGCCGCCCATCATGCCGCCGCCTCCGGTCCCGGAGTCCTGCACCATCCCGCTCGACGGGCCGCCGCTCGGCATCATCCCGGCGCCCGAGCCGGTGAGCAGTGTGCTGTTCTGGAGGAGGAGCGGCGCGGCGGCGCGCAGCGTGAACCGCCCCGCCCGCACGCTGAGGCCGCTCGACAGCGTCCAGCTCGTCGTGCGGGCGGTGAAAATGTACGCGCCGGTGGCGAGGCCGAGCGCGCCCTCGTACGCGAGCCCTTGCGCCCCGGCCGCCGCCGGGGCGAGGGCGACCAGGAGCGCGGCCCAGCGCACGCTCATGGCGTGGCGATCTTGTGCAGCGCGTCGCGCGCCTGGTCCATCTGTTGCAGCATGTCGCGCAGGCGATCGTGCAGCTGGTCCATTTGCCGTATCCGGTCCTGGTCGCGCTGCAACGCGGGGTCTTTCTGCATCTGCTCCATCTGCCGGAGCATGAGCTGCAGCCGCTCGCAGGCTTGTTCCATGTTCTGTCCCATCTGCTGGAGGCCTTGCTGCGCGTGCTGCTGCACCATCATGTGGTTCAGCGCCCGCATGCTTTGCATCAGCCGGTCCATGCGCGTCATGGTTTCCTGCATGCGCTGCATGCGCATGGCCTGGTCCTGCTGCATCATTGGCTGCTGGGCGCCCGCGGCGACGGGTGTGGCGGCAAGCGCGGCGAGCAGCGGGAAAACGGTGAGTCTCATTACGATCTCCGGGCGAGTGTTCGCCCGGGATTATCCCCGGGGGCGAGTGAAACCGCGCGAAGATCGACGTGAAGAGACCTTCCCAACTTCGGCCGAGCGACTGAGATTCCAAGACCCTCTGACTGGACGACCCATGCCCGCTCGCCGCACCATTCTCCTCGCCGGCACACTGCTCCTCGTGGCGTCGCTCGCCTGGGCGCACGACCTCTTCCTCAAGCTAGACACCTACTTCGTGGAGCCGCACGCCCGCATCCGGATCGCGGTCCTGAACGGCACGTTCGCCAAGAGCGAAGGCTTCGTGGCGCCGGAGCGGATCGCGGACATCAGCGCGGTCTCTCCAGGAGGGCGGATCCGGCTCGCGGCGGCGACCGCCTGGAGCCGCGGCCCCGACAGCACGAGCCTGCTCGGTCT
>Ga0326597_10010460_pt1 | contig 12359 bp, 11 predicted proteins | sample RVTome_12_FD_203789 | JGI IMG/M metagenome (GOLD analysis project Ga0326597, IMG submission 203789) | Soil microbial communities from uranium-contaminated site in the Upper Colorado River Basin, Wyoming, United States - RVT100D185 | ecosystem: Environmental > Terrestrial > Soil > Contaminated >... | reverse complement strand
CTCCAGACAGTTCTCGATCTCGAGCGCGCCGACACCGACCGCGCGCCCCAGCGCGGCGCTGGCGACACCGAAGCACAGCTTCGCGTGCTCGATCTCGTCGTTCATCGCGCGCGTAGCCTCTTGCACCAGGTCGGCCGGCGCGCCGAGGGCCAGCAGCTGCAGCACGAAGCGGGCGAACGAGCCGACACCCGCGTGCTCCTCGCGCCCCATCCCGGCCCAGTACTCGCCGAGCTTTGCCAGCTGGCCCTGATCGAGCCGGCTCAGATCCGGCGCGAGTGCCGTCTTCCAGCCGCTCCCCGTCTCCACCGTCGCGCGACGGCGTTCGCCGTTCACCACGAACGGACGGCCTGGTACCGGCCCCATGACCGGGACGACCGAACCGAGCGAAGGGACGATGCCCGACTCGCTGGCCGCCAGCCGGAGCACTCCGCGTAGTTGATCGAAGCGCGGGTTCTGCTCGGTGTTCTTGCCGAGGCGAACGGCTTCCTCGACGGCCGATGTCGAACGGCCAGCCGTTTGGAGCAGCAGCTGGCTCAGGCGGCCTGAGGCGTAACTGTCTTTGGGGCTTTTCTCGAGCACCGACCGATACGCTTGTTCCGCCGCGTCGAGCTTGCTCAGCGTGGCGAGGGCATCGCCCAGCAACGCGAGGGCCGACACGGATTCGCCGGGCAGCAACGTCCCGATCTGAAACGCAGGATCCTGCCCTGCCAGAATCGTCGCCTGTTCCAGCGCATCGTCATGCCGATCGGCCTTGAGCAAGGCGAGCACGAGCCCCGCGCGCGACCGCGACGCCGATGGATCGAGCCGGACCGCTTGCGTGTAGGCGTCCACGGACCGGTCCTTCAAGTTGGCGAGACCCGTCAGGCGGCCCACCGCGCGCGCGCTGTCGGGACCGCCGGCGTCGAGCCCGGCCGCTGCTGCGTCGAGCTGCTTGCGAAGCTCCGCCAGGATCTGGCGCGCGAGATCCACTTCCGAGTCCTTCGCGTATGCGGACTTTGAATCAGCCATTGCGGCACTCCTTTTGTGTGGGCCCGAAGACGTGATGTTGTTTACGTGGTCCGATCGGACAGTCCCAGGGCGCGCAGCTCGCGTTCGGTTTGCAGCAGCAGGGCTCGAGTGGCCGACAATAGAGCCGATCGATGCTCGGTCTGCTGGCGATAGACTGCCGCCATCTGCTGGACGTCCGCCCCGCAGTGCGGGCACACGACCTCATCCGGCCAGATGAACTCCTCGCACGCGCGACAGAGCTCCAGGCGCGGCGGCACGCGCCCCTCGTCCGACGTCGCGGCGCGCCTCGACGGATACCAGGCCACCTGACCGGTCGCGGCGTCTGACGACTGGGCGACCATGGCGCCGTCCAGCGTCTCGGTGATGATCTCGTATTCGCCGATCGCGAAGGATTCAGGGGGTGCGTCCTTCCTCTTCTCGAGCCGCTCGCGCAGGCCTTGCTTCGCCAGTGTGCGGGCGCGATGGTGGCAATAGGGATTGTTTCCCGGTCTGCCGACGAGCGAATGTGTCGTCCACGTGCAGCCCCCGCGACACGCGTCCGCGTAGTAACACTCGTGGCAGAACCCCCACAGATCGTCGGCCGATCGCACGCGAGCGAAGTGCAGCTCTGGGCTCGTATGCCAGATCTGCTCGAGTGCGAGATCCCGGACGTTGCCACCTGCGAAATGCGAGGTGGCAAGGGACGGACACCCTTTGACGGTCCCGTCGGATTCGAGCGCCAGGACCGTCTGTCCCGCGCCGCATCCAATCCAATGCGCCTCCTGATCCCCGAAGCCGCGCAACTGATGCTCGTACGGTCCAAAATACCCGATGTTGTTGCCCACTTGCAGCAGGAGACCGTGGCTGGCCCCCTTCCGTTTGAGTTCGGCTAACAGCGGCATGAGCTCCAGCACGCGATGAGGCTGCAGCAGCAGTTCGGGATGATCGGCGGCGTTGCCCATCGCCACGGTGAGCTGCACCTGCCAATGGCGGGCGCCCGCGTCAAGGATGACGTCAAGAAGGGCCGGCAAGTCGGTCATGGTTCGGGCGCCAATCTGCGTGTTGACGCTCGTCATGAGCCCGGCGGCGCGGGCGCGCTTCAGCGTCGACAGCCCGGCATCGAACGAGCCGGGAACGCCGCGCAGCATGTCGTGCAGCGGCGCGAGCCCGTCGAGCGAAACGCCCAAGCCCTGAAGTCCGGCTTCGACGGCCGCGCTCAGCCGCCCTGGCGTCATCTGGCGCGCGCCAGTTTGCACCGCGCAGTAGATGTCATGGGAGCGGATGCGCCGAATGAGCTCGACCCAATCCTCTCGAAGGTAGGCCTCGCCGCCGATCAGGGAGATCTCGCGGGTGCCGAGCCGCGCGAGCCGGTCGATGACGTCGAGGCACTCCCCGGTCGTGAGCTCGCGGGGGCGTCGGCGTCCGGCGCGCGATCCGCAGTGCAAGCACTTCAAATCGCAGGCGAGGGTAATCTCCCAGACGACGTGCACCGGCACGAAGCGTTTGAGATCGTCGGTCGACAACTCGCGTGCGTACTGTCTCATCTGGAAATGGCGGGGCTGCCCTCGCCCACCGGACAGCTACTTGTCGAGTTTGGCGATCTCGGTGCGAAGAAGGGCGACAGTGGTGACCAGATCACCTTGTTGAGCGAGGACCGCTTCGGCGCGCTTCAGAAGGGCTCTCATCTCCGGCAGGTCTCCGCGCGCGATGGCCTGCTGGATTGGAGTCCCGTAGGGCGGTTCCGGACCGGTGCCCGGCGTGCTGACTGATCCGCTCCCTTCCCGCCGGGCGATCTCCACTTTGAGGATTTCGAGGGCCGTTCGAACGTCGCCGTGTTGGCGCAGAAAGCGTTCGGCGTCGGTCGCCAGCGCTTTCATGTCAGCCAGATCACCCCGCGCTATCGCATCCAGAATTGGAGGTCCGTACGGTTCACGCGCCATGGCTTTCCGGAAAACCGAAACTGTGAACGAGCGTGCGAGTATATTGCTTCCTCGAAACGACTGTCAATCGCGCTTCGGGCCTGAGATCCTGACGCTCGGCGGCTTGGCCGGCGCGGAAGCGAGCGACACCTTGCCGGGCGCCGGCGCTCGCAGCAGAGCCGGATCGTCAGTACGTGGGCGTCCCGGCAGAGACTGTGTGTATGCCACGGAACCCTTCCGGCACAATGCTTCCGATGGGCTACTTGCTGTACGACATCGAATACGAAGGCCGGCCACTTGCGCTCATCTCGAGCGCGAACTTCATCGAGTACACTCGACGCGAACGCAGCCGCAAGTGGCTGGACAAGGTCGAACGGGTCGTGGGAAAGAGGCGGGATGGTGACGAACCTGGTCAAGCAGCTGTAGGGTTCTGTAGGGTCTTTATTTTCGGGCGTTGTCGCCGGAACCGGAGCGGCTGCCGTTGACAATTGCGCTTCGCACGAACGACCCCCTCGTGTTTACGGCGAGGCGGACGTTGGCTAGAATTCCAGGCGTGACGTTGTATCCACGAATCGATGGCGCGGCTCAGGAACCGACCTTGGAGGCGCTGGCACCGAAAATCGCCGCGCTTATGAGTCCGGGCTGTGAGATGTGTCCTCGGACCGGCGTGATGACGTGTGTCGGGCTGCCGCGGGATTTCCATGCTGATACTGGGTCGCGCCGACGGCCACGTCGCGTTCGCGTACGGCGATGGTCCGCAGCCCCGAGAAAATCGTGAGTGACCGAGAAGATCGCACCATGGCCGAGCACACTCTCTTCAAATTCAAGGAGAAGGTGACCTCCTCAGGCTTCAGTCAGGCGCTCGCGCAGCGCGTCGACGACTACTTCACGCGCCACCAGATCTCTCGGCACGCGAGCCCGGAGATGTGGTTCAAGACAGCGCTCGGATTCACGCTGTGGGTCGGCACGTACGTTTGGCTCATGACCGGGGCCTTTTCGACGTTGGGGCTCGTCGGGGCGTACGTCGTGCACGGGTTCGCCCAGTTGTTTATCGCCTTCAACATCGCTCATGACGCCAACCACCGGGCGTATTCGAAGAGCCTGCGGGTGAATAACGCGCTGAGCTTCGTCTTCGATCTGGTCGGGGTGAGCTCCTACATGTGGCGCCTGATGCACAACGATTCGCACCACTCGTTCGTCAATATTCGCCGCGCCGATACGACGTTCATCTCGGGCAACATCTTCAGGTTTTCTCCGCTGGACAAGCGAAGGCCTTTTCACCGCTATCAGCATCTCTATGCGCCGTTCCTCTACTGTCTGTCCACGCTCGACTGGGTCGTCGCCAAAGACTACCGGTGGCTCGTCGTGGGCCAACGATTCGGCAACCACCATATCGTCAGGCACCCGCTCAAGGAGCTCATTCCCCTGGTGGGCGCGAAAGCCTTCTACTTCACCTACATGCTCGCTCTGCCCTTGCTGTATCTGAATGTGCCCTGGCACGCCGTCATCCTTGGATTCGTCGTGATGCACTGCTTCATTGGGTTTACTATCGCGCTGATCTTTCAGCCGAATCATTTCAACGAACATGCCTCGTTTCCGGAAGCCAACGACGAGGGCGGCATCTCTACCAACTACATTCAGCACATTTTCGACACGACCTCCGATTATGCACGCGCCAACCCAATCGCCACCTGGTTCCTGGGCGGCCTCAACCTCCACATCATCCACCACATGTTCCCGGCGATTTGTCACGTCCACTACCCGGCGCTGACCGAGATCGTCCGCGAGACCGCCGCCGAGCACGGACTGATGTACCGGGAAGTGCGAACCATTTCAGGCGCCTTCTTGGCCCATCTGAGGTGGATGAGGGTTCTAGGCGCTGCGGATGAGCAGGGGGCCTCATGATGAACCAGATCGCCACACAGGAAACGAGGCCATGGGATCTGCCGATCTGGAAGCCCGATCGGACCAAGAGAACGATCTTCATCTATCTGGTAGCGATCCACCTCCTCGCTGTCCTTGGCCTGATGCTCTATCCGGCTCCAGACTTGCGAGTGTTGGCCGTGGCGCTCGGCGTAACCGGCCTCGGGGGCTTTGGCACGACCGTTTGTTACCACCGCTTACTCGCGCACCGCACGTTCAGGCTGAACAAGGCGGTCGAGCACATCTTGATCTTCTCAGCCATCTTGAACGGGTCAGGGGCTCCGGCGACGTGGGTGGCCTATCATCGCCAGCATCACTCGCACGCCGACACCCCGAAGGACATCTCCAGTCCCCGGTACGGCGGCTTTTGGTGGGCGCACATCCGTTGGCTCTATCAATCTCCGCCCTCAGACGTCCAGCGGTGGTGCCCTGAACTGAAAGGTGGCTGGTACAAGTTCTGGGAACATGCCGAGAATTCCATCATCTTCGTATCGCTTTTCCTAGGCGTCGCGCTCGGATGGGAGGGCTTTTATTGGATCGGTCCCATCCGGTTGGTCTACTCGCTGCACATGCAGTGTCTGGTGAATAGCCTCACGCACCTTTCGCGCGGTGACGACGCGGACGCCAGCCGAAATATCTGGTGGCTGGGGCCGCTGCAATTGACCGCGTGGGGCGAGAATTGGCATCGGAATCACCACGCGCGCCCTGGGTCCGCGCGCCTCGGGCTGCAGTGGTGGCAGGTCGACATCGGCTGGTACTTCATCTGCCTTCTGGAGACCGTCGGCGTTGCGACGCACGTCAAGCGACCGGGTGCAACGAGGCGATGAATCCACTTGTACTCTGGAGCGGCGTCGCGATCGGTGCGGTGTCGGCGACGATCGCGATCTCGCGTTGGCTCGCGCCGCAGTGGCGCGCCGCCCGCCACCGGATCAGGCTCGTATGCACGTGTGGCCACGTTCCCAATCGCCCGACGACCGCCGCGGACCGCGTGCTGCGAATGGTAGCGAGGGGTGTCGTGTGGATACAGGTTGGACGGGTTGAAGTGAGCGGCGCCGAGAACCTGCGGTGCGACGCTCCCAAGCTGATCGCGCCGACGCACGGGCATTACGTCGATGCCTTCGTCCTCGCGCTAGTGCTGCCAGATCGCGCACGAGCCATGGCAGCGCGCGGCTTGCTGCAATTTGGCGGCGGACTGGGCGCGCTGCTGTTTTCGCGGTGGGGCCTGTTCTGCACCGATTTGACGGCCGGGAAGGGCGCGCCTGCGCTGAAGGCGGCCGTGGGCATCCTGGCCTCCGGCCAAACGCTGCTGATGTTTCCCGAAGGCTGGGCCCATATGGATGGCGTCGTGGGCTCGTTCAAGAGAGGCGCCGCAAGCATCGCGCGGATGGCCGAAGCCAAAGTCGGCCGTCCGGTTTCGATTGTTCCCGTCTATCTGCGATATGGCGCATACCCTGGGTCGTGGATCAGGAAGCTCCCCCCGCCGCTTCAATATCTGATCGTGCTCATGGGTCTGATGTTCTTCCGGCGTGGCGTTCACGTCGTCGTTGGTGAGCCGTTGCTGTCGTCTCACTTGCCGAAGGACGCCACGCTGGCGACTGAGGACCTTAGACGCGCGGTCCTGGCGCTGGCCCGTGGGCCCCGCGTCACGGACTCCCTTTGCTGACTGACTTGTATCCGTTCGAAGGCGACGCCTTCGCGCGCGCGCGTGCGCTTCCGCTCCTTTTGGACGTCTGCGGGCCGCCGATGGGCAGTAACTTGGTGGAGCCGGCACGCTTCACGCCGGCATTCGAGTTCGATACCGTCGCCCGCGCCGTGGAGTACGCAGCCGCCCGATGGCCCGATCGCGGCTATACCTTCCAGGATCTGAACGGTCAAGAAGTCACATACTCATTTCCGCAGGTCGAGGCTGCGTCGTCTGCCCGTGCGCACCAGTTGCAGCAACAGGGCCTCAAGAAGGGCGACCGGCTCGCGATGGTGGTGATCGAGCCTGAAGACTTCGTGCTGACGTTCTTCGCCGCCCTTCGGCTCGGCGTGGTTGCCGTGCCGATCTATCCGCCGCTCTCTCGTGCACACCTCGAGGCCTATAACCGGCGTGCTGCCCGTATTCTGAAGGTTGCCGACATCGGCATGGTCGTCGTCTCCTCCAGCTTGAAGGACGTCTTCTCGTCGGTGGCAGAGGGAGTGCCCTCGGTCCAGCACATCGTGTCTGTTGAGAGCCTGCGGGGATCGACCGGCGCCGACTCGCTCCCCGCGATCTCGCCCGAGGACGTCGCGTTTCTCCAATTCACATCCGGTTCAACGATGGATCCCCGCGGCGTGATGGTGACGCATTCGTGCCTGCTGAGCAACGCGAGAGGAACTGTGGCGGGGCTGGATCTCGACGGAGGCCGGGATATCGGCGTGACGTGGCTGCCGCTTTATCACGACATGGGCCTCGTCGGGTTCGTCATCACCACCATCTGTGCCGGGATCTCCGTCGTCTTCATCCCGACGCTGCGCTTCCTCCGTAACCCTTCGGTGTGGATGGAGACCATCGACCGTCATCGTGCGACGATCTCCTTCGGACCGAACTTTGCGTATGCCCTGGCAGCCAGGCGGATCACGCCGGATCGTATGCGGGCGTGGGACCTTTCCTGCGTCAGAGTCCTCGGGTGCGGGGGCGAGCCCGTCAACCCGCACGTTGTCCAGGCGTTCACCCGTCTTCTTCGCGAGGCTGGCCTCCGCGAAGATGCGGTCCGCCCCGCGTACGGGCTTGCCGAAGGCACGCTGACGACCTCACTCACACCGGTGACCCACGGGATCAGGACGCTGCGTGTCGATCAGAGACTGTTTGAGGAAGAAGGGATCGTCGAGCCCGTTCGGGAGGGCGGCCCGAGCCTGGAACATGTGTCGGTGGGCAGGGTGATTCTCGGTCACGAAGTGCTCGTCGTCGCACCGGACGGCACGCGATTGCCTGACGGCCGCGAGGGAGAGATTCTGGTCCGTGGGCCTTCGGTCGCGCCCGGGTATTTCAACAACTCTGAAGCCAGCGCGAGAGTCTTTCGAGACGGCACGCTCCATACGGGTGACCTTGGGTATCTTCATGATGGTGATCTGTACGTTACCGGCCGACTGAAAGACCTCATCATTCACAATGGGCGTAATGTGCACCCCCAATCGATCGAATGGGTGGTCGAGCAGGTCGAGGCGTCGGCGAAGGGGAATGTCGTCGCGATTTCCGTTCCCGACGAGGGTACCGAACGTATCATTGTCGTGATGGTGACGCGTGGGCTCAACGACGCCGAGCTGAGCACGAGAGTCAAGACAGCCGTGCAGGAAGAGCTTGGCGTTCCGGTGTCGGAGGTCGTCTGCCTCGGCCGCGGTGTCCTGTCCAAGACATCGTCCGGGAAGCTGCAGCGGCAGTTGACGCGGCAGCAATATCTCGCGGGCGCCTTCAGGCAGGCGCACGGCGGATCCAAGCGTCAGGGTCGGCCACGCTGAACCGGCGCGGCATATCCTTCTTGGCGTGTGGAATCGAGCCCATACCGTGATCGACCCCACCGATCGTCGTTCCGTCAATGACGAACCGCGGCCGCGCGCAGGGAAAGTGCGCGCCGCAGCAAGCAGTGCCAGACCATCGGGACCGCTATGTCCCGTAAGCGGCACAGAGGAACTCGTGACAGTCCTGGCCGACCGCGAAATGACATGGCGATAGATCGGAACCATATCCTGGCCACGGTTCGGGCACTCGCGATTGAGACGAACCCGCATTTGAAGGATGTCGAGATCTCCGAGATGGCAACGCTAGGGAGCATGGGGCTCGACTCGGTCGCCATCGTCGAGCTGAGCGTCAGAGTGGAAGAAGTGTTCGGCTCACAGGTCGTGCTGGACGATTGGATCAACCAGGAGGCCGAGCGCCAGGAGGAAAGCTACACCGTCGGATCCCTCGTGACGTTCGTCGAAAGGTCGCTCGGTGAGTGATAGCCCGCCTTCAAGGCAGTGGGCAGATGGAGAGCAAGGAACGCTCATGCAGAAACCACCACCGGTGTATTCACTGGACCTGGTCTTCCGTCCTGAACAGGACGGGCATTACGTCCATTTCGAAGACTCAGCCGCGAATCCATTTCAACCGAACCCCGCGGGCTTTCCACGGGTGAACGCCTGGTGGCTGGCGGAGAGTGCGCTGTTGGCGTATTGGGATAGCGCGACTGTTTCGGCAATCTTCAGTAATGCGGGCCTGCAGAGCACGTTCCTCAAGGCAGATTCTACCGACTGCTATGTCGCGTGGCAGGACGAGTACGTCATCGTCGCGTTCCGCGGTACGGAACCCGACGAGTGGGAGGACGTGCTGACCAGCGCGAACTTCGAGCTCGTGCCTTGGCAAGTCGGGAGGGTCCATCGTGGGTTCAAGGAAGCCATCGACGAGATCTGGCAGAGGCTCGAGGTTGAGCTGAATGCATTGTCGACAGGCCGGACGATTTGGTTCTGTGGGCACAGCCTGGGGGCAGCGCTGGCAACTCTGGCCGCGGACCGCTACCCGAGCACGCGGGGAGTCTGCACATTTGGTTCTCCTCGCGTCGGTGACGTTACATTCGCCACCGCGTTCAATGCGAAGTGGACGGCTGCGACCCTTCGTTACGTCAACCATCACGACGTCATCACGCACCTGCCGCCACCGCTCTCTGGTTACAGGCACGTCGACTTGGCACGATTCATCGCACCCGACGGCAAGGTCTCCGACAATGCACCTGCGCTGATCCACTTTTTCGCCGAGCTACTGGGACCCCCAGAACAGTTGCTCGAGACGGTACACGGCCTGTTACAGGGGACACTGACGATCGCGCCGAATTTCCTGCTGGAACACATGCCGAAGGCCTACGCGGTCTGGACGTGGAACGACTTTGAAATGAACGGGTAGTGGTCGCCGGCGGTGGCTCCGCAGGTCCCGTCGCGGTGTGGCGAGGGGCGGTCATCGGGTCCTCCACTGCGAGCGCGATCGCTTTCCACGGTTCCACATCGGCGAGTCGGCGCCCGTACATGACCACGTCCCGAAGCCGGGCGTTGCTGCTCAGGATGTCCGCCGCCGCCTGGTGCGCCGCGCTCAGTCGGTCCGCGACTCCAGCAGCTGCTTGAGAGCAGCCAGGTCCTTGCGATTGGCGTTTCGGACCGCCCGGCCCATGAGGGGCGCCAGGAACCGGGAAAAGCCGGTGGGCGTCCCCCGGTTGCGCAGCGTCATCCGGGTCCCGCCGTCAGGCGTCGACTCCCAGGTATAGGTCGTCTCCATCGGGAACGGGCCCTGTGCGGTCCGCATCACGAATCGCTCGCCGGGCACCATTTCGGCGACCTCGTAGGTGTAGGCCAGCCGCCGCCCGAGGAAGTGGGCGACGAACGCGATCCGCGCCCCGACCTTGACCGGCGGCGGCGTCTTCCACTCGACCGACTTGATGTTCACGTACCACGTCGGCGCATTGTCTGGGTTCGAGGCGTAGCCGGCGACTTCGTCTCGCGGCCGTCGAATGACGATCTCGCTCACGGCGTCCACGGTCATGGCGTCCCCCTGCCGTGCCGGTCCGACGCCGAGGTCTTCGCAAAGGCCGCGATGAACAGGACGCCCAGCAGCAGATCGGGCCCGGCAGCGGTCGCGTCTACCGGTGAGATACGTCCCTGGCCATACAGCACCGCCAGCGTCACGACGTAGCCGAGCTTCTCGACGATACTCGGGATCATCAGCAGCCGGAATCGAGCCGGGTCCGACCCGATCACCAGGCGACCTGCCACGCCATCGCCACCGACAGAAAACCGTAGAAGAACTGCGGATAGGCCGTCGGCGGCGCGTACTGCCGTCCGGTCACGTCGACGAGGAAGTACAGCGGCGTCAGCACGGCGATGCCCCAGACGCCGGCGGCGATGAAGACGATCCTGGCGAATCTCACGGGATCGTCGAGCCCCACGTTCCCGGCCTCGACGAGTTGCAGAACGGCGGCCGCGGTCACCGTCTTGCTCATCGAGTACGCCATCAGGGTCGTGCCTCCGCTGACGGGCAGCTGGCGGCGGATATCGGCCCACCCCCCGGCGTATTCGAACAGGACACCGTTGGCACTTACAACGACGTACTGGATTCCGGGCGTTCTCGATGCCCGGGTCAGCGCGGTCAGGTGCGACTCGACGCGTGAAACGCCGGCCGGTTGGCGTTCATCCATGGTAGGGCCACGCCGCCGTGGCGATGCACGGCACGGCCGTCGCCCGGCCAATTCTGCACCCTGTCCTTCACGTCCTCCAAGAGGCGTTTCAAGGGGTGGGGAATCGCCGGCCCAGAGATCGACCGGGTTCTTCGAGTCGCCCGGCCCGCTGACCCTCGGACCTCTCGGCGAGAATCGTCCCCTCGTCGTCGTCGTGGTGCACGGCGCAGTCCGTGAAGGTCAAGCGGTCGAGATTATGACCGCTTGCGGCGGCGGAGATGCTGTTGGTACTCTGAATGGTTCGCATGCCGTTCCTTCGAGGCCTCGTCCTCGGCTCGAGCCTCGTCCTCGCGCTGACCGCTCGCGTTGTTGCCCAGCCACAACCCGAACGCGAGGTCGCCGGCGTCGTGACGAACGCGGAGACGCGCGCGGCCGTACCAGGTGCGACCGTCGCCGCGGGCAACCGACGGACGGTCACCGACCGTGAAGGGCGATTCAGTCTGCGCGTCCCGATGGGGCGCGTCCAGATTGATGTCGCGGCCCCCGACTACTTTCCGCTGACGACGACGGTCGACCTCACCGACCGAGACACGCTCGACACCGAGTTCGTGCTCGCGCCGCGCCAGGGCTTCTCGTCCTCCGTGGACGTCGTCGCCGCGCCGCCCGCCGCCCCGCCGGCGGCCGTGGCAGTCGCGCCGGCCGAGGTGCTGCGCACGCCAGGCGCCCTCGACAACGTCTTCCGGACTCTGCAGACACTGCCGGGTGTAGCGGCGACGGAGGAATTCGGCAGCCGGCTCGCGGTTCGCGGCGGCGCGCCGGATCAGAACCTGACGGTGCTGGACGGTGTCGAGATCCACGACCCGTATCGGCTGTTCGGTCTCACGAGCGCCTTCAACCCCGAAATCATCCGGCGTTTCGAGCTGTCCTCCGGCGGCTTCAGCGTGAAACACGGCGACCGGCTGTCGTCGCTGCTGCTCGTGGAGAACCGCGACGGCACGCGACAGCGGCCGCTGGCCGGCTCCGCATCCCTCAGCATCACGGACGCCAACGTCGTGCTCGAAGGCCGGCTCCCGGGCGCCGCGAATGGGTCCTGGCTCGTAACGGGACGGCGGACGTACTACGACCTGGTGGCCTCGCGCGTGACGGACCAGGAGTTCCCCCGGTTCGCGGACGTGCAGGGAAAGGGGGCCTGGGACGTGGCGCCCGGCCGCACCCTGTCGGTCTTCGGCCTGCGGAGCCGCCAGGCTGCCGCCCTCAGCATCGACGAGGCCGACGCGCGCGGAGAGTTCACGGACGACACCCGGAACAACCTGGCCTGGGCCCGCTTCGACGCGTCCATCGGCACCTCCGCCCGATCGCACACGGTCGTGGC
>Ga0326597_10010459_pt1 | contig 12359 bp, 16 predicted proteins | sample RVTome_12_FD_203789 | JGI IMG/M metagenome (GOLD analysis project Ga0326597, IMG submission 203789) | Soil microbial communities from uranium-contaminated site in the Upper Colorado River Basin, Wyoming, United States - RVT100D185 | ecosystem: Environmental > Terrestrial > Soil > Contaminated >... | reverse complement strand
AGGAGATGATCCTCTGTTTTGACCGGCCACCCCCGTGTCGCGACGTTTTTCGTCGTCGTCTTTCCCTCTACGGAAAGCCCTTGAGAATCTGGTCCATCGCCTGAGTCGAAAACGCCTTGAGAGTCTCCGTCTTGGCATTCCCCCCCATCCCCAGTCCCAGCGCCAGAAGGCTGATCGTTTCGTCGTTGGGGGCATCGATCACCAGCACGAGGTCGTAGCGCCCCATGGTCCAGAGGATCTCCTTGACATTCACTCCCATCTTCTCCGCCGCCTCCTTGAAACTTTGCGCACGTATTGTTGTTTCCTTCACGTTACGGATCCCCTGGTCCGTCCAGTTGACCAGCCAGACGTAGGTTGGCATCGTTCTTCTCCTTCCCATGCCTGATGTGGGGTTCCGATGCGATATGCAGATGAGAATCTCAAATCGTGAGATGGGGTTTTTCTACCCGAAGATTCGTTTCGTTTGACGGCGGGAAAGGCGATGCAAGATAATGTATGGCAGGTTCTGAGCGTGGCAAAGGGAGAGAAGAACACGGGCGTGATCGGCGTCCGATTGGAGACGGAACGGATGGCCGAGGTGGAACGAGCGGCGGAGGAGGGGGATCGTCCTCTCCCGAAGAAGTGATCAGAAATATTGCCGAAATAGTTCAATTCGGAGGCGGACATGGGAAAGGACTATGAGCATTTATCCCCGGGCATCAGTACCTATCGATTCGGGAGTATCGCTGTTTTTCGAAAGTATGTGACACTTGAACAGGTACAGCGCGCACTCGCGGAGCAGGTGGAGGATGACGTTATGCGAAAGCCCCACAGGCTCCTCGGAGATATTCTTCTGGAAAATAATTTGATAACGGAAGAACAACTGAAATCAATATTGGATGAAATGGGTGCGGGGAAAAAATAGTATGACGATCCCCTGACGCTGGGCCGTCCTTACCTTGAGCTAGAGGCGGCGGATAAAGGAGTAGGGGGTGCTCATATGAAAAAACACATTGACATAAAATTCTATGCGCTTTTCATCGCTCTCATTGTATCGATACTTTCACTACGCGCATCTGCTATAGCAGAGCAGAAATATAATCCATCTACTAATCAAATGGAGACCGTTGCTCCCAATTCAACTTGGAAATATAACCCGTACACCGAAAAATGGGGATATTCGGCTCCAAATGCATCACCGACATATAATCCACATCAAAATACATGGGATATGGCTCCACCAAATTTTCAACTAAAGTATAACCCAATGTCACAAAAGTGGGAAACAGCAAGTCCGGATTCAAGTTTAATATATAATCCGCTCAATAACACATGGAATTATGTTTCACCCGCCGTTTCCCCGTAGTATAACCCAAGCAACGATCAGCGACAGTACCGACGGTGACGTCATTTCCGTGAAAAGCGGGGATCCGCCGTGGTGCATCCTATTTCCGGTTTCGTTATGGAGCGCGGGATGAAGGTCCGCGTTGTCTGCTACGAAGGGTACAAGGCGGAGGAGACGCCCAGAGCCTTCCTGCTCGGGGAGCGCCGTGTCGAGGTGGAACGCGTCCTGGACCGGTGGCTGGGAGAGGACCACGAGTATGTAAAGCTCGACGGCTCCGACGGCGCCCGCTACATCCTCCGGTATGACCGTTCCAGGGACGAGTGGGAGGTCCAGATGATGGAATCGCCGCCGCCCTTGACGGGCAGGTGAAGCGTCATTTCCTCCGGAGTTACGCTTTCCTCGACGTCTTGGCGAAAAACGTCTCGAGGAGCTGGACGACGTTGCCGCTCCCGCATTTCGGGCATTTCCTCTTCCCTTCCTCGTACTCCCTGAAGGAGAGGATTTCCTGAAAACGGTGGCCGCATTTCCTGCATTTGTACGAATAGGTGGGCATGGACTCACCTCTCCTTCCGCGGGACCGGGTCGGTTGGGATGTTTCTATATGCATAAAGATTATAAAATAGATTGGACGTCAATGGGGACGTCCATTCCGACAGGAGAAGCGGAACCCATGAAAATCGCCATTCCTCTTATCACGATCGCCGGCGCCGTCCTGTCAGCGGCGCTCCCTCCGGCGATGGCGGCGGACGATCCGTACCACCAGAAGCGGACGGCGATGGTGCGCGAACAGATCGAGGGCGAAGGGGTCTCCGACCGGCGCGTCCTGGCGGCGATGCGGGAGGTTCCGCGGCACCACTTCGTTCCGCCTTCGTACCGCCATAAGGCGTATGAACCGTATCCCCTGCCCATCGGGGAAGGGCAGACGATCTCGCAACCTTATATCGTCGGATTCATGACGCAGATCCTGCGTCTAAAGGAGACCGACCGCGTTCTCGAGGTGGGAACCGGGTCCGGCTACCAGGCGGCGGTCGCCGCGAAGATCGCGGCGGAGGTCTACTCCGTGGAGATCCTCGAATCCCTGGCCGCCCGCAGCCGGCGGACGCTCTCGGACCTCGGGTTCCGCAACGTCGTCGTCCGGCGGGGGGACGGTTATTACGGCTGGGAGGAGAAGGGGCCGTTCGACGCCATCATCGTGACCTGCGCGGGGGGGCACGTCCCCCCGCCTCTTCTGCGACAGCTCGGGAACGGGGGGCGGATGATCATGCCCGTCGGCGGGCCCTTCATGACCCAGAACCTCGTCTTCATCGAGAAGGACGCCCGAGGCGCAATTACGCATAGAAATGTTCTTCCCGTCGCCTTCGTCCGCCTCCTTGGCCACTGACGGGGCCCCGCTTGTCCACCGCACCGCCAAGGGACCGCGGGGATCTGGTTTCCGCGGACGCGATGGCGGCAAGAATCGTTCCGGCGGTCTTCTTCCTTTCGGCGGCCACGCTGGCGAACGAGATCGTCCTTATTCGCCTCCTGTCGTTCCGGTTCTGGCCGCACTTCGTCCCGCTGATCGTCTCACAGGCGATGCTCGGCTTCGGGGGGGCCGGGGTCGCGCTCCAGATCGTCCGGCGGCGCGTTGAACGTTCTCCGCTCCGCTTCTTCGCATGGATGGTCCTTGTCGCCGCTCCGGCGTTCGACCTCTCGTTCCGTGCCTCGCAGTTCGTCTCGTTCGACCCGTTCCTGCTCCTGTGGGATCCCGTGGCGTGGCCGCGATTCGGGGTCTTCTTCTTCCTTCTCGCCGTGCCCTTTTTCCTTTCAGGCTGCGCGATGGCGATCCCGTTCGCGTTCCTGCGGCTCAGGCCCGGCCCGGTCTACGCGGCGTCCTTCGCGGGGTCGGCGGCCGGCGCCCTCGTCGCGCTCCCGTTCCTCATGCTCGTGCCGACCGGGTGGCTCCTGCGACTTCCCCTCGCGCTCGGGGCGGCGGCGTGCGCCTTCGTCCTGTCGGACAGGGGGTGGGGGTTGCGAAAGGGCCGCGTGGCCATGCTGTGCGCCGTCCTTTTCCTCCTGGTCATCCCGCCCGGGGATCTCAAGCTCTCTCCCTACAAGGATCTGGCTGCCGTACGGAATCTCCCGGGGGCGCGGGAGATCGCATCCCGTTTCGGAATATCGGGTGATTACCGGGCGGTCTTTGCCCCGGGGGTCCACAGCGCGCCGGGACTCAGCGTCCGTTTCGCGGGAGAGATCCCGCCGCAGACAACGCTGTTCGCGGACGGCGAGCAGCGCGGAACCGTCCCGAAGGGCGGCGGTAAGACGCTGCCCGCGTATCTCGGGTATTTTCCCGCCGTTCTCCCGTACCGGCTTATCGACCATCCGCGGGTCCTCCAACTCGGCCTGAGGGGGACGGAAGGGGTGTTGACGGCCGCGGCGAACTTTGCCTCGTCCGTGACGGTCGTGGAGCCCGCGCGGGAACTCGTTCGACTGGTCCGCGAGGACCTCTCCGGGTTCTCGGAAGGATGGCCGGAATCTCTTCCCGTCGAGATCCGGGAAGAAGGGGCGCGCGTCTTCCTCGCTCGGGACAGGCGGATCTTCGACGTCATCGAGGCGGCGGACATTTCCTCGGCGACCTTTTCCTCGCTCGGGGTCCACGCGACCGGCGAGACGTTCCTCCTCACGCGCGAGGGAATCCGGGCGGCGCTCGCCCGCCTCGGGGAGGGCGGGCTCCTCGCGTTTTCGGGGTGGCTCAAGGCGCCCCCGAGGGAAAACGTAAAGATCCTTCGCACGATCCGGGCCGAGCTCTCGGCCGCGCGCCTTGTGCCCGCCGCCGATCGGGTCGCCGCGATCCACGGATGGGGGACTTTTTCCGTGATTGCGCGGCGCACCCCGTTTCATCCGGCAGAGATAGACCGGGTCAGGCGTTTCTGCTCCGACTACGGGTATACGATGGTCTGGCCCGCTGCGGGTGCCGTGGCCGGAGGAGACGCGGAGGAGCGGGCGCTGCGCGCGGCTGTTTCCGATGCCATGACGGGAACGCCCGGGGAACGCGGGAGCGAACTATTCGATCTCTCGCCCGTCACCGACGACTCGCCTTACTTCCATCGCTTCCTGCGCCTGCGGACCTTGCCCGAGTTCAAACGCCTCCTCGGGAGCCAGTGGATACCCTTCGTGGAGTGGGGCATCGTGTTCCTGGTTCTCTCGCTGGGAGTGTCGCTCGTCCTGGCGGCGATGCTCCTGCTTCTGCCCGCCGTCTTTGCGCGGGACGGGGCCGGGGAGGCGACTTCGATCTCCGTGGCCGGCTACTTCTCCGCGCTCGGGCTGGCATACATGCTGGTGGAGCTCACCTTCCTCAAGGCAGGCATCCTCGTCCTCGGCGATACCATCCGCGCTGCCGGCCTGGCGATCGGGGGATTTTCCTTTTTCTCCGGGATCGGGAGCGCACTGTCCGGACGATTGGACTCGGAACGGGCGATGAAGCGGGTCTTCGCGGGAATTTCGGTGTGCGTCGTAGCCGGGTTCGTCGTGCTCTCGGCAGCGGCGGGCCCCCTGCTTGCGCGCGGGTGGGCGATGCGGACGGTCGTGTTCGTCGCAACGCTCGCGCCGGCGGCGTTTCTGATGGGGATTCCGTTCCCGGCGGCGATCGCACGCCTCGCTGCGACAGGCGGTTCGGCGATCCCTTTCGCCTGGGCCGTGAACGGCTTCTTTTCCGTGGCCGGGGCGTCGCTCGCGTCGATCGGAGCCCTGTGGCTCGGTTTCCGATGGACGGTTGTGATCGGCGCGATCCTCTACGTCATGGCGGGACTCCTTTTTCATCGGGTCGGCCGGGAAATCCGCTCTTATGATCTACAATGAGCGTAGGGAAGAGTTCGTTGAAAGGAGGCCGCATATGGCTGTCCAGGTGAATAGCCCGGCGCCGGCGTTCGAGTTGTCGGGGGTCGTGGGGGAGAAGTTCCGGAAGTTCAAGATGTCCGACTACAAGGGGAAGTGGGTCGTCCTGTTCTTCTACCCGCAGGATTTCACCCCGTGCAGGACTTGACCGTGGGAAGAAGCGTCGACGAGATCCTGCGGCTCGTTTCGGCGCTCAAGACCGGGGAGTTGTGCCCCGTCGGTTGGCTCGCCGGGGAACCATTTTTACCGCCCATCCCGAAAAACATAAAACCGGGGGATGAATGACGGAAGATTCAATCCTCGGGTATGTGCTTGCCGCAAACCGGAGAAGAGGGACGGATGGATGGGAGCGGAGGAGGTTGCATGAATCATAAAAAAATCGCCATGGAGCACGACAAGAAGATAGCCCTCGTCGCGCATGACAACAAGAAACGCGATCTGGTGGAATGGGCAAAATACAATCGGGAGCTGTTGGCCCACCACAAGATATATGCGACAGGAACGACCGGAGAGATCCTGGAACAGGAGCTTGGCTTCAAAATCACCAAGCTACAGAGCGGACCTTTGGGCGGGGATCAGCAAATCGGCGCCAGGATAGCCGATAGCGAGATCGATTTTCTCATTTTTTTCTGGGATCCGCTCGAACCGGCACCCCACGACTCGGACGTCAAGGCGCTCTTGCGAATGGCGGTAGTCTGGAATATTCCCATCGCCTGCAATCGCGCCTCCGCCGATTTCATGATCTCCTCCCCCTTGATGGATGGCGAATATGATCGTCTTGTGCCGGATTATGATGATTATCGAAACCGGAAGATCGCAGGGGATGAACGATCAGGAGAGGATGGCGACGAATGGTCCGGAACCGGGAATCGCATTGCCCACCTTGACCTATAATGGAGCAATGGAGAGGCGCGGGCAGGGCCGGAAAGAGATGGAGGAGCGGTACGGGGAAGTCGACACGGGCGCGAAGACGATCGAGGTCCGGGGAGTCCGTTACCGCCTCCGCGAGGTCCTCGCCCGATGGATGATGGACGTGCCCGAGATCCTGACCCTGGAAGGGGGGACGCTCGGGGAGGGCCGCCACTGGATCCGGTTTATCGACAAGGACGACCGGACCTACGTGGTTTTCGAGTTCAACGGGGATTTCGACATCCTCTCGGAGATGCGCGTCGACAGCCTCCAATGGGAAGGCGAGGATTTCTTCGGGTCCCGCTGGAGGTAGGCATGGAGTTGTTCGAAAACAGGGGAGCAGGGCATACGGGACAGGAGCCATGCGGGAATGATCTACGCGGGGATCGTCGAATACGCGGCACTTCCTGCCGGTTTTTTTACCCGGACCGATCTAAAGATATCATCCGGTTTTGCCGAAAGGCTCTGGAGAAGGTCGATAACCGTCGGGGAATGGGGGGGGGGGAATGACGTACATGGAATACGAAAAGCTTCTCCTTCGGGCAGATCGTTTGACCTCGATATGCAATCCGAGGAAATCGGAATACTGGAGGGGATATCGCAGCGGGATCGAAGTTCATTTCCAGAACGGTCAGCAGGCATCACTCCCCGATCACTATTCCATCATTGAGGTCGCCCGTAGAAACCGCAGCAACGATGTTCATGCTTATGCTCGCGGGTATCGCGATGGCTGCAAGGGGTTGAAGCCGGAAGACGCCCCCTGACTTCCTCGCGACGGCTTGCGTGGAATATTATTTGTTCAAGGGATTACAATCGTGTCTCCGGGCTTTAGCATGTAATAGTCGAGATCGATATCTTCGATCATCTTGTAATAGTTAATCTTGCGGATATTCTCCTTTGCTCCGAAACCACTGATGATCTTCATCCCGCGCGGAGAAGCGAAGGTTGTAAACCCTCCGGCGAGAGAGAGGGCCTGAAGGACGGTCATGTCATGCCGTAACGGGTATGCCCCCGGCCTGAGAACGTTACCGACAAGATATATTTTTTGAGAATTTGTTTGGGTAACGATCACGGTGACTTGGGGATCCTTCATGTACTTCTTGAGGTTTTGGGTAATAACGTCGGAAAGTTCGATGGGCGTCAAGTCCGTTGCATGGATTTCATTGATCAGGGGGAGGGATATTTTACCGTCGGGTCTTACCGTGACGGCCATTGTCAATTCCGGATTTTCCCAAACGGAGACTCTGATGACATCTTCGGACCCGATACGGTACAGCTTTTTTGCGGATAATTGATCTTCCTTCGATCGGGGAAAATCCGGTGAGGGCGGGGTCCGCTCGCCAGGATTTATCGAGGCTGTTTCCACCCGGGATGCGGGTGGCGGAGGTAGGTCCCGGGGCCACGCATCTTCCATTGACGGCGGCGGGACGGATCCTTCCCTGGAGGGTTCCCCCTCCGCAACGGGAGGAGGGGCCAGCGCTGTCGAGGGAACCGCTTGATGTTGTACCGCGGGAGTCTCCATCAGGGTCAACAGATATTTTAAATAATCGGCGGGCCCTCCATCCACGATGGACGATGGGGCAGCGATTTCGTTGGTGGGTACAACTACCTGTCGTGGTCCTGAAGGAGTCTGCATAAGGATGGTCAACCGTTTAAGCATTTCACCCGGGCCCCCTTCTATTGGGGGCAAATCCGTCTTTTGGGGCACGGTCGCGCATCCCACTCCGGAGGCCAGGAGGAGAAGGGTGGCCATGAAAGCACGATGTACGTTCCTCATGAGATAAAATGCCTTTAATATCTATAACATGTAAAGGATCGAGACGTATAGGCACGCATGAGACGCACTGAGTATTCATAACCAATTACTGCGATGAATACAAGGGGAAAGAGGGGCCCATTTTACCCCCACCCGAAGGCCTGCTTTCCCGTTAAAGTTTCCGACCGATGATTCCGAAAAGACGTTTAGGGATTTATTTTCGTGTGGTGGTTCGTATGTGCCCGATTCGTGCCGAAAGGTTTTTTCCCAAGCGAATGGCGGTGTGACATGGTCACCGTTGGACGGATTCATGAAGGGGAATACGCATGTCTGATTTTCCCGACGCGAAGGGAGCTCTGACGTACCGGAAGGGCGGGCTTGGCGCCCGGAAGATAGCGTATTCACATCCGGCAATCGCGTTAATCTTCCTGTTCCTCTCTATCGGAGGGATCTATCGGTACATGGGAAGCTACCAGGCAATCGCATCGCTCGTTCTCACCGTGATGGTGATCGCTAGTGTGAAAATTTACCATTGGGCAGAAGCGACGGGTGATAAGAATGAAAAATTCACCGATCGTGCGATTGTTTGGAAAAAAGGGGAGGTGGAAGAAGAAAGCGTCGGCGCATTGTTGGATGCGCTGCCGGATAATTATTTTGTGATCGACGATTTCGGGACGAAAAAGGGAACCACCGATCACATCGTGGTCGGGCCAAAGGGGATTCTGACGATCGAGACGAAAAGCCATCCAGGCGTTGTGACGAAGGATGGTGAGAGGTTATTGCAGGATGGACATCCCTTTGAAAAGGACTTTATCAAGCAAGCCTGGGCACAGAGCTACTCTGTTCGGGATCTGCTCGCGGAAAAGGGGGTCTGTACCCTGAGACCTCGACCGGTGATTGTGTTCAGGGACGCCGATGTGCAGGTGAAAGAAAGGGTTGGGGGGGTACATATTATCGGCAGCAAGGATCTTCATGCATTCCTGGAGGGGTTGCCCGTCTGGATGAGTGAAAGACTTTCGAAGCGCATAATCGACTGCCTGTGGTCGGCTCAATATTAAGGGATAAAGCGCCCAGGCAGGCGATTGCATCCGCACGCCATCGCCACTGGTCCCACCCCGAGTCCCCCCCCCCGAAGCGAGGCAACGCGAGCACGGCTCGACCGTCATGTTCCGCCGGCCTTTCGCTCCTCGTAGAACTTGGCGATCGCGGGCCCGATACAGAAGGACCAGGCGAAGATGGGGAACCCCTTGAACCGCTCCGGCACCGTATACCGTTGCCTCGCCTCTTCCAACGGGATCCCGGCCTTGTGCATCCTCGCTGCCTGATCCGCAAGATCATCGAACACGGAACGGAGGGTGGCGATCCCCTCGGGTCCGCACGGGGGCCCGTGGCCGGGGATGAAGAGCGTCTCCTTGTCGAAGCCCGAAAATGTTTCAAGCGTCTTCCGCCAGCCGCTCAGGTTCGCATCGATGGTGGAAGGGTACAAGCCGTTGAACAGGAGGTCTCCGGTGAAGACGATGTTTCGCTGCGGCACCCGGACGATCAGGTCGCCCGGCGTGTGCCCGGGGTACGATTCGATCACCGCCTGGATGCCTCCCAGGTCGAAGGTCACCGGCAGCTTCGACGGTTCCAGCGGCCGGTTGGGAAGGGAGATCGACGCCGATTCGACGCTTTCGGACACCAGCTTCAGGGCGTTCAGGTCGCCCTTCGCACGCTCCCGCTCCGCTTCACTTGTCGCGTCCTTGATCCGTTTCTCGATGCCCGCCTTCATCTCGCCCCTGGCGAGCTCCTGTCCGGGACCGTACAAATTGAACATCAACGGCGCCGTTTTCTCGTGCGCCAGGATGGGGATTCCCTGGGCGCCGTAAAACGCGTTCCCCATGGTGTGGTCGAAGTGGTAGTGCGTATCCAGCGCGGCCCGGACGGGTACCTCGCTCACCTGCCGCAGCGCGGCGAACTGGAACGAAGCCCCGGCAGGGCTGCGGAAGCCCTCGACGAGCAGGGCGGCCTCGGTCCCCACGATGAACCCTCCGTTGGACAACGTCTCGAGGCCCTTCGACGGATCGGAGATCGTGGCGTAGACCCCGTCGCCGATTTTGCGGACCGAGGCGAAACCCTTGTCTGCCAATGGCTGCGGGCTCACCCGCCCCGCCGACGCGACCTCTCCGGCCATCGCGGTCACGGGGAAAAAGGGCGCCGCCCACAACGCCGCCCCGAGGCATGAGGTCGATGCGAGGAAACTCCGTCGCGTCATCGCGTTCGGTCGGTCCATAGACTTCTCCTCCCGGTTCGGGAATCCGGGAATGACCCTGCGAACCCGTTGCGGCCGTCCGGACGGCACGGGAATCTTCATTCGAATTGGATGCCGTACAAGGGAGGGTTCGTTGCCTGGGAGACGAAAAACGATCTTCGCGGGCTTGCCCCTGTCTTGAACGGACACACCCGGGAATTCACGTCACCGTCCCGGATGACGCAGGAACAGAGTCAGGAGGAATCCGATCAGCAGGAGAATGGCGACGAGTGGTGTGGAGCCGGGAATAGACATGGCGGAGTCCCATGCGTGTTCCGGCGGCAGAAGACTGACCAGCAATGGGCCGTTCATAGAAGTATATTATCTCACCGGGGTAGCCTGACCTTCAAGCGGCAAGGACGCAAGGGGCCTTGATGTGCCGGTTCCCGATCCCCGTGTCGCTCCGATGGTGGCGGGTCATTGATAAGGTTGGGCGAGGATCCGCATGCATTCCCCAAATAAGGAAATTGCACCTCATTTGGAGAACCCACCGCAGTTGGCGATTTTCAGTCATAAGGGAAAGGCATGTATTATTAATTACTTGCACTACCTTGTCTTTTTGGCACTCTCCTTGAAAGAGTATATACGTTTTCAAATCTCCCTTGGAGGGAAAGAAATGAAGAAACTGCTCTCGGTACTGTTCGCCCTTGCTTTCGCCATGTCCGTGACCGGCTTCGCGTTCGCGGCCGACAACGCCGCGATGCCGGCGCCGGCTGAGAAGGGCGAGAAGGCGGAGAAGAAGGCAGAGAAGAAGCCGGCGAAGAAGGCGAAGAAGGCGAAGAAGGCGGAAAAGAAGGAGATGGAGAAGGAGAAGGCACCCGAGGCAGCGCCCGCGGAGAAGAAGTAACCGATCTTTCGCAACAAGCAAGGGCCTCAAGAGTTTCCCAGGCGGTTTGGCAGGGGGACAAAATCCCCCTGCCTTTTTTGATGTCTCCTTGAGGGGCGGACCTTCATATCCCATCAAAAACATTGAGGAATAATTCCGGCCCGATTCCCCGAGGCGTCTCTTATTCCCTATTGATATCGGCTGGTTACAGTCGGCTTTTGCCGCAACCGCAGAAGGTTCCGGGACGGGTCTAACCCACCGCACCGATAAATCAATAGGTTATGGCCTCCATACGATGGGGGATGGATAAAAATATCCATTATTACCAAGTATATATGGACTTTTCTCCGTGTTCCGCCTCCAGTTGGCCCGGGGGTCCCGGCGTCCCGGTGGGTATCCGCACGGATCGGGGACGTGGCGTATAATGGTAGGCCGATGGGATACGGATCCGAAGGGATAGCGCGATAGGCCCCGGGGGCAAGCAACGCTTCGGGGCCTCCGTTCTTGGAAACGAATCAGCAGACAGTCGGTCCTGGGGATTCGCCATGCGGGAGAGAAACGGGGTCCGATACATCATCAAGGTTTTCGAGGCGCAGTGGGACCAGCTTCACGACGAAACCGTCAAGCCCTTCTTCGGGCAGTTGAAACGGGACACGAACGAAACGTACATGCGGCGCAACGGGGTGCGTCATGACATTCCCGGACATGACGCGTTGTTCAGCTACGTCGTCTTCCAGAACGCGGAAGGGTTGAAGGACGCGCTGTACCGGTACGACCAGGGGGTGGACCAGCGCAGGAAGATCGCCTATTTTGCCTGTCACGGGAAGCGGGGGGTCATCAGCGCGGTGCAGGACATCAGCCGCCGGCGTCTCAAAAACATATTGGCGCCTCTAACGAGTTACGACGGGCTTTACTTCGGAGCCTGCGATTTCGTCAACAGGAAGACGGCAGAGGTGCTGCTCGGCGGCGCGCAAGCCACGTGGATCGCCGGATACGAAAGCTGGACTCCATGGCTGGAGGGAATGTTGTGCGACATGATGTTTTTCCGGCTCCTGCTGAGCGGGCGGTTCGTACGTCCGAGGATGAATGCCCGATGGGATCCGATCAAGCGGCCCGACGAGGTGGCGCGCCGGTTGTATGAGCAGTTTCCCCAGGCGGTGGACCTTCGGTTTTCTTTGTACTACCGGAAGCCGGACCGGATCTGCTCCACGCTGGAAGAGCATTTCGGGCATTCGTAGATGTCTATAAATCGGATGGCTTCCATGTGACCACCTCCAGGTCTTCCGCGGTTTTTTCCTCCACCACTTCATGCGCCTCGCCGAACACGGGCATCCGGAGGATCACCCACCGGAAGACCCAGAGCTCCATGCTGATGATCGCGAGC
>Ga0326597_10010458_pt1 | contig 12361 bp, 7 predicted proteins | sample RVTome_12_FD_203789 | JGI IMG/M metagenome (GOLD analysis project Ga0326597, IMG submission 203789) | Soil microbial communities from uranium-contaminated site in the Upper Colorado River Basin, Wyoming, United States - RVT100D185 | ecosystem: Environmental > Terrestrial > Soil > Contaminated >... | reverse complement strand
CGCCGCCATGCTGATCGAATCTGCGAATCCGCTGGTACTGCTTGGATTGCTGACGGGCGGCATGCTGGTACTCGGCGGTATATTTACGGTACTGCGCTATGCACTCACGCGCGTCGCAACCGGCTGTGCAATCCGGCCTGAGCGTCGTACCATTGGTGCAATTGCAGGGGTACTGATCGTCGTCTACCTGGCCGGATACCTGGGTGTGCCGGTGCATAAACTGCAATTGTATTCTTTGCCGGTCACACGCACCTATTGGCAGCAGGCAGAGTTCATCGCAGCGGCGCTGAACGCCGACACGGCGCTTGACGTACTGCCGGCAACCGAGCCACTGGGGCAGTTCGACTTGCCACGTCTGGCTGACACCGATGTCCTCGTGCAGTTCGTCGAATCCTATGGCGCGATCGCCTTCGACTCACCGGCCATCTCCAACATACTTGCACCCAACCGGGCGGAGTTTGCTGCGACGATCGCAGCAACGAACCGGCGCATCGTATCTGCCTATGTTGAATCACCTACTTTCGGTGGCGGGTCGTGGCTTGCACACTCGAGCTTCATGACGGGCCTGAACATACGGGAGAACGATACATACAACCTGCTGTTGACACAGGACCGGCCGACGCTTTCGAGCCGGTTTGCGGCGCTCGGCTACCGGCCTGTTGCGTTGATGCCAGGGATCAAGAACGAGTGGCCCGAAGGAGCCTTCTACGGGTTTGCCGACGTCTACGGCTCGCGCGCGCTCGACTATCGGGGACCGGGGTTTGGCTGGTGGAGTATCCCCGATCAGTATTCACTCGCGCGGTTCGCCGAGTTTGAAATGGAAAAAGCACCGCGTGACCCGTTGTTCATGTTCTTCACGGGGATCAGCTCACACATGCCGTTCCGGCCCACACCGCCATACCAGCCCGACTGGCCCCGCATACTTTCCGCCGATCCGTTCGACGAGGCATCCGTGAAGGAGTCATTCGCCCTGTTGCCCGAGTGGACGAACATGCAACCCGCCTATGCCGGTACACTCAGCTATACGTTCGATTATCTGAGCGGGTTCCTGCAGGCGCATCCAGATCATGATTTTCTCTGGATCATTATTGGTGATCATCAACCGCCCGCAAACGTCAGTGGTGAGGGTGCACGATGGGATGTTCCTGTGCACATCGTGTCGGGGAACCCCGTGATCATCAATGCACTGCTGCAACTCGGATTCGTGGAAGGACTGACGCCGGTGGACCGGCCACTCGGCCCGATGCACATGTTGCCGGTAACGATCCTAAGCTCATTAACCGATAATTACCTGGACCAGTCACAGAAAATAACCGGGACGGCCCCCTTTTAACTTAACGAGTAATGTGCCAGAAACGATACCGTTAACACTTTCGATGCAAGTGATACAACGGGATATTACGCATTTATTTATGTAATACTTTATTTTCCTGTTTCATCCGGATAGCAAAGATGCGGATCATCCCCATTTTTTCCACATTTTTTCGTGATGGAACTGATAGAGTTTTGAAGTTCGATATGGGATCCGGGGAGAAATACATGAAAGTCGGTTTTTACCGCTGTATTACTGTTTTGTCGATGATGACCATCATCGATATTACCGGCCTGGCTGTCGCACAAACACAACCGTCACCTGTGCAGATGGACAACCAGGATGTCACCGCAACGTCCGGCGATACCACACAGGAAGGCGTGGTGACCTATACCTCGGAATTCCTGATGAGATATCAACCTAACACGGCACTGGACATGGTGAACCGGATTCCTGGCTTCACGCTGAATAACGGCGGTGGTAGACGCGGCTTTGGCGGGGCGGCAGGCAATATCCTGATCAATGACCGGCGCCCCAGTACCAAGCAGGACCTGCCATCAGCGATTTTGGGTCGGATATCGGCAGACCTGGTTGACAGGATTGAATTGATACGCGTCAAGGTCAGGGACATCGATCTTCTGGGACAGAACGCTGTAGTCAACGTGATCCTGAAGGCAGATGCACCGGCGGCGATCCGTTGGGAGGCATATATCAGGTTCAATTTTGACTATGGGACGACACCGTTTACCAATATCTCCCTGTCGGACCGCTGGGGAGCGATAGATTACAATGCAGGCTTTGAATTCCGGAAGACATATTATGGGGACCCCGGAGTAATTGAACGGTTTAACGCAAACGGCACGCTCACCGAGATACGTGACGATGCCGACCGGGCGCACGGCCATGACTTGAACGGCTATCTGAATGCCTCGACCTGGCTGGGTAAGAACTTTGTCCAGTTAAATACCTCGATATCAGATATGCCCCGGGTGCTGGTAACCACCTCGACACTGTTTCCGCAGCTACCCGTTGCCGCACCACAGGTGACTATTTTTTCTACGAATCGCGACATTCGTATTTATGAAGTGGGGCTGGATGCGGAGCGGGTTATCAGCAGCGACCTGTTGGGCAAGGCGATCCTGTTATTTTCCCGTAACGAAACGGACCCGTCCTCCTCTCAACAGAATTTCAATACCAGCGGTGTACAGACACGTCTCCAGCTTGAAGATGAAAGCACCATAAGAACTGAATCCATTGCCCGCCTTGAGTTTGATTGGGCAGGGTTAGATGATCATGCGCTACAGGCCGATGTTGAATATGCGATGAATGCGCTTGATAACTCACTGGTCTTCACCGATGACACGGGTTCTGGTCCAGTTGTAGTCGATGTGCCAGGTAGTAATAACAGGGTCGAGGAGGCGCGCTGGAATTTTGTGGTGCAGGACACCTGGTCGCTGGGGAAATTCGACTGGAATTACGGGGTGACCTTCGAACGATCTACCATCTCACAGAGCGGAGATGCTATAAATGAGCGCAGCTTCAATTACGTCAAACCACGCACGGTATTAACATACTCACCCACACCCAGACTACAAACCAGTATGCGTATAGAACGCGAAGTATCGCAACTTAATTTTAATGATTTTGTGACGGCGACGGTGTTTGAGGACGGCAATGTCACCCTGGGTAACCCTGACCTGCAACCGGACCGGACCTGGATCACCGAGCTCAGCCAGGAACTGCGCTTTGGCAGTGTCGGCGTGGTCAAGCTGACGGCGTTTCATCATAAGATATCCGATGTGCTGGACTTACTGCCGTTATCACCCACATTCGAGACTACCGGTAATATCGGTGACGGCACAAAAACGGGTGTCATCCTCACTACCACGCTGCCGCTGGAACGGCTGGGACTTACCGGTGCACGGCTGGATTTCAAGGTACGCTGGCAGGATACGAAGGTCGTCGATCCGATTACCGGGCTAGACCGGACTGTGTCGATTGGCGGCGGGTTCAGGGGTGAAGTCGTATTCACCGGTGATACCGACTATGCATACGCCATAAACTACCGGCAGGACTTCGAGGCAGCCCGGGTGTCCTGGGGCCTGGGACTGGCGGAGCGGGGGGAACGGGTATTGTTCAAGGCCGATGAACTGGATATCAACAATGAAAAATTTGAGATGACTGGATTCATCGAGACCACGCGCTGGTTTGGACTGAAGATTACCCTTCAAGGACAGAACATGCTTGATAACCCGCAGTCGCGGGATCGTACTATCTACACCGGCGAGCGCGGCCTGACACCGGTGTTATTGCGGGAATTACGAAAAGGCGGTAATGGCGCCATGCTATTTGTGAAGGTCAGCGGATCCTTTTAGAACCGGTCCCTACGGGTTGGGGCCGGATACCGTTTGTGTGGAATGATCTGCTATACTGCTTTACCAGCTGTAACCTGTCGTTGCTTTTTGTTTTTTCTGCACCCAGGGTCAAAAAGGAGACAAACATGTTCCCCATGGCATCACCACCTAAAAAGTCCGCAGGAAGATATTCAGCTATCGTCAATATATCAACAATATTGGCACTACTTTTATCACCACTGTCCGGGACGGCACAAACCGGTGATTTCGCCATCGAAGAAATAACGATCAAGGAACTTCACAGCGCTATCCAGACCGGGCGTACCACCTGTCAACAAGTCGTACAATCTTACATTGAACGTGCACAGGCCTATAACGGCGTATGCACCGCGTTGGTTACCCGTGACGGGGCCGATATCCCGCAGGCGTATGGTAACGTCCGCGCCGGCAGCAGGGTGGAATTTCCTACCAACACCGTGCCCGCCGATAACATACTCCCGGACCTGGACCAATACCGGGGGCTGCCCCTGGAACTTGGGCGCATGGAGCCCACCATTTCCGATCCCAGTGTACAACAGCAGTTTGGCATGCGCGTGGGCATCCCCAACGCAGGTCAACTGAACGCCCTGGAAATGCTCAATATACGGGGTGAACGATCGGTGTCGTGCAAGGCGGAGTGTGATACCCATCCATCCAAGGGCGCGTTACCGGCCAGCTGTCCGGTAGAGTGTGAGGCATTCCGGCAACAGCCGGATGCCCTGGAACGGGCCGCAGAGCTCGACGCAAAATTCGGTGCGAAACCTCCCCTGGATGAGATGCCGCTGTACTGCGTTAATTTCTCCTACAAGAACTGGTACGACGCCACGGAGATGCGGGCCACCGGCGGGAATGATGTCAATTTTGCCATGGATGCACCCAGGGTCGATTCACCCGACATCCGCAAACTCAAGGAGGCCGGGGCAATCATGTTCGGTGTTGCTACTGCAGCAAGTACCGGGATTTCATTCGATGGACCGGAAGAAGCAGAGACCTATCTGCCCGGGGGAAGCTACACCTACGCGCAGTGGGGTGGACAAGGGTGTAATCCTTACGACACGGAGAGGGTGCCGCGTGGAACGAGTACCGGTTCCGGTATTTCCGTATCCGCAAATCTTGCCGCCTGCTCCATTTGCGAACAGGGCAATGCGTCATGTAAAGGACCTGCATCGCGCAACAATGTTGTCAATTTTCTGACTACCAAGGGCGTCATGATGCACGGCGGGATGAACAGTCAGCGTCTGGGAGATCGTGCCGGCATCCATTGCCGTACTGTTGAAGATGCTGCCACCGTGCTGGATGCCATCAAGGGCTATAAATCCGACGACATGTTTACCGCCATCCCGCCGGCATTGATACCGGATGAACCCTTTACCAGCTTTCTTGTCGATGAATCAGAAGTCGAAGATCGGCCGCTGGCAGGCATGCGTATCGGTGTCGTCCGGGAATTCATGGTAAAACACACAAAAAATGATGAGGCCATAGTCAACCAGATCAACCAGGAAATAAAGACGGTTTTGCGCGACAAACTCGGCGCCGAACTGGTGCAATCAACCGACCCCCAGTATGAAGCTGATCCGGACATACCGGTCATGCGGTATACATTTGAGGACGCCTTCTCTGATATCCTCGCGCATAACGTCCCGGAATATTTCTGGCAGAAAGATAATAACGGGGAACTGGAATTCGCCGTACCGGGCTGGGATATCACGACTGTCGATTATGCCATTGCCCTGGCCATGGGCAAGGCACCGTTATCAGAAAAAATCCACCTGCGCCGCATCAGCAAACGGCTTGACAATTTTAAAAGCCCTTTCACCGTGAACAAATACCTGATGGAACGGGGTGACCGGCGTGTGTACGACTGGAAAACCTTTGTAGAAAACTCCAAATTTGAGAACGATAATCACCGCGCAGGCTCCATGAACGCGATCGGCCAGCAGGACCTGCGCGCACGGCCGGGCCAGATGAGTTATCTGAAGATGCAGACGATGCTTCGCCTGGTTGTATTAAAAGTCATGTATGAAAATGACATCGATGCCTTCGTGAACCCGGAAGTGACATTACCGCATTTCAAAATCGGGGGACCAGCCGAGCCCAGTGTGGACAACCGCGATACCAACAGTTGTTGCGGCACATTTACTGCTTTACTAGGCGGGCCTGAGATCGATGTCCCCGCCGGTTACAACCGGATCGTCTATGAGCCTCAATATCAACTCAGCGGGGACAAGACCCGGTATGTTTCTGTGACAGGTACAGAGCGGTCATTGCTGCCTGTTCCCATGCCGATCAGCATGATGATATGGGGTGGCCCCGGATCGGATAGCACCATCATCAAGATAGCCTCCGCGTACGAGTCGGCAACCCATCACCGGGTCCCGCCACCGGCATTTGGACCGGTGAAATAATAAGTTAAGTGGGATCAGATCAGACTTTTTTTGCCAGTACCCGGTAAAAGTCTGATCTGACCCCACTTAAACTACAGCGTTGCAACGGTCTGTTTACGTTGAATAATGAAGAAATTTCCTGCGATGATAAACGCGACCCCCAGCAGTTTGTAACCCGTCCAGTGCATGTCCTCATAGTAGGTTGAGACCAGTAAGGCCACCAGTGGAAACAAGACGGTGATATACGCCGCACGGGGAGCGCCGATCCGGTGGATCAGGGTGAGATAGGTCCAAAACGCAATCACTGTCCCGGCGAGGGACAGGTACAAGAGTGACATTATATAGTCTGCCTGTCTGGAAAATTGCCATGGCTCGCCGGTCAACACGATGGCCATGAGCAGGAACAGACTGCCGTAGGTCATACCCCAGGTATTACAGGAGACCACATTGATGCCGCGCAGTTTCAGCAACTGCGCAAGGATGTTACCACCGGATGCCAGCAATGTTGATAACAAGGTCAGGACTATGCCGATGAAGACCGGCCCTCCCATGCTGATACCGTGTATATCGTCAATAAAGAGGACCGCCAGGCCGGATATACCGAGCATGCCGCCTGCCACCAGGGCCAACGATGGTTTTTCACTGAAAAATATCCAGTAGAATAGCGTGTTCAGCAGGATGATCAGGGAAAAAATCACCGAGACGAGGCCACTGGTCAGGTACGCCGTAGCATGGTAAACGACCACATAGTTCAGGGAAAACAACAGCAGGCCGAAAACCGCGAACAATAGGTGTATATCTCGCGGGTAGCGGAGCTTCGTCCTCTGTACACCGGCGAATATCCACATCAACACCGCTGCCATGGCAAAACGGTAAAATACCGATTGCAGCGCCGGCACTTCACCCAGCTGCAGGGTGATCGCATAAAACGTCGTCCCCCAGATCAGGACGGTGATAAAAAAGAGCAAAACAGTCATAGAGGGGCCATCGAGGTAAAGTAGACACTCTGAACGGGGCGAGATTATACTCTCTTTCCACACGAATTCATTGCGTATGGGGAAGGCAATGATGCCGTACCAGTCATCTACACTTATAGGGATCTGAAATAATTATGCCTGAAAATTCCGCCATCACCGCCATCGCCCACGTGATCCAGCTTGCGGTCGCGCCTGTCTTCCTGCTCACCGGCATAGGTGCTATGTTGGCCGTCATGACGAACCGGCTGTCCCGTATCGTAGACAGGGCCAGGGTGCTTGAGACCAAAGTGCCGATAGATGCCAGTGGTGTTGAGCCCATAGAATCAGAATTAACAAGTTTGTCCCGCCGCGCAAAGCTCATCAACCGCTCCATTACCCTCTGCACCATCACCGCACTGCTGGTCTCCGGGGTCATTGCGATCCTGTTCCTGGGTGCGTTTGTGGCCTTTGACGCGTCCATATCGGTAGGTATTCTGTTCGTGGCTGCCATGCTTTGCTTCATCGCGGCACTGCTGTTCTTTTTGCAGGAAATATTCCTCGCGACCGCAAGTATACGGATTGGCCGGAACTGAGGACGTGCCATGGCACTAGTCCGCCAACTCTATTCCGGCACAGATTTTCGCCGTGCACTTTCCATAGAGGAACTGCGAGCGGTCGCCAGGCGGCGCACGCCCCACTTTGCCTTCGAGTATGTAGAATGCGGCTCGGAAGATGAAGTGACGCTGCGCCATAACCGCTCGGTGTTCGAATCCATCCGCTTCATTCCCGATACCCTGGTGGACACGAGTAACCGGCACCAGCGGACTACCCTGTTCGGCCGCGAAATGAGTACACCCCTAATCATCGCGCCGACGGCCTTAAATGGCATGCAACGTTATCGTGGAGACATTGCGCTCGCCCGTGCCGCAGCGGCGATCGGCATTCCATTTACTTTGAGCACATTTTCGAATGTCAGACTGGAGGATGTACAAACCGGTGCGGGCGGCCGGCTATGGATGCAATTGTACCTCATGAAAGACCGGACCATTGCGCGCGATATCATCCGCCGCGCTGCGGGTGCGGGTTATGAAGCACTGGTGCTGACTTCCGATGCAAACGTGTTCGGGTTCCGGGAGTGGGACCGGCGTAATTATCGTCAACCCGGTGACCTGACCCTGCGCAATATTCTCGATGTGGCATGTCACCCGCGCTGGATACTGGATGTATTATTTCCACATGGTGTCCCCCGCTTCGAAAACGTGGTGGATTTCCTCCCACCCGAGGCCAGGAGCGCCCGTGCCGGTGTTGCCTACCTGCCGGGCCTGCTCGCACCCGACATTACCTGGGAAGATATCAGGTGGTTGAGAACCGAATGGTCAGGCAAGCTGATCCTGAAAGGCGTATTGAATGCCGCAGATGCTAAACAGGCGGCCGACCTCGGCTGTGACGGGATCGTGCTCAGTAATCATGGCGGGCGTCAGCTTGATGGTTCGGTCTCACCGATGGACGTATTACCGGAAATAGCACGTGCAGCAGGCGACCGGCTCGCCATTATTGTAGACAGCGGGTTCCGGCGCGGCACCGACGTGATTAAGGCCATCGCCCTGGGTGCACATGCAGTAATGGTTGGATCGGCGACCCTGTACGGGCTGGCTGCCGGGGGCGAAGCAGGTGTACGTCACGCCCTGGGGATACTTTCGGGCGAAGTCGACCGTGTCCTCGGGCAACTGGGATGTAACTCCCTCAGAGAACTCGGCCCCCATCTGCTGAGATGACCGCGTATCAACCCGGTACTGTATTTCTCCGGATCCAAAATACAACCATCTAAACATATTTTTGTGTAATATACCGATGCAGGATTTCTTGCTGGAATTGTAAGGGGGAATGATGCGGTATTCGTTATCTGTGTACACTGTCTTTTGTTCTCTGCTTGGCGCGGCAACCCCCGCCCTGGCACAAACCCCAAACCAGCCGGAACAGGACACACAGGTAGTCAACTACCCAGTGGCTTTCTTCGATCGGTACCTGCCTAATACCGCGCTTGATATCGTACGCCAGGTACCCGGATTCCTGTTGAATGACGGCGACAGCTCACGCGGATTCGGCGGTGCGGTGGGGAATATATTGATTAATGATCGACGCCCGAGTGCCAAGCAGGACCCGCCGTCTCAGATACTGCTGCGCATCCCGGCCAGCCAGGTCGAAAAAGTCGAACTGATCCGTGGACCAGTGCGTGGTATTGATCTGCAGGGACATGCCACCGTCGCCAACGTGATCCTGCGTCAGGATGCCCCCGCGGCGACACGCTGGGAAGCCTCCATGCGATACAATTTCGATTTTTTCCCACCGACATTCGATACCGGCATATCCATTTCCGATCGTTGGGGCAATATTGAATACAACGCAGGTATCGGCGCACGCAGCAGTTCCTCGGGCGATGCCGGCACCGACAGTGAATTTGATGACAGCGGTAATTTGATTGAAAGCACCTTCGACCACACCCTGAGCAGGGTGTACGACGGCAGCATGAACCTGAACGCCTCATCCTGGGTAGGCGAGAATTTTGTCCAGCTCAATACCGAACTTTTTTTTGAGGACCGCTCCGCAAACAATGATTCCTTCATCACACCTCACCCGGCCAACGGTTCCAGCGATGTGATGATACATTCAGATTCCACAGTCCGCAGGTTCGAACTGGGTGCCGATGCTGAGCGGCTGCTGCAGCAGGACCTGCTGGGCAAAGCCATCCTCCTGTTCTTCTATCAGAACAGGGACGCGCTTCAGACCCAAATCAACCACGATACTTCTAATAACCTGACCCTGCAGCGGATAGCCGACACCGATACCCGCACAACGGAAGTCATTACGCGTCTGGAGTTCGATTGGGCAAAATGGCCGGACCATACCCTGCAGACCAATTTCGAGTTCGCCTACAATGTCCTTGATAACGGCTTCGCACGTACGGACGACACCGGCACAGGCCCGGCCTTGGTCGATGTCCCCGGGGCCAATACCCGTGTGGAAGAAGTCCGCGGTGATTTCATGCTGCAGGACACTTGGTCACTGGGTGCGTTTGAACTGGATTACGGCCTCGGCGGCGAAGTCTCCAACCTGTCACAATCAGGAGATGCCGAACAGGAACGTGATTTTTTCTTTCTGAAGCCATTGATACTGTTGACTTATTCACCTGACCGGCGCTCCCAGACCCGGGTAAGACTGGTGCGTGAAGTGGCGCAACTGAACTTCAACGATTTCGTCAGCGCCACGGTGTTTGAGGATGATGACCTCGCCCTCGGCAACCCCAACCTGCGGCCGGAAACGACCTGGGTATCGGAACTCAGCCACGAACGCCGTTTTGGTGAACTCGGGGTGGTAACACTGACGGCATTTCATCACTGGATATCTGAGGTGCAGGACTTGCTGCCGCTTACAGATGAATTTGAAGTCCCCGGCAACATCGGCGACGGGCGCCGCTGGGGCCTGGAGCTTGAAGGTGCGGTCCCGCTGACATTGCTGGGACTCACAGGCAGTCGGCTTGATCTGCAACTGCGCTGGCTGGACTCGTCCGTCACCGATCCTGTCACAGGTGATAAGAGGATGCTTACCAGTACCACTGGTTTCCCCAAACCTCTGCCGTTTCGTCAAGACCTGGAATACATTATTATTGTCAAATACCGGCAGGACTTTAAAGAAGAGCGTATCTCCTGGGGTTGGGAAGCACGTGAACGCGCTGAACGCCCCCGCTTCAAGGTCAACGAACTGGAAGTGTTTGATGAAGGCATTGAGCTCAACGCCTTCATCGAGACGACCAGGCTCTGGGGCCTGAAGATACGCGTCGAAGGACAGGACATACTGGATATGAACCAGTCACGCGACCGGATAATTTATAACGGGCCGCGGGAATTGTCTCCAGTGGAACGCACCATCGTGCGGGACCGCAACGACGGCGCCAGATTGTTTGTTTCAGTCAGCGGAAATTTTTAAGCCTGGATTTTGAAAAGTTCAAAAATTGTAAACGGAAAATACCCCTATCTCGAGACTGGTTCCAACTTCTCCGAGACCGGACAGGTCCGCATTATCGGATTCGTCCCGACTAAAATTAATCTTCAATAAAGGACCGGCCTTGAAGCGTTTACTGCGATGCAAGGTGTCGCTTCCGAGCACATTGATACGTATGTTGTTGTTGTCGATCTGGATCAAGTCACAGTAATACAACGAGATCAATGGCTTGGCAGAAATCTTGTAATCATCGGAGCCCTCATAGTCCGGACTGATTACCGGAACAAGGCCGAACCTGACATTGGTAACATCATTGGCAGCGAGCCATCAATCCTTTGCGCCTTTACCTGGGTGCTCAAACACATGATCCAGCCAACCAATCTGATACGAAATCGCATCAGGTACTTTCACTCGCCTTGAAGAATTACCAATACCCTGAAACACAACGAAATATCACCCGCTATTGTAGCAAGACCGCGTTTCAGGATAAACTGCAGCCGTCATTGGGGAGTAGCATGCTGCCTTACCCGGGCAGTGCCTGTGTCAACACACTTGGCCGGAAGGCCATGGCACAGGCGGCTTCCATGCCTTGCAAGACCTTTGACCACATCGCTCCGGACAGGCCGGGGAGGATCGTGGTCAAGTCTTCAACCGGCCCGGGAGCAAAAAATGGAAGCACTCTTCGTCTCAACCTGTATCGTCGCCTTGGCAGAAATCGGCGATAAAACGCAGTTACTTGCCTTCATCCTGGCGGCCCGATTCAAAAAACCCCGGCCGGTTATCCTTGGGATACTCATAGCGACACTTGCCAACCACGGTATTGCCGGCGCACTCGGTGCCTGGATCACCGTACAGATCACCCCGGAAACATTGCGCTGGCTGTTGGGCCTGTCGTTCATAGCGATTGCTATTTGGGTGCTGATACCGGACAAATTCGATGAGACTGACACTCCTCTTACCCGCTATGGTATTTTCGGCACGACCCTGATCACATTCTTTCTGGTAGAGATCGGTGACAAGACCCAGATAGCCACCATCGCCCTCGCAGCGCGATATCAGGAACTCGTCGCCGTAGTACTGGGCACGACCTTGGGTATGATGATCATCAATGTACCTGCCGTGTTACTGGGTGAGCGCATCGCCGATCGCATCCCGGTCCGTCTGGTGCACAGTATTGCCGCCTCGATATTTTTTCTACTCGGTATCGCAGTGCTGATAAGTCTGGGAAGTAATCCCGGATTCTGAAAGTGACCGGAAACACCCGGGATAATATGCATCTACTGTTAACCCCGGCCTTAAATTTCAAGATACCTGATG
>Ga0326597_10010457_pt1 | contig 12362 bp, 11 predicted proteins | sample RVTome_12_FD_203789 | JGI IMG/M metagenome (GOLD analysis project Ga0326597, IMG submission 203789) | Soil microbial communities from uranium-contaminated site in the Upper Colorado River Basin, Wyoming, United States - RVT100D185 | ecosystem: Environmental > Terrestrial > Soil > Contaminated >... | reverse complement strand
ATGATGCCGATGATTCCTGCAATGACAGCGGTTTCATTCATTATATTTATTTGATGAGTTGTATTGAGATTGAACCTGTATCTATAGGGTCAAGAATACTCAATAAATTCAAAAAGAACAGTTGTTTGTTTGAAGAGATTGAGCGGGTTCAACCCTCTGCTGTCCAACGAGCACATATTTGTCATGCCGTAAACCTCATAGCGGTTAACTGGCATCCAGTAAGTAAAGTACCCCTCTCCTCGGCAACTGCTCGGTAACTGCTCCAGGCGTTACTCTACCTTCCACGTCCATGTGGTCGTCCCGGCGTTGCTCTCGGTCGCTGTTCGACAACTTGTTCCAGACGTTGTCTACCACCTACTTCCCTATAGGCGTCCCGACGCGACTCTAACTCCTCGATAATTGTTCCAGACATTATTCTACCTTCCACATCCATGTGGTCGTCCTTCCCTGGAGTCGTACCTCCTGCATCTGACCTCCACGGAAACGTATATGGATGTTCTAATACTGTGGGCGCATGGAGCGCAGGAACAGTGAGGAGGAAATGCAAAAGGATTGTATGGAACAATCCTTGCCATGCAGTCGTACCTTCCCCCTTGCAGGGGGAAGGGGATACCGGATAACCACGATGTGTTTTCCGGAATGACAGATAAATATATCATTTACCGGGACAGCAGCATGTGGAACTTGATAATATGCCATTTGTCTCAATTTCAGTAGACGATCCAGATAAAATGTCATAGTATTGCTATGCATCAAAATTAATTCTATTTAACATCAACAGGTAGCACCGGAATTTGAAAGGTAGTTAAAGGATTCTTTTCAAGATAATCAATGCGCCAACTAAAAGCCATTATATTCGACGTTGACGGCACCTTAGCCAACACTGAAGAGACTCATCGCCAGGCATTTAATATCGCATTCCGTGATTTTGACCTGGGATATGAATGGTCTCCGCGTGAATATGCCGGTTTGCTTTCAATATCCGGTGGCAGAGAACGTATTTACGCTTATCTCAAAGCACACGCTATTGAGCTTAAAGGTGATCTCAACCTGCGTGAATTTGCCCTGCGCATCCATAAGCGCAAATCAGAAATCTATCGTGAAAAGCTCATCGCGGGACATATCGGCCTGCGCAGCGGTGTATTAAGACTGCTGAATGAGGCGAACCAGCAAGGTATCAGATTGGGGATCGCCACATGCACATCAAAATTTAATGTTGAAACGCTATTGCAGAATGCATTAGGGCAGGATGCCTTGGCCCGATTCGATACTATTGTCACCAGTGATATTGTACCCGATAAAAAACCTTCTCCGGTGGCGTATCAATATGCCCTGGCTGATCTGGGCTTGACGCCGGCAGATTGTATTGCGATTGAAGATACACCAAATGGTAACCGTTCTGCCCGTGCGTGTGGTTTGAAGACTGTTATAACCACACACACCTTCACCATCGATAATAATTTTAATGACGCAAGTCTTGTTCTTGATCAGCTTGGTGAACCGGGACAACCCTTTTCAATTATTACCGGTAACGCTTACGGCAAAAGCTATGTCGATGTTGCCCTGTTGAAAAAAATCCTTCTTGAGGATAATACAGACCAAACGAATATCCAGGTAACCAATTTGGCCGTTACCGCAAAATAACGGCAATCTTTTATTTTTTCCTCAATACGTTTTTAGTATTTTTTTCAGATATCCACTATCAGAAATGATGGAACAAGCCAAAATGATAACCAAAAAATGGACTATGATGTCCGAAATGGTGACCGTATTGTAATCCATAATTGTAATGCCAAGGATAATAGCCGTAGGGATAATAGCCATAGGGATAATCGTAAGCATAGCGATCATAATAACGATCATACTCATCCCAGAGATAATAGGTCTGCGCCTTGATCAGGGGATAGGTATAAGGATGTTCATCGATCTGCCTGACCACCCGGCTTTCAACCATACCGTAAATCGTTAATTCACGATCGGGTTTGTATATGGCCGGATCCAGAAAACCCTCTATGCGTACCAGGAACCGGCCCAGAGATTGATCCTCTCTTTTCGGCCTGCCATAGGAGCCGAGTTCCCTGCCAACAACTTCCACCCAGGTATCGGATACCTTGTTTTCAACCGACGTTATTGTGCCACCCCAGCGCACCTTCTGGCCCTCATACCGGCTGAAATCTGAACGTACCGCATCGATACTGGCGTTGCTATTTGTTACATCCTGCTGGATTTCAACAGGAACATTGCTGGCACATGCCGCAAGAAATAGTAGCGCTGCCAGCAATGAGAAGATTATTCTCATAAACAGCATCCCCTATAAATTAATCAATACAACATTAAATATAGACCTTTGGCCTGGATATTTGTTTTGGGAAAAATTCCTGTGCCTGCCCGGAACAGGCTTATTTAATAACAATAAACGCAGCCATATTTCCACGTACTATGCGCAGTAATAACACATTTTTTTCCTTATCAACCAATGCAAGAAAGGATTGCAAGTCATTCACCTGTTTATGATTAACTGACGTGATTACATCACCTTCACGTAATCCACTGCGCCAGGCGGGACTCCCTCGTTGGACTTCCATAACAATCACACCGCCCACCTCACCAAACAAGGGATGGTCTTCCTTGATATCACCAACAGTCACGCCTTCCAGCCGTTGATTGATAGCACTGGGTGAACCAATGCCTTCTTTGCTAACCGCGATAACTACCGTTAATTTCTTGTGCTCTCCATCGCGCAGTATCTCAAATGACACTTCCTCGCCTACACGCAGTAAACCGATGCGATTCTGCACATCGCCCGCGCTTTTTACCTGCTTGTCGTCTATCTTGATGATGATATCACCTGCCATCAGTCCGGCTTTCGCAGCAGGAGAGTCTTCCAGAACCTTATTAATCACTGCGCCTGACTGTTTTGGAAGCCCAAATGCTTCTGCCAGATCAGGGCTGAGATCCTGTGCCTGAATACCAAGAAACCCACGTTGTACCTGTCCGCCCTCAAGCAATTGTTCCATTATCTGCAAGGCAAGATTGATAGGAATGGCAAAACCTATTCCGATACTGCCTCCATTCTGTGAAAAGATGGCTGTATTAATCCCTACTAATTCGCCATTTAAATTGACCAATGCGCCACCTGAATTACCTGGATTGATCGATGCATCAGTCTGGATGAAATCTTCATAGCCTTCTATTCCCAGGCCACTGCGACTGAGCGCACTGACAATCCCGGAAGTAACCGTTTGGCCAAGCCCGAAGGGATTGCCAATCGCAACAACAAAATCACCCACACGTAATTTGTCAGAGTCCGCTGTTTCCAATGCAGTCAGATTTTCAGCAGGAACTTTTATTACGGCAACATCCGTTGCAGGATCTGTCCCGATTAATTCAGCTTCAAGATGCCGGCCATCACGTAAAGTCACCGTGATCTGTACAGCATTGGCGATTACATGATTATTTGTTATTACCAGACCACGCTTTGCATCCACAATAACACCTGATCCAAGGCTCTGTGTCTTTTGCTCAACAGGCTGATCAGGGACATTAAAAAATCTGCGGAAGAAAGGATCATTAAACAAGGGATTCAGTCTGAGTTGAACGCGGCCTTCAGTAGCGATATTGACCACAGCAGGGGTAACTTCATCCAGCATCGGGGCAAGACTGGGAAGTTCCTTCGCTACTGCTTCAGTAGGTAGAGTGGCTTCACTTGGGGCACTCAAAAATCCCATCAAAAGGGTGAAACATATAAAAACATGACTGAATTGTTTAACGGCCATAATTAATCCTTATTTAGTTATTCATTGATAATCTTGTAAAAAACTTAGGGGGTACATTATTTGAAAAGTTCATAATGAAAGGATTTTTAAATAAAAAAGGCGGGATAAATCCCGCCTTTTAATTATTATACCCGTTAACTTTTGACAGAGATCCTGCGTGCTTGTTCCTTTTCCAATTTTGGCAGTACGATTTCGAGTACACCATCCTTGCCTTTCGCTTCAATGCGCTCAGCATCTGCGCTGTCAGGCAGACTGAAGCGGCGGTAAAATGTACCGCGCACCCGTTCTACCCGTTTGTATCCTTCGTGTGATTCTTCCTTGTCGCTGACGCGTTCGCCCTTGATTGAGAGGACACCCTGTTCCATAGTGATATCGATATCCTTGGGGTCGACACCCGGCAGATCAGCCAGGATTACAAAACGATTCTCTTCCTCTCTGATATCTACCGCCGGCCGCCAGTGACTCGTCACAATATTGGAATTGTCACCTTCAACTGCATTTTTACCGATATAGTCGGCCAGACCCAAACGATTTAGTTCGTCCTGAAATCTGTCAAACAGGTTCCACGGTTCATAACGAATTAATGACATAATACACCTCCTCTATTCAGTATAGTTTCGCTCTTATCAGCTAGATGGGGGCGGATTACCCTTTTTCAAGGGAGGTGTTCTATTGGTGATTAGTAACTGGTGACGGGTGACCAACTAATCACTAATTACTCGCCGCTCGACAACGTGTTCCAGACGTTGTCTACCTCCTGCATCCATGCAGTCGTCTTGGTCGGCCACTCTCAGCATCCGTGCTTTCCGCGGCACTAACACATCCATGTGAGTCGGCAGATAACTGCTCCTGCATTATCTGCACTTCCCACATCCTTGTGGGTCGTCCTGGCGTTGCTCTCGGTCGCTGTTCCCGGCGCGACTCTAACTCCTCCTTCCCTGGAGTCGTACCTCCTGCATCTGACCTCCATGGATGGAGGAAATGCAAAAGGATTGTAGGGAACAATCCTTGCCATGCAGTCGTGACCCCGTGGCATTTGTGCCGTCTCTCTTTGATATCCATATCATCGCGACATTCGTACCTCTCGCATCTGACGCACATGGATGTGCTAATGCCGCGCTCGCAGGAAGCGATGGAGCGGCCTGCACCTCATCACAAATCACTGATTAAACCCAATAGGCGGTTGATGTCATCACTTTTGAAGAGAGCCGCATAACAGTCTTGATAAATACTGGCAATTCAACCCCGCCCGCGGCCTGTGCAATCGTGCCATGCCGGGCCTCATCTATTGCCATTTGTTGGACGATCGCGCGACTTTTCATATCCTGAACCGGCAGGCGTTTGAGATGGCCCTGCAGGTGTTCCACTACCTGCCTCTCGGTCTCAGCCACAAAACCCAGACTCCATTTATCACCTGCCAGCCCGGCCAGTGTACCGATAGTGAGTGAGCCCAGATACCATACCGGATTCAGATAACTGGTATGTCCGCTCAATTCACAAAGCCGGCGTTCACACCAATCCAGATGATCAACCTCTTCCGCGATGGAACGTTGCATGGTTGCCCGCACATCGGGATCCCGGGATGTGATGGCCTGCCCTTGATAGAGGGCCTGCGCCGAAACCTCACCGGCATGATTAACACGCATCAGACCCTCTGAGCAACGGCGCTCAGACTCATCCAGCGTAACTTCTTCCACGTCATCGGCGGGTGTGGGCCGTAGCGCCCCCTGCTGCCGGCTGAATAAGGCGTTCAGGTGCCGATCAAATTGCATAATGAGCTTATCAATTACCCCGTAATTACGTTCTGCCATGGTGATATGCACCAGATAAATTCAGTACAAGGGTACAATATTCATGCCCTTGGTGTAATGTTCCAGCAATATTATGACCTTACGGAAACCGTAATTATTGACAGTCAGGAGGTCTATCCGTACCATTCCCACCTCTTTTTGACGGCCAGAATTCCATAAATATTGATATGAAAACCTATATTACAAGACCGGGGAATATCCGGCGTGACTGGTATATCGTCGATGCCAGCGGCAAGACACTCGGCAGACTTGCAACCGAGATTGCCAGGCGCCTGCGCGGCAAACATAAACCTGAATATTCTCCGCATCTGGATACAGGCGATTATATCGTGGTCATTAACGCCAAACTGGTCAGGGTCACAGGCAATAAAGCAAAAGATAAAATATACCATAGCCATTCGGGATATCCCGGCGGCATCAAATCCATCAACTTCGAAAAACTCATCGAGAAAAAGCCGGAACAGGTCATTGAAAAGGCCGTGAAAGGGATGCTGCCCAAGGGCCCATTGGGGCGTGCGATGTTCCGGAAATTAAAAGTCTATTCTGGCGCTAAACATAACCATACCGCCCAACAACCCAGGACATTGGAAATCTAGAACATGGCAGAGCAAACTTACTATAGCACCGGTCGTCGCAAGAGTTCTTCCGCGCGCGTCTTTTTAAAACGCGGCAGTGGTAGCATCACCATAAATAACCGCAGCCTTGATACCTATTTTGGCCGTGAAACAGGCCGTATGATCGTCCGTCAACCACTGGAAACAGTAAACATGCTGAACCAGTTTGATATCAACATTACGGTAACCGGTGGTGGTATATCAGGACAGGCGGGCGCTATCCGGCATGGCATTACCCGGGCCTTAATTGAATATGATGGAAGTCTGCGTAAACCACTGCGCCAGGCCGGTTTCGTTACCCGCGATGCCCGTGAGGTCGAACGCAAGAAAGTCGGCCTGCACAAGGCGCGTAAACGTCCGCAGTATTCAAAGCGTTAATTAGAAGTATTCCCCTACTGGGGGATCGTCTAATGGTAGGACAGCGGACTCTGACTCCGCTAGTCTAGGTTCGAGTCCTAGTCCCCCAGCCATATAACAAAATGAGGTTAAGAAAACCTCATTTTTGTTATCAGGATTGTGGGGAATTTTGGATTTGAATCTTCGTTCAACAAAATCGCCGGGGGCGATTTTGAATCCCTCTAAAGCGGGAGCCCGAAGGGTCAACTACAGGGGCGAACCGGAGAAAAATAAACATCCAGTGAATGTTTATTCCGGTGAGCGGGTATGTCGGGACGACATACCCTGGACTTTTAAGCGGAGCAGTATAGCGAAGCGAAGAAAGTAGTTGATAATTCCTAATCCCCCAACCATTTAAATCAAATAGGTTATTGATATAACACATCCGCTATGTACCTTAATTTAATAAGCGCAAAGGAATTCATCTAACGCCCTCTCAAATTAAGAAGAAAATGAATTCATAAATAAATTAAAAAAAATTGATCTGGATCAAGTCAACTATAATTAGCTTCAGGGTGTAACAATATTGGCAGGCAACTATATGGATATAATATGCAGTTAATTATATCAATTAAAAAAGGTACCCCAGATTGAAAATTGCAGATTTCGATACCCGGCAGACACCAGTTGAGATTCCTCTGCAATCCACTTCCCTGGATATCTGGGATCAGAAATACCGTCTCAAAAACAATGATGGTAACCCTCTTGATCAATCCATTGATGATACCCTCCGGCGAGTCGCACGTGCGCTGGCGGATATTGAGCAGACCAGAGAAAAACGCGATTACTGGTATAAGGGATTTCTGTGGGCCTTACAGCATGGTGCTATACCTGCAGGCCGTATCATCTCAAATGCGGGCGCTGGCGATTATAAACCTGCGACTTCCACCATTAATTGTACTGTCTCGGGAACCATTCACGATTCCATGGATGACATCCTCGGGAAATTACATGAAGCAGGATTGACGCTTAAATGTGGTTGCGGTATCGGTTATGAATTTTCAACCCTGCGTCCGAAAGGTGCATACGTTTGCGGGGCCGGGGCCCATACCTCAGGGCCGCTTTCGTTCATGGACATCTATGACAGGATGTGTTTTACAGTATCATCTGCAGGTGGCCGCCGTGGTGCGCAGATGGCGACATTTGATATCAGCCATCCTGATGTTCTTGAATTTATTCAGGCCAAACGCGAACCCGGCCGTCTGCGTCAATTTAATCTCTCTCTGTTGATCACGGAGCCCTTTATCCAGGCAGTTAAGGAAGATAAGCCATGGCAACTGGCTTACCCGATTACCGAACAGGATTTAAAAGCGAATGCGTACGATCTGACTGACCCTGATACGGGTGTCTGGCGTAACTGGCCTGTCCATGATAATTACATAAGGAATGAAAATGGGGAAGTTGCATGCAGGATTTATAAAACTGTCTCCGCCAGGGCATTATGGAATGAAATCATGTCAGCTACGTATGAGTACGGAGAGCCCGGATTCATCCTGATTGACAGGGTCAATGAACTCAATAATAACTGGTTCTGTGAAAAAATCCGCGCGACGAATCCCTGTGGTGAACAACCTTTACCGCCTTACGGCGCTTGTCTGCTTGGTTCAATCAATCTGACTGAGTTTATTCTTAACCCATTCACAGAAAATGTCGCTTTTGATTGGGATACTTTTCGCCGCGTTGTCAGTATCTTTACCCGGATGCTGGACAATGTTGTTGATATCAGTGGATTACCGCTTGATAAACAGCGCAATGAAATAACAAGAAAACGGCGGCATGGGATGGGTTTCCTTGGTCTGGGTTCGGCCCTGACCATGCTGTGCATCAAGTACGGCAGCGCTGAATCACTTATGTTCACCGAAAATATCTGCAGGGAGCTTGTATTGACGGGCTGGAGAACAGGGCTGGAACTCGCCATGGAAAAAGGACCTGCACCCATCATGGAGGAAACTTTTACAGTTACCGCGGAAATGTTGCAGCAACGGCCGGAAATGCAAAAAGACGGTTATAAAGAAGGCGATATAGTTAAAGGAAAAGTCCTGCACACACGTTATAGCCGCTACATGCAGCGTATTGCAGTGATCGCACCTGAGCTTATTGATGATTTGGCAAAGACTGGCGCCCGCTTTACGCATCACAGCTCTATTGCGCCCACAGGAACGATAGCACTGTCCCTGGGGAATAACGTGAGTAATGGCATTGAACCGACTTTTTCACACCGCTATTCCAGGAATGTTATCCGGGAAGGAAAAAAGACCAAGGAAAAAATGGATGTGTATTCATTCGAATTGCTGGCCTATCGCACTTTAATCAATCCAAAGGCATCTCCGGATTCAAGCAATCCTGATGAGCGGTTACCGGAATACTTTAACACTGCAGATGACATCACCCCGGAACAGCACGTTGATATTCAGGCAGCCGCACAAAAGTGGATAGACTCTTCGATTTCCAAGACTGCTAATGTGCCTACGGATTTTCCTTTTGATAAGTTCAAAAACATCTATCTGTACGCCTATGAGAAAGGATTAAAGGGCTGCACAACGTTTCGCTTCAATCCGGAAGTGTTTCAGGGCGTGCTCGTAAAGGAACAAAATCTTGAAAATACACTGTACCAATTTACCCTGGATAACGGTGAAATTATTACGGCCAGAGGGAATGACATCATTGAGTATGATGGAGAACGGCACACCACGGCAAATCTATATGATGCATTAAAAGAAGGCTATTACGGCAGATATTGAGTATTGAGGAATATACAAATGGTAATCAAGATTGACAGAAAAATAGTCGATTGCAGAATAAGCAAAGTTACTGACGAACAACCCATTTCAAGCGACACTCGGGATGTTGCCGGCGTTTCTGACAATGTCGTGCAAATGCATGAAAAACTTGAACGGCCACAGATGTTACATGGCACAACGTATAAGATTAAGACGCCCCTTTCAGAGCATGCGTTATACGTGACCATCAATGACATTATTTTAAATCCAGGAACAACATATGAATTGCGGCGCCCATTTGAATTATTTATTAATTCGAAAAACATGGATCATTTCCAATGGATTGTCGCTTTGACCAGGATCATATCCGCCGTTTTCAGGAAAGGCGGAGACGTGATATTTCTCGTTGAAGAACTCCGTTCCGTTTTTGATCCGCATGGCGGCTACTTTAAAAAAGGGGGGAAATTCATGCCATCACTGGTGGCCGAGATTGGCGATGTGCTTGAAAGTCATCTCCGAATGATTGGTTTGTTAAAAAATGACCGGCTTGATGAACATCAGAAGAAATTCATTCATGAAAAACGTGCAGAGTACCAGAACACACATGCAGATTCTAAAGACACAAAAGCGGACGAATTCCCGGAAAGTGCCACGCTTTGTAAAAAATGCCTCACCAAATCCGTGATACTCATGGATAATTGTCTGACCTGCCTTAATTGCGGGGAATCAAAATGCAGTTAACATAACAATATCCACTCAGATACATATGATTTCATTATTTATCCGGCCGTCCACAGGCAACAAAAAGGTCTTAATATCAAAATTCAGACTCTTACAATTACAGATCACCCGCGAGATGGATTCGGACTGAATTACGTTTATCCGGTAATCTCACGCCGGGCCGGCGGTCTTTCCATCGGTATCAACCTCAATACCAATAATGCCTGCAACTGGCGCTGTATCTACTGCCAGGTACCCGGTCTTCAACGGGGCAGTGCACCCTCTGTTGATCTGGATCTTTTAGAACAAGAATTGCGTTATCTTTTGATTGACGTCCTGCGAGGAACATTTTATTCACGTTTTAACATACGCCCTGAACTCCGCAGCATCCGGGACATTGCCATTTCAGGCAATGGTGAACCAACCAGTACTAATACGTTTGATCGGGTTATCGAACTGATCGGCCATATTACTGATGAACTGGAATTGCCTGGCAATATCAAACCGGTATTGATAACAAATGGCAGTTTCATGCAACGCGCTGTAGTACAAAAAGGCATCATACATTTATCAGAATTAAACGGGGAAATCTGGTTCAAGCTGGACAGCGCGACCAATGCCGGCATCAATACTGTCAATAATACCTCTATGTCAATAAACAGGGTGCGCAGAAACCTGGAAACCGCGGCAAATCTCTGTCCCACCTGGATACAGACCTGTGTATTCGGTATGGATGGAAAACCTCCCGTCGAGGCAGAACAAAAAGCCTATATCCAGTTTCTTGCTTCTATCCTGGCGCAAGGGATCAGACTGATGGGTGTATTGCTGTATGGGATTGCACGCCCATCCCTGCAACCTGAGGCACCCCGGCTCTCGCGGTTATCCGGAGAATGGCTGGAACAGTACGCACAAAAGATCAGCAAGATAGGGATTAAAGTCAAAACCAGCGTCTGAAGCCGGTAGTCATTTACTCACATGCGGGACATTATCAGTCCGTACCAGACCACCTGACATTACATGCGGTCAATAGGTAAACCAGCAGGTGTATTTTCATTCGACTCCAGAAATTCCTTGTAGCGGTACTTTGGGCAATAATCCTGGATAATCAACGCTGTGTTTTGGTTGAAATGATCCAATAAGCAGTTTTTCACTGGTTGTTATTAATCAATCCTGACTTCAATATCCATCGATACAGGTACTGATATGTCCGTTTTTCCCTGTTCAACACCTCAGATAAGCGAATAAATAATCTCATTAATTGATCTCGATCAACACATCTTCAGTTTTTCCACTGACTTCAGATAATTGGCCGGCAACTTGCAGTAAAGCTGTTGATGTAATACCCATGGGATGAGAAAAATAATATGCGCAATCTGCAATATCTACATAAGACTCTATTAGTCTGTCTATGCCTGCTCATCTCGCCAGCAGCGCCAGCTGTGGACGAGCCAGGAAAGAATGAAACACAAATGCTTGGTGAAATTAAAGTCACCGCGACACGTGTTGAAAAATCTCTTTTCAAAGTGCCGGCAGCCATGGGCGTAATAAACCAGGACGACATTCAACTTGGCCGTCAGCAACTCGGACTGGACGAATTTCTGGTCAACATGCCTGGCCTCTTTCTTCAGGACCGTCATAACTTTGCACAGGATCTGCGCATCTCCATCCGCGGCTTCGGCGCCCGTTCGAATTTCGGCATTCGCGGCATCAAGATTTATTCGGATGGACTTCCACTGACTTTGCCGGACGGCCAGGGTAACGTCGATGAAATTGACCTCGGGTCTACACGGAGGCTCGAGGTTATTCGAGGGCCGGCTTCATCTCTGTATGGCGCTTCCTCAGGCGGCGTGATCAACATCTTCACCGAGGACGGGCCGGATACGCCTTTTGTGCAAGGGCGTTTCAATTACGGGAGCTATGATTTTCAAAACTACCAAATCAAAACAGGCGGTCAGTATGATCAAATTAATTACCTGTTTAATATATCGCGTCTGAATCTCGATGGCTTCCGCGATCATTCAAAAGTAGAAAGCAACGGGATCAACGGTAAGTTCCGTTATGACCTGGACCCCACCTCCAACCTCACCCTCGTAGTCAACGCCGTCAATCAACCTATCTCCGATGATCCGGGCGGATTGATTGCTGGTGAAGTTGCGGGCACGACCACACTGGCCGCCTGTCGCGCCGCCGGATTCAAAGTAAGCGATGGCCGTAAGGCAGCAGCGTGCCGCAATGTCGCTTATGACGCGGGTGAATCAGTGGATCAACAGAAGTTTGGTCTGATCTACCGTAAGCATTTTGGCGAAAAACATGAAATCCTGCTGC
>Ga0326597_10010456_pt1 | contig 12362 bp, 16 predicted proteins | sample RVTome_12_FD_203789 | JGI IMG/M metagenome (GOLD analysis project Ga0326597, IMG submission 203789) | Soil microbial communities from uranium-contaminated site in the Upper Colorado River Basin, Wyoming, United States - RVT100D185 | ecosystem: Environmental > Terrestrial > Soil > Contaminated >... | reverse complement strand
TCAGATAAAAGGTAGTGCGGCAGAAGCGTGGAATGTTGGAACAGCACAAGGAATGGATTTAATCTTTTCTACGGTTCCTATTGGCTCTACAACATTAACAAATCGTATGACAATTCAAGATGACGGCAAAGTCGGCATCGGCACGATAAGCCCTAAAAATAAATTAAATGTTATAGGTGATGGAAACTTTACAGGATTGCTTTATGGAGATGGTTCTCAATTAACAAATCTTCCCGGAAGTTCTAATACGACTGAACAAATGCAGGATGCTGTTGGCTCTGGTTTTACGGGAAATCTATCTTATAATGATGCGGGGAATAGTTATGATGTTAATGGGGGAAACTTACTTTCTTGGTTAGATAACATCTATGTTGTAGATTCTCGTATAAACAAAACTTCTTATTGGAGTGTTTCAGGTTTTGATTTTAAAACAGGAAACCCTGATGTAGATAATGTCGCTTATGTTTTAGTAGACGGACAAATATTAAGGTTAGATGGTTCTGTACCTGATAGTCTTGTAGGTGTGGGTGTTAATTTACCAAATGGGGCAATTGTAACGGGTGTTGTTGTTTATGGAAGTGATACAGGAAACACGTTTTCATTAGTAAGAGCATCAATAAATGCTTATGTAACAGGAGACACTATGGCTTCTGCTGCAGTTGGAACAGAAGACACCACAATATCGAACGCAACAATAGATAACTCTATTTATGCCTATGTAATAAAGGTTAGCAGTATAGATACTGCAGATAGAATTTACGGAGCAAGAATAACTTATATAACAAATCAATAAAATGAAAATACAAATTAGATATAAAAATGTCAGACAAAGCTTATAAACCCCAAAAATCTCCTTTTAGAATGAAAAAGGCAGTTTTACCACTTTTTTTTCTGTGTCTTCTCTTGCTTCTGTCTTTTTCCTCTGTTGTTTCTGCCTTTTCCCTTCAGGGATTCCTGAGAGATATTGGCCTCGGTTCCCTGTTGGGTTATGATACAGTTTATAAACAGAATTGGGGATCAATTTCTTGTACAGAGGGGGCCTTAGAGCCTCCTTATATTCGTACTCTTTCAGATCAATCTTCTTTTTCATGTACCCAATACACTGATGAATGTCGTATGACTTTGCAGAAAAAGGGTAGCGGTTCTCCATTTGGTTTTTATGATCGTGCAGTAAAATATAAGATTTGTGATGCCGGTGGTTTATTTTCTTCTAATTGTGGTTCAGAATTAACAATTCAGGAATCTTCTATGCCTAAGTCTTTAACGCTTCCTTATAATAAAAAAATAGTCTTTTCTCCCCTTGGGTTTACAAAGTCTTCAATGCCATATATTGAATTTTCAGAACAGCATAGGAATTTTTACATAAGAGGTCAGGAGAACGGAAAAATTTATGTCCAGGAGTCTTGTATTTTAAACAGCGATTTAAAAAAGCGTGTTCTTTCAGATGGTCTTAATGAATTACAGCGTTCAGGGGCCAATCAATTCCAAAACTATATGATTGATTTTGTTTCAGTTGCTTCTAAGACTTATTCTTCTGGTGGTCAGGAAGTAATCTGTCAGGCTCGTCAGCTTTATTCAGTTGATCAGGAAACCTTTAAAGATGGTTCTTTAAAGAAGATTCAGGGTTCCCAGATAAAATCTGTTGAGTGTTGTCCTGGTGAGGCTAATTGTAATGAAAATACTTTTACTTTTGTTAAAGACAATGTTCGTGAATGTACCTATTCTTCAGAATGTCCTAATGGTGGAAATCCAATAGCAGATACGGGTACTTCATATATAAAATACTCTTGTCAATCTGGTTCTTGTGTTCAATCAGCTTCAACTTCAGTTGAATGTACAAATAATGCCGTATGTGTTGCTAAACACGGAACAAATTCTGTCTGTGATTTATCGCCTCAGAATTGGGGAACCTGTAAGGATAACAGCAAGTTTGTAGGATTTTGTGGTGATAATTTGTGTGAAAGCCTTATAGGTGAAACAGCAAATTCTTGTCCTGCTGATTGTGGTCCATATAAAATAAATACTCCCTTCTGGAAGAATCCATGGTTTTGGGCTTTAATGATTGTTTTATTGGTTGTAATAGGAGGAGGAACTAAATATTTAGGATGGTGGTGAAAGTAGGTTAAAATGACAAAACAAATTTATAATAAAATAATAAAGGAGGTGGAAAAATATGCCAACTGGAAAAGCAATATCCTTTCATTCTAAGTCTGCATGGGGACGTGGAGTTAGAAGGGGAATTTCTATTTCAAGATTTAAAGCCAACAAGGTTCGTTATGGATTGTCTAAATCAGGACAAACAAAAAAAGCACAAGGGGCTTATGCAGTTCAAAAATCTTTAAGTAGATCCTCTAGAAAATTCAATAAAGGACATTACTAAAATGAACAAAAAAGGTTTTATAACGCAGATTGCACTAATTTTAATAGCTATTGCTGTAATTATTATTCTCATTTTCCTTTGGCCTATTTTAGGCCCCGGTAATTTATCATCTTCTTATTTGACTTATCCTTCTAATTATCAATTTAATTCAAATTCTATAGAAGTATTTTATTCGGAACAAACTTCAGTAGGCGGTTCATATGAAATTTATTATGCCGAAATCACTCCAGAAAAATTCCAGCCTTATGTTTCTCGTTTATTGCCTTCTTGTTCTATGCAAGGGGATTTATATCAAAAAAGAGATGGCGATTATGTTTTTAAGAATTTTTATTCTCATGAAGGTTCTTCCTCTCTTTCTGGTGGTTCTCAATTAAAATGTAGGATTGATGATGATTTTGAAGGTATGGAGGCTGGTGGGAATGTTCGTTTCAAGAACATTAAGGTTATCTGGACTTTTTCAGGTTCTCCTCCTTATGTTCCTCCTCCAGTAGTCGAAGAAGAAACCCAGATAGAAACTCCCCCTGTTTACGTTTCCACTTCTTCATCTCCTGCTGTTCAAAAGTTTGATAACTGGTTTTATCGTTTGTGGAATAAAATTAAATTATGGTTTGGATTTTAATATGATTGAAAATCCAACTATATACGTACAGCCAAGTTATGATTTATTAACTCTTTTTAAAGAAGAAATTCCAGATCTAGTTTTTTTAGGTCTGACTTTAATTAGTGCATTTATATCCCATAAAATAATTTTTAAAACTAAACATTTTTTATTTATGTTATAAAATGAAAAAAATACTCTTTGCCTTTTTTTTTCTGATTCTTTTACTTAATTTTATTTCTGCTTATGGTACAGGTGCAGACGGAGAAGTTATTTTTACATCCTCCACTAAATCTTATGGGAACTTAGTGGAGAATCAGACTTACGAAGTTTCTGGGAATATTCTTTATCTTGTTACAAACAGGATTTACAATTTTACTAATTTTACTCTTGGTGTTGGTATGTCTTTGGCTACTTTTAACACTTCAGGAGCAGTTATTTATCTTCAGGCTAATGATACAATGAATATTTCAGGTTTTGTGAATGCCTCCTTTTCTGCAGCCAAAACTCCGACTAGATCTAATTCTACATGGACTTCTTATAATGGAATTTCAACTCCCGGTGTCGATTCCGGAGGTTCAGGAGGTGCCGGAGGTTCTTGTGATGGACTTAATGGAGGTTCAGCCGGTTCTCAATCTAATGGTTATGGAGGTTCAGGAGGAACAGCTGCGATTCAAATTCCGGGTGGTCTTGGAGGTTCATCTGGTTCAACTGGTGGTGCATCTCCTTCAGGTTCTTCTGGTGCTTCTCCTGCTGAAAATTTTTGTACTAGCGCATCTGGTTCATCAAATGGTGGAGGTGTAGGAGGTGGCGCATGTCGTGCTACTGGAGCAACTGCTATTACAGGTGGTTCAGGATCCTCTTCCCATGGTGGAGCCGGAGGCTCTGCTTCTGCATGTTCTTCTGGAAATTGTATAGCTTCTGGCGCAAGTGGTGCTGGAGGTATTGCAGGTTATTCTGGTTTACATTTTATTGTTAGGTCTGTTGATTTATATTTTACAGGAACAATAATTTCTTCAGGTACAACAGGAGGTAATGGAGGTCAGGCTGGTGGTGGTGCTGGTACAGGAACTTTTGTTTGTGCTGGAGGTTCAGGAGGTGGCGGAGCAGGAGGTGGTGGATCTTCCGGAGATATTAATTTTTCTTATTCTAATTCTATAATAGATACCGGAACAAAAACTATGTCTGCAGGTTCAGGAGGTTCAGGAGGTGGAGGAAGTTCTGAGGTTCTTGGTTCTGGAGGATCTCCTGTAGCAGGTTCTTCTGGTTCTGCAGGAACTTCAGGAACAGTAGGTTCTAATTTTACAATAGATGAAGCCTTTCCCATTTTAACAATAAATACTCCTTTAGAATCCCAATCTATTTTGAACATTTCTTATAATGTTTCTTTGACAGATCCCGATCCGAGCTATTGTACTTATTGGGTTATTTATGGTTCTTCAACTGTGGAAGTTGCGAATACTAGTATATCATGTTCTTCTGAAATGACTGGTTCATTTTTAGTTGCTACAACGGGAACTTATACATATCATTTTTTTTCTAATGATACTGCAGGAAATTCAGCAACTTCTTCAAAAATCTTTACAGTTTCTTCATCTTCATCCCCAATAGGAGGGGGTGGTGGTGGAGGATTCCCTTCAGTAGGTGAAGTTTTAAAATCAGCTGATCCTTTCCGTTTCTGGAATCCCGATTTTTATGAAAGACTTAAACAATCTTTTAATAAATTCTTTGCAGGTTCAGAGATTTCCAATGCCCCGGGTAATTTTTATAATTTATTCGTTACCTTTATGAAATACATTTTTAGACAACCCGCAAGTTTGGGAGGTCCAATATAATGGAATCCCCTTTACAGATTAAGCCTCCAGCAGTAGGTGGTGTTATCCTTGCCCTTTTGTCTTTTGTAGTTATATCTCAAGGTACTTTCATTGGAGATTTCTTATTATGGCTTTTTCCGGATAGTTGGATTTTCTTTCTCATAAAATATCATGCAATAATAGGATCCTTAGCCTTAATGATAATTTTCATCCAGTGGACTAAGAATGTGTATGTTTTATTAGGAATTGGTGTCTTATTCTTCCTTTTCATTCAGTTTGGCTTGAAACGTGCGGGTATCGGTTCAACAGGCATTACTATGCCCTTACTTCAGAGTTTGTTTTTTGCCTTAATATTTTCCCCAGAAAGGAATGAATTTTCATGGCAGAGCCTGAAAAGAAGGGAATTTCTGTAGATGGTAGATTCTGCGATTTCGCATCCCTTTAGGGTAGAAATCGCCTATAACTGTTAACTTAGCCACGGAGGGATAAGTAATGTCAAGAAGAAAAGAATATATAGATAGAAAAGGGTATTATTTTATAAAACCAGTTTTAGATACAAAAATCTTTGATTTTCCAAGAATTGACCCTAGAGTTGAGGCTTTAGACTACAAACTCTCCTTATGTGGTCAATTTGCTACCAAGAATTTCTATTGTGAGAAGTCAGGGGTTGAACATTTATTGAAATCCACACATTCTCCTTTCTTTTGTGAAATTCGTTACTGTAGTCGTCCAGAATGCCTCGTACAGCGATTTAAGAGGCAATTACAGACTTTTCAGGATATACAGCGATTTCATGGCTTAAAGAAGCTTTGGCACTTTGCTATTGGCTTTGAGCCTGTTTCTGAAATTGAATTTAAGAAAAATTTCACAAAATATAAAAAAAGGTTTGAATATGTTCTTAACCGGTATTTTGGAAATTTAAGGAAGAAAGGTGTTAATCCTCAGGCAGTCAGAGTTCTTGATTTTTCATTCAAGACAGAAGGTATGGTTTATCTTCATTATCATTTTGGTGCAATTCCTTTGCCCGGAAATAGAATAAGTCCTTCATTAAAATTAATGCAGGAAACGAGAATAAGAATGATTTCTCGTATGAAGATTAAAACCAATTTCCATTTACAATCTTTTGGCTTAGCTTCTAAGACAGGGGTTTTATCTTACCTTAGTATAAGGGCGTCAGGGATGTATAAGTATGATATGATAAAGAATCCAAGATATAAACACTTAAAGATTGGAAATCTCAAAGAGTCAATAAAGTTAGAAAAATATCTTTTTCTTAATCAGATTCTTACAAAGGAAGAATATCTTCAAAGCTTCTATAATAAAAGTCACTTCTTGACAATAGGGGGTCTTCCTAGGCCCCCCCCTCATGGTTCAAATATTACGGATACCATGCCTCTTTTTTGTGAACAACATGGTGCTTTAGAAAGGTCTGACATTCGTATAGAAGTCCTTTTTGATCAAAATATACTAAAACCCCCATCTCCCTCCGTCAATTATTCAAAAATAGAGAAAATTGATGTAGAAATCATAAAAATTTACTAAGATTTCCTGTGCTATAAAGGAAAAAAAGGGAATTTTGCAGAGAGTGAGAAAATTGGTTGTAACCAAAAAGTATTTAAACCCTTTATTCTTCCTTTTATTACAATGGAGGATAGAAGATGGTAGATAAAAACGAAACTGCTTCTGATAGCAAGACTTTGTTAACAAAAGTTATTCCAAAGATGAATAAAGCTGGTTCTCGTCAGGTTGGTTCTATGAAAATAGAGCTTAAAGAATTTGAGGGATACAAATTTATTCAGATGAGTCAGCATAAAGAGGGTTTTGGGCAATCTGGTTCTTCCAGATATAGGCCTACAAAAGACTCTTGGGTAACGTTTGATCCAAATGATAAGGCTATAAAAGAAGCTCTTCAACAGGCTTATAAGCTGGTTGAAAAATAACATTCCTTGCATAAAGGAAGGCGGGGGTTGGTTACTAATCCTCTTTTCATCATCCTGATTACTAACCTCCTTTCCCCTGCCTAATATTCAAAGGCAAAAACAACAAATGAAATTATACGATATATTTAGAGATGAATTTGTGGAAATTTATGAATTTCCTTTTCCAGAGGAATTTGTGGACACTTGGCCAGAGGTTGAAAAATGAAAGTTAAATTTGTTTTGTATTTTAATATAATTTATTCTCTTGCTTTAGGAGGGCTTTTTCTTTATTTTCAAAAATCTTCTTTAGGTTTCTCTTTAATTTTATCTATGCTTTTTTTCTTATGTTTTCAGGAAATTTGGAGGCACCCTAAAAAATGAGATTAAGAAAAAACTGTTTAAAGGGATATAAAGAACATGATGATGAGTTATTTGTTTTAGTTAGTGATAAGTCTAAGCTTTTACAGTTTTGCTTAAGATGTCACAGCTTTATTATTGTTCATTCTTTAAATAATGAGGAAAAACCATGAAAAACGTTAAGAAAAGAGTACCGAGAAAGAACCGCAGTTCAAATATGGCGAAGGACTATGCGAAGGGGCTATTTTTAGTTTTTCTTTCCTTGTTTTCAATTTCCCTTCTTCCTGCTCTTTCCGAACAGCAGTTTACTTTTTGTGATTCTCATAACGTTTCAACTTTTTCTGGTTGTATTCAGTTTTGGGATAATGTAACCCAGATTCTTAACATTTCTAATCAGACTATATTAGTAAATGTTACCCAAAATGTTACTCAAAATGTTACAATTCCCGATTATTGTTCTTTGAATAATTCTGTTGTAATTTGTAATATTTCTTCTAATTTTTCTTCTGAGTTGCAGAAAATTGATGAATATGCTTCTCGTGGTTATGAATGTGTGTTTGAAGGTGGTCTTTGTGTCAATTTTCAGAAGATTGATAATGTTTCTTTGAATTGTGATGATCTTATTCAAAAGGCTTTAATTGAAGATAAACCCACTGAAACGGATTCTAATGTTAATTCTGGAAATTCATCTTCAGGAGTCAATGCTTTCTTTTATATTATTATTGGGATTTTAGCATTAATTTTAGGTTATATTTTCTTTTCCAGGAAAAAGAAGCAATCTTATTCTGAGGGAACCCCCCCCGAATGGCTAAAAGCTTTCATGCCTCCAAAACCTAAAGAAAAACCTGAGCCTGTGTTTTCTCATACAAATACAGAGGAAGAAGATGGTAAAGACGAGTTCTAATGATTTTTTTGGTACAAAAAATTTTAAGATTGATTTAAGGGTTACAAAGAAGCTAAAAGTTTTGCTTTCTAAATGTTGGGATTTTACTAATTATCCTCATACAGCATATCTTAAGCCAAATCCAAAAGATTATAGAAAATTAGTTTCATTTAAGTCTGAATCTGAGTATATTATTTTTCTTATTAGGTGTCATATTGTCGCCGGAAAATCAAAATCTAAATTTTGGTTTCAGTTGAATAATCCTTATATACAATGACAGACTATGAGTCAGTAGATGATATTAATGCACGTTTTATTGGTTTTGTTATTTTGCTTTGTATTGTTTTCTTTTTTGTTCTTCGCCAGATCTGGCCTGATGTCCGTTGGTATTTTCCTCCAAGTATTGTCATTATATTTTCAATAATGTTTTTATATAACTTCGGAAAATTTATTATCTGGCGTTCTCGTTATAATTCAGATCATATTACAGTAAATGGTATTTCAGGTTCCATTTATGGGCGTCCTATTCTTATTACCGACCCTTCTCGTGGTGAGGGTTTTAAGTGGGCTGTTTATAATCTTGGGTTTTCATTGCTTCCTCCCATGCGTGGAAAACTGGGAACTCTTGTTATTCCATGGAATCCAGACAGTAAGACCGGAAGGAATTATATTGACAAGACAAAAGTTACTCCAAACTTTCCTTATGAATTTCTTCCAAGTCCAGTAAGTTCTTTTTTAAGAAGGAATCAGGATGATTATAATATTCATAAGGTTTACTATGGTATTTACTCAGAAAACTTTTTAGAAAAAAACCCTAATATTTCTGATTACGAGGCCTTGATAGAGGCAAAAGAAACTCGTATAGAGCAATTAACTTCTATTGTTGAAGGTAGGTTTGATAAATTTGAAGAAATAAGGAATTTTGCTTCTCGTATGGCTGGTCAAGGCTTTTCTTTAAGAAAGCTTTTTGGTATGGGTGAGAAGAAATCTGAGGAAGAAGGAGGATAATAATGTCAGAAAGGGTTCCTATTCCTCAGCGTAAGATTTCTATAACAGCCGAGTCTTCTCGTGATTGGCTTGATAGGAATTTTCCTAAGCTTGAGCGTTATCTTAAGAGAAATCATAAGCGCAAAGATTGGCCAACTGTTTTTAAATTGCTTTATGATTCTTATCCAGACGAGGGGAAAAAGCTTGTAGAGAATTTTGATAAATCTCAGCAAAAGAAAAAAGAGTTGCTTGTTAAGTTCCTTGTTCATACTCCCCAGATTACTTGTATTTTATTAGGAGATCAGCGTAAAGGCAAGGATGCAACTCTTTGTAAGATTTTTGAGGATATTCGTGAATATTGTAAATTGAACGAACTTTCTTCTCCCCGTATTGTTACTTTAGGAAACTTACAAAAACCCCCTTTTGTTGCAGAGGAGGATATGTACTTTTCTTTTATGAAAATACCATTTGGTACATCATCCCAACCGGTTTATATTTATGCTTCAGAGTTGGAGGCCTTTTTTCCTGCTCGTGATTTCCAATCTCCAGAAAATAAACTTTTTTCTAATCTTGAAGGTACAATGGCTCAGAATCATCAGAAATTATTTGGCTGTGTAAAGCTTACCTCAAAAGTTGATATTTCAGTTTTGCGTTCATGTAACTGTAAGATTTTTAAATTTATCTCACCAGAGAAATTAAATATAGAAGGTATAGAGAGGCATAATGTTCTTTCAGATTTAGGATATTGGCTTCTTCCTTCTGACCCAAATAAGCATAGCTTGACTTTGCTTTCATTTGATAATAATCTTTTGACAGTTGATTATGATCTCCCTTCTTTCTGGACTCAGGGTTATTCAGAGCAATTTAAAGGAAATACCATTTCCAAGGAAAAAGTTTTAGATTATGTTCAGGTTCAATACTCCGGAGAAAAAAACCCCGAAAAGCAAATTTATAATATTCAAACTGTTATTTATAATAAATTCAGGAGATTGCTTACGAAAGAAGATATTTTATCTTGTTTTTAATTGTCAGACAAACTTTATAAACTCTTATTCTTCATTATTTTTATGCAATTAAATGTACCCAATTATTTCTTCGGGGCAAAACAGGAGGTAAAAATATAATGTTAGCTTGGTTACAAAGTCTTTTGTCAAGTCCTACCTTTTGGTTAATTTTCCTTGCTATGGTTGTTTTGGGTTTATTCTCAAAGATAACTCTCCTTAGGAAAATTCCTGTTAGCAGAACTATGTGGACAGTAATTGGTGTTATTGGTCTTTTGATTGCTTTCTTCGGTGCCTCAGCCTTAGGTATTGGTTCTTTAGGTTCTGGTGCTGTTTCAGGTGGTATTCCTGTTGTAACTGCTATTCAGACAACTACAGCTTTTGACTATACTGCAAATGGTTATGCTATTGCAGATTCAGGTACAGATGATCAGAGATTAACTGTTCTTTATCTGAATGAAACTCATCTTGCTGGTAATGGTTATATTGATAGTGGTGTCTTTCAGGTTTGGAGAAGGAATACAGCCGATAATAAAGCCGCTTCATGTACAGTATCTATTGCTAAGCCCCCACGATACGATATCGCCGATACAACTTATCACATTGTTGATGAGGATGCTGATACAGGTAGAATGTTTGCTTATGTAATTGGTGCTGCAACTTCTACTGCAGCTACAGCTACTTCGCCTAGGGAAACAACTTCTCTTGCTTTCGGAGAGGGTGTTGTTACAGGTTTCGTTGGTTTGAATATAACTCTTGACGAAACAGGTTTTGATCCTTTGACTCAGTACGATACTAAGGATATAAATGTGGATCTTTGTGGTTATCCTTACACCATTAGGATTGTAAAGAACGACGCTTAACTGAACTTTATTTTTTTTTATTTTTTATTTTTTTTTATTTTCCCTTGAAGACAGAGGTTTTCCTTTATGGTAGAAACATTCATACAAAAGTTAGGTTTCAGAAAATTTAAAGCGATAAGTTTCGGTTTAGTCGCTGCCCTTTTTTTGCTATGGGCTATTTTTAATTCATTTACATTTGTGCCGGAAGGGCAGGAAACTAAGTGGCTTTTGGTTTTTCTTTCCTATGGTATTCTTGGAACTTATGTTTTCGCAAGAGATGATTTAAGGGATAAACTTTTTAATATAGGATTCTTCCGTGCAATGATTTACTTTATCCCTGCCTTAATCATTTCTTTAATTGCTTTTTATTTTATTTTTGGCTTGGTTAATCCCTTGCCTCAGGTTGCTTTAAGTATTCTTATTGGGATTCCTTTATGGCTTTCTGCTGTTCATGCCTTTATTTTTGCTACAGTTGAAACTTCCTTTTGGCAGGGTCATTTAGACGGAAAAGTTGGAATATTATTTTCTATAATTTCCGCAGGTATTTTTCATATGTTTATATGGACAGGCCCGGCTTGGCTTAATTTTTTAGGAGCAGCCTTCCTTTTTCTTTTCTTTTCTATGGTTCATCTTTTTTTCGGTGGCTTTAAATCAACAGCTCAGCAATCTAAGGCTCTGATAATTACGATAGCAGTTCATACAGCCTATAATTTTATAAAGCTAGGAATTATATTAAAAATAGGTGGTGTGGCATAAAATGGAGTTTAAGTCAAAAAAAACTATTTCAGTTTTTCTTTTTGTGATAATTGTTCTTTCTATTTTTGTAACTTATGCTTACAAAAATCCTGATTTAACTTCTAAGGCTTTGGATCCTATTCTTGAAAAGTTTTCTTCTTTTGAAGATTCTTCTGGTGAACCTGTTTTTTCAGGTGGTACTCCTGACAATATTTTTCAGTTTGAAGATTGGAACGCAACAAATATCTCTTATGCTTTAGAATCAATGCTTAATAATGGTTCTTATATTAATTCAGCTTGGCTTTTAGCTTCTGATTGGAACGCAACAAATATCTCTTATGCTTTAGAATCAATGCTTAATAATGGTTCTTATATTAATTCAGCTTGGCTTTTAGCTTCTGATTGGAACGCAACCAATACTTCATATTATTTAGCTTCAAATCCATTTGGGTTTTATAATTCCACTTCAAATTTAGGTACATTGGGTTCCATTCTTTTTGCTGGTGCTTCTGGTGTTTTAACGCAAGACAACGCGAATCTCTTCTGGAATGACGCAAATAACAGGCTCGGAATTGGAACGACAAGTCCAGGTGCTTCATTAGATGTTAACGGAGCTTCAGTTTTTGGGGGAACTGGTGCTGATTCTGCTGGATTTGTAAGAAGTGCAACGGGTGGTAATTTGTTTAATTTTCAAGCTGGCGGACAGTTATGGTTTGGGAGCCGAGTTACTGCAACACCTGGAACAACTTACTTAGGAGCTCAGATAAAAGGTAGTGCGGCAGAAGCGTGGAATGTTGGAACAGCACAAGGAATGGATTTAATCTTTTCTACGGTTCCTATTGGCTC
>Ga0326597_10010455_pt1 | contig 12362 bp, 7 predicted proteins | sample RVTome_12_FD_203789 | JGI IMG/M metagenome (GOLD analysis project Ga0326597, IMG submission 203789) | Soil microbial communities from uranium-contaminated site in the Upper Colorado River Basin, Wyoming, United States - RVT100D185 | ecosystem: Environmental > Terrestrial > Soil > Contaminated >... | reverse complement strand
TCGCAATCCGGCGTCGAGAAGGCGCGCGCCGTGATGCGCCTGAACGGCCACCTCGGCGAGCTGACGGGCCGGCCCCAGGAGTACCCTGAGGACGCCTACTTCTTCACCGTGATGGGTGAGCCGTCGGCGGCGGAGCCCTGGGGCTGGCAGCTCGACGGACATCACTTGAACCTCAACTACTTCGTGCTGGGAGATCAGGTCATCCTGTCGCCCGCGTTCATGGGCTCGGAGCCCGTGGTGGCGCGCTCGGGCCCGTACAGCGGAACCACCGTGCTCCAGCTCGAGGAGCGGCGCGGACTCGACTTGATGGCGTCACTCGCGCCTGAACAGCGGGCGGTGGCCGTGCTCGCCACGCCCAAGAGCCGCGGGAACGCGTTGGCCCAGGCGTTCCGGGACAACCTGGTCCTCGACTACGCGGGCATCGAGGCGTCCGCCCTCACCAACCTGCAGCGCGCTCTGCTGCTCGAGCTGATCGCCGAGTACGTCGGCAACCTGCGGGATGGGCACGCGGCGGTGAAGATGGCGGAGGTGCGCGCCCACCTGGATCAGACGTACTTCGCGTGGATCGGCGATACCGGACCGGATGCCGTGTTCTACTACCGCGTTCAGAGCCCGGTCATCCTGATCGAGTTCGACCACCAGGGGCCGATCGCGCTGCCGGGCGACCGCACCGTCCCGACCCGGGAGCACGTGCACACCGTGGTGCGGACGCCGAACGGGAACGACTACGGCAAGGACCTGCTGCGGCAGCATTACGAAGCGCACGAGGACGACGCCGCACACGGGCACCGACATTAGGTGCAGTCACAGTCGCGAGACGCTCTAGACGCCCAGCGTCAAGGGCAGACGCCGAGTCGCCGAGTCGCGGAGTGGTCTCGAGCCTTGAGCTGCAAGTCCAACCGGCTACCTCACACCTGGCCTCCCTAACAGCCACTCGGCGTCTCGGCGTCTCGGCGTCTTCTTCAGCTCACCCCGCGTCTCCCCGTCTAGCCTCCAGGATAGTGCAGGTCCCACCACTGCACCGCCCGCTCCTGCGTCCACGGCGGGTCCACGGCGATGCCGTGCAGGCGCGCGTCCAGGTCGTCCGCAGTCTGCGGCCGGGCCGCCGGGTCCTTTGCGAGCAGCGCCATGATCGTGTCCTCGAGGGCGGCCGGGATGGGCAGCTCCGTCCGGGTCGAGGGACGCGCCGCGGCGCCGTGCACGTGCTGCATCATCGTTTCCACGGGCGTGCGCCCCTCGAACGCCGGGTGACCGGTGAGGAGCCAGTAGGCGACGCAGCCCAGCGCGTAGAGGTCGGCGCGGCCGTCCAACTCCTCCCCCAGGGCCTGCTCGGGGGCCATGTAGGCCGGCGTCCCGCCGACGACATTGTCCGCGGTGAGCTTGGGGTCGGCATCCCCGGTCTCGCCCTGGTGCTTCACCATGCCGAAGTCGAGCACCTTGACCCAGTCCACCTCGCGCCCGAACCGGCAGGCGTAGACGTTGGCGGGCTTGACGTCCCGGTGAATCAGGCCCACGTCGTGCGCCTCCGCCAGCGAGTGACAGATCTGGCGCAGCAGGTGGAGCACCCGCTCGGCCGGCAACGGACCGTGTTTCCTGACCATCACGTCCAGGTCGAGACCGTTCAGCAGCTCCATCACGTAGTAGAAGGTCCCGTCGTCCGCCACGCCGAAATCGTACAGCTCCACGGTGTGCGGGCAGCGCATCGACGCCGTGGCCTGCGCCTCGCGCTCGAACCGCCGGAGATTGACCCGACGCCGGTCCGGGCCATGCCCCATGGCGTCCGACCGGATCAGCTTCACGGCGGCAGGCCGCGCCAAGAGCCGGTGCTCGGCGCGCCAGACCTCGCCCATGCCTCCCGCACCCAATCGCTCCACCAGCCGGTAGCTCCCCAGCTCCTGCGCCTTGCGCGCCTCGGTCCCCAACTGGTAGACCACCGTCGCGGCGACGCCGGCCATACCCACCACGATGACGTACGGGAACATCAACGCGAAGAAGAACCCCGGCGCATCCATGGGCACCGTGGAAATGCCGGTCACGAGGTAGATCGCGAAGCTGATGGGAACGGCGCTCACCGAGAGGACGGCGGCGAGCAGGGCGCGCCGTGGCGGGCTGGGCACCACGACCGTGAACAGCAGCACCCAGACCGACACCCACGACAGACCGAATCCCGCGACGTGGCCCGCGAACTCGCTGAGGTCCTCCATCCCGGCATACATGATGCCGCTGGTGACGCCCTGGTACTCCGCGAGCGCGATCCCGAAGCTGCCGAGGACCTCGAAGGCCAGTCCCAGATTCAGTTTGCCGGCCGGCGGCAGGCGCCCCCAGCGGATCGTCGCGAAAACGGCGAGGCTCACCAGAATCGAGATGACCGGAGGCAACAGGAACCGTGGCGTGGTGAAGAACGGCGCGCACGCGCCCCCGGCCGTCGCGGTGATCACAAGACACAGGATGTTCGGGAACACAGCCGCCAGGAAGAAGGCGGCGGCGTAGAGTAACGCCACCGTCTGGAGCCGCCGCACCGACTCGGCCAGGAAGTCGGCAGGCAGCCCCAGCGAGCCGACCGAGCTGATCTCGTCGGCAACCGACGAGCGGCGCGGGTGCAGGCGTGGGGCGCTCATGCTACCGGATGTTCCACCCGTTCACGGGCCCGCCGTGGAAGAACCGCTCCGGCGTCATGACACCGTCCCGCTTGAAGACCATGCCGTCCTTCAGCACGAACCGCACGTCCCGAAGGGCGTCGATCGACTCGAGCGGGTTCCCGGGCACGGCGATCAGATCCGCCACGAACCCTGGCTTGATGGGTCCGCGCGTCGTTTCGGTCTGGCTCACCTTGAAGCCGTTGATGGTCATGGCCCGCAGGATGTCGGCGTTCGGGATTTCGGCGGCCTTCCACGTCTCGATGAACTCGATGGCGACCTCGCCGCGCGTCTTCCCGGGAACGTAGTAGTCCGCGTCCGTGGAGAACGTGAGCGGGACCTTGTTCTCCCACGCGTTCCGCAGCGAGCGCACCGTGAAGTCGTACCGCGACTGGGTCGTGTGCCCCGTGAGGGTGATGGGCGTCTCCGTGCCTGCGCGCCACACGCCCTTCCGCGCCATCTCCTTGTGCAGGGAGTCGGTCATGCCGCGGTCGTGTGCGATGGACCAGATCCCCGCCTCGACGGCCCGCCTCCCGCCCTCCACCGTTTGGACGTGGCCTTCCACCTTGAAGCCGATCTTGGCCGCCTCCGCGATGAACAGCTTGATCTCGTCTACCGTGTAGCCCCATGGCTTGCAGTCCACGCAGATCTTGATGACCTTCGCGCCGAACAGCGCGTTCTGCCGCACGGCCTTCACGATCTCGTCGGGCGTGTCCGCGTCGAGATACTCCGGATAGACGATGTCGTGATCCTTGGCCATCTCCGGCGTGGGCCAGAACTGGCCGCCCATTCCGCCGATGATGATGCCCGAGTTGATGATGGTCGGGCCGGGAATCCACCCCTGTTCGATGGCGATGCGGAGCGCCGCATCCGCGTAGTTGCCCGCGTTCCCCATGTCGCGCACGATCGTGAACCCGGCACTCAGCATCTGCATGCCGTTGGACATCGCCTGGAGGGCGCGCAACGGGGTGGGGTCCAGGACATACGTCAGGTAGTAGACGTTGTGCTCCGGCACTTCCTTGTAGGTGATGGCCAGGTGGTTGTGCGCGTCCACCAGCCCCGGCATCACGGTGAGGTCGGACAGATCGATCACCTCGGCGCCGGACGGGATGGCCACGTTCCCGCCGACCGCGGTGAACTTTCCGTTCTCGACCAGGATGACCTGGTTGGTGGCGACCGTGCCCGTCTCCGGATCGAGCAACCGGCCCGCGCGGATGGCGGTGACTTGTGCCCCCGCCTCGCCCACGAAGCCCGCGGACGCCACCAACGCGATCACCAACCTCAGAATGAAACGCGGCATGATGATTCCCCCTCCCCGATAGGGCCGACCCCCGACACGCTACACGCTATACGCTACACGTCCCTCGCTGCACCCCGCACCCTGCACGGTTTCACCGCACCCTGCACCCCGTATGGTGCGTTCAAGCGTCCCGCAGCTCCCGCTCCACCTCGTTCGCGCTCTCCGCCAGCCGCTCGATGTCCCCGAGCAGCTCCCGGGCCGACGCCAGATCCTGAGTGATGGTCTCGGCCGTCGCCGTTCCGGCCTGCATGCGCAGCAGACCAAGTCGGATCGTCTCGAGCGCCACCACCGCGTCCAGCATCTTCTGCTGGGCCGCGTCCCGCGTGGCGCGCAGCTCGTCCCGGAGCTTCGCGCGGCGATCGCTCCCCACGCGTTCGTCATCACCGATCTGGCCGAGGAGATCGTTCAGCTCCTCCACGCGTCGCCGCATGCCCTGCGCGTCCGCCTCGAGCCGCCGCACCACCTGCGGCAGGTCCGGCAGCGCTTTCTTGGTAGCCTTGGGCAGCGCCTGGTAGAGGTGATCCGCCGCCAGGCCCAGGGCCAGCTCCGTGGGCCGATACGTGGCGCTCGCCGCCGCGGCGACGTTCTTGAGCTTGAAGCCGGCGAGCGCGAACGCCCAGCGTCCGAATGGGCCCTTCCAGAACTTGAGCCAGCGTCGGCCCCAGATGTCGCGCCGCCGCTCGTTGCGGGTAGCGTACATGAGTCCGGAGACGGTGAACACGGTGGCCGACGCGCCGAAGACGCCCCACAGATCGCCCATGTACGGGAACCCGCTCATGAGCATCATCCCAAACGTGGCGCCGGTCACGCCGAGAGCGCCGAAGGTGACGTACTTGAGCGCGCGGTCCACCCACCCGGGGGGGCCGAATTCGAAGAGCAGCTCCTCCCGCCGGCGCTCCACGTCCTCCTTCAGGGCCAGCACGCCGTCATCGAGCCCGTACCCCGACTTGAGGAGGCGCCGCGCCGAGCGGATGATGGGCGTGAAGATCGCCGTCCCCACCAGCGCGGTGCCGCCCGCGATGGTCAGGAGGGGTCCGACGCTGCCGACGACCCCCACCCATATCGGCACGATGAGGAAGAGCGCCATCACCCGGGCGCCGGACCCCTCCCGGTACGCCTCGCGGTTCTGCTTGGCGAACACGCGAAGCGGGATGGGCAGCTCCCGCCGCACCGGCGCCGTCTGGTCCAGCGCCTCCGCGAGCGCCTCGCCGCTGGGAAACCGGTCCGCGGGCGCCTTGTGGAGGCAGCGGGCGATCACGCGTCCGAGCTTGGACGGCACCTCCGGCGCCACCGACGCCAACGCCGGTGCATCCTGGCTGATCTGCTTGGCGAGCACCGTTCCCACGCTGTCGCCGTGGAACGGGAGCCTTCCGCTCAGGAGGAAGTACCCGACGCACCCGAGGGCGTAGATGTCGCTGCGGGCGTCCAGGGACTCGCCACTCGCCTGCTCGGGACTCATGAACTCGGCGGTGCCGAGGACCTCACCGACCTCGGTGCCGGTCCCCTCCCGCACGTGGGCGATCCCGAAATCGGTGACGAGCACGCGCCCGCTGCCGCGCTCGAGCATGATGTTGTCCGGCTTCACGTCGCGATGCACCACGCCCTGGGCGTGGGCGTACGCCAGGGCCCACGCGGCCTCGCGCAGCACTCGCGTGGCTTCCGCGGGCGGCAGCGGGCCGCGTTCCCGCACCCGCTGGCCCAGCGTCTCGCCGTCGACGAACGCCATCGCAAAGAAGACGAAATCGTCCACGGAATCCACGGAGTGGATCGGCACGATGTTGGGATGGGAAAGCCGCGCCGACGTGCGGGCCTCGCGCAGGAACCGGTCGCGAAGGTTCGACAGCGTCGCCAGGGCGGGCGGGAGGAGTTTCAGCGCGACCGGCCGGTCCAGGGCGACCTCGTGGGCGAGATACACGATGCCCATGCCGCCGCGGCCCAGCTCACGCTCGATCGAATACCGACCCCGCAGGGCCGCCTGCAGGCTCAGGAAGTCCGGAGCGCTGAAGCCGGGCATGACGCCAAGGTGACGGGGCCGCGCAGGATGGGCAAGCGGGGCCGGCTACCCGCGCGGCCGGAACACACCCCAGACGCCGCGGAACGCGTCGCTGATCTCGCCCACCGTCGCCCGCGCGCGTACGGCGGCGACGATGGGTGGCATGAGCGGGCCGGTGCCGCGCGCCGCGGCGGCGAGCGCCTCGATCGCGTCCCGCCATTCCCGCTCCGGCCGGCGCCGGCGGGTCTCCCGGACCCGCTCCACCTGCCGCGCCGCCAGCGCCGAGTAGTCCGGCGCCGGGATGCGCGGCGGTGGCTCATCCTCGAGGTACTGGTTGACCCCGACGATCACCCGGTGTCCCGACTCGACGGCTCGCTGGTGGGCGTAGGCCGACCGGTGGATGGCCTCCTGGAAATCGCCCCGGGCAATAGCCGCGGCCGCGCCGCCGCCGCGCTCGATCTCCGCCAGCAGGGCCCGCGACTGCTCCACGATCCGCTCCGTGAGGGCCTCGACGTAGTACGAGCCGCCCAGCGGATCCGCCGTCTGCGCGACTCCGCTCTCGTGCGCGAGAATCTGCTGCGTGCGGAGCGCGAGCGTCGCTGCGTCCGCGGTCGGCAGCGCCAGCGCTTCGTCGTAGCCGTTCGTGTGCAGCGACTGCGTGCCCCCCAGCGTCGCGGCCAGGGCTTGGACCGCCACCCGGACGACGTTGTTGAGGGGCTGTTGCGCCGTGAGCGTCGAGCCCCCGGTCTGTGTGTGGAACCGCAGGCGGCACGCCGCGTCGCTGCCCTGGTACCGCTCGCGCACGATCGTGGCCCAGAGCCGGCGCGCCGCCCGGAACTTGGCGGCCTCTTCGAACAGGTCGTTGTGCGCCGCGAAGAAGAACGACATCCGCTCGGCGACCTCGGACGGGTCGAGTCCGGCGGCGCGGGCCCGGTCGAGGTACTCGATGCCGTTGGCGAGCGTGAAGGCCACTTCCTGCACCGCGGTGGCACCGGCTTCGCGCATGTGGTAGCCGCTCACGGAGATCGGATTGAACGTCATCCGCCGGTCGGCCACGAAGCGGAACGTGTCGGTGATGAGGCGCAGCGACGGCTCGGGCGGGTAGATGTACGTGCCGCGGGCCGCGTACTCCTTGAGCACGTCGTTTTGGATGGTGCCGCGCAGCCGCTCGGCGGGCACCCCGTGCTCCTCGCCCACCACCACGTACATCGCGAGCAGGATGGCGGCGGTGGCGTTGATGGTCATGGAGGTGGAGACTTCGCGGAGCGGGATGTCCGCGAACAGCAGCGCGAGATCGTCCACGGAGTCGATCGCGACACCCGCGCGACCCACCTCCCCCTCGGCCGGGGGGGCATCGGAGTCGTACCCCATCTGTGTCGGGAGGTCGAACGCCACCGAGAGTCCGGTCTGACCGGCGGCGAGGAGTGCGCGGAACCGCGCGTTGGTTTCCTCCGCCGTGCCGAACCCCGCGTACTGCCGCATGGTCCACAGGCGGCCGCGGTACATGCTGGGATGAATGCCGCGCGTGAAGGGGAACACGCCGGGCGGCTCCGGTCCGTAACAGCCGGCGATCGGGAACCCCGAGGGAGAGATGACCTCGTCGGTCACGCGACCGAAGCGGGCACGCGCGCGATGGTCTCGCGGACGAACGTCACGTCGTCCGCGCTCCCGATGACGAGCGGGGTGCGCTGGTGCAGCTCCGTGGGCTCGATGTCGAGGATGGGCCGCTCGCCGTCGGTCGCCAGCCCACCCGCCGCCTTGGCGATGAACGCGAGCGGCGCCGCCTCGTAGAGGAGGCGCAGCTTGCCCCGGGGCGACTTCGTGTCCGCCGGGTAGAGGAAGATCCCCCCGGCGATCAGGTTGCGGTGGAAGTCCCCCACCAGCGAGCCGATGTAACGCGCGTTCTTCTTGCTCTTGAAGACCCGGATGGCCTCGCGGTAGCCCGGCGCCCAGCGGTCGTAGTTGCTCTCGTTCACGCTGTAGTACGTCCCCGTGGTGGGTGTCTTGATGGTTGCGTGGCTCAGCAGGAACTCGCCGATCCGTGGGTCGAGCGTGAACCCGTGCACGCCCCCGTACCCCGAGGTGTAGACCAGGATGGTGCTCGATCCGTAGATGACGTAGCCAGCCGCGACCTGCTCCCGCCCCACCTGGAGGCAGTCCCGCAGCGTGCCGGGGGTGCCGTCGGGGGTGACGCGCTTGTGAATCGAGAAGATGGTCCCGATCGAGGCATTGACGTCGATGTTGGACGAGCCATCGAGCGGGTCGAACAGCAGCACGTACTTGCCCGGTCGGTTCTCGGTAGGGACCGGGACCGGCTCCGCATCCTCCTCGGAGGCGGTTACACAGACCCGCCCCGTCTTCTGGATGACATGCTTCATGACCTCGTTGGCCAGGACGTCCAGCTTCTGTTGTTCTTCGCCCTGGATGTTCATCGCGCCGGCCCGGCCGAGCACCGCCGCCAGGCCGGCCCGCCGCACGTAGCTCGAGATCACTTTGGCGGCGAGGGCCACGTCGTATAGGAGGTTGGTAAGCTCGCCTGTGGCTTCGGGAAACAGGCGTTCCTGCTCGATGATGAAGCTCTCGATCGTGACGAGTCGCGATTGGGACACGGGAACCTCGGAAGCCTGGACGAGGAGGGCGTCTGAAGTACCTCAAAATACATGCCGTCCGACCGCACCGTTACCATTCCACCCCGATCCGTCCGATAGGAGGGAATACGGGCCTCGGCGAGCCGGGACAGGACCTCGGCGGCCGGATGCCCATAGCTGTTCTCGCCCACGGAGATGAGCGCAACCTTGGGGGCCGCCGCCGCGAGCAGCGGTGCTCCGGTGCTCCCCGCCGAGCCGTGGTGCCCGATCTTCAGGACCTCGACCTGAGAAACCGCGTCGAGCACGGCGGCTTCCACGGGCAGGCCGGCATCGCCCGTAAGCAGCGCGTCGAAGGCCCCGAACGACACCTTCAGAACGACCGAGTTCTCGTTCGCGCGGATCTCCCCCATGAGCCACCGATCCGACGGATGCAGCACCTCCAGCCGCACCCCGTCCCAGTCGACGGCGTCTCCGACGCGCGCGGCGCGCCAGGCGGCGCCCGTCGCGTCTACGGCCTCCAGGAACTCGATGTAGGGCGCGGAGCCGAGCGGCTGCCCGGGCTCCATGACCGTCGTCGCCGGCACCGCCGCGAGGACGCTCGGCGCTCCGCCCACGTGATCCGCGTCGCCGTGCGTCACGACCAGCAGGTCCAGGCTCCGCACCCCCTGCCGGCGCAGGAACGGCGCGACCACCGTGCGTCCGGCATCGCGCCCGCCGATGCGTGGTCCGGCGTCCACCAGCATCCAGCGTCCCCTTGGGGACCGCAGCGCGATCGCGTCGCCCTGACCCACGTCGAGAACGTAGAGCGTCAGGCCGTCATATCGGTCCCGCGTCCACACGTCCCGCGCCAGGCCGGCCCAGACCGCGACCGCGAGCACGGCCGCGGCGCGGCGTGCGGCGACCGGCCAGGTGGGACGCACGCGCACCAGCCACAGACCCAAACCGAGCATCACGACCCACGGCATCGCAAACGGGACGCCGGGATCGCCACTCACGACGGCGAACGGCAGCCGCGCCCCCAGGGCGGCCACGCGCTCGAGGACGGCCAGCGTGAGGCCCGCGCCGCCTGCGAGCACCCCGCCTCCGACGAGGCTCGCGAGGATGCCGGGAACCGTTATGCTGGCAAGCGGCACCGCGATGAGGTTCGTGACCACGCCGGCGAGCGACACCTGTCCGAACACCCGCGCCGTGATCGGGGCGGTGGCCACGACGGCGCCGACCGAGGCGGCGAGCAGGCGCAGGACCGGGTGCGGCCGGCGCAGTTGCCTGAGCACCGCCCCGGCTTCGGCGGTCCCCCACACGGCGGCCACCGAGAGCCAGGCACCCGGCTGACCCACCGCCCCGGGGTCTACCGCCAGCACCACCAGGACGGCCACCGCGAGTACGGCCCCGCCCCGCGGGTGGCGCTGCCGCGCGCGGGCCAGGGCTCCGATCGCGACGAAGGTCGCGGCCCGCGTCGCCGGCGCCGGGAACCCGAGCAGCAGCACGTATCCCCAGGCGCCGACGGCACTGAGCCACATGGCGCGCCACCCAAGCCCCAGGGTCCGGCCAAGGACGGCGATCCAGGCCGCAATGATCCCCACGTGCAGCCCCGAGATGGCCAGGAGGTGCGCGAGCCCGGAAGCCACGAACTCGGCGCGGAGCTGGGGGTCGATGTCCCCGCGCCGGCCGATGACGAGCGCGTCCACGATGGGTGCCCGTGGCCCGTACAGTCGCGCGATGCGCCGACCCACGGCATCGCGGAGGCGAAACCGGAGGGACGGTACGCGCTCGAGCACGCGGTACCGCTCGACCCGCAGCGCCGTCCCCGGCTGGTGCCGGCCCACCACTACGAGCGTCGCGCCGGACGGCGCCACCCCGGCCCCGAGGCGGAGACGGATCGGGCCCGCGCACGCTTCCGGCGCATGGCGCACGGTGGCGTCCGTCAAGCCGCTCCCGCCGGGCGCATCCCCGATCCGCACGATGGCCGCGTGCCGGCCGCCGTCCCAGATCGCCGCGCAGCCAGCCGTTTCCCGCGCGGCGACGAGCGTGCCGTGGGCGAGACCCACCCCACACGCGAGCACGACGACCGCGGCCCACGGCGCGCGCCGGGCGATACCGACCGCAGGGAGGAGGATCAGGGCCGGGATCCACCAGGGCCCCGACCCGGCGCGGCCGGCAAGCAGGCCGGCGGCGAAGGCAACGGTGAGTTGGGCAACGGGCGGCATGCCGCCCGTTCAGGTCAGTCGGAGGTTCGGGTCAGGTGATCGGGACGCGGGTGGTACATCACCCGCTTGAATCCCTCGATCAGGGCGACCGAGATGTCCGCCTGCTCCTGCTCGCCCTGGAGGCGGACATGCGTGAGCACCGCGCCGCGGCGCGCCGTCACGTAGCGCGGCGGCAGCTTGTTGAGGGCGTACACGATCACGTCGTCCCGGCACCCGCTGCACCCGCAGAAGCCGGGGAACGTGTCCTTGAGACGCTCGTACTCGCGCTCGACGACCACCTCGATGAGGTTCGTCACCCCACGACGGCCAGCTCCCTGCCCGAAGGCTCGGGCACGCCGGTGAACGTGGATCCTGTGGTGCCGGTGAGCCGCACCTGCAGGTAGGACCCGATCCAGTCGGACGGGCCCGCCACGAGCACAACCTTGTTGCGCCGCGTCCGGGACTGCAAGAGCCCGCCCCGCCGGGCCACCTTCTCCACCAGCACCTCGTGCGTGGTGCCGACCAGCCCGGCGTTGCGGCGCCGCGCCACGTCCCGCACGGTGGCGATGAGCCGTTCCAGGCGCGCGCTGGCCTCCGCATCCGGCACGGCGCCCGCCATCCGGAGCGCGCCCGTGCCTTCGCGCGGGGAGTACTTGAACGTGTACGCGTCGTCGAAGCCGACCTCGCGCACCAGCGCGTCCGTCGCCGCGAAGTCCTCCTCGGTCTCGCCGGGGAATCCCACGATGATGTCGGTCGTGAGCCCGAGGTCCGGGATGGCCGCCCGCAGTCGTTCCACCACGGCCAGGTACTCGTCCCGCGTGTACCGGCGTCCCATCCGCTTGAGCAGGGCCGACGACCCGCTCTGCACCGGCAGGTGCACGTGCTCGCAGACGGCCGGCACTTCCGCCATGGCGGCCACAACGCGGTTCGTGAAGTCCGTGGGATACGGACTCGTGAACCGCACACGCCGGATGCCGCCGATCGCGCCCACCGCCCGCAGCAGATCGGCGAAGTCGTGGCGGCCGTCGTGATAGCTGTTGACGGTCTGGCCCAGCAGCGTGACCTCCGTGACCCCCTGCCCCGCAAGCGCGCTCACCTCGGCAACGACGTCCTCCAACTTGCGGGACCGCTCGCGTCCGCGTGTCATCGGAACGATGCAGAACGTGCACCGATAATCGCAGCCGCGCTGGACCGTGACGAACGCCCCCACCCGATCCGAGCGGACAGGCGGGACGTCTTCATAGTGCTCCCACGACTTGAACGCGGTGTCCGCCGCCCGGCGCCCATCCTGGGCGCTGCCCACCAGCGCGGGCAGGGCGCGGTAGCCGTCGGGCCCGATCACGAGGTCCACATGGGGCGCGTCGTCGAGCAGCCGCTGGCCCAGGCGCTGCGCCATGCAGCCCACGACGCCGAGCACGACCCCCGGACGCTTGTAGCGCTTGAGCTCGCCCATCCGCCCGATGACCCGCTGCTCGGCGTTGTCGCGCACGGCGCAGGTATTGACGAGCATCAGGTCGGCCGCCGCGGGATCGTCGGTGGCCACGTACCCCTCGCGGCCGAGCACGCCAAGCATCAGCTCCGTGTCGGCCACGTTCATCTGGCAGCCGTACGTCTCGATGTAGACGCGGCGCGTCATGCCGCGAGCGGGCGCGCGGTGAG
>Ga0326597_10010454_pt1 | contig 12364 bp, 10 predicted proteins | sample RVTome_12_FD_203789 | JGI IMG/M metagenome (GOLD analysis project Ga0326597, IMG submission 203789) | Soil microbial communities from uranium-contaminated site in the Upper Colorado River Basin, Wyoming, United States - RVT100D185 | ecosystem: Environmental > Terrestrial > Soil > Contaminated >... | reverse complement strand
TCAGGACGATGAGAGCGCAGAAGCTCAGCAGCACTCCCATGCAGGGCATGAGGAAGCCACGCAGATCCCGGACCTGCTCTTTCTTGCGCACCAGGTAATCGGCCAGGTAGATGAGCAGCACCAGCTTGGTCAACTCCGATGGCTGGAAGGAGAAGCCGCCGAAATTGAGCCAGCGTGAGCCGGCCACCAGCACCGTCGCCAGCAGCAGGAGGCAGAGAGTCATGGCCAGCCAGATCACCGCCTGGTGGCGCAGGTGGCGATAGTCGAAGCGGGTTGCCAGGTAGAAGAGGCCCAGGCCCAGGGCGGCCGCCAGCATCTGCTTGAACAGATAGTGGGTACTGCCGTCGGTCCGTGACAGGGCCAGCATGACCGACGACGAATAGACCATCACCAGGCCGAAAAGGGTCAGCAGCAGGACAACGCCCACCATCCAGCGATCCATGGTGAGCTTACGCGCCATGGTGGTCTTCCCCGGCCAGGGAGCCGGCGAGGCGGCGGAAGTGCTCTCCCCTGGCGGTGAAATCGCGGTAGGCATCGAACGACGCGCAGGCCGGCGCCAGCAGGATCACGTCGCCGGCGGCGGCCGCGGCGGTGGCGGCCGAAACAGCGGCGGCAAGATCCGGCACCACCCTCACGGTCAGCTCCGGGGGCAGGCCGGGGCGCAGCGCCGCGGCGATAGCCGGACCGGCTTCGCCCATGGCGTAGACAGCGCGGGCCTGTTGGCTGAGGTCCGGTACCAGGGTGGCGAAGTCCCCACCCTTGTCGCGTCCGCCGAGAATCACCAGAACACGGCCGCGGTCGAAAGCGCGCAGCGCCACGCGCGCGCTTTCCACGTTGGTGGCCTTGGAGTCGTTGACATAGCGGACGTCGTTGTGGCGTGCCACCGTTTCCAGGCGATGGGGTAGAGGCGGAAACGCCGCCAAAGCCCGGGGATCCGGTTCCCGGCCGGCGGCTGCAACCATCAGCGCCGCCGCCAGGGCGTTGGTCACGTTATGGGATCCGGCGAGGGTCAACTCATCCCGGGGCAGCAGGCGGCGGGTTTTGCCGCCGTACCGGATGATCAGGGTGTCGCCATCAAGCCAGGCGCCGTCGGCGCCGCCGGCGGGAGCGTGGCGCAGGCTGACCGGCAGAAGCGCGGGACCTGCCGGGCGCAGGCGCAGCCGTTCCGCCACGGCCGCGGCGGCGGCATCATCCAGGTCCAGAATGGCCAGGTCACCCTCTCCCTGCCGGGCGAAGATCTTTTCCTTGGCCGCCAGGTAGGCGGCGTGATGGTCGTAGCGGTCCTGATGGTCCGGCGTGACGTTGAGCAGCATGGCCACGTCGGGCCGGAAGCCATGCACCGTTTCAAGCTGGAAAGACGACACTTCCACCACGAAGACGGTGTCCTGGCGCTGTCCGGCCACGGCGGCGGAAAGAGGTGTGCCGATATTGCCGCAGACGCGTGCGTCGGCTCCGGCGGCGGCCAGCAGCCGGCCCACCAGGGTGGTCACCGTGCTCTTGCCGTTGGAACCGGTGATGGCCAGCAGGGGAGAGGTGACAAATCGCCAGGCCAGTTCAAGCTCGCTCATGAACGGCACACCCCGCGCCGCGGCAACCGACCAGGGCGGGCGGCGCAGGTCGATTCCCGGCGAGACCACCACCAGGCCGGCCGCGGCCACGTGTCCTACGGCGGCGTCCTGGGCAAGTATCTCCGTGCCTGCCGGCAGATCGCGGCGGGCATCCTGGGTCAGGTCTGCGGCGCGCGCATCCACCACGCTGAACGGCACGCCGCGGGCGGCAAGGAGGGCGGCGGCGCCACGTCCTGAAGAGCCCAGTCCTGCGACCACTATCCCGTTCAGATAGGCCAGAAAGCTCCTTCCTGTGCCGGGAATAGGTCTGGTCATGGTGGCGTCGATCACTCCCGCTACCTGAGCTTCAGGGTGGCCAGAGACATGAGGGCAAAGATCACCGCCGCGATCCAGAAGCGGATGATCACCTTGGATTCGGGCCAGCCGGACAATTCAAAATGATGATGGATGGGTGCCATGCGAAAGATGCGCCGGCCCCGCAACCGGTAGGAGCCGACCTGGAGAATCACCGACAGGGCCTCCACCACGAACAAACCGCCCACCAGGACGAGGACGAACTCCTGCTTGGCGAGCACCGCCAGGGTGCCGATGGTGCCTCCCAGGGCCATGGAGCCGATATCACCCATGAAAACCTGCGCCGGGTGGCAGTTGTACCAGAGGAACCCCAGGGAGGCGCCCACCAGGGAGCCGCACAGGACGGTCAACTCGCCCACGCCGCGGATGTAGGGGATGACCAGGTATTCGGCGATGCGGCTGTTGCCGACGGCATAGCAGAGGATGGCGAAGGTGCCGGAGGCAATGCCCACCGAGCCGATGGCCAGGCCGTCCAGCCCGTCGGTGAGGTTCACGGCGTTGGCTGATCCTACAATCACCAGGATCACCATGCCCACAAACAGCCAGCCGAGATCCGGCCGCAGGTTCTTGAAAAAGGGGAAGGCCAGTTCGGTGGAGAACTGATCGCTGCCCGACATCAATACCAGCGCCACGCCCACCAAGCCTGCGGCCACCACCTGCAGCAGAAACTTGCGCCGGGCGCTCAAGCCCTGGTTGTGGCGGCGGACCACCTTGATGTAATCGTCCACGAATCCGATCACGGCAAATGCCAGGCAGGAGGCCACGGCGATCCAGACGAACACGTTGCTGGGTTCGGCCCACAGAAGGGTCGGCACCACCACCGCCGTGACAATGAGCAGGCCGCCCATGGTGGGAGTTCCGCTCTTCACTGCGTGATGGGATGGACCTTCTGCGCGTGCCACTTGCTCGACCTGTAACTGTTCCAGGCGGCGGATGACGAACGGTCCCAGAATCAACGAGAGGAGCAGGGCCGTGAGGGTGGCCAGAGCTGTGCGCAGGGTCAGGTAGCGAAAGACATTGAAAGCTGAGACTTCGTCCTTGAGGGCATAAAGAAAGTGGTAGATCACGCCTTCTCCCCGCCCCGGGCGGCGGCCAGGGCCGCCACAACCTTTTCGGTGCCCATGCCGCGGCTGCCCTTGACGACAACCAGATCATGATCTTGCACGAGTTGGATAGCGCGGATTGCCGCTTCGCCGGCGTCGGCGCAGGCGGCGACGGCCATGCCGTGGTCCCGGGCCAGGCGCACCGCCAGAGCGGAGGACAGGGGTCCAACCGCGATGAACAGGTCCACGCCGGCGGCGGCCACGTCGGGAGCCATGTTCAGATGGGCGGCTTCCTCGCCGGTTCCCAGTTCCAGCATGTCGCCGCAGACGAACACGCGGCGTCCGGCGGTGCGGGCCCGCCCCAGGGTGGCCAGGACCGCGCGCAGAGCCACCGGGTTGGAGTTGTACGACTCGTCCCAGACGGTCACGCCGCCGGCCAGGCGGTTGCGGGTTCCGCGCATGGGGGGCGGCGTGAAGGCGGCCAGAGCCGCGACTCCCGCGGCCAGAGGGACGCCCACGACGCGTGCGGCGGCCAGAGCAGCCAGGGCGTTCATCAGGTTATGGCGGCCGGCCACCGGTAGGTACAGGTCGGCGCTCTCATGGCCGGCGCGGATGTGGGCCTGGATCCCTTCTTCCCGGCTGTCATCCACCTGTAGCGCGGCGACATGGGCGGCCGCGGTCAGCCCGAACGACATGCTGGCGCCGTCATGGCGCGCCGCCAGGGCAGCCACGCGGGCGTCGTCGGCGTTATAGACGAAGGTGCCTCCCGGGCGCAGGGCGTCCAGAATAGCGGCCTTGGTGGCGGCGATTTCATCCAGCGAGGAAAAATGAACCAGGTGCACGGCCTCGATGTTGAGAAGCACTGCCACGTCGGGGCCGGCGATGTCGGCCAGCGGTTCCATCTCTCCCGGCGTGCTGATGCCCATCTCCAGGATTGCCGTTTCATGCGCCGGCAGAAGCTCCAGGAGCATGAGTGGCAGACCAAAGAGGTTGTTGAGATTGCCACGGGTGGCCAGCACCGGACGGGAGGCGGCGAGTACCAGGCGCAGCATTTCCTTGGTGGTGGTCTTGCCGCAGGAGCCGGTGATGCCGATCACCGTGCCATCCCAGTCCCGGCGCACTCTCCGGGCCAGGGAACGCAATGCCTGGGTGGTATCGGCCACATGCACGGCCGGGCCCGGGCCGGGGCGGGAGACCACCGCCGCGGCGGCGCCGGCGGCAAAGACCTCGGCAAGATAATTGTGCCCGTCGTTGCGCTCACCTACCAGAGCGAAGAACAGTTCGCCGCCCCGGATCGCGCGGGAGTCGATGGCGTAGCGATCCACTTCCATGTGGGGGTCGCCTGCGTACAAGGTGCCGCCCATGGCGGCGGCCGCGGCCTGCAGGGACATTACCGCCATGGTCAGGTGTCCTTCCCGAAACGGTTCCGCAGGGCCTGACGGGCGACTTCCCGGTCATCGAATGGGATATTTCCATGGGCGAGAATCTGCCGGGTCTCGTGACCCTTGCCGGCGATGACCAGCACGTCGCCGGGCCGCGCTTCAGCGATGGCGGCATGGATGGCGGCGGTGCGGTCGGGCTCGATCACCGGTGCCACGGCTGGATTCTGGCCGCCGAAGCCGCTCACCACCTGCTCCAGGATGACCAGGGGATCTTCGCTGCGCGGATTGTCCGAGGTGAGAAACGCCATGTCGGCGAGACGCGCGGCGGCGGCCCCCATGAGAGCGCGCTTGCTGTTGTCCCGGTCGCCGCCGCATCCGAATACCACCAGCAGACGGCCGGCGGCAAGTTCGCGGGCGGAACTGAGAATCTGGATGAGGGCGTCATCGGTATGGGCATAATCCACCAGCACCAGGAATTCCTGGCCTTCGTCGATGCGCTCGGCACGGCCGGGGATCGACTTGACCTCATGAATGCCGGCGGCGGCATCTTCAAGATTCAGGTCCAGGGCACAGGCGGCCGCCATGGCGGCCATGATGTTGGCAACGTTGGTGCGCCCCAGGAGGGCGCTTACGACAACCACGTCACCTTTGGGCGTGCGCAGCTTGAGGCGCAGCCCGTCAATGGTGGTTGCCAGTTCCAGAGGAAGTACGTCGGCCCGGGTGGCGCGGCCGAAGGTCACCACCCGGGTCCGGGAGGGAGATAAGAGGCGGGTTCCAAAGGGGTCGTCGAGGTTTACGGCCATCGCCGCATGAGGCGGGAGGCCCAGAAAAAGACGGGCCTTAGCGGCGAAGTATTCGTTCATGTTCTTGTGAAAGTCGAGGTGATCGCGGGTCAGGTTGGTGAAGACGGCGACATCGAACTTCATGCCGTGCACGCGCTTGAGAGCCAGTGCGTGGGACGAAACTTCCAGCACCGCGGCCTTGCGGCCGGAGTGGAGAATGTTATCGAGAGCGGTATAGAGATCCGGTGCCTCCGGCGTGGTGTGGCGGCCGGGGGTAAAGACGCCCCCACTGCCGGCGCCCAGGGTGCCCACTACGCCCGCGGGCAGGCCCGCGGCATCGCAGGCGGCCGCCAGCAGCAAGGCGGTGGTGGTCTTGCCATTGGTGCCGGTGATTCCCACCATGGTCAACACTGCGTCGGGTTGGCCGTGGCAGGCGCGGGCCAGGAGCGCCAGGGCCTCGCGCGCATCGGGGACTTCCAGGCGCGGCACGTCGACCTGGGGAGCAGGTGCTTCAGAGACCACGGCGGCGGCGCCATGGGCTATGGCCTCGTCGATATAGGCGCGTCCATCCCGGTCATATCCGGGTATGGCCACGAACAGATCGCCGCTCGTCACGCGGCGGGAGTCATAGGCGATGCCACGGATCTCCGCGTCCCCACCCAGGCGACGGGATCCCGGCACGATCCGGGCAAGGTGGCTGAAGCGTGCGAGCCCAGCCTCCATGCCAACCGCTAGCGCCGACCCAGCCACAGACGGCATCCTTCCTCCGTGGTGGGCAAGGGAGAGTCGGCCGGTGGCTGCTGGGATAGGACCTGTCCCTGGCCCGTCAGCGTGGGGGAGATTCCAAGAGAGGTGAGTACGGTCACCGCCTCGCGCAGGCTGCGACCGCGGAGTTCAGGCATCACGCCGCCCCGCCCATAGGGCGCCGGGGAGGGGGTGCTCCTGAAGGAGGCCCAGCGGGCGTCACGGACGGATGGGCGGTTGATGCGAATCTGGGGCAGGTCGGTTTTGTCCGGCTGAGGCTCGGCGCCCAGTCCCGGCAGCACGCGGGCAACGAAACGGCCGAAGGCCGGCGCCGCGACGTCGCCGCCGTGGTAGGCCTCCACCCCCGGGTCGTCGAGAACGAAAATGGCGGCCAGGCGTGGATTCCGGCTCGGGGCATACCCCACGAACGAAGCGATATGGCTGCCCTTCAGGTAGCCTTTTCTCCGGTCGTCCGGATCCGGCTTCTGGGCCGTGCCGGTCTTGCCTGCGACCTGGTAACCGGGTACGGCGGCAGCGCGCCCGGTGCCGGTGAGCACGACCTCTTCCAGGATGCGGGTGAGAGTGCGGGCGGTGCGACTGGAGATGACGCGCCGGGGCGCGGGAGGTTGGTTGTAGGTGATGGCGCCGGTCTCTCCGTCTCGCAGGCTGCGCGCCAGCCACGGGCTCATGGCCACCCCGTCGTTGGCCACCGCGGCCACCGCCGCGAGCATCTGCAGGGGCGTCACGGTGATTTCCTGACCCATGGAGATGCTGGGCTTGGACAGCTTGGACCACTTGTCCGGTGTACTCAGCAGGCCGCGCTGTTCGCCGGGCAGGCGCACGCCGGTTTTCTCGCCGAAGCCGAAGCGGCGGATGGTGTCGTAGAAATAGGTGTCATCCAGGCGCAGGCCGGTCTTGATCGCGCCCACGTTGGATGATTTCGCCATGATCTGGGTGAAGGTCAGGTCGCCGAACGGCTTGTGGTCCTTGATACCGTGACTGCCGCTCAAGCGGATGTAGCCGTTGTTGCAGTTGATCACTTCGGCCGGCCTCACCTTGCCCGCCTCCAGGGCGGCGGCGGCCGTGATGATCTTGAAGGTCGAGCCCGGCTCGTAAGCAGAGACCACCACCCTGTCGCGGCGTGCTTCAGCGCTCGCGCTCGAGTAATTGTTGGGATTGAAGGTCGGCCAGGAGGCCATGGCCAGGATCTCGCCGGTTGCCGGGTCCATGGCCACGGCAGCGCCGGCGCGGGCGCGAGACTTGCCGGCGGCATGGGCGAGTTCTTCTTCCAGGACGTGCTGCACCGTCAGATCCAGGGTCAATTCCAGGTCGTGGCCCGGTCGTGCCGCCTCCAGGAGGCGCATGTCGAAGGCCGCCTTGTTGGCATCCCGTGACTGGACGGCGCGGCCGTCGGCGCCGTGGATCGCCTTGTCGAAACGACTCTCCAGCCCGCCGCCGGGGTTGCCGTCATTGCGCACGAAACCCAGGGTATGGGCGGCCAGGGTCTCGTTGGGGTAGATGCGCCGGCGCCAGGTCTCGAAAGCGATTCCCGCTAGGCGGTCTTTCTTCTGCAAGGTGCGGATGCGGTCGCACTGGGATGGCGTCGCCTTCTCCTCCAGGCGCACATATTTACGCTCACTGCGCAGAGTCTTCTCCAGGCTGCCGGCCGGCTGCTTGAGGATGGGAGCCAGAAGCCGTGCCGTGCCTGCCGGATCGCTGACCAGGTGGGGCTGGGCGATGACCATCTCGGCGGCGACACTCAGGGCGAGTTCATTGCCGTTGCGATCATGGATGTCCCCCCGCCGGGGCGGCAGGGTCCGGATGTTCTGGTGCTGGTTGCGAGCCTGATGGGTATAGTAGTCGTGCTTGTGGATCTGCAGCCACGCCAGGCGCGCTGAGATACTGCCGCTGCAGAACATGGCCATCACCGACGCCAGGATCACCAGGCGAGTATTCACGGGGTTGCGCCTCATGGCTGAGCCCCCCGGGTGGCGCCACGGGCGCGAGCCAGAACCATTTCCTGGTCCGGATCCGGATCCGCGGGACCCGGCGACGCGCCGTGGACCACCACGGTGGCGGCGGGTGTGCGGGGTAACAGGCCCATGTCCGCCATGGCCCGCTCTTGTACTTTCCGCAGGTCGCTCTCACATGCTTCCTGGGTGAGCAGCAGCCGCCGCTCTTCCTGGGCAGCAACCAGTTGCTGGTCGGCCTTGGCGATCTCGTAACCCAGCCGGCGCTTCTCGCCGTGTCCCCAGATATTGGCCATGAGAGGAACCAGGACCAGCAGGCCGAGTGCCAGGGCAATGAGAAGCGTGCGGGTCTGGATGGTGTCGGGCTCGCGCACGATGCGGCCGTTGCGCACGCTGAAGCGTGCCCGCGAGCGGGGGGCCAGGCCAATCACGCCGCGATCCTCTCAGCAGCCCGCAGACGGGCGCTACGTGAAGCGGGGTTGGCCGCGACTTCCATGGGGCCTGGGCGCACGGCTCGTTGTGTCAGCAGGCGCACCACGGCCACGCGGCCACAGCCGCAGACCGGCAGATCGGGAGGACAGACACAGGGGTCGGCCAGACGGCGCAGGGTGTGTTTTACCGGCCGGTCTTCCAGGGAGTGAAAGGCGATGAAAACGGCGCGCGCCCCCGGTTCCAGGGCGTTCATCAATTTCTCCACGAATTGCGCGAGGCCGGTCAACTCGTCGTTGACGGCGATGCGCAGGGCTTGAAAGGTACGCGTGGCCGGGTCGATCTTCTGTTGCCGGCGGGCGGCGGCGGGATAGGCCAGGCGCACGCAGGCGGCCAGCTCGCCGGTGGTGGTGAATGGCTCCCGCTCCCGCTGCAGGACAAGGGCGCGACTGATACGCGCGGCGAAGCGTTCTTCTCCCAGACGTCTGATGAGAGTGCGCAATTCATCCCGGCTGAGCTGGTTGACAAGGTCGGCGGCGGTGCGCCCGGCTTCACGGTTCATGCGCATGTCCAGGGGACCGTCATGGCCGAAGGCAAACCCGCGGGCCGGATCCAGGAGCTGTATGGTGGAGATGCCCATATCCACCACGATGCCCTGCGGCCGTGGAGCGGGGCGATTGCTGAACAGTTCGGGAAGCCGGCGGTAGTCGTCGTGCACGAATTCCACCCGCTGGGCGTCCCCGGCCAGGGCCAGGCGCCCGGCAGCCAGAGCCTCCGGGTCCCGGTCGCAGGCCAGCACACGGTTGGCCGGGTTGGCTGCCAGTATCTCCCGCGTGTGTCCTCCGCCCCCAAAGGTGGCGTCCACGAAAACTCCTCCTTGTCGCGCGGCCAGGAACTCGACGACTTCCTGGGCCATCACGGGACGGTGAAGTAGTGTCACCGTCCTTATCCTTTCTAAAGTCCGTGAGCTGCCAGGATCCTTCGATCCTCCCTGCTGAGCTTGCGGTCCTGCAGGCGCGCTCGAAACCTCTGGTCGTTCCAGACCTCCAGGTAATTTGTCTTCCCCAGGACAGCCACCTCGCCCTTCATCTCGGCGGACTCGCGCAGGTGCTGCTGGATGACCAGCCGCCCCTGCTTGTCCATGGTCGCCTCGGCGCCGTAATAACTGAAGAGATCCTGGAGGAGGTCCACTTCCGGCCCAAGGGAGGGCAGGTCGGCCATCTTTTTTTCCATCTCCAGCCAGACGGGGAAGGGGTATAATCTCACTCCTTCGCCATCGATACTGGTGACGAAAAAATCGGAGCCGTGCTTGTCCTCGATCGCCCGCCGGAAAGCAGTAGGGATTTTCAGCCGCCCTTTGGCGTCAATGGTCGCCGGCGCATTTCCCCGCAGCATGGCTTCTCCCGGATTCCCAAGATGTCGTGCGGGCCAAAACGGGGCAAAGGGACAACCGAGGGCCGGGACTCCGGGGAAGAACCGATCTCGACGGCTCAGCTCTCCCTGGCTGGTGCGGGTCCTGGCATCATCCGGAGCGGCTTAACGCCCCTCCGGATCACCTCCTAGTCCACAAAACTCCACTCTAGGCCACAGGCGGGATAATAAGGGAGGTCTTTAGGGGTGTCAAGCTAATTCGTCCAAGTCAACAATGAAAATGTGTCGGTTTGCATATATGGTACCTCTTTTTTAAATCACCACATCTTCTAGTGGCGAAAAGAAGGCGAAAGAGGTCTCCAGCAAGGGTTTCCATCAGCCCTTTCAGGTGCCGGCACAAAAAAAGGCTCCTCCGTGAGGAGGAGCCCGGTGCTTTCCGAAAGGATACTGGATTAGATTAGGTGTCAGTCGCCCGCGCAGCCGATGATCTGGCACTCAGGTGGCCGGGTGGGGTCATAGGTCGGTGGGTCGGGACCGTCGGCCCCGCCGGCAGGCGTGAAGCCTCCGATCATGGGCGCGTCGGTGGGGAACTTACGAATGCGCACGCCGCGGTCGGTCTCGAAGGCCACGATGAGCCCGTCGTCATCCAGCAGCAGGCTGGGACGGCGAGCCTTCTCCCGGGTAGAAGAGAGGCGGACCGGCCGGATCCAGGTGCCGTTCTGCCGGCTGGTGAACCACACGGACTGCTTGTTGCCATCGGCCGACATGCGCCACCAGGTGATCAGCGGGCGGCCGTCGGCTGTGAACTCCAGTTGTGGTTGCAGATTGGCATCGCCGTTTTCTGAGGGCCAGATCAGAATGGGGCTGGCCCAGGAGCCGCTTTCCAGGAACGAAATGGCCAACTGGTAAATACCGCCCTCGTTGTAAGCCCAGACGGCCCAGGGCAGGCCGGTGAGCGGGTGAATGGCGATGGAGGGGGTGCCGTCGGCGCGCAGGGCGCCGTTTTGGTTGAGGAGAACACGCTCACGGCTGGGATCACCCAAATTGCGGCGGGTGGCCAGGTCGTTTGCGAACCAGACACTGGCAATGCGCCCGCGCTGCACCGAGCGAATGTCGGTACGTACAAAGCTGCCATCCTTGGCGAGAACCGCGGCCACTTCCGCGCGGACTACCGGCGACCAGCAACCGGCCGCCAGGGCCAGGGCGACGAAGCCTGGTGCCAGCCTACGAGACCAGATTCTCATAGGTTTTCCTTTGCCCGATGTGGGCGTCGAAACGCTCCACCTCGGGGGTGGTCCTCTCAAGGGACGAACGCAGGTACTTGAGACGGCCAAAGGCGATCTTTTCCTGGATGGGATTACCCTCCCCACGGGCAATCTGCCACAGGTAGAACGCGCTGTTGAAAAGTAGATCGATATAACGATCTTCCTCAACCTCCGAGCCGGCCAGAGCATCCACCTCGCGGATGTACGCCTTGGCTCGCTGGTAGTTCTTCTGGGCGAATTCAGCCTCCATGAGCTTGGACAGGGCCAGGGCGCAGAGACGCCTGAGACCTGCCTCGCGCGCGCTCTTCAGGGCTTCCTGGATCAGCTTGCCGCCGACCTTGAAGCGCCCGAGGGCGGTATGCGAGGCGCCGATGAGCACCTTCATCATCAGGCTGCCGGAAGTGTCGTTCACCGCTTCGTACAGGGCCAGGGAATCCCGGAAATAGCTGAGGGAGCCCTGGAAGTCATTATCTTCGTAAGCGATGCGCCCCAGTGAGTGGAGCGAGTAGGCCACGGAGTGGTCGTCGCTGGCCTCCCGGGCCACCATCAGGCATTTCTCCGCCTCCAGCCGGGCCAGAAAACGGTCTCCCAGTTCGGCATGGGCGTTGGTGAGTTGGAGCAGGGTCTTGATCAGGATCCCGCTTTCGATCCCTTCCCCGAGCTTGAGAATATTGCGTAACTCACTTTCGGCAAGGGAGATCTTGCCCAGCCTGAGGAGAGCGCGGGCGAGGCCGTAGCGGCCGCGGGCGATCTGGTTGTTGTGCCGGTCGGTTTGCTCACAGGCGACATCCAGTTCGGCCTCGGCTTCGGCCATCTCCACCCCCTTCTGAAAGGCGGCGTAGGCCCTGGCGAAATTACCCAGAGCAGCTTGTTCGTTGCCGACGACCATCAGGTCTTCGAACGATTCAGCGTCCGGGCGAAGCTGCTCGTACTCCTCAAGGTCGACAATGTCGGAAAAACTCTGGATGGAGACGTTGAATATCCCCGCGAGAACACGGAGCTTGTCAAACGAGGGGTAGCAGCGGCCTTTTTCATAACGAGAGAGCTGGCTGTTGTCGATCTCGCCCCCGGACAGGCGTGCCTTCTCTTCGACCTTCCTGAGAGAGAATCCGTAACCGGTACGAAGTTGTTTCAGGTAGGTGCCCAGGCGGGCACTCCCTTTCAACTCGCTTTCTGACATCGGTCTGGTGGCCACTTCGCTCCCCATTCCCGAGACACGATATTGTAACTGTTCCACTAGTTATTTACTTCAATACTACCGAGGAATCAACTTTAGAGTTGGCGGATTGCGGTGAATTTGCAGCAGGGGGGGGGGGTCAGGTGCGCCGCTGGCGGCTGAAAAAGCCCGAAATGGGCCGCTTCTCCCGCGGGCCCGCGTTGACAGATGTCGGCCCTGGCATTACAATTTGGCCATAAACCACCTTATTTGAATAACTTGCAGGTTTTTTGCCGTTGG
>Ga0326597_10010453_pt1 | contig 12364 bp, 5 predicted proteins | sample RVTome_12_FD_203789 | JGI IMG/M metagenome (GOLD analysis project Ga0326597, IMG submission 203789) | Soil microbial communities from uranium-contaminated site in the Upper Colorado River Basin, Wyoming, United States - RVT100D185 | ecosystem: Environmental > Terrestrial > Soil > Contaminated >... | reverse complement strand
GTCCGCGCTCACCTTCGTCAACGCCGCCGTCAACGTCGTCTTCCCATGGTCCACGTGACCAATCGTCCCCACGTTCACATGCGGTTTCGTTCTTTCAAATTTCTCCTTGGACACGGCAATTCACCTCTTTATGTGCATTTAATATGAATAATTATTTCTTGATGATACCTTCGGCTATATTGGCCGGTACTTCATTGTATTTCGCAAACTCCATGGTATAGGTGGCGCGGCCCTGCGTGGCCGAGCGTAAATCGGTCGCATATCCGAACATTTCGGACAAGGGAACTTCGGCGCGTACAATTTTACCCGCCGGTGAGTCTTCCGTTCCCTGCAAAATTCCGCGTCTGCGGTTAAGATCGCCATTCACAGAACCCAGATATTCTTCCGGGGTTACTACTTCCACCTTCATGATGGGCTCCAGTAATACCGGCCGGCCCATTTTGACCCCCTCCTTGAAACCTATGGAGCCGGCGATTTTAAAGGCCATTTCGCTGGAGTCAACATCATGATAGGAACCATCAAAAATAGTCACCTTGACATCCACCACGGGGTAACCGGCGATGATGCCGTTTTTCATCTGTTCCTGGACGCCCTTGTCGACGGCGGGTATGTATTCCCTGGGGACAACGCCGCCTGCAATATCATTCACAAACTCATAACCGGTGCCGGCCGCCATTGGTTCAATCTTCAGCACCACATGGCCGTATTGGCCACGACCGCCGGACTGGCGGATGAATCTACCCTCGGCTTTTTCAACCACCTTCCGTATGGTCTCGCGATAGGCAACCTGGGGTTTGCCGATATTGGCCTCCACCTTGAATTCGCGCTTCATGCGATCAACGATGATCTCAAGGTGTAGTTCACCCATGCCCGAGATAATGGTTTGCCCCGACTCTTCATCGGTACGCACGCGGAAAGAGGGATCTTCCTGCGCCAGTTTGCTGAGGGCCATGCCCATCTTTTCCTGGTCGGCCTTGGTCTTGGGTTCAACCGCCACCGAGATTACGGGTTCCGGGAATTCCATGCGCTCCAGCGTTATCACATTATTCAGATCACATAAGGTATCGCCGGTGGTAACGTCCTTGAGGCCGACCGCGGCGGCAATATCACCCGCACAAACTTCCTTGATCTCTTCCCTGGAATTGGCGTGCATCTGTACGATACGCCCCACCCGTTCTTTTCTGCTCTTGACGGAATTGTAGATGGTATCACCGGACTTCAGGACCCCGGAGTAGACCCGGAAAAATGTCAATGTACCCACAAACGGATCCGTGGCGATCTTGAACGCCAGGGCGGCAAACGGCTGATCGTCGGAAGCCTTCCGTTCGGCCTCAGTGTCCTTTCCGTCATCCAGCAGTCCCTTGATGGGCGGTTTGTCCACGGGCGACGGGAGATAATCAATAACACCATCCAGCACCGCCTGCACACCCTTGTTTTTGAACGCGGAACCGCAGAACACCGGCACAATTTCGCTTTTCAGTGTCCGGGCGCGGATTCCTTTCTTGATTTCTTCATCACTGATGGACTCACCGCCAAGATATTTTCCCGTAAGTTCATCCGAAGACTCGGCGGCCGCTTCCAGCATCTTGTCGCGCCACTGTGAACAAAGTTCCTTCATGTCGGCCGGGAGATCCCGTATTTCAAAGGTCATGCCCTGGCTCGTCTCGTCCCAGTAGATTGCCTTCATCCTTATCAGGTCCACAACCCCATCAAACTTTTCTTCGGAACCGATGGGCAGCTGCATCGGAACCGGCGTTGCCCCCAGGCGCGTGCGGATCTGCTCGATAACACGGATAAAGTTCGCCCCGGCGCGATCCATCTTGTTAACAAAGGCGATACGGGGTATACCGTATTTATTCGCCTGCCGCCATACCGTTTCTGTCTGCGGTTCCACACCGCCAACGGCGCAAAACAGCACTACCGCCCCGTCCAGTACGCGCAGACTCCGCTCCACTTCGATGGTGAAATCCACGTGGCCGGGGGTGTCGATGATATTGATACGATGTTCGGGAAACTGCCTGTCCATGCCGCTCCAGAAACAGGTGGTCGCCGCGGAGGTGATGGTGATGCCCCGCTCCTGTTCCTGCTCCATCCAGTCCATGGTGGCCGCGCCGTCATGCACCTCGCCCAGCTTGTGTGACTTGCCGGTGTAGTACAGTACCCGTTCGGTCGTGGTTGTCTTGCCGGCGTCAATATGGGCGCTGATGCCGATATTGCGATAATGGTCTATGGATGTTGTCCTGGGCATGGTGTGGTTCGTTCTGAGGGAGGGCTGGCTTGACAAAATTACCACCGGTAATGGGAGAAGGCCTTGTTGGCCTCCGCCATCTTGTGCATATCTTCACGTTTCTTCATCGCAGTCCCCTTGCTCTCATGCGCTTCCAGCAACTCGTTCGCCAGGCGCAGGCCCATATTCTTCTCGCCGCGGCTTTTTGCGCCATCTACCAGCCAGCGCATGGCCAGGGCCGTACTGCGATCATGCCTGACCTCTACCGGAATCTGGTAGGTGGCGCCACCCACACGGCGTGACTTCACCTCAACCAGAGGTCTGATGTTTTCGATGGCCTTCGTGAAAATCTCAAGTGCATCGCCGTTGCGTTTGGTTTTGATCTCATCCAGTGCACCGTAAACAATCTGTTCCGCCACCGATTTTTTGCCCCTGCGCATCACAATATTGATGAACTTGGCAAGCATCTGACTTCCGTATTTTGGATCGGGAAGTATCTCTCGTTTATTTGCAACTCTTCTTCTGGACATGCTGTAACTCGCGGGAAATTGGTATGGTTGGTTATGCTTTCGGCCGTTTGGCGCCGTACTTGGAACGCCCCTGGCGGCGATCCGTCACGCCGGAAGTATCGAGCGTGCCGCGTACCGTATGATAGCGGACACCCGGCAGGTCCTTGACGCGGCCACCGCGGATCAGGATAACGGAATGTTCCTGCAGATTATGTCCTTCACCGCCGATATATGTGGTCACTTCGTAGCCATTGGTAAGGCGTACACGGGCAACCTTGCGTAACGCGGAATTGGGTTTCTTGGGCGTAGTGGTATAAACACGGGTGCACACACCGCGTTTCTGCGGGCATCCCTGCAGGGCAGGCACAGTACTTTTGGACAGCTGTTGCCGCCGCCCTTTTCTGACCAGTTGATTAAAGGTTGCCATACATTTCCAGATTATGATCCGCGTAGCATTTTTTCTCACAGCCACGGCTACCTGCCACCGCATATCCGGGTTGTACTTTCCCGAGACACACGGCGCCAAATGGTTGCTTGGTGGCCAGAGTGGTTTTAAGGCTCGGAGAGAAACCAGACTGTGTTGAAAATCTCAGTTTCCCGAGTCACAAACAAATTGACAGGCCGGAGCAATACCCCGGGCCTGTCAAAGAGGCAGGATTCTATGCCGTCAAAGACAGGGATGTCAAGGAATGTAGACGCTTTACTATCAGGTGGTTCCGGGATCCGCCGCGGGTTCGGTAATACCCAGTCCTGTACCCATATTTTCCAGCATGGATTCCAGCCCACTTTCCGCCGTTGTGGAAGATTCTTCCTGCTGTTTGCGCCGGCGGTCGTTATGGTAGGCAAGGCCGGTACCGGCAGGTATCAGGCGGCCAACTATCACATTTTCCTTGAGTCCCCGCAGATCATCCCGCTTGCCGCTGACACTGGCTTCGGTCAGCACCCGGGTGGTCTCCTGGAAGGATGCGGCGGAGATAAATGACTCGGTTGACAGGGATGCCTTGGTAATCCCCAGCAACACCGGTTCCCACCGCGCAGGCTTCTTGCCCACCTCAAGCCGCTCATTTTCCTCCAGTACGCGTGACCGTTCTAACTGTTCGCCTTTGAGGAACTGGGTGTCTCCGGTATACGAAATCTCCGCCTTACGCAGCATCTGACGCACGATTACTTCAATGTGCTTGTCATTAATCTTTACCCCCTGAAGACGGTAGACTTCCTGGATTTCATTCATGATGTAATTGGCCAACGCATGTACTCCCATCAAGCGCAGGATGTCATGGGGGTTCGGGGGACCATCCACCATGTATTCCCCTTTTTCAACATGTTCGCCTTCGAAAACGGTGACATGGCGCCATTTGGGAATCAATTCCTCATGTTTTTCACCATCGCTGCCGGTAATTATCAGGCGCTGCTTGCCTTTGGTATCCTTGCCAAAACTTACCGTACCGGATATTTCGGCAAGTATGGCCGGTTCTTTGGGTTTGCGCGCCTCAAACAGGTCGGCAACCCGGGGCAGACCACCGGTAATATCACGGGTTTTCGCCGACTCCTGGGCCAGGCGGGCAATCACATCACCAACCTTGACTTCACTACCGTCAGTCACATTAATGACCGCCTTGGGCGGCAATATATAATGAGCGGGCAGATCCGTGCCGGGGATCTTCAGTTCACGGCCTCTGCCATCCACCAGTTTCACCATCGGCCGCATGTCCTTGGCCGCGGAACCACGTATTTTGGGATCAGCAATGATGTAATTGGTCAGGCCCGTGATTTCATCCATGTGCCTGTCGACAGTGACGCCTTCCACGATGTCCGAGAATTGCACGATGCCGGCGACCTCACTGATCACTGGATGCGTATGGGGATCCCATTCAGCCACAATCTGTCCGGGTTGCGTCTGCTTGCCCTCTGTTGCGGTTAGAATCGCGCCGTAGGGTATTTTGTAACGCTCTCTCTCGCGTCCCACCTCATCCTGAATAATGATCTCTCCGGAACGTGACACAACAACCTGATTGCCGCTTTCCTGTCGCAGCAATTTCACATTATGCAGCCTGAGTGTGCCGCCGTGCTTGATCTCGATATTGCTGACCGCGGCCGCACGGGAAGCTGCGCCGCCGATGTGGAAGGTCCGCATGGTCAACTGTGTACCGGGTTCCCCGATGGACTGGGCGGCGACCACACCTACGGCCTCGCCTATGTTAACCAGGTTACCTCTGCCCAAATCACGTCCATAACAGGCTGCACAGATGCCATACCGCGTCTCGCAGGTGATCGCGGAACGCACCAGGACCTGGTCGATACCCGCCTCATCGAGCACTTTGACCCAATGTTCATCCAGCAATGTGCCTGCCGTTATAACCACTTCATCGGTACCCGGCCTCGTAGCGTCAGTTGCCAGGACGCGTCCCAATACGCGATCAGCCAGTGGTTCAACCACATCACCACCCTCGATCAGAGGGTTCATGGTAAAACCTTCCGAGGTACCGCAATCGTAGGCGGTGACGACCAGATCCTGGGCGACATCGACCAGACGGCGGGTAAGATAGCCGGAGTTGGCGGTTTTCAGCGCGGTATCCGCCAGTCCCTTGCGCGCCCCGTGGGTAGAGATGAAGTATTGCAGAACATTGAGGCCCTCACGGAAATTTGCCGTAATCGGTGTTTCAATGATGGAACCATCAGGTTTCGCCATGAGGCCGCGCATACCCGCCAACTGCCGAATCTGCGCCGCGGATCCGCGTGCGCCGGAATCCGCCATCATGAAAATGGAATTAAACGATGCCTGTTTGATTTCATTGCCCTTGCTGTCCCTGACAATGTCCACTCCCAGTTTGTCCATCATGGCCTTGGCCACCTGATCGTTGGTATAGGACCAGATATCAACCACCTTGTTGTAGCGTTCACCGTTGGTGATCAGACCGGATGAATACTGGTCTTCGAAATTCTTGACCTGGCCCTCGGCCTTCTGGATGATGCTGCTCTTTTCCTCAGGGACCACCATATCTTCAATGCCGATGGAGATACCGGCGCGCGTGGAATAGGCAAAACCGGTATACATCAGTTTATCGGCGAAGATCACGGTGGCCTTGAGGCCCAGTTTCCTGTAGGCGGTATTGATCAACCCTGAAATCGCCTTTTTGTTCATATCCCTGTTAACCAGTGAGAACGGCAGTCCCTCCGGCAGGATGTTGGACAATAAAGCCCGGCCAGCAGTGGTCTTGATCCGCGTTTTGGATTCCTGGCGTTCACCTTTTTCATTAAAAACCACTTCCCGAATACGTACCTGAATGGCAGCATGCAGGTCAATAACGCCGATTTCGCAGGCACGATGGACTTCATCGACGTCCGCAAACACCATGCCGCTGCCTTTCGCTATAGCGGATTCCCGGGTCATGTAATAGAGACCGAGCACCACGTCCTGCGTGGGAACGATGATAGGCTCCCCGTTGGCCGGTGATAATACATTGTTGCTCGCCAGCATTAATGTCCGCGCTTCAAGCTGTGCCTCCACGGACAGGGGAACGTGTACCGCCATCTGGTCACCATCGAAATCTGCATTAAAGGCCGTGCAGACCAGGGGATGTAACTGTATGGCCTTGCCTTCAATCAGGGTCGGTTCAAACGCCTGGATGCCCAGACGATGCAGCGTTGGCGCGCGGTTCAGCAAGATCGGATGCTCGCGTATAACTTCCTCGAGGACGTCCCAGACCTCCGGCCCTTCACGTTCGACCAGTTTCTTGGCGGCCTTGATGGTTGTGGCCAGACCGCGGCGCTCCAGCTTGCTGAAGATAAAGGGTTTGAATAATTCAAGCGCCATCTTCTTGGGTATTCCGCACTGGTGCAGTTTCAGCGTCGGCCCCACCACGATGACGGAACGGCCTGAATAGTCGGCGCGCTTGCCGAGCAGGTTCTGGCGGAACCTCCCTTGCTTGCCCTTGATCATGTCGGCCAGGGATTTCAGGGGCAATTTGTTGGTCCCGGTAATCGCCCTGCCGCGCCTGCCGTTGTCCAGCAATGCATCCACGGCTTCCTGCAACATGCGCTTCTCATTACGCACGATGATGTCCGGGGCGTTCAGATCGAGCAGCCGTTTCAGCCGATTGTTGCGATTGATGACACGCCGGTATAGATCATTCAGGTCCGATGTCGCGAAACGTCCGCCATCCAGCGGTACCAGCGGCCTGAGTTCCGGAGGCAACACCGGCAGGACTTTCATTACCATCCACTGTGGCTTGTTGCCGGAGGACAGAAACGCCTCGAGTAATTTCAGGCGTTTTGACAGTTTCTTGAGTTTGGTTTCAGACTTGGTCCGCGGGATGTCCTCACGCAGCGTCGCAACTTCCCCGGCGATGTCGATTGTCGCCAGCAGTTCATGGATTGCCTCAGCGCCCATGCGTGCGTCAAATTCATCACCATACTGTTCCACCGCCTCAAGGTAATTCTCTTCCGTCAGGAGGGAACCGCGCTCCAGCTCGGTCATGCCGGGATTGATGACTACATAGGCCTCGAAATACAGCACCCGTTCAATTTCGCGCAGAGTCATATCCAGCAACAGTCCCATCCGGGACGGCAACGATTTCAGATACCAGATATGTGCTACCGGGCTGGCCAGCTCAATATGGCCCATGCGTTCGCGCCGGACCTTGGAAAGGGTCACTTCCACACCGCATTTTTCACACACCACACCGCGGTGCTTGAGGCGCTTGTATTTACCGCAAAGACACTCGTAATCCTTGACCGGTCCGAAGATCTTGGCACAAAACAGTCCGTCCCTTTCCGGTTTGAAGGTCCGATAATTGATAGTCTCGGGTTTTTTGACTTCGCCGTAAGACCATGAGCGTATCTTCTCGGGCGAAGCAAGCGCTATGGTTATCGCGTCGAACTCTTCAACCTGTCCCTGTTGTTTAAGAAATTTAAGCAGGTCTTTCAAGGTATGCGCCTCCACATGACATGGGACTCAAGTCTAGGTAACGTAAATTGCTTCTGCAGCGAAATGCCGTAGTTATTCATCAGTTCTGTTTCAGTTCAATATCAATGCCCAGAGAACGTATTTCCTTGACCAGCACATTGAAAGACTCCGGCATGCCGGCCTCCATGCGGTGGTCTCCGTCAACAATATTTTTGTACATCTTGGTACGGCCGTTCACATCGTCCGATTTGACTGTCAGCATTTCCTGCAGGGTATACGCGGCACCGTAAGCCTCCAGGGCCCAGACTTCCATTTCACCGAAACGTTGGGCGCCGAACTGGGCCTTGCCGCCCAAAGGTTGCTGTGTCACCAGGCTGTATGGACCGGTGGAGCGTGCATGCATCTTGTCATCCACCAGGTGGTTCAACTTGAGCATGTACATATAACCGATGGTAACCGGACGATCAAAGGCCTCGCCGGTGCGTCCGTCATAAAGTATGGACTGGCCGTTCTGGGGCAGTTCCGCCAGCTTGAGCATGGTTTTAATTTCACTCTCACTGGCGCCATCAAACACCGGTGTTGCCACCGGGACTCCTTCCCTCAGGTTATGCGCCAGGTCCATGAGCTCCCTTTCATTCAGCGACCTGAGGGTTTCCTTTCTGCCGCTGCTGTTATAAATATCATCAAGAAAATCCCTGATCTTGTGTGCGCTCGCCTGCGCCTCCAGCATCTTGCCAATCTTTTTTCCAAGTCCTTTTGCGGCCCAGCCCAGGTGTGTTTCCAGCACCTGTCCGACATTCATGCGTGACGGAACGCCCAGTGGGTTTAGCACTATATCCATCGGTGTACCGTCTTCCATGTAGGGCATGTCTTCCACCGGCACGATGGTGGAAATCACGCCCTTGTTGCCGTGGCGTCCCGCCATCTTGTCGCCGGGCTGGATCCTGCGTTTGACAGCGAGATAGACCTTTACCATCTTCAGCACACCGGGCGCCAGATCATCACCCGACGTCAGTTTCTTGCGTTTTTCTTCAAAACGATCGTCGAACTCCTTGCGCAACTTCTCGAGCTGTCCGGAGATTTGCTCAAGGTGTCGGTTGGCCTCTTCGTTGCGCAAACGTATCTCAAACCATTTTTCACGGGCCGTATCCGATAGATAAGATTTGGTGATCTTGGAATCGGCTACAAGATGATTGGGCCCGCCGTCGGCGACCTTTCCCAGCAGCAGGCTTTCGACGCGTTGGTAGATGCCTTCTTCCATGATGCGCAGTTGGTCATTCAGGTCCTTGCGCACCCTGTTCAATTCGGCCTCCTCGATCTCCAGCGCACGGGCGTCTTTTTCCACGCCGTCACGGATGAACACCTGAACGTCGATGACGGTTCCATTCATTCCGGATGGAACGCGCAAAGACGTGTCCTTCACGTCCGACGCTTTCTCACCGAAAATGGCCCTGAGTAATTTTTCTTCCGGCGTGAGCTGGGTCTCGCCTTTTGGTGTGACCTTCCCCACCAGGATATCGCCCGTGTTCACCTCCGCGCCAATATAGACAATACCTGACTCGTCCAGTTTGTTGAGGGCGCTTTCACTGACGTTCGGAATGTCCGACGAAATCTCTTCCGGGCCAAGCTTGGTATCGCGGGCCACGCAGGTCAGTTCTTCAATATGGATGCTGGTGTAGCGATCCTCCTCCACCACCCGTTCCGAGATCAGGATGGAATCCTCAAAGTTGTATCCATTCCACGGCATGAAGGCGACCAGCATGTTCTGGCCGAGCGCAAGCTCGCCAATGTCCGTGGCGGGGCCGTCAGCCAGGACATCGTCCCTGGCAATCACATCGCCGGTTTTGACCAGCGGTCTCTGGTTGATACAGGTATTCTGGTTGGAACGCGTGTATTTAATCAGGTTATAGATATCAACACCGGGTTCACCCGCGGGAATCTCGTCTTCGTGCACGCGCACAACAATACGGCTGGCGTCCACGGAATCGACAACGCCGCCGCGTTCAGCAATGACGGTGACACCCGAATCCGTGGCCACAGTACGTTCGATGCCCGTGCCGACCAGGGGCTTCTCGGAACGGATGGTGGGAACAGCCTGGCGTTGCATATTTGAACCCATCAGTGCGCGGTTGGCATCATCGTGTTCCAGAAACGGGATCAGGGACGCCGCCACGGACACGATCTGCATGGGTGACACGTCCATGTAATTGACCTTGTCCGGCGTCGACAGGGTAAATTCGTTCTGATGACGGCTGGATATCAACTCATCCGTCAGTCTCCCCTTCTCGTCCAGCGCGGCATTGGCCTGCGCAATGACATATTCCCCTTCTTCGATGGCCGAAAGATACTCAATCTCGTCCGTTACCCTGCCGTGCACCACCTTGCGGTAGGGGGTCTCCAGAAAACCGTAGTCATTGGTGCGGGCATAAATTGCCAGTGAATTGATCAACCCGATATTCGGACCTTCAGGCGTTTCAATCGGGCAGACACGACCATAGTGGGTCGGATGCACGTCGCGCACCTCAAAACCTGCTCGTTCACGGGTCAATCCACCGGGGCCAAGCGCCGAGATGCGGCGCTTGTGGGTAATCTCGGACAACGGGTTGTTCTGGTCCATGAACTGTGACAACTGGCTGGATCCGAAAAATTCCTTGATTACCGCGGACACCGGTTTGGCGTTGATGATCTCCTGGGGCATGAGTCCTTCCGACTCCGCCAGGCTCAGACGTTCCTTGACGGCGCGTTCCACCCGCACCAGACCGATGCGAAACTGGTTTTCCGCCATTTCGCCCACGCAACGAACACGCCGGTTACCCAGATGATCGATATCATCCACATAACCCTTGCCATTACGGATATCAATCAGGACCTGCAAGACACTGATGATATCTTCCTTGGACAAAATCCCTTCCCCTGTGGCCTCTTTTCGTCCTACACGACGGTTGAACTTCATGCGTCCCACCGCCGACAGATCATACCGGTCCGTGCTGAAAAACAAGTTCTTGAAGAGATTTTCGGCGGCATCTTTGGTGGGTGGTTCGCCGGGGCGCATCATGCGGTAAATCTCAATCTGTGCCTCCAGCTGGGTTTTGGTACTGTCAATACGCAAGGTATCTGCTATATAGGAGCCGCGATCCAGATCGTTGGTATAAAGCGTTGCAATGTGCAGTTCCGGTACCTCGAGGAATTTCGCCAGTAATGCTTCAGTAATCTCGGTATTGGCCTCCGCAATTAATTCACCAGTGCTCTGGTCAATCACGTCCTTCGCCAGGACCATGCCGACCAGGTGTTCAGGTGGAACAGAAAGCTCTTTCAAATTGGCCTTCTCTATCTCCCGGATATGGCGCGCGGTGATGCGTCTTTCCTTCTCGACAATGATATTGCCTTTTTTGTCCTTGATATCAAATGAGGCGGTTTCTCCGCGCAGGCGATCAGGTACGAGTTCCAGAATAATGCCTTTCTTGCCTATGGTTATGTTATGCGTCTCGAAAAAGATTTTGAGAATCTCCGTATTGGAATAACCCAGGGCGCGCAACAGAATTGTGGCGGGAATCTTTCTGCGCCTGTCAATCCGGCAAAATACAAGGTCCTTGGGGTCAAATTCAAAATCTAGCCATGAGCCGCGGTAAGGTATAATGCGTGCCGAATACAGGAGTTTCCCTGAGGAATGCGTTTTGCCCCGATCATGCTCGAAAAACACCCCGGGCGACCGGTGCAACTGGGATACAATTACGCGTTCAGTGCCATTAATGACGAAAGTACCGGTCCGCGTCATCAGTGGCATTTCTCCCATGTAAACTTCCTGCTCCTTGACATCTTTAATGACCTTGTTGTTAACCCCCGCCTCTTTGTCATAGATGATCAGGCGCACTTTTACACGCAGTGAAGCAGCATAAGTCACGCCGCGGAGTTGACATTCCTTTACATCAAAAGTCGGGTTGTTCAAACTGTAGCTGACGTAATCGAGCACTGCGTTTCCGGAATAACTCTCAATCGGAAACACGGATTTGAATGCAGCGTGCAGGCCGATGTCCTTGCGTTTTTCAGGGGCGACATCCAGTTGCAGAAACTGGCGGAAAGAATTCACCTGGATTGCCAGCAACGGCGGTACCTCTAGAATGCTCGCCCTTTTGCTAAAATCCTTGCGAATTCTTTTCTTCTCAGTGTAGGAGTAAGTCATCTTCATGCCTCATAATTAATCATCTATTACTTCCCTCATACAGCATATGCGCCGCCAAACATGCACATCCCGCACATTGCAGCCAATCTGCCTGCACTACCTTGAGACCAGCCGTATCCATCCGGCGCTGCGGCGCCGTCACCGGTACGGCGCACATCCAGCGCAGGAACATCGGATTTATTTAAGTTCAACGGTTGCGCCTGCTTCTTCCAGCTGCTTCTTGAGATCGGCCGCCTCGGCCTTGCTGACACCTTCCTTTACGGCAGAGGGCACGCCCTCAACCAGGTCTTTTGCTTCTTTGAGACCAAGACCGGTAATAGCACGCACCACCTTGATCACGCCGACCTTGTTTTCCCCGAATTTGGTCATGATGACATTAAACTCGGTTTTCTCCTCAGCCGCGGCCGGAGCCGCGACAGCGCCTGCCGCCACCGGAGCCGCCGCGACAGCGGCGGACACACCAAACTTCTCTTCCATCGCCTTGACGAGATCAACAACTTCCATCACCGTCATGTTGGAGATTGCTTCCAGAATATTTTCTT
>Ga0326597_10010451_pt1 | contig 12365 bp, 12 predicted proteins | sample RVTome_12_FD_203789 | JGI IMG/M metagenome (GOLD analysis project Ga0326597, IMG submission 203789) | Soil microbial communities from uranium-contaminated site in the Upper Colorado River Basin, Wyoming, United States - RVT100D185 | ecosystem: Environmental > Terrestrial > Soil > Contaminated >... | reverse complement strand
AGGAAATTCGATTCACAATACGCCTGAGAAATGATGGAAGGCCCATCCTCGGCAATGTCCGGATCCAGGACCGTGATCAGGTTGTGGCCCAAGCTGAGAATGTTTCTATCCCCCGGGGTCACACGGAATTCCAGTTCCCCCACAGTCGGTATATCTTCCAGCGTTTTGACACGTGTTTCACTATGCTGGTGGACTTTGAGAGGACCCCGTATCCGATCGATGCGTCGAGGCAGTTTTGTGCGAAGCCAATGGGCTGGACCTTGAGACCCTGAAGTAGAAAGTAGAATTTGTTACTTGCCCTGAACGGACTCCCTGATCATGCGGCGAGGGACGAGGCGACGGGCGGACTGTGGGCTGGGGCGGGCCAGAGCCCGAGATGCTGGACGTGTATGAGGAAGAGGCCGACCTGTTCTTCCAGGATCTCTCCAATCGCATCATTCAGGATGATGTCTTCGCCCGCATCCTCACCTTCCTCAACGTGATCATCACGGGCCACCAAGCCTTCTTCACCCAGAACGCCCTCGCGAGCATTGCGGAGACGACCCCCGCGAACATCGCGGCGTGTGAGCATGGAAAGGCGTCAGGGAATGAGCTTTCGGAAGATCAGGTTGTGAGATGAGATGCACTTGAAGAGAGGGAAGAAGCGTTCTCTGACGGGCAAGCCGGGCTCGACAACAGTTTGCTGTACGGCTTGAACAGATGTTCAATGCTCGTTTCTTTGTGTACGAAGCCCCCGCTGAGTGTCGCCTCCCCTCCGACCCGTCGGAGATTCTCCGATATATCGGGCGTTTCCCGCCTGTGTCTCCGCTGAGATCTCTCAGCAGCATCACCTCCAGCCACACGTTTAGACAGGGCTGAATCCTCATCGCGCCCACTGCCGGAGTGGATGGACCTGTCTTTGCATACTCCAACATCAGGGACCTAATTCCACCTGAGAGGCAATCCGAGCGAAAGGGGTCGAGAGCAGCCATGGTTATTTCCACCTTGCGAATCGTCAGGGGGCCCCAGTCCCGGGCCAAGGTGGTCAGGACCCTCATCGCCCAGTTGGGGCCGACACGCGCGCAACCGGCCTGCCATCAGGTGTGGTCCCTACCAAGACGAAGGAAGGACGCAAACGGAGTGACGCGGTCGTGGCTGATGGCGTAGTTTGCCAGCAGCACAAGGCAATTCCCCTTAACCGGAGGTAAAGAAAATGAAACGCGGATTGTTGTGGTTGTTTCCGGCTATCGCACTGGTCGTCGTTGGTTGCAGTACTGCACAACAAAGCGGCGAGTACCCTCGAACCGGCTGGGTCGGTCCTCACGGCTCTCAGGGCCCTCCCGGACCCGTGGGTGAACGAGGTCGTACCGGCGAGACGGGCGCCCCGGGCGCTCTCGTGCGCGGTCCTGCCGGCGAAATGGGCCCTCCCGGACCCGTGGGTGAACGAGGTCGTACCGGCGAGACGGGCGCCCCGGGCGCTCTCGTGCGCGGTCCTGCCGGCGAAATGGGCCCGGTCGGCCCACAAGGCGCACCAGGCGCACCCGGCGAGACGGGCTATCGAGGTTCCAGCATGGCCGGTCCGGCTGGTCCGGCTGGTCCTTACGGCCCCGCAGGCGCACAGGGCTTAACCGGCCAGAAGGGCGTCAGAGGTCCTACGTTGGTCGGTCCTGCCGGGCCCGCCGGCCTCGCCGGCGCACAAGGCGCACGAGGCGAATCCGGACAGAGAGGCGCCACAGGCAGCACCATGGCCGGTGTCCCCGGCTCCGCCGGCCCCGCCGGCCCTGCCGGCGAACAAGGCGCACCCGGCGCGATGGGCTTCCAAGGCCCGACTGGTTTGCAAGGCCAGACTGGTTTGGTTGAGGGCTGGTCCTTGCTCCGGGAAGTCCAGTTCGATCTCAACGAGGTGACCATTCGGTCAGACGAGATGTACAAGATTTCCGAGACCGCGACCTATATGCAGCAGAATCCGTCCATCAGCAGACTCGCAATCGACACCTGGACCGCCGAGGATCCGAACACCACCGATCAGTACATCCGGAGACTGGGCCAGCGTCGTGTTGACGCTGTTCGTGACGCGCTGATCAACGCTGGACTGCCGTCGTACAAGATTCAGCCGATGGGAGGCATTCGCCAGACCCAGATCCAGTGCAATGAAGACTTGGTCGAGTGCCGGCGCGTCGGGATGCTGGTCAACAGCGCCAACTTCAACTAGCGTACTGCTTCGTCAGCCCCCTCTCCCCCCTGAGGGCGAGGGGGCTCAGAGAGTCCGGAACGTGTTCAGGTAATTCGGAAACACAACAGCAGCCCAATGCTGCAGTGTAGATAGGCGAACGGCGTGACCGTAAGGTCGCGCCGTTCGTGTATGGTCTGGCCTCGGGCTGCCCTCTGAAATCACCACGTCTTTCCGGCGCGTCGTGTATCGCGGGTACATCGCCAGGCGTATCCGCGATGCGAACCGAGGGGGCTGTTGGCATCGGAGCGATCGCAGGCGCAGTCGTCGTATGGCTCCGGCGGAGGCAGATCGAGGACTGGGTGCGGGGTCGAAGGAGGGGAACCAGAGGTGTCGGACGTGATGCTCTCGCCATCGCGGCTGAACCTCCCGCTGCAGATCTTCGCGGAAACGTTCGCTCTACTCGCTGCGGCCCGGTCGGCGATCTTCCTTCGAGGTCCGAGGATGACGGTGCGGACGTTACCTGCCCTGCTCGTGTTGATCCTGATGGGCGTGCTGCCGTCGGTGTCGCACGCACAAGCTCGCCGCGTGGCCGTGCTCGACTTTGCCAACACCTCGAAGGACCCCGCCATTGAGGCGCTCGGCCCCGCCATGGCGGAGACGCTGACGACGAAACTTCACAGTCTCCGAGCTCTCCACCTCGTCGAGCGCGATCGGCTCTACAGACTCCTTCAGGAGCAGAAGCTGCAACAGACGGACCTCGTCGATCCGTCGCGCGCCGTCTACGTGGGGAAGTTGCTGGGTGCCGATCGAGTGGTGCTTGGCACCTACGTCAAGCGGGGTGACAGCGTCAGCGTCATCGCGCGCTTCGTCGATACGGCCACCGGCACCATCGTCGCCACGAGCCAGGTCCATGGGACGTACGACCCTAAGAATCCTCGCGGCTTCTGGGAGGCGCTCAACCAGCTCGCCCAGGCCACGATCGACTCCCTGAACACGCACGTCGAGATCGTTCGAGCCCAGCCTCAGGTGGTCCCCGTGCCTCAGGCCCGGCGCATCGAGCCGACACCCCAAGAGCGGACGCGACTCACGAAACCTCCGACCTGGTCGCTCGAGGCCCAGGAGGCCTATGGCCGCGGCCTCCTCAGCTACAAACGCGGTGAGTACACCAACGCGGCGCGCGAGTTCGAACGCGCGACGTCCATGGACTCGGACTACGTCGATGCCTGGGTATCCCTTGGAGCCGCTCTCGGCAATCTGGGGCAATCCCCTCGCGCTGTCACGGCCTTCGAGCGCGCCTACCGACTCTATCTCACTCTGGGCGACGAGCCGGGCCAAGCATCGACCCTCGGCAGGATCGGCGTCGAGTACGATCGTCAGACTCGCTCTACCGACGCGCTCATCCACTACGAGGGCAGCCTGAAGCTCCTGATGAAGCTCGGAGATGAATCAGGGCAAGCCATAACCCTTCATAACATCGGCATCTCCTACACCGGTCAGGGCCGATACGCCGACGCGCTCGCGTACCACGATCGCGCGCTGGCGTTCCAGCAGAAGCTCGGCAACGAGCCGGGCCAAGCAGCGACCCTCTTCGCCACCGGCCTGGCGTACGAGGGGCAGGGCCACGACGCGGAGGCGCTCTCGTCCTACGGGCGTGCACTCGAGCTCCAGGAGAAGCTCGGCAACGAGGCCGGCCAGGCGATAACCGTCACCCGCATCGGCGACCTCCACGGAAGCCGGGGCCGGTACGCCGAGGCCCTCGCATCCTACGGGCGTGCGCTCGAGCTCCAGGAGAAGCTCGGCAACGAGGCCGGCCAAGCCACGACCTTCTACGCCACCGGCCTGGCGTACGAGGTGCAGGGCCACGACGCGGAGGCGCTCTCGTCCTACGGGCGTGCGCTGGCGCTCCAGCAGAAGCTCGGCAACGAGGCGGGCCAAGCTACGGTGCTCGACAACATGGCCAAGGTGCACGAAGGCCAGGGCCGCACCGCGGATACGCTGAGCGTGTATGAGCGGGGCCTGCGGCTCAGGGAGAAGCTCGCCGACGAGCTGGGCCAGGCGCGAACCCTCAACAACATCGGCCTCGTCTACGCAAGGCAAGGGCGCTACGCCGACGCGCTGAGGTCCTACGAGCGGAGCCTGCGGCTAGCGGAGAAGTTGGGTGAGGAGCGAGGACAAGCCTTCATCCTCAGCAATATCGGTGACCTGCGCCGTGCACAAGGACGTTACGCCGACGCGCTGTCATTCTACGAGCGGGCGTTGGAAATCGCGGACCGGCTGGGTACGCCCGAGCGCGAGAGCTACCGCCGACTGCGGGATCAGATGCGCTCGCAGTCGCGCTCGCCGTCGTAAGCCCCCCACACCTGTCTCCGGTCGTCAACGGTCTCCCTCACGAGAGGGGGGATGGCACTATGATACCCACGACCCGTATCGGTACCGCCCCGATCGTCCTCGGCATGCTCGCCTTCTCTTACCAGGGCTTTCCGTACACCACCGCGAGAAGATCATCGATATGGGGCCCGTGCAGTAACCGCCGAGAAGCAGCAGACGATCCCGCTGCCTCCCCCCATCGGGGCGTTGGCCCTCGGCGGCGGGCTGGTCGAGTTTTCGTCGGGTTGCGGCGGACGTAGCCGGCCCAGGGCCGTGTGAGACCGATGTGATCGCACCGAGAGAACCGCCTCGAGCGCCTCGCCGGCCATCCTATCGAGCGGCAGCACTCGCGACCGCCCGAAGGAGAGCGGTCGTGAGTGCTGGGTCGTTGCCGTCGAGGATCCCACTAGCGATGCCGGAACGGCAAGTCGAAGAAGAGGCTGATGCCCGGCGACGGGGGCGGGGCATAGACGACCGGCGGCGGCGCGTAGTAGCGATAGGGTTGATGCGCACGGCGGTTTCTCTCCCCTGCCCGTGGCCGTCCGAGCAAGCGGCCTCCCACGTAGGACTTGGCTTGACGCTGGTGCCGCCGTTGGCACGCAGGGTATTCCGGGTCGCGGCCAACCGCCCTTCGGCTGACGCGGAGACCAGCCCTAGTGTACTGACTCGCAAATTCCTTTACTCTTCCCTTCACCCTGAGCCGAACGGCTTCGACAAGCTCAGCCCGAACGGGGGGAATGCACTCGGACTCCCAGAGTACGCGGGCCAACCTCTCGGGGCGGGTGAATGGGCAGCGCGCGCTATCTGCGCCACCGAGAGTAGCCCCAGCCGCCACCACCGAGCAAAAACACGACGAGCAGCACGATCAATATAATTTCCATGTTTCACCTCACTCACAACAGTGAAAGAATCCGCGACGCACCGACTCGCGAGATGGAAGCGCTGCGCGCTTCGTCCAGTCCGCATTGTCCGAATGCACGGAGAGGAGGATGCCGCCCTCTTTCACCCGAACCTCATAGCGTTTGGCCGCGTGTTCGGGAATCCCCATGCCGATCAGCGCCCCCGTGATCCCGCCGACGGCCCCGCCCGCGCCGACCCCCGCCAGGGCCGCCATGATCGGACCGGCGGCGATGACGGGACCCAACCCGGGGATCGCCAGCGCGCCAATGCCCACCAACCATCCCAAGGCCCCGCCCAGCACCGCCCCAGTTCCGGCACCGACGGCCGCGCCCTCCGGCGCCCGGGTGCCTTTGTCGCGGGCGAAGTGCTTGGAGCCGGCTTTGTCCGGAAACAGGACGGAAATATCCGTGTTCCGAAATCCGGCCTCCTTCAAGACGTCGACGGCGTTCTCCACGCTGGCGTAGTCGGAGTACACACCCAACACCGCGATTTTCTCTGCCATGGTGCCCTCTCCTTCTGGTCTGATGATCTCTCTTCCCGGCGTCCTACCACGTTGTTCGGCCCTTTGCCTTCGCCTTGCCCCTCACGGCTTCCAAGGCTGCTCGTGGAGACTGATATGTGAAACGGCTCCGACCCGCGCCAAGCGGCGCCGTTCCCCCTATTTTCCGAGGACTTTCTTCACTTGGCCGATTTTCTTTTGGATCTTCCCACCGATCTTTTCGACCTGGCCTTCAGCTTCTAAGTCGGGATTGTTCGTCGCTCGTCCAACCGTCTCTTTCACTGTCCCTTTCACCTCGTGAAACCTGCCTTTTGCTGCGTCCTTCGTGCTTTGCTTCATGGCGTATCTCCTTTGGCACGATGTGATCTGCGAGTCGCGGCGAAGCGCCTTCACCTGCCAGGGCAGTTGCACACGTCTTTCCCGCAGTGTCAGATCGATACTACCCAGGGAAACGCAACCCGCCGACCAGGATTTCAGGTTTGACTGCCCTGCACACCCCTCTTCGCTATGGAAGATGCAAAGACAGTTCCACATCACGCTTCACGCGTCTCGACGTGGTCTCCGCCCGGTGAAAACGACTGGTTGGACGGGATACGGTGGCAAACTCTCCACGGATGGACCGGCGGGAAACGCACGAGACTTCGGAACGACTCCAATATCTCGGATGGCGCGTGGCGCTCAGCGGCGCCTCCGGTGGCCCAGGCCGCTCAGTGGAATTGGCGTAGCTTGACGAAGGGGAGATAAAGTACGTTGACGAGAGAAGAATAAAGCAGAATCAATCAGTTACAGATGCAACAGCCTGCTCGCCGCATGGAGAATCCCGCCGAACTCTCGGCGTGGCGTTTCTCGGCACTTAACCATGGTTAGCGGACATCATTCTCCGTTTCGTCAAACGCCCCCAATGAGCGCCTAGCCATAGGCCGGACAGAGATGGTACGTGACAAGTGCCAAGTGATTGCCGACACCTCGGTGTGCCAACTGATTGCCGACACCGACTGACATGTTGGGAACGACGGGGCCGCTCACCGAAGCGGATAGGGCAGCTCGGCGACCAGATCCGCCCCGAGCATCACGCGCAGCCGCTGCTGCGCCACATGGACGGTCGCGACGACGTACGCGTACTCGGCCTCCGGCGGGAGGAGGAACCGCTCCCCAAAGATGTCGAGGCGCCGGTCGCTCCGGATGAACCGCACGAGGTGGTAGCAGCCCGTCTCGGGCTTGGGCAGGGGCACGCGAGGGGCAACCTCGGCCGTCGGGAATCGGAGCGGCTGCCCCGCCCGCTGCAGGGCCGTCAGCGGCGTTTGGCCGCCCAGCTTGGTATACCGGTACCGGCTGTTGTGTTTCTGCTCGAAGGCCCGGTGGGCTGGCCCCAGCGCCGCGACGCGTGACAGGGCGAAAGGAAGCGTCTCATGATCACCCCCTTGGCTCAGCGGATGCTGGAGGTCCTCTACCACGACGCCGTGGTGCGGCAGACGGCCAAGGATGCCCTGGCCGACTGGGTCCTCGACAACCAGCCGCGGACCCGTCCCTTGGACCCAACGGCCCCGGTGGACTATCTCGCCCGCCAGCATCCGGAGCTCCTGGCCCGCCTCGAGCGCAATGTGCGCCTCCAGTCGGAACGGGCCTGCCCGGTGGTGGCGATGGATCCCCGCTAACTCTGCATCGAGGACAGTCCGACGTGCTGGAAGCGCATCGCGCTGCGTATCGGCGCTGGGTTTAGATATGGGGAGCCCAAGAAGTTTGCTGAACGAACCAAGTTCGGAAGGCTTTTTAGTGCCGGGGGCCCGGGGCAATAGGTATCATTGCGTGGAAGCACGGGGGTCTGGCGGTGCCGTTCACCGGACAGTCGGCGGCGTGAGGGGGGTTCAGGTGTGCTACCCCGTCCTCACGCCGCTCGCTTTGAGGAGGCGACAATCTCTAAGACCATTGCATACAAAGTCGTCGTTTCTCTTGCGAGAATTGTAAGCCTCTGCTGGGGCATTTCGGACCGGTTCCTCCACCCCCCTGCGAGCAGATACCCGGAGTCGTGTGGGCTGTAGCGTGAAGCCGGGATCCTCGCCAGGGGATATTCCCAGATTCCCGGGTCCCTCTCTAGGCAGTCGGGACAGAGAACGTGTCGTACCCGAAGCCAGTACGCGTTGCCTTGGGGCCTGTGGATCGCAGCCATCGCTGGAGCCACCTGCTCTTCGCTCGTCATCCACCCGCTCAGTTCCTCCGTTCCGTCCTCGTGCACAATTCTGACCTGATATTCATTCCCGTGGGTGTGCGCCATGTGTTTTCTCCCTCGCCAGGACCAGCCTGGGAGTCCTCACCAGGCTGGTCCCCCTCGCCCGGGGCGCAGCGCATCCTCGGACCGTGGCCGTCCGGCATCCCTTATCTCGGACCCGGCTGCGGCTTCCCCGGCTCCGGCTTCCAGGGCTCTGGCTTCCCCGGCTCCGGCTTTCCAGGTTCTGGCTTCCCCGGTTGCGGCTTTCCAGGTTCTGGCTTCCCAGGCTCCTTATTCATGTGTATCACCTCCTCACGACGTGCCGACGTTCTTCCCTGCATGCCACCACGGCCTTCGAGTGTCGCTCGCCCCGGTCATCCGAGAGACCGCCGCTCGCCCTTCTTCCCGGGCTGCTGCGTCTTCGTGCTGACCCCTCGCTTCACCTTGCACGGGAGAGTGCAAAGCCTATTCCACCCATCCCGACCGATGACGGCATGCGGATTCGCCCTTGTAGCACAAGGGGTTGGAGGGGCGGCGATGGCCACCGCGCGGGCGAGGGGCTGCCGGGCACCACCCGACATCTCGGAGGGACTCCAACCAATCGGAGGGAGGCGCCGTTCAGCGAGGCCGCGTGAGCCCGCGCGTCTTGAGCCGGGACTCGTGGGTGGTGGGCGTGAGGCCGAGGAGCGCGGCGGTGGTGCGGATGCGCCAGCCGGTCTGGTGCAGCGCGGCCAGGAGGTGCGGGCACGCGCAGCGCCCGGGCAAGGCGGTGGGAGGGCACGAGATCCCGCGCGCCCCGGGGGCCGTGTGCGGTCGTGCCCAGCACCGCCCGCATGCCCGTGGCTGCGCTGGGCACTGCGGGGGATCTGACCTCGCGGCGTCCCTCTCCCCTTGCGGGTACGGGGCGATGTCTCCCAGAAGGCGCGGACCCGGCGGGGGGCCCCGCCGCGCGTGCCCGCCCGGTCCGGCCGGGCTGGACCGCTCAGACGCCCTTGTCGCGCTACTCGCCCCAGTAGCGGGGTTGGCCATAGTGGCCGTACAGTTGCGTCTCGTAGGCGCGCTCGACCGGCCGGGCTGGATCGTACTCGGGACTGATCTTGATCTGCGCGCGCGTGACGGTCACGTGCACCTTCGACTCGGCCCAGTCCACCCGCTTGATCCAGGCGGGCGCCACCAACACCTTCTTGCCGGGCCACCAGTTGGTGGTGTCCACGATCATGTAGCGGATCGCCCAGGAGTGGTCGTCCACGAGAAAGTCTTCCACGTGGCCGATGTCGCCGTCCGTCGCCTGGATGTAGTAGCCGGTCACCGCGCGCGAGCTCCGCAGGTTCGGGTCGTCCCGCTCCTTGGCCTCCCAGTTCCAGCGCCGCTCGCGCTTGAGGTCCGCGGCACTCAGGGCCGGCCCGGACCCGAGATAGGGATAGGGATACACGCCCCAGAGATAAGACCCCGCCCAGTACGGGGTGTAGCCATAGTAGCCATAGTAGGCGGTCTCGTGCTGCCGCGAGACCGGCTTCTCCGTGTCGATATCTGGACTCTTCTCCACCTGGGCCTTCGTCAGCGCGGCCGTGATGCGCTTGTGCTCCCAGTCCATCGCGCGGAGGGCGATCGGCGAGAGGAGCACCTTCCGTTCCGCCAGCCACCCCCCCGTGTCGACCACGACGTAGCGCACCGTGTAGCTCACATCGTCGAAATAGCACTCTTTGACCGTGCCGATGTCCCCATCAGTGGCCCCGATCGTGAACCCGTGGAGATCCTTCATGGTCCGGAGCATCGCATCCTCCTTTGTGGATTGTTGCTGTCCCCCACCGCAGCTCTGGCCTCCGGCGCCCGCCCCGCCGGACGGACAGGGGGGGGAGGTGGTTGCGTAGGATCCCCGGCGCCGAACGCAGGGCCACACGGCGTGCGGGTCGGCCTGCGGTTCTTCATCGAGCGCGCTGCACCCAGCGCCGGGTTTATCGGAGCAGATTGCCGGTGCCAAATAGCCCGATCAGGCCGATGATGATCAAGTAAAGTGCGACGATATAGTTCAGCAGGCGGGGTATGACAAGAATGAGAACCCCAGCGATCAGCGAGACCAACGGAGCAAGAATTGTATGACTTATCTGGATGTTCATGGCGATACCCTTTCTTGAAAGGAGGCGACAAACCGGCATGCCCCAGCTTGCTGTTTCAATTCTTCCCGGCGCGGGAACGGCATTGCGTTGACCACCGTGGTCCTGCGACGGATCGCCCCAGGACTGAGCTGGAATATGACGAGCGTCATAAAGCAATTTCACCGCTCGTTACGACCGCCAGCGTACACAGCGCACTGGTCTCGGAGTTGCTTCTACGCAATTCGATTCTTGCCGACGCCACCGTCTGAGAACGGCAGGGCTCTCCTGGAGTCTGCGGCTCCACTCAGTAGCGTCCCAGGGGCAGCGTGCGCAGCAACTCAATAAGACACAGCAGGGCCACCGCGACCCAGAGCGGCACCTTGTCCCGCTTGAGCACATGGACGACAAGGCAGCCGGACGCCGCAATGGCCAAGAACATCAGGATCGTGATGATTGACATGGGCTCCACTCCATCAGCCACAGGAGACGGTGGATCGCGCCTGAGTCAGCGTTCTCCTGTCAGTGCATTGACACACACCTTTCCCTCGGGTTCCGCTCGATCCTACCGAGGTCAACGCAACCCGCCGACCAGGTACAAGACCACCAGCACGAGCAGGACCGTCCCGACGATCCCCAGGCCCCCGCCAGTCCCCCATCGGGAATACCCGTAATAGCCGCCGCCTCCGGCGAACAACAGCACCAGCAGAATAATGAGCAGTAGCATCGAACGTCTCCTTTCTGCGGGTAAACCGGGTGTCCGTTGTGATTTCCCGGCATTCCCGCTGTGCTGGAGAAGGTGCAAGGACAGATCCACATCCGGCTGCGCGCGTCTCGACGAGGTCTCTGCCCGGTGAAAACGCCTGGTTAGACGGGATGCGGCGGCGACATCTCCGCGGATAAACTGGCGGGAAACGCACGAAATTTCGGAACGACTCCAATACCTCGGATGGCTCGTGGTGCTCAGCGGGGGGGCCGGGGGGCCAGCCGCTCGGAGGAAGTTGAGAGCATCTCTGGGCACGCGGCGACTGCGTCTCGACCGTGGGTCGCGGCGAAGCCGGCATCCGCGAGGACCATCCAGAAGCAACAGGAAGAGAAGAAGCGCCTCGATCACCTGACCATGTTTGGAGAGTAGACGCCACCTCAGGTGGCGCTAAGTTTGCCAGCGGCTTTGAACGATTCCCGCTCTTCAAGCTCTCGGCTTTGCCAGGGGTATCTGACTCGGCGCGCATCCTTCCCGCGGGCCGGGGGTCGCCCACGGGGAGTGCAGGAATGGATGAGCCGTCCAGGGACAGTCACGACGCCGAGCGCACGCAGATCCAAGCCGCCTTGGAGCAGACCGGCTGGCGCATCCGCGGCCCGGCCGGGGCCGCCCAGCTGCTTGACCTCAAGCCCACCACCCTCGAGTCCCGCATCAAGAAGCTCGGGCTCCAGCGCCCCCGCTGAGCGTCAGTCCCCATCCGACCTCTCGGAGTCCCTCCGAGATCTCGGGCGTTTTCCGTCGGTGCCTCCTCTGAGATTCAGGACAGCATCTCATCCAACCACCCGATTCAAGAGGACTGAGAGCTCGTCTGGCCACCCGGCGAGCGGGCTGGATCTGGCTTTGCATACTCCATGTAGCACAGGGGTACGCGGAGCAGCGGGAATCAGGCCGGGCGAGGGCACACCGCAGGAGCCCGGGAGACGGGGCACCATCGGTCCACTACCACAGAGCACCGTCAACACGTGGATGGCTGGGCGCCATTTTGAAGGGAGGGATGTCACATGAGCTCGATCGTTTACATCGTCGGCGCGATCGTCATCGTTGTCTTCGTGCTGAAGATGGTGGGCATCTATTAGGGAGCGGGCCGGTCCAGAGCGTCCCCGATCCACGAACGCGTACGTTCCCAGACTACTAAAGGTACTACGTAACTGAACACGCCGACTAGACCCTCAAAAGCCGCCCACACGTGTGGGCCCGGTACAAACCAAAAGGAGGAGAGAATATGCTGCGCAGAACGACAATCGCCGTCATGATCGTGGGGTTGGGGGTGGTTCCCGTGGCCGCTCGGGCCGCGAACGAACCGGCTCCTTCAACGACAGAGTCCGTCAAGAAGGCGGTCAAGGACACCTCCGACACCGCCAGCATCGAGATGAGCGATTCCTGGA
>Ga0326597_10010450_pt1 | contig 12366 bp, 2 predicted proteins | sample RVTome_12_FD_203789 | JGI IMG/M metagenome (GOLD analysis project Ga0326597, IMG submission 203789) | Soil microbial communities from uranium-contaminated site in the Upper Colorado River Basin, Wyoming, United States - RVT100D185 | ecosystem: Environmental > Terrestrial > Soil > Contaminated >... | reverse complement strand
TTCCCGGCGATCGCGCCGCGGACGCCAGTTCCCGCGATCACGACAGCGCGGACACCGAGCTGCGCTACCTGCTGACCGCGTACCTCTTCGGCGACATCTCCGCCGCTGGCCGCCGCGAGGTCGAAGCGCGCCTCGCCGCGAGCGCCGCGTGCCGCGCCGAGCTCGCCGAGCTGCGCGCGACGCTCGCGCTCGTCGAGGACGCGCTCGGCGGTCACCCAGTGGACCGAGCGGCGGCGGATGCTTCCAGCGCGGATGCATCCGCCGCGCACGGCCGAGCGTGCGACGGCCAGACGCCGGCGACCGACACCGCGCGGCGCTACAGCTTCGAAGCCCGCCGCCTCGAGCGCGTGCTCGATGCATCGCGCGATGCATCGCGACACCGCGGCTGGCCACGGCGTCGCAGCGTCTGGATCTACCCGTCCGCGGCCGCTGCGCTGCTCCTGGTCGTCGCGCTCTTGCAGTGGAGCTGGATGCCCCGCGGCAGCAAGTCACGCGTCGGCGACGAGACGCGGTTCGAGTCCAGGATGGTCACGTCGAAGACCTCGGCCTCGGCGCACGGAGACGCGATCGACGCGCGCTGGGGCCGCAACGACGACGCGAGCACAGTCGCCGCCGCGCCGCGACCCGAGGAGCCTGCGGCGACCGGTGCGCACATCTCCGGCGAGTACCGCGCTGGAGACCGCGTCGAGGACGGCACGGCGTTCTTCGACGTCCCCGAACGGAACATCGACGCGCCGGCGGACTTCACCGAGGGCCGCACCGGGAGTCTCGACCGCGACGCGACGGCAAAGTCCGATACGACGGCCTTCAGCATGCAGCCGCTCGCTGCGGGTGGCGAGTCGGCGTCCGAGTCGCGGGGGAAGGACGTCGACGCCGGCGCGCGGAGCGTGCTCCGCGACTCCGTCGAGAACGACATCGGTCGGCAGACCCGGTTCCTGGTGACCAGGAGGACGCCGGCGGAGCCGAAGCCGGGTGACGTCGAGGTGGCGTTCGGTATCCAGGCCGACGACGACACGATCTCGGTCCCGCTCGGCTTGCGGGCCGATGCCGACGTCCAGGGCCTCGCCGGCGAGGTCGCGCCCGCCGACGACGCGAAGCGGCACTGGGACCGTCCGGCCGCCGGCGCAAAACCGAACGCCACGGCGAGCACCGCAGCGAGTGCGCCAGCGAAGGCGGAGGATGCCTACGCGGAGGTGACGGAGGAGGCGAAAGAGGCGGAATCAGCGCAGCTCGCGAACCGCTCGCCCGAGGGCGAGTCCCGCCGCCACCGCGGCGGCGCGGCGCAGGATTTCGGCGCGGAAAGGTCTCAGTTCGAGAAGCGGGTCTCCAAGCTCGCCAAAGACGTGAGCGCGATCACCGGAGCGTCGCGTGAGCTCGACCAGCCGCAAGACCGCGCAGCGGGCGGCATCGAGGTCGCCGGCGGAATCCGCGCGCCCGCGATCGCGCTCGGCACGACGACGCGGAACCACCGCATCGACGGCCCGGCGACCGGCCCGGAGCAGGGCTGGAGCCTATCGGTCCCACCGCAGGCAGCGCCGGTCCACGGCGTCGACGGTCGTCTCGGCGGCATCGCCGACCGCGCCGTGATCGTCGGCGGCGACGCGGACAAGGGCGGGGCCGAAGTGCCGAGCTCCGAGATCTTCCTCCCACCGGGCTCCTCCGAGCTCGCGGTCGTGCTGCCGATCACGATCGACGCGCTTCGGGCCGCCGGCGACGTCGAGACCGACTCCTTCTTCCTCTTGGCCGGACAAAGCCTCGGCGAGCGCGGCGTCGCGCTCGAGCAACTCTACGAAGCGAACGAAGTCTCCGTCGCGCGCACCCAGCAATTCGGCGACTCGCGCGGCTTCCAGAGATTCGACGACGGCGAGGACGACGGCCGCGTCGATCCGCGCGGCGACGGCGTGCAGCCTCTCGTGCGCTACCTGCGTATCGACGAGAGCCGCCTGCGCGCGTGGAGCTACTACCGTCAGCTCGACGCTGCGCTGACGCCCGCGCAGATCGACGCGCGGCGCCTCAGCGTCCCGCCGCCGGTCGTCGGCGACGAGGGGCTCGGCGAAGAGGGCTTCCGCGCCAAGTACCGCAGCAACCCGTTCGTCAGCACGCGCCGGGATCGCTTCTCGACCTTCGGCATGGACGTCGACAACGCCGGCTGGGCACGCACCCGCGAAGCGCTGCGCGGCGGCTCGCTGCCAGCGAAGGAGACCGTGCGCGTCGAGGAGTTCATCAACAACTTCCCGCTCGAGACGCCGGCGGATCCCGCCAGCGTGTTCAGCGTGCGCTGCGAGGGCGGCCCGTCGCCGTTCGGTGACGACGGCCTCGAGCTGCTCCACATCACGGTCGCAAGTCGCGATCTGCGGCCGCAGGAGCGCAAGGACGCGCTCCTGACCTTCGCGATCGACACGTCGGGATCGATGGCGCTCGAGAGCAAGCTCGGCCTGGTGCGCGAAGCGCTCAAGACGCTGCTCGATCGCCTCGAGCCGAGCGATCGCATCGCGATCGTCGCGTTCTCGAATCACGCGTTCGTCGCGCTGCCGCACACGTCCGCGCGGCAGAAGGACGTGATCCGGCGCGCGATCGACAGCCTCGAAGCGAACGGCGGCACCAACGTCGAGTCCGGCATAGAGCTCGCGTACCGCCTCGCGAACGAGTCGCGCAACCGCCGCGCCGCGAACCGCGTGATCCTGTGCTCCGACGGCGTCGCGACGCTCGGAGAGCGCGGACCGAACGAGCTCCTCGAGCGCGTGCGCGCGTACGCGCAGGAGGACCTGATCGCGCTCTTCGCGTACGGCTTCGGCGCCGGCGGCGACCGTTCGGTCGAAGGCGACGAGCTCTTGCAGCGTCTGGCGAACGAGGGCGACGGCAACTACCGCTACGTCGACTCGCAGTCCGCCGCGCGCGACCTCTTCAGCCTGCCCGACCAGCTGCAGATCCTCGCGGCGGACGCGAAGATCCAGGTCGAGTTCGATCCGGACGTCGTCACGCACTACCGGCTCCTCGGCTACGAGAAGCGCGACATCGCCGACGTCGACTTCCGCAACGACCAGCGCGACGCGGGCGAGGTCGGTCCCGGCTCGACGATCACCGTGCTCTACGAGATCCAGCGCTCGAGCGCGGCCGCGAGCCTCGGACGGATCTTCCTGCGCTACCGCGACACCGCGACCCGGCGCGTCGAGGAATTCGACTACGACCTCCCGACCGGCGTCATCGCCGCGCGCCTCGACGACACCTCCGAACGTTTCCGGTTCATCGCGTCGGTCGCCGAGCTCGCCGAGCTCCTGCGCGAGAGCTACTTCGCGCGCAACGGCTCGCTCGGCGCCGTCGAACGGCTCCTCGACTCGCTCTCGCCCGGGTTCCGCGACACCGCGGCCTGGACCGAGACCCGCGACCTGGTCGCGCGCGCCAGAGTTCTCAGCGCGATGCGAACTCTCGAAACGCTCACGTCGATACAGACAGAAACGAAGTGATCCCCCGACGGAGACTCCGCATGTTCCGAGAAGTTAGCATAGCCGTCGCGCTCCTGCTCGCGCCGCTCTCTGCGTTCGCGCAGGAGCGCAAAGAACCGCTCGACGCGGTCCCCGTCGTGCGAGCGACGCGCGCGAACGAGCGCATCGTCGTGCGCGAGCAGACCGTCTACGTTCCCTACCAGCAGCTCCGCAAGGTCTTCGAGGAGGAAGGTCGCGGCATCTTCCTCCCCTACGAGAAGTTCCTCGAGCTCTGGCACGCCGCGAATCCACCGCCCGACGTCAAGCCGCCGGTCGATCCGCCCGCCGCGGCGGTCATCCGTTCGAGCCCCTACGTCGGCACGGTCGACGGCGAGCTCGCGCGCTTCGATGTCGTCTACCGCGTCGAAGCGCTGAAGGACGGCTGGAGCGAGCTCGTGGTGCCGCTGAGCGACGTCGCGATCGAATCCGTCGACCTCGGCGAATCCGCGGCGATCTTCCTCGCACGCGCGCCGGGCTACGCGCTCTTCCTGCCGAGGAAGGGCAGCTACGAGCTCAGCGTGCGCTTCTCGATCCCGGTCGCGAGCTCGCCCGGACGCAAGTCGATCAGCTTCGGCTTGCCGCCGTCCGCGGTCTCGAGCGTCGAGTTGACGATCCCGGAAGCGGACGCGCGCGTCGACGTGACGCCGGCGAGCGCCGCGACGCGCTTCTCGAAGACCGACGCCGGCGCGACGCGCGTCGTCGCCCACGTCGGCAACGCGGATCGCTTCGGCGTCAGCTGGATGCCGCCGGCCGGCAACGCGGCGGAGGACGCCGCGGTGCTCATCGCCGAGCAGAGCGCGCGCGTGCGCCTCGACGAACGCGTCCTCGCGATCAACTCGCGCATCGACTATCGACTCGCGCGCGGTGAGGCGGCGCAGTTCCGCGTCACCGTGCCGGCGGACGACGCGACGCGCCTCCTCTTCGTCAAGGGCGAGAACATCCGCCGCTGGAACCTCACGGGCGACGTGCTCGACGTCGAGCTCCACTCGCCGGTGAAGGACGCGTATAGCCTCGCGCTCGCGTTCGAGCGCAGCATCGCCGACGGCACGACGAGCGTCGCGGTGCCGCTCCCGCGCATGCAGGGCGTCCTCCGCGAGACCGGCTGGCTCGCGCTCGCGCACGATCCCGCGCTGCGCGTCACCGTCGACTCGCAGACCGGCTACAGCCAGCTCGACCCCGAAGAAGTCCCGCAAGGGCTGCGCGAGGACCTGCGCGTCGGTTTCCAGTACCTGACGCCGCCCGCGCCGCTCGTCCTCGGCGTCAGCAAGATCGAGCCGGTGATCCGCTCGCGTGCGGTGTCGGTCGTCACCCTCGGTCGCGAACGCGACGACTGGGCCGGCTTCGTCGACTACACGATCACCAAGGCGGGCGTGTTCTCGCTCGCGCTGCGTGTCCCGGAACGCTGGAGCGTCGAAGAGATCGGCGACCCGTCGACCGTCGATGACTTCCAGAGCTCCGAGGTCGCCGACACGCTGCGCACGATCACGGTCAACCTCAAGAGCCGTCAGCTCGGCACGTTCCGCTTGCCGTTCAAGCTCACGGCTGACGGCAGCGCGACGCCGGGACAAAAGACCGTCTGGCCGCCGCTCGTCGCCGGCACGACGCAGGACCAGGGCCTCTTTGGCGTCGCGGCGCCGCGCGCGCTCGACATCCGCAGCGAGGCCGTCGTCGGTATGTCGTCGGTCGAGCAGGCCGAGCTCGTCCAGGCCGGCATCCTGAGTCGCATCAGCGCCGACTCCGGCGAGCCGCAGGCCTACTCGTACCAGAAGAACGGTGCTGCGCAGCGCGCGCGTCTCGACGTGCTGCTCGCCGAGAAGCAGGAGGAGGTCGAGGTCGTCGCGCAGCACCTGGTGTCGGTCGCGGACTCCGGCCGCATCAAGATCACCCACTTCCTCGACTACGAGATCCTCTACAAGGCGCGCCAGACCATCGAGTTCTCGGCGCCGACGAGTCTCGACGGCACCTTGCGCGTCGACGGAGAACAACTGAGCGAGACGCCGCAGCCTGTTCCGCAGGGCGACGGCCTCTCGAAGTGGACCGTGCAGCTCCAGAGCGCGGTCGAGGGCCGCGTGCCGCTGACGATCACGCACGAGCTCGCGCCCGAGGCGCTCGAGGACGGCGTGCCGCGGACGATCGACGTGCCGTTCGTCGTCCCGCGCGCCGGCATCTACGAGCGACGCAGCGGCTTCGTCGCGCTGACGAAGAGCGGCAACCTCGAGGTGCGCCCGCTGCCCGAAACGCTCGAGGTCGTCGACGAGAGCCGCCTCACAGGCAAGCTCCGTGGCGGCCCGGTGCTCGCCGCGTACGGCTACACGACGAAGGAGCCGAAGCTCGGCCTCGAGCTGACGCGCTACAAGCCGGTGCCGCTCGCGCGCACGGCGGTCAGCCTGCTCCACGTCCGCGCAGTGATCTCGCCGAAGCCGTGCAAGCTGACCGCGATCGCGACGCTCGTCGTCCAGAACAGCGCCGCGCAGCACCTCGAGATCGAGCTGCCGCCGGGCGCGCGCACGCGTACCGTCCACGTCGCCGGTCAACCGGTGACGACGAAGGAGCGCAAGGAAGGCACCAGCCAGCTGGTCGCGATCCCGCGCTCCGACGCGCGCGAGTCGTTCCCGGTCGTCGTCGTCTACGACCAGGACCTCGCCGATGCGATGGGCGTGCTCGGCAGCCGCGAGATCCGCACGCTGCGCGTCCTGGAAACCGCCGACGCGCCGGTCCCGGTGCAGAAGATCGAGCTCGACCTCTGGGTGCCGCGCGACTTCACGTACCTGTCGTTCGGCGGCAACCTCGAACGACGCGGTGAACGCGAGACGCTGACGTCGCGCTTCGCGCACGTCTTCTCGGCTGCCTTCGGCGAAGCGATCGACGATTCCCCGCGACCGCAACCGGCGAGTGTTCCCGCGATCGACGAGCAGTTCGCGCGCACGCTCGACGGCACCGAGTTCCACGCGTTCTCGACGATGGCACGCGACGGCTCGCTGCGCGTGCGCTGGGTCTCGCCGAGTCTCTTCGTCTTCGCGCAGCTCGTGCTCTTCCTCGTCGTCGCCGTCGGCGGGCTCGTCGCGGTCCGCAAGCTCGCCTGGTCCGAGCTCTGGGTCGTCGTCGCGCTGACTTGCGGTCCGCTCGTCGTCGCGTGGTTCCTCGAGAGCGGCAGCGCCGGGATCTTCTCCGCGGCGTTCTACGGCGGCGTCGTACTCGGGATCCTGATCCTGGTGCGACGGATCGGGGCCCGCGTGCGCGACTGGCGCCTCGAGCGCCTCGCACTCGCACCGGATCCGTACCTCGAGGACGCGGCGAGCGAGACGGCGCCGAGCGAGGCAGCGCCGAGCGCGGCAGCGCCGAGCGAGGCAGCGCCGAGCGACTCGCCGGCGGCCGGCGCCGCGAGCGACGCGCCCGCCGCGGACGGCGACGCGCCGAAGGAGAGCTGAGCCGTGGACGCGTTCCTCCAGAGGTCGATCGGCGCCGCGCGCGCCGGGCTCGCGCGTAGCGGCCGCCGGCGTGCGAGCGCGTCCCGCGCGAGTGTGCTGTTCGTGGCGCTGGTCGCACCGCTCGGCGCATCGCTCGCCGCGCGCGCCGCGGCCGACGACACGGCACCGCTACGCATCCGCGAGATCTGGGTCCCCGAGAGCGAGCTCCTCGAGCTCGCCGCGGAGCGTCCCGACGGCGTCGTCGTCTCGCTCGCCGAGTACCGGCGGCTCGTCCTCGCCGGTGTCGGCGGCGACCAGGCAGCGACCGCGACCGAGCTGCCGCCGCTCGAAGCGACCGTGACCTTCGCCGAACACCTCGCGAGCGTCGACGGCAAGATGGTCCGCGTGCGCTCGCGCCTCGACGTCGAGGTCCTCGCCGGCGGCTGGGTGCGCTGCGCGCTCGCGCCGCTCCCGCCGGCGCTCGGTCGTGTCGTCGTCGACGGCGTGCCCGGCTGGATCGTGCAGACGACCGCAGGTCCGCGCTCGCGCCCGGAGTCGAGCTTCCTCCTCGTGCGCGGCAAGGGTCGACACCAGGTCGATCTCGAGTTCTCGTTGCCCGCGCTCGAGGTCGAGGATCGCTGGCGCACCGGCGGCGACGTGCCCCAGGCGCAGTCGTCGCGGCTGGTTCTCGACGTCGACGGACGCGCCGAGGCGACGTCGACGCCGAAGCCGCCCTTGACCGAGCCGCGCGGCGACGGAACGCGCTTCACGATCGCTCTGGGCACCGCGACCACGTTCGCGATCGAGTGGCGCCGCCAGCGCAGCCTCGGCGAGAACGACGCGCTGCTAGCGGTCGTTCACGGTGTCTCGCTGCTCGCGCGACGCGACGATCCGCTCTTCGCCTGGAACGCGAGCATCGCGATCTCGCGCCGCGAGACCGATGTCCTCGAGCTCGTCGAGGCCGCCGGGATGCGCGTCGTCGATGTCGCCGGCGAACGCGTGCATTCCTGGGATCGTGTCGACGGCGCGCTGCGCGTGCGCCTCGACGCACCGGCGACCGGCGCGGTCGAGCTCGCGCTCAGCGGCGTGCTCGCCGGCGAGCCCGTCGACGAGGGCGGCGTCGCCGCACGACGCTACGCGCTCGGTGTCCCGGCGCTCCGCGGCGCGTACTCGAACACCGGCTACGTCGGCGTGCGCACGATCGACAGCGAACGAATCGACGTCGAGCCGCTCACGGGTCTCACCGAGATCGCCGCCGTGGACGCCGCCGCGCTCCTCGCGAGCCCGGCGCACTGGCGCACGTTCTCGTTCACCGGCGCCGGCGCGAGCCTGCGGGTGACGGCCCGGCCGCTCGCCGACGTCTTCGAGACGCGCGCCGCCTGCCGCGTCCGCGTGCTCGAGAGCGGCGTCACGCTCGACGGAGTCTGGCAGGTCGGCGTGCGCGAGGGTCGCGTCTACCGCTTCGCGAGCACACTGCCCGCCGGCTGGCGACTCGCCGCGCTCGAGCCGCTCGCCGATGCGAACGGCGCGACGCCCGCGTTGCGCCATGAGATCGTCGCCGACGCTGGCGGACGCCAGGTCGAGATCGAGGTCGAGCGCGCGGCCCGCGCGGACGCGCCGCTGGCGATCCGCATGCTCCTCGAGCTCGAGGACTTCGCGCCCGACATCTCGTGGGTCGAGCGCCTGCTCGAGGTCCGCGTGCCGCGACTCGCGGGCGCAGCGCGGACGCGCGTCGACGTCGCGATCTCGCTCGCCGACTCGGTCTTCGCGATCTTCCCGGCGCAGCCCGCGTGGAGCACGCTCGGACGCGAAGAGCTGCGCGGCCTCGGCCTCGACGACGGGACGCCCGTCGCCGGACTCTCGATCGTCGACAGCGGCACGGGCGAGCTCGCGCCGATCGCGCTCACGCTGCGCCACCGCCGACCGCTCGGCGACTTCCAGGCGGTGACGCACGTCCTCGCGCTCGAGGGCCGCGTCCGCGTGCGCACCGACGTCCGCCTCGCCGTCGTCGACCGTGCGATCGACGCGCTCCGGATCCGGCTGCCGGTGCCGCAGGCGCGCACGGTACTCATCCCGGGCGACGGCATCCGCGAAGTCGTCGCGAGCGAGTCCGCGGCGGGCAGCAGCCTGCGGGTCGTCCGCTACGCGCGTCCGTGGATCGGCACCCGCGAGTTCCGCATCGAGTACGAGGCGCCGCGCGATGAGTTCGCCGCGACCGGCGGCGGTCTCCGCGTGCCGTGGGCGCGCATCGAGGACGGCGGCGCTGATCCCACGATCGGCAGCTTCCTCGGCGAGCAGAGCGTCGTCTTCCAGAGCCTCGGCCCGATCAAGATCGAAGTCGACGCAGGAGACGAGCTCGTCGCGGCGAACATCGACGAGCTGCCCGAGGTCGGCGAGCCGTGGGCCGACGGCCGCTCGCTCTTCGGATTCCGTTTCCGTTCGGCCGCCGGCGCGACGCTGCCGGCGAACGCGAGCCCGGCGAGCTTCCGGGTCGTCGAGTTCGCGCGCGCGGAAGCGATCGACGTGCTCACACGCGAGCTCGAGCTGACGACCGTGATCGACGCGAGCGGCGTCTCGCGCACCCGCGTCGACGCGTTGATCGCGTACGACCGTGGCCGCCAGCACCTCGACGTCGCACTCGAGCCCGACAGCCGGTTGCTCTCCGTCAGCGTCGACGATCGCCCGGAGCTGCGCGTCCGCGCCGGCGCCGCCGCCGGCCACTGGCAGGTGCCGTTGCCGTCGCGCTCCTACGCGCGCATCTCGATCGTCTACGAGCGCGGCAGCGCGCCGCCGCGGCGCCTGCGCCCGTGGGGCACCTGGCGCGAGTCGGGGCCGGTCTTCGCCGGCGTTCCGGTCGTCGAGAGCCGCTGACGCGTCTTCCATCCCGGCGGCTACCGCTTCTTCCTCGCGAGCGGCAACCTGCGCGCCGAGGTGCCCGAGCTCGACCGCCACGATCGCAGCTTCCTCGCGTCGTTCGTCGACCGCGTCGCGCGCGGCGAATGGCCGTGGCGCGCCGCGTGGCGTGGCCTCGACGAAGAACGCACCCGCGTCGCGGCCGGTGACGATGCGCGCAGCGCTCCCACGAGCACGAACGCCACGGCGCCCGGACTCGCGATCGAGCAGCAGCTAGTCGCGTCGCCCAACGCCGCGATGAGCCAGCAGGCGCTCGCGAGCGACCTCTTGCGACCGACATCATCCGGATCTGGGCGCGCGACCAGCGGCGCGCCGCCCGAGACCGAGCTCCTCCTCGAGCTCCTGCCGTCCGGCTACGTCGTCGAGACGCGCAAGCTCGGCGGCGATCCGGTGCTCGAGCTCGACTACCGGCAGCTCGCGTGGTGGCGCTTCGCGGCGAGCACGATCTTCCTCGTGACGCTCGTCGCCGGACTCTGGCTCGCGCGCGTTCACGGCCGGCGGACGTTCTGGACGGTCGCGGCGAGCATCTTCGTCGGCAGCGCCGTCCTCGGCGATGTGGCGGCCTGGCTCGTCGGTTGGGAGTCGCCGTTCCTCGTCGAGCCGTTCTGCGAGGCGCTCCTCGTGCTGCTCTCCATCGGCGCGCTCCTCGAAGCAGCCGCGCTCGTCGTCGCGATCGCGCGCCGGCGCCGCGATCGTGCGCACGCAGCCGTGGTCGCCGCCTGGACGCTCGCGGCCCTCTTCGCCGCGCCCGGCGCGCCGCGAGGTCTCGCGCCCGCCGCGTGCGCGCAGGATCAGGCCGTCGCCCTCGAGACGAACGCGGCGAGCGGAACCGACGACGCGATCATCACGTTCGATCCCACATCGTTCCCGTGGATCGCCGGCGAAGAGAACCGTGTCTACCTGCCGCGCGCGCTCTTCCGGCGCCTCTGGGAGCTCGCCCATCCGAAGGGCGCACCGGAACCGCCGAAGCCGCCCGTCGACTACGTGCTCGGCAACGCGTCCTACCGGCTCGCGCTCGCCGGCGACGATGTCTACTCGCTGCGCGGCGAGATCGACCTCGAGATCCTGACCGACGAGTGGTTCGCGCTGCCGCTCCCGTTCGCGGGCGCGAACATCATTCGCATCGAGCTCGACGGCGCGGAGATCGGCGTCGGCCAAAACGATGTCCAACCGATCCTCGGCCTGCGCGGCGCCGGCACCCATCGCCTCGTCGTCGAGCTGCGCGGCGCGGTCGAGCGACGCCCGGGATCGTTCCGCGCGCGCTCGTCGCTCCTCGGCGGTCTCGCGGTCCGCGTCGTCGCGTCGCTGCCTGCCGGCGCGAGGCTCGCTGGCGACGCGGGGCCCGCGGGCCTCGCCCGAGGTGCCGCGGACGGCCCGGTCGAGGTCGCGCTCGACGTCGGCGCCTCGCGCACTCTCGACCTCACGTGGTCGTTCCCGAGCGAGAAGGGCGAGCAGGCCTCGCGCGTCGAGTCGCGTTCGTACAGCGACCTCGTGCTGACGCTCGACGGCTACCGCGTCGATCGGCAGGAGCGCGTGCGGGTGACCGGCAGTCCGGTCGATTCGATCGTCTACGACCTCGTCGGCGACTGGAGCATCGCCAACGTCAGCGGTGCCGACCTCAGCGAGTGGAACGTCGTCACCGAAGGCGGTGCGAGCCGTCTCGAAGTCTTCTTCGCGCGTCCCGTCGAGAGCGCCGACCTGCGCGTCGAGGGCATAGCGCCACTCGGCGACGCGCCAGAGGATGCCGGCCGGCAAGTCGCCGCGCTCGCGTTGCGCGGTGCGATCCGCGAGGAGAGCTTCTTCGGCGTCCGCCACGACGCGCGACGGCGCTGGGGCACCGACATCCTCTCGGGTCGTCGCGCCGCGCAAGCCGCGTTGACCGGCGTCTTCTCGCTCGCCGCCGAGCGCCCCGCCGACCGCGTCTACCACTTCCTCGACGCGGGGCGCGGCGGCACGGTGTCGGCGGCGGCGCTCGCGGGCGTCATCGACCTCGCGACGAACGCGCTGCTCCTCATCGAACCGCGCGCGACGACGATCTCGGCGCTCGTTCGACATCGCACGAGCGGCCCCGGCGCGTTGCGCCAGGAGGTCGTCCTCGGCGCCGGCTGGGCGATCCGCAGCGTCGGCGGCGCGACGGTGCGCGACTGGACGACGGTCGTCGAGCCCGCCGGCACGCGACTGGTGATCTGGCTCGCCGAGCGCTCCGCCGACGGCACCGACGTGCGCTTCACCGCGCAGCGCCAGCACGACGCGGCCTTCGGCGCGGGTCTCGACGCGGCGCCCGCCACGGCTCTCGGCACGATGACCATCCCGGCGATCGTGACCGAGACCTTCCCGGCCGCGCGTTCGGAGACCATCACGTGGTCGATCGCGACGTCCGATGGTCTCGACGTGCGGCTCGCGAGCACCTCGAGCGGCCTGCAACCGGTTGCACGCGAAGACCATCGCGACTCGGTCGAGCTCCCACCACACTCGCACCACCGCTTCGACCTGCGCACGACCGGCACGCGCCCGCAGTACGCGTTCACGCTCGACGTCTCGACGCCCGCGAGCGAGGTGTCGGC
>Ga0326597_10010449_pt1 | contig 12366 bp, 7 predicted proteins | sample RVTome_12_FD_203789 | JGI IMG/M metagenome (GOLD analysis project Ga0326597, IMG submission 203789) | Soil microbial communities from uranium-contaminated site in the Upper Colorado River Basin, Wyoming, United States - RVT100D185 | ecosystem: Environmental > Terrestrial > Soil > Contaminated >... | reverse complement strand
CCAGTACATCGACCAGCAGGCGTCCGGCGAGAAGATATTCGTCCGCTACGAGCAGGGAGTCCTGGGCGACTACCGCGTGGGGCCGTGGGAGCGCGAGGTCATCGCCTCGAGCGACGTCCTCATGGCGGTCGTCTACGCCCAGATCGAGGGCTTCTTCCACTCCGTGATGGAATCCCCTTCGCCCGGCCTGCGCGCGGTGGACTTCGGCGACCTGGCCGGGGTCACGGACGGGGTGGGCATCGTCGAGCGTTACCTCGAGCGATTCCACGTGGGCTTCTTCGGCCTGAGCTCGACCGACCTCGACCTGATCGGCCATCTGGAGCGGCTGGCCCGAAGCGGCGGGCGTCTCCTCGTGGTGACCCTGGGCCCTGACGGCAGTGTGGCTCTCGGAGGCGAGGAGCGGATCGCCTGCCCTGCCCTGCCCGTGCCGCAGGTGATCGACACCACAGGTGCGGGCGATGCCTTCGCGGCGGGCTTCCTGCGGGAGTACTGCGAGTCGCGGCGCGTCTCCGACAGTCTCGCCCGCGGCGCGCGGAACGCCGCCCTGACCGTTCAGCGGCTCGGCGCCTTCCCCTGGGAAGGCTGAGATCGTGGGGTCACGCCTCTATGTCCTCCAGGAACCGGTGCATCACGAAGGCGTCCACGGCACCCAGCTCACGGTGCCGGAACACCTTGGGAAGAGTGCCCACGATCTCGAAGCCGAGCTTCTTCCACAGCTCGACCGCCGCCGTGTTCGTGCTCACCACGAAGTTGAACTGCATGGCCAGGAAACCCGCCCGGCGGGCCTGCCGGAGACAGTGAAGGCCCATGGCCCGCCCGGCGCCCTTGCCCGCGTGCTCGGGGTCCACCATGAAGGAGGCATTCGCCACGTGGGAGCCGAGGTCACGCTGGTTCGGGACGAGCTTGTACATCCCGACCACTCGACCGAGGTCCTCGGCCACGAAGGAGGCCACCCCGGGACCGAACCAGTAGGCAAACGCCGCTTCGCGCGGAGTATCCGGAGCAAAGACGTAGGTGGTGCCGGTGGCGACGATGGCCCTGAAGATGGGCCACATGCCCTCGAAATCCTCTTTGACCGCCGGTCGGATCTTCATGGGCGCGAAGGTGACACCCACTCCCAGGATCGCGTACTGTACCCGCACTCCGTCGGTCTTGGTCAAGAGGAGGCTTGAGCATGGTTGGGGCAAGGTGGCCCACACTCCGGACTCTCCCGTCCGCGGCGACCCGAGCACACGTACTCGTCCTCCTCGGGTGCGTGTCGTCCCCGACCCTCGCCCTCGGGCAGAGCGCGGAGCCACCGAGTCTGCGCGCGGGCCGCATCGACGCCGAGGAAACGGCGCCGGTGATCGACGGACTGGTCACGGAAGCGGTCTGGTCGAAGGTGGGCCCGGCCTCCGGTTTCATCCAGCAGCAGCCCGACGAGGGTCGCGCCTCGACCGAGCTCACGGAGGTTCGCGTCCTTCACGACCGACGGAACGTCTACATCGGCATCGTCTGCTTCGATTCCGAGCCCGGCAAGATCGTGGTCACGCAGGGTCGGCGCGACGCGGAGCTGACCGACACCGACTCGGTGCAGGTCATCCTCGACACCTTCAACGACCACCAGAACGCCTTCCTGTTCGGCACCAACCCCCTGGGCCTCGAGCACGACGGCCAGATCGCGGCGGAGGGCCAGACGGGGGGGGTGCTCGGGCCCGGCCAATCGACGGGTTTCGGGGCCTCCGGGGCCCAGCGCGGCCAGCTCCTCGGCTACAACAAGAACTGGGACGGCGACTGGACCGTACGGTCCCAGATCACCGCGCGGGGCTGGGAGACGGAGATGGCCATCCCCCTCAAGACCCTGCGCTACGACGGCGGGACCGACCGGCACTGGGGCATCAACGTGATGCGTACCATCCGCCGGAAGAACGAGCAGGCGTTCCTGGCCCCCATCCCCCGCGCGTACAACATCTACCGCGTGTCGTTGGCGGCGGACCTGAGCGGCCTCGACCTGCCCGCGCGCCGCGACCTGCGGGCCACTCCCTTCGCCCTCACCGGCTTCAGCCAGGACAACACGCTGCCCCGCGACCCGAACGACACTCTGGGCGCCCTGGGGCTGGACGTGAAGTGGGGCATCACCCCCAAGCTCACGGCCGACTTCACCGTGAACACCGACTTCGCCCAGGTCGAGGCCGACGAGGAGCAGATCAACTTCACGCGTTTCGACCTCTTCTTCCCCGAGAAGCGCCCTTTCTTCCTCGAGAACGCCGCCACCTTCCAGTTCGGGCAGCCCCAGCAGGTGGACCTCTTCTTCACGCGCCGCATCGGGCTCTCGCGCATCGGCGAGCCCATCGACATCCTGGGCGGGGCGCGGCTCTCGGGCAAGGTCGGCCGCTTCAACGTCGGGGTGATGGACATGCAGACCCAGGAGGCGGTGAGCCCGCGCACCGGGGCCCTCATCGCCCCCGCCAACAACTTCGGGGTGGCGCGGGTGCAGCGCGAGTTCGGCCGCCGCTCGAACTTCGGGGCCATCTTCGTGAACCGCCAGGGCACGGGCGACTCCGCAGGTCCCGACGACTTCAATCGCGCTTATGGCCTGGACGTCAACCTGGCGGTGACCCAGAACGCGCGATTCTTCGGCTTTCTCGCGCGCTCCGACTCCCCCGACCCCCTGGGCTCCGACTGGTCCGGCCGCGCCTTCCTGGACTACCGCGGCAACCCCTGGGAGATGCGCGGCGGCTACACCCAGGTGGGCGAGCGCTTCAACGCCGAGGTCGGCTTCGTGCCGCGCACGGGCTACCGGAAGCCCGAGGTCTACGTCCAGTGGGGCCCCGAGCCGAAGAGCCCGAGGCTCGCCTGGGTGCGCCGGTTCACGCCCCACCTCAACCTCACCGACCACTACGGCTTCGAGGGCGAGCTGCAGACCCGCTTCTGGCACATCCACTTCTTCGAGGTTTTCCAGCAGAACGGCGGGCGCTTCGGAACCCAGGCCAACGTCCAGGCCGATCGGCCGGTCACTCCCTTCACGGTCTTCTCGGGCCGGGACGGGAAACGCGTCACCATCCCCCCCGGCTACTACGACTGGACGGAGTGGGCGGCGCATTGGGCGAGCGACCCCAGCCGCCGCTTTTACCTGTCTGCGCAGTTCAACTGGGGAGGTTTTTACGACGGCGACCGCACCCAGCTCAACACGGAGCTGGGCACCCAGTCGAAGGGCCGCTTCCAATCGAGCCTGGGCTACATCCGCAACGACGTGAAGCTGCCCTACGGGGACTTCACGACCGACCTCGTCCGTTTCAAGGCGACGTACTCGTTCAATCCTCGCGTGCTGCTCCAGGCCCTCGTCCAGTACAACAGCCAGATCCAGCAGTTCTCCTCGAACGTCCGTTTCGCCTGGCTGTCGCGCGGCGGGACGGGCTTCTTCATCGTCTACAACGACAACCGGGACACCTACGACTCCCGCTCCGGCGAGCAGGTGCTGGGACGGGCGTTGATCGTGAAGTACACGAGGCAGTTCGACTTCTAGCTGCCTTTTCTCGGAAGGAGGCGGAGATGCTGCAGGATCTCTCGCGGCGTGGTTTCCTTCGGGGGCTCGTGGGAGGCGGGGCGGCGGCGGGAGCCGTCACCTCACCCCTGGCCGGACGTGCGGACGCCTCGCTCGCGCGGACCTCGGGCGCGGCCGAGGCGGGCTCGGAGGCGACGTTCTGGGCCAAGGTGCGCGACGAGTTCCTGGTCACCGACCAGGTCGCGTACATGAACAATGGCACCCTCGGCCCCACCCCCAAGCCGGTCTACTACACCGTGGTCGAGCGTTACCGCGAGCTGGCCGCCGATCCCGGCGCGCGCAACCCGATGCAGGCGGCGGCGGCCGAGGACGTTCGCACGAAGGCCGCCGCGTTCGTGGGTGCGCAGCGCGAAGAGATCGCCCTCCTCCGCAACACCACGGAGGCGATGGGCTTCATCACGAATGGCCTCGACCTGGAGGCGGGCGACGAGGTCCTGCTCACCTTCCACGAGCACCCGGGCGGCCGCGAGCCCTGGAAGCTCAAGGCCAAGCGCCACCGGGTCGTGCTGAAGGAGCTGAAGTTCCCCATCCCCACCCCCGATCCCGCGGCCATCCTCAACCTGTTCGCGGACGCCATCACGCCGCGCACCCGCGTGATCAGCGTGAGCCACCTCACCTACCAGACCGGCTGCGGGGTGCCCGTGAAGGAGCTGGCCGCCCTCGCGCGCAGCAAGGGCATCCTGACCGTGGTCGACGGCGCGCATCCCCTCGGCATGATGAAGCTCGACCTGCACGACCTGGGGGCCGACTTCTATGCCATGAGCCCTCACAAGTGGCTCGACGCCCCCACCGGGACCGGGCTCCTCTATGCTCGGCGTGAGTCCCAGGAGCGGCTCTGGCCGACCGTCGTCACCAGCAAGACCCCGTACCCCGAGGGCGGTGCCGACTGGGCGAACCCCCAAAAAGGCGCCATGCGCTTCGACCGCCTGAGCCAGCGGGCGTGGCCGCTGGTGCTGGCCACCGGCGCCGCCCTCGACTTCCAGAACGCGATCGGCCGCGAGCGGATCGAGGCGAGGGTTCGCGGCCTGGCCTCGCTGCTCCGCAGTCGGCTCCAGGAGATCCCGGGTATCACGATCTACACCTCGGCCCATCCCGCGCTGTGCTGCGGCCTCATCGGCTTCACTTTCGCGGGGTATCTCAACAAGGACGTGATGGAGACGCTGCTAGAGCGCAACCACGTCCGCGTCCGCACCACGGAGTACGGCCTCAACACGGTGCGGGCCTCGACCCATTACTACAACACCGAGGAGCAGGTCGAGCGCCTGGCCGAGGGGCTCCGGGACATCCCGAAGAGGGGCGTCCTTCCCGCCCCCGCCCGAGCGGGAGCAGACGATTAGAGATAACGCCGGGCTTGACTTCGCCCGCGCTCCGGGCCGAGAGTGGCGGGGGATCAAGAGGCCAAGGGGCGCGGGTGGTCCCCGGCACGGGAGGGCGCGATGATGGATAGGAGAGCCTTCTTTTCCACTCTCGGAGGGGCCGCGGCCGTCGAAGCGATGTCCTCGGAAGCGCGGGCCGACGCGCTCGAGCATTACATGGTCCAGCAGCTCGACCAGGCGGCCCCGACCGCTCCCTCGACGGACGCGCCGCTGCCGGGTGCGACCGCTCGCCGCGGCGTCGGAAGCTTGTTCGTCGCCGGAAGGGGGCCCGACGGCCCGCGGGCGCTCACCAAGCTCGACCCGATGCCCCCGAGACCCACGCTGCTCGACTTCTTCAAGCTCCGGTTCGCGCCCGCGAACCACGTGCTGCAGAGCGCGACGCGCGCGCTCACGACCGGCATGAGCGAGGAGACCGTCCTCGCGTGCCTGCTGCACGACGTCGTCTTGAACATGGTCAAGCCCGATCACGGGTGGTGGGGCGCGCAGCTCGTCGAGCCCTACGTCTCCGAGAAGGTCAGTTGGGGGATCCGGTACCATCAAGCCTTGCGCTTCTTCCCGGATCCCTCGGTGGGCTACGAGTATCCCGAGCAGTACAACCGCATCTTCGGCAGGGACTACGTGCCCGATCCCTACATCCAGCAGGCGTACACGTTCGCCAAGAGCCACAAGTGGTACATGGAGGCGCGGCTGATCACGGTCAACGACCTCTACGCCTTCGACCCGAACGCGAGGGTCTCGATCGAGCCGTTCATCGACATCGTCGGCCGGCAGTTCAGGCAGCCGACGGAAGGCCTCGGATACGACGGGAGCCCGGTTGCCCACATGTGGCGGACGATCGCGCGTCCCGACATGCCGCTCTGAGCGCGGCCGACTCTCGCTCAGGACTAGAAGGCGCGCGCTTCCTTCAGCTCCGGCCGCCCGGGGTCGGCGCTCCGCCAGTTGGTGAGGAAGCGCTGGTAGTGACGGCGCGCGGCGTCGCGATCCCCCAGCGCCGCCGCGGCGCGCGCCAGACCGAGAAGGGAGAGCGACCGGTTGGGCCAGCGCGTGAGGGCGCGCTCGAACTCCTCCGCCGCTTCCCGCGGCCGCCCCAGCTCGAGGAGGACCTCTCCGAAGAGCTCGGGCGCCGGCTTGATCGGTCGCGGGGGGCCGAGGGGCGGAGGAAGCTCACGCTCCAGGGACACCGCTTCCTGCATCCGCAAGACCGCGTCTTCGCCCCGACCGGCCACCACCGCCTTGAGGGCGGAGAGCTCCTTCTCCATCACCGCCGCGTCGCCACGGAAGTTGCGCGTTTCCCGGGACCCCGCGCGCTTCTTCAGCTCAGTGAGGGCCGTCTCCACGGTGGCCGCGTCCCCGCGTCGCGCGGCGCTCATGCCGATGGCGAAGAGCTCGCTGGTGGTGCCGAAGTCTCGGGCGCCCGCGAGCTGCTGGAAGGAGCGGGTCTCCACCACGTAGCGGGCGCGCATGTCCGAGAGGAGCCCCTTGAGACGCGGGGCGCCGGTCGCATCCACGGCGGGCTGGATGAGCTCCAGGGCCTCCCGCGCCCTCTGGTAGCGGCCCTGCTGGAGCGATTCGTAGAGGAGCCAGGAGAGGCTGTGGTAGTCGTGCATGCCGACCCCGAGGCTCTTGCGCTTGACCCAGGCCTGCGACGCGCGAAAGGAGGCCTCGTCGGAAGCCGCGGCTTCGTCCCACATGCCGAGCTGGAGAAAGACGTGCGCGGGCATGTGCAGGGCGTGGCTGGACTCGGCGGCGACCCTTGCGTAGGCCCGCGCCGCGGGGAGCGCCAGCCGGGCATGGTCCGGGTCGTCGTAGTTGTGGATCAGGTAGTGGAGTGCCCCCGGATGATCGGGGTTTTGGGCCAGCACCTTCTCGAGGAAGGCGGCCGCCGTCTTCTGGGCCTCGCTTCCCACGAGCGCGTGCTGGTGCTGGTCGTCCTCCCCCTGGCGGAAGAGCGCCGGGCTGCGCGCCGCCGTGCCCATGATCGCGAGGGCCAGGAAGCTCAACGCCTCCAGGTCCTCGGGATGCGCTTGCGCGATCTGGGCCATGGCGACGGCGTAATCGCGATCGCGGGCCGCCTTGTCCCCGTTCCCGAACAGGACTTCGACCGCCCGCAGATAGCTCCTCTCGCGGTCCGTCCCCGCTTTCGCGGCGCGCGCCTCCGCCGTCGGCCCCAGCCGGAGCAGGATCTGGCGCACCATCTCGGCATCCTGGTTGAGCCAGAGCGTCTGGTTGTAGGCCATGGCTTCGCCCCAGTAGGCCATGGCGAAGTCACGATCCAGGCGCTGGGCCTCCTGGAAAGCCTCGACCGCGTCCTCGTACTGGAAGTTGTGCAGCGCGGTGACGCCACGCAGGAAAGCGGGCTGCGCCTCTGGCGGGCCGGAGTTGGGAAAACGAATGGGGGCGAGCACGACGAGAGCTACGAGCGCGAACGAGGCCACGACGGCCATGCTAGCTCAGGGAATGAACCCCCCTCAGGCGTCCGGCTCGCGGGCCGCGGCGTAGATCTCGTCCACCGCCAGGCGCAAACGCATGGCCTCCAGCTCGGCGGTCTGGCCGGCTAGAAACGTTCTTGGCCGCCACTCCCCATCGGCCGCGCGCTCCCACACTTCGATCTCGGGGTTGCGGTGGGAGATGAGGACGACCGCCTGGAGCGACGGGATGCGGCGGTAGTGATCGAGCTTCTCGCCACGATCGTAAGCCTCGGTGCTCTTGCTCGAGACCTCCACCACGAGCCGCGGGTTGGTCGCCGTCTCGGCGCCCTCGGGGTCGCGCTCCATCGGGCCGCACACCACGGTGACGTCGGGGTAGGTGGCGAGCCCGGTCGCGAGCACTCGAACGCGCAGGTCCGAGCTGAAGACCCGGCCGGGACCGCCTCGGAGCTGAGCCAAGAGCGTGGCCGAGGTCGCAACGGCCAGTGCGGCATGCTCCGGCGTGCCTCCGGCCATGGCGTATATCTCGCCGTTCAAGAACTCGTGCTTCGTGTTGCTGGCTTCCTCGAGGGCGAGGTAGTCCGCGAAGCTGTAGCGATGCAGGACGGCGGGCGTCACCATCCCGACGAGGATAGCACCGTTGGTCAGGCGGGCTCCCCGTCCCGGGCCGCTCCGGGGAAGGGCACCACGCTGCGAAGCGAGGAGGCGGCCGTCAGCCGGGGGAACCGATGCGGCGCAGCAGGTCCCGGAACCGGGGATCGCCACGAAGGGTGTCCCACTCGGGGCCAACATCGAGGTAGAGCAGCTCGTAGGCCCGGGCGGCATAGGCCTTCTCGAGCCATGAGAACGCCTGGTCCTTCTCTTCGAGACGAGCGTAGAGCAGCGCCAGGTCGAGGGCCCGGTCGGCGTCACGCGAGGTCTTCTGCAGCTCGAGGTCGAGGCACTTCTGCCAGAAACCGCGTGCACCCGAACGCTCCAACGCCTCCTTGAGCGCTTCGGTCCTGCGCGCGACGTCGTCCGGGTCGTCTCCCTCGACGAGCCAGCCCTTCCGATGCTCCTCGACCGCCTCCGGATGCCGGCCCACCTGCGCGTACACCCGGGCCAGGTAGTGGTGGGTTCGGGTGAACTTCGGATCTGCCTGGATGATCCTCTTGAGCTGGGCGATCGCGCGGTCGTAGCGGCGGGCGTAATACAGCTGGAGCCCAAGGCTCGAGCCGATGACCGACGAGAGAGGATCCACCTCCAGGGCCTGCCGGTAGTGCTCGAGCCCCTCGTCGAACCGCCCCATCTGCACGAGCATCTCGCCGTACCAATGATGCGCGGTGGCGTAGTTCGGGCTCAGCTCGAGCGCCCTCCGGTACTCTCGTTCGGCGCCCCTGAGGTCCCAGTCGCGGTCCTGAATGAGCAGCGCCATGGAAGCATGCGCCTCGCCGAGGCTGTCGTCGATCTCCAGCGCCTTCTTGACGATTCCGATCGCTTTCAGGTAGCGGTCCCGCGCCGGCACGCCTTCGACCTCGAGGAAGGCGTGGGCGTCGGCCAGCCCCACGTAGGCGCGCGCGTAGCTCGGGTCGAGGTCGATCGCCTCCCGGAAGAACTCGATGGCCTTTCGATAGCCCTCATTGGTCCGCTCGTTCCAGTGATGGCGGCCCTTGAGGTAGCGCTGGTAGGCGCCCTGGTCTGTGGTGTCGCGCCGCGCCACCTGCTGGCGTTCCTCGCCCGAAAGCCGGAGCTCCAGCCGTTCGGAGATGTGGTTCGCGATCTCGTCCTGAAGCTCCAGGACCTCTCCCTGAGGGCGGGTCAGTTGCTGCCCCCACAACTGGGCGCCCGTGCGGACGTCGATGAGCTCCGCCTGGATCCGGAGCATCTCCTTGCGCGACGTGATCGTCCCCGTCAGCACGGCGCGCACGCCCAGCTCTTTGCCGATCGTTCGTGCTTCGACCTGGCGTCCCTTGTAGCGGCGGACGCTGTCCTGCGCCATCACGCGGAGTGACTGGATCTGGGACAGGTTGTTGCTGATGCTCTCGCTGATCCCGTCGGCGAGGTAGTCCGTGTCGGGGTTGGCATCGCCGTTCACGAAGCCCAGGATGGCGATGGAGTCGAGGGTCCGGGAATCGCCGCCCCGGAAACGCGCCACCGTCATCGCCGCCACGACCACGAGGGCAGCGGTCGCCGCCGCCTCTTTCCAATGGGCCCGCGCCGCGGCCAGCGCACGCGTCGCCGGCGCCGCGGCGAGCGGGCGGCGGGCCACGCGTGGAGCGGTGGACGACCCTTCGCCGGTCGCGAGATCATCGCGCAGGGTTGCGAGCGCCTCGTGCAGGTCACGGGCGCTCCGGAAGCGGCGCTCCGGGTCTTTCTCGAGGCACTGCTGGACGATTCGAGCCAGATCCTCGGGAAGGTCCACCTTCAGCTCGGTCAGGTTCGCGGGCAGGTCCCGCAGGATGGAAGAAACGAGCTCGGCCGAGGACTTGCCCTGGAAAGGACGCTGGCCGCTCGCCATCTCGTAGAGCATGACCCCGAGCGAGAAGAGGTCGGTTCGGTGGTCCAAGGGCCTCCCCGAAACCTGCTCGGGGGACATATAAGGCACCGTCCCCATCACGACGCCTTCGCGGGTGCGGACCTGGGTGGAGACCTCGGAGTCGAAGTCCTCCCCCGCCTGCACCTGGCTGAGCTTGGCCAGGCCGAAGTCGAGGACCTTCGCCCTTCCTTTCTCGCCGATCATGACGTTGGCGGGCTTGAGGTCGCGGTGGACGATGCCCTTCTCGTGGGCGGCGGCCAGGGCGTCGGCCAGCGCCATGGCGATCTCGAGGAGGCGTGCGAGCGGAAAGCCCCCCTCGGGAATGAGACGGTGGAGGGAGTGCCCAAGGACCCGCTCCATGGTCAGGAAATGGACGCCGTCGGCTTCTTCCACGGAATAGAGAGTCACGATGTGGGGATGATTGAGTGCGGCGACCGCCCGGGCTTCACGCTGGAAGCGCTCGAGCCGGGTGGGATCGGAGGCCGCCTCCGGCGAAAGGACCTTGAGGGCAATCCTGCGATCGAGTTTCGTGTCCTGGGCGAGGTACACCTCGCCCATGCCCCCCGCACCGAGCTTGTCGAGGAGGCGGTAGTGGGCGAGCCAGCCAGAGGCCAGGGACAACGGACTCTCCCCGCTGTGGGTCGAGGGAGTCTAGACCATGCCCTGGTGCAACAACGCGACCCTCAGCCGGACAGGCCGATGCGGCGCAGCAGGTCGAGGAAGCGGGGATCGCCGCGAAGGTTGTCCCACTCGGGGCCCACCTTGAGAAAGAGCAGCTCGAACGGCCGGTCGGCATAGGCCTTTTCGAGCCAGGAAAACGACTGGTCCTTCTCTCCGAGACGGGCATGGAACACGGCAATGTCGTGGGCCCATTCGCTGGGACGTGGGTCCTTCTGCCGCTCGAGCTCGAGCAAGGCCTCCCAGAAGCCTCGGGCGCCTGAACGCCCTAGCGCTTCCCTGATCCCGGCGGTCCGCCGGGCCACCGGTTCGGGGTCGTCTCCCGCGAAGAGCCAGCCCTTCTGATGCTCGTCCACCGCTTCCCGATACCGGCCCACCTGCGCGTACACCCGAGCCAGGTAGTGGTGGGTGCGGCTGAACTTCGGGTCCGCATCGAGGGCCTTCTTGAGCTCGGCGATCGCGTCGTCGTAGCGGCGGGCGTAGAAGAGCGAGATACCGTGGTCGGAGCCGATGGCCGAGGAGAGAGGATCCACCTCGAGGGCGCGCCGATAGTGCTCGAGCGCCTCGTCGAACCGTCCCAACTGGACGAGCATCTCGCCATACCAATGATGTGCGCTGCCGTAGCTCGGGCTCAGCTCGACCGCCCTCCGGTACTCCCGTTCGGCGCCCGCCAGGTTCCAGTCGCGGTTCTGGATCAGCATGGCCATGGAGGCGTGCGCCTCTCCGAGGGTGTCGTCGATCTCCAGCGCCTTCCTGACGATGGCGATCGCCTTCTCGTACCGGTCCCGCGGCTTCTCCCCTTCGACTTCGAGGAAGGCGTGGGAGTCGGCCAGCCCCACGTGGGCGCGGGCGTAGCTCGGATCGAGGTCGATGGCCTCGCGGAAGAACCCGATGGCCTTCCGGTAGCCTTCGTTCGTCCGCTCGTTCCAGTGATAGCGGCCTTTCAGGTAGCGCTGGTAGGCGCCCTGGTCCGCGGTGTCGCGCCGCGCCACCTGTTTTTTCTCCTCGCCCGAGAGCCGGAGCTCCAGCCGGCCCGAGATGTGCGTCGCGATCTCGTCCTGCAGCTCCAAGACCTCGCCCTGACGGCGGGTCAGTTGTTGTCCCCACAGTTGGGCGCCCGTACGGACGTCGACGAGCTCCGCCTGGATCCGAAGGGCGTCGCCGCGCGAGGTGATCGCCCCCGTCAAGACCGCGCGGACCCCCAGCTCCCGGCCGATCGTGCGCGCTTCGACCTGCCGCCCCTTGTAGCGGCGGACGCTGTCCTGCGCCATCACGCGGAGGGACTGGATCTGCGACAGGTGGTTGCTGATGCCCTCGCTGATCCCGTCGGCCAGATAGTCCGTGTCGGGGTTGGCGTCGCCGTTCACGAAGGGCAGGACGGCGATCGAGTCGATGCGCCCCGCATCGCGGGACCCGAAGTACGCGATCGTCGCTGCCCCCAGGACGACCAGGGCGATGGCGGCGGCCGCCATCTTCGCCCCCGGCGCCCGGGCGGTGGTCCCGCCGGCGGTCGGGGGAGCGGAGCTCGGCTCGCGGGCGGGGCGAGCCGCCGTCGCCTGCTCGCCCGACTCGGTTTTTCGTCGCAGGGTGGCGAGGGCGTCGTGCACGTCGTGGGCGCTGCGTGGGCGCCTTTCGGGGTCTTTCTCGAGGCAATGCTGGATGGTCCGGACCAGGTCCTCGGGGAGCTCCGCCTTCAGCTCCACCAGGTCCGGGGGCAGGTCCCGGAGGATGGAGGAAACCAGCTCGGCCGAGGATCCACCCTGGAAAGGCCGGTGCCCGCTGGCCATCTCGTAGAGCATGACCCCCAGCGAGAAGAGGTCGGTGCGA
>Ga0326597_10010448_pt1 | contig 12367 bp, 12 predicted proteins | sample RVTome_12_FD_203789 | JGI IMG/M metagenome (GOLD analysis project Ga0326597, IMG submission 203789) | Soil microbial communities from uranium-contaminated site in the Upper Colorado River Basin, Wyoming, United States - RVT100D185 | ecosystem: Environmental > Terrestrial > Soil > Contaminated >... | reverse complement strand
CAACTATGAATCTGTTATTCCCACCGATAATGAGAAGATTTTAAATGTTGATAAAAATTCTTTAATTGGCTCAATAAAAAGAAGCATCATAATGTCGGACCAGGTGACCAACAGGGCATCTCTTGAAGTAGGTTCGAAAGAATTAAAGGTTAAATCCGTTAATAATGAATACGGAACGGATTCAAACGAAACAATCGATTGCAATTTTACCGAAAGCGAGGAATTTGAAATTGCTTTTAACGGCAGGTATTTGCTTGAGGCAATTCAGCACTTCGATTCAAAAGATTTAATGTTCGAATTCAGTACCCCGTTAAAAGCCGCTATAATCAGACCTGCCGAACAGAACGAAGACGAGGAAGTTATGATGCTTGTAATGCCTGTCAGAAATATTTAAACCATGCTTCTTGAAAATCTTAGACTGCATAATTTTAAGAATTATAAAAGCAGTGCTTTAACATTCAATCCGAATTTAAACTTTATTTTCGGGGAAAACGGAAACGGAAAAACAAACCTTCTGGAATCAATTTCAATGCTTTGTTATACTAAAAGTTTCCTGCAAAATTCCGAAAATGAGTGTTTAAAATACGGTGAAAACAACTTCGAAATTGCCGGACAGTTTAAAAATGCATCGGATTCTTTAAACAAAATAAAGTTTACTTACAAAAACGAAACCAATGAAAAGGAAATTTTCTATGATAACGAAAGAGTTACGGTAAAAAACGAGTTTATAGGAAAATTTCCCCTTGTTGTGTTATCGCATAAAGATACGAAGCTGACAATAGGCAGCCCGCAGGAAAGAAGAAGAAATTTCGATTTGCTGATATCTCAGATTAGCAAAGTATATCTTAGAGATTTAAGAAATTTAAACAGGGTATTAAAGCAAAAGAACTCTTTGCTAAGAAGTAACCTGATTAACAAACGATACTCAAAAACCGAGCTGAAGGATATGATAGCGCTTTGGAACGATGAGATTATTGAATTAGGGATTAAGATTTTAATACGGAGGCTTGATTTTATAGAGAGCTTTAAAGATTACTTGATTGCGAGCTTTAATAAAATTGTGGGTAATAGTTATATCCCTGTTATCAACTATGAGAGCGATTTATTGGAGGGAAGCAGCGGCGAATCGTATGATGTGGATTTAATTCGTACGAATTTCAGGGAATTGCTGAGCCGAAAAATGGACATTGAAGTGAGAAGGGGAATTTCAATGGTCGGCCCACAGAGAGATAATTATGTGTTCCGGATGAACAAGGCAGGGGAAATATTTGATGTGAGAATTTTTGCATCACAGGGCGAGCATAAAACCTTTGTAGTTGCGTTGAAATTATCGGAGTTTGAATACATTAATGATAACCTGGAAAATACAAATTCAGGCCGGCCGATTTTGCTTTTAGACGATATTTTTTCCGAGCTGGATAAAAAGAGAATTTTAAAAATTTCATCAATTTTGACTGATTACAACCAGATTTTTTTAACAACTACTGACTATGACTACTTAAATATTCTTAAAGAAACTTTCCAGAATAATTTTGAAGCATATCAAATAATTAACGGAGAACCGCAGTTTGTCAATTAATTATGTCAATTAATTACAAAGAACATAGAAATAAGCAATCCAACTTAGGCTATGAGATTGGCAGTATTCTTGACAATATAAAGAAAGCACAGAAGGCAAGGTTTTCTTTTTGGACCGAAGCAGTTGGAGAGAAAATTGCAGAGGCGGCAGTTCCTGTTTACAACAAAAAAGGGGTTTTATTTATTAGAGTGAAGGACTCTGTTTGGAGGTTCGAGCTGACAAGAAGAAAGAATGAAATTCTGGAAAAAGTTAACGAAAAACTAAACGAAAAAAATAAAATAAAGGACATATTATTTAAATAAATGGCTGATAAAAAAAATAAAAAAATTGTAAAAGATGAAGGATACGGTGCTGAGAGCATTCAGGTTTTAAAAGGGCTTGAGCATGTGAGAAGAAGACCTGCAATGTATATCGGCGACGTTGCAAGCCGAGGCCTCCACCACCTTGCCTATGAAGTTGTTGATAACAGCATCGACGAAGCCCTTGCCGGATATTGCGACAAAATATCGGTCACAATAAATAAAGACGGTTCCGTTACAGTAGAAGATAACGGGCGGGGAATTCCTACCGATATTCACCCAACAGAAAAAAAATCCGCCCTAGAAGTTGTTATGACCGTTCTTAATGCTGGCGGTAAGTTTGATAGGAGCACATATAAAGTCTCCGGTGGATTGCACGGTGTGGGTGTTTCCGTAGTGAATGCCCTTAGCAAATGGATGAGAGTGGAGGTTTACAGGGACGGGAAGGTTTTCTACCAGGAGTATAAGACGGGCATTCCAGTTGCTAATGTTAAAGAGATTGGCAAAGCCGATAAGAAGAAAACCGGTACAAAGAGTTCCTTTATGCCCAACGATGCTGTTTTTAAAAATATAAATTTTAAATACGAAATTCTTGAGGACCGTTTAAGAGAACTTGCTTATCTTAACAAAGAAGTTACAATCTCAATCAAAGATGAAAGAGAGAAAAACAGGGAGAGCACGTTCCATTTTGAAGGGGGCATCAAGGAGTTTGTAAGATATATTGATGAAAAAAGAAAATCCTTTATGAAAGAGCCGATTTTTATTAAGGGAGAAAAAGAAAATACACAGATTGAAGTTGCGTTTCAGTATAATGAATCATACAATGAGAATATATTTACATATGTAAACGATATAAACACTCACGAAGGCGGAACCCATTTGGTTGGCTTTAAAACCGCTCTCACCAGAACTCTTAACAACTACGGCTATAAGAATAATCTGATAAAGAATGACAAAATTCAGCTAACAGGTGATGATTTCCGCGAGGGCCTGACCGGAGTTATAAGCATAAAGGTCCCTGAGCCGCAGTTTGAAGGGCAGACAAAAACAAAGCTCGGCAACAGCGAAGTTAAAAGTATTGTTGAGACGATAGTAGGCGACCAGCTTCAGGAATATCTTGATTCTAATCCTTCCGTTGGCAAAAAAATAATCGAAAAGTGTCTTAGAGCCGCAGAAGCAAGAGAAGCTGCTAGAAAAGCACGCGAGTTAATCAGAAGAAAAAATGCGCTTGAATTTTCGGGACTCCCCGGAAAGCTTGCAGATTGCTCGATAAATGACCCTGAGCATTGCGAGATTTATCTTGTTGAGGGTGATTCAGCTGGCGGTTCAGCCAAGCAGGGCAGAGACAGAAGATTTCAGGCGATTTTACCGCTTAAAGGTAAAATCCTTAACGTGGAAAAAGCAAGGATGAATAAAATTTTAGAAAATGATGAAATAAAAGCTATAGTGACAGCTTTGGGTGCAGGTTTCGGAAGTTCCGATGAATTTGATGAGAGCAAGCTGAGATACCATAAAATTATATTAATGTGTGATGCCGATGTTGACGGCAGCCATATCAGAACTCTATTGTTAACTTTCTTTTACAGGCATATGAAGGATATAATTGAAAAGGAATTTTTATACATAGCGCAGCCACCTCTTTATAAGATTAAAAAAGGTAAAGACGAACACTATGCTTACGATGAGGATGAAAAAGATCAGATTTTAAAAAGATTTAAAGTTAACGGGAAGAAAGACGGTGCCCCTAAGGCAAAGGAACCTGAAATTAGCGGGGACGGGGAAGGAGCAAAGCTTAAGGGAGGTATTACAATATCACGCTTCAAAGGACTGGGCGAGATGAACCCGGACCAGCTTTGGACTACAACAATGAATCCGGAAACAAGAACTATTTTAAAGGTTACAATAGAAAATGCCGTCGCCGCGGATAAGGTATTTGAAACATTAATGGGAGAGGAAGTAGAACCTCGTCGGGATTTCATTGAGAAAAATGCCAAGTATGTTAAAAATCTTGATATATAGCTATTGATGCAGAAATGGATTGTTATATTTTTATTTTTATGCTTAGCTGCATACTCAATATATCCTCAAAACTTAAACATGTCCCCGAATACTTTTATCGGAGACAAAAATAAAAAAAAGCTGTCCTTTTCAGCAGGCATGGGTTTAGGTTACGGCGCTACTCCGGATTTCACCGACTACCTTAGACGGGAAATACCTTACAGCAACAGCGACAGCATCGGTTCGTTTAATGCAGGGATTGAATTTTTCGGCGCTATTGAATATGAGCTGACAAAGACATTATCTGCTAAAGTGGATTACTCGTACTTTATAAGAAGCTTAAGATATGAGTATTCCCATTTTATATTTGATTATACTATAACCTCTCACCAGCCTTATTTTTTTATTAATTATAACCTTCTTAAAAGCCCAAACTATAATTTTAAATTTGGTATTGGCTTAGGTTACCATTTTCAGCAATTGGATAATAAAGTAAGCACTAGCACAACTTTAAGGTATACTTCAAATGGCGCAAGTGTCAGGGGTGAATTAATTTTTTCACCTAAGTTCTCAAAAACTTTTTGGGGATATTTGAGCGGCTTCGCGTATGGAAATTTCTATGGAAAGTTGAAAGATGAAAGCGGAAATACACTTAAGCCGGCAAACTCTAACTTAGAAGCAAGTCTTGGCGGATACGGTGTTGGCGTTAGGCTTGGGTTTACTTTCTATCTTAATTAATCGCTTAATTAATGGAAGAAGCTTTTAAAGCTGTATTGCTTGGTGTGGTTCAGGGGTTAACGGAATTTTTACCAATCAGCAGTACAGCGCATTTAAGAATTATTCCTTCCTTTTTCGGATGGAAGGATATCGGAGCATCCTATACCGCAGTTATTCAGGTGGGAACAATGATAGCTATTATAGTGTATTTCTGGCGGGATTTAATGAATATGACAAAAGCATTCATTTCCAGTTTAAAGTCAAGAGATTTTAACAGCAAAGATACGAGATTATTGCTTATGATTATATTGGGAACAGTGCCTATAGTAATTTGCGGTTACCTGCTAAAGGATTTTATCAGAAATGAATTCAGGAACATGTATATTGTGTCGGGGAGTTTAATATTTTTTTCGATAGTGCTTTTTATTTCGGAGAAATTTACAAAAAAAACTGTTACTATTGATAAATTAAACTTTGGAGACGCTCTTTTTATAGGTTTTTTTCAGGCATTGGCTTTGATACCAGGAGCATCAAGGTCCGGTTCAACCATTTCAGGCTCGTTTTTCAGGAATATGGAACGGGTGGATGCTGCAAGATTCTCTTTTTTACTGAGTATTCCCGCAATACTTTTAAGCGGAGGATATGAGTTATTCAGCCAAAGGGCTTTACTGCTGAGCGGTGAAAGCGCCGTAACAAGCCTGATAATAGCCACAATCGTTTCGGGTGCAGTGGGTTACTGGTCAATATGGTTTTTGCTCTCGTTTATTAAGAAAAACTCACTTCTAATATTTGTTTTATACAGAATAGCATTTGGAATTTTAATAATAATTTTATTATCATCAAAAATAATATCAAACTAGAAAGGAATTTAGTATAATGAGGTTAACTGTATTTAAGTTAACGGCTTTATCAGTATTGTCATTAGGTATTTTCTTATATGGATGCGGAGATAAGAAAACAAATACGGACACACAAAAGAAGGATAACACCACTCAAAACCAGACTCAAACCGAGCAAACAACTCAACAACAGGATAATGTAAAGAAGGACACAATGCAGACAAAAACAGATACATCAAAAACCACAGATAAAAAGGATTCGAAAGAGTCCAATACCGTAATTTTAAAAACAAGCATGGGTGATATAGAAATCGAGTTAAATGAAAAAGACGCTCCCCAGCATGTGGCAAATTTCAAGAAGCTGGTTAAAAGCGGATTTTATAAGGGAACAACGTTTCATAGGGTTATTCCCGGCTTTATGATTCAGGCAGGTGACCCTAATTCAAAGGACGCTGACAGGTCAAATGACGGTCAGGGCGGTCCGGGTTACACTACTCCTGCGGAGATTAAGGGCAAGCATGAGAAGGGCTCCGTTGCCGCTGCAAGGCTCGGGGACCAGGTCAATCCCAAAAAAGAATCCAGCGGAAGCCAGTTTTATATAGTTACCGGCGAAGCCTCTCATCTTGACGGACAGTATTCAGTTTTCGGAAAGATTACTAAAGGCATGGACATTGCTTTAAAAATTGAAAAGGTGAAAAGAGATGCTCGTGATAATCCGGAAGAAAAAGTCGTTATTAAGGAAGTAATATTTAAAAAGTAATTTGAAAAAATAATTGAAATGCTGACATTCCTTGATTTTAAAAAAGAAACTGATTCCCGCAGGTTAAGGAATGTGTATTACATTGCTGCTTTGGATAACTATTTTGTTTCTAAAGCTGGCGAAATTTTAAGGGAGAAGTTATTCGGCTCAAAAGATAACCGTGATAACTTCTTTCTTAAATATGCAGATGAATCTCCATTGCAGGAAATAATTGACTTAAACAGCAATTTCTCATCGTTATTTTCCGAAAGCAAAATTATTATTGTGAAAAGATGCGAGAAGTATTCAAAAAAGCTGACGGAGTTATTAGAACACTTTAAAAGTCCTGATGCGGGGTCTTATCTACTTTTCGTTTTTGACAAGCAATACGTTTTGGATAAGAAACTTGATAAAGAAATAGAATTTTTTGATTTTTCGGACTTGCCGCAAAAATCAATTAATCAGCTGGTTAAAAAAGAGTTTGAATCGAAGGGATTTTCAATAAACGATGAGGAGCTGGACTTTTTCATCGCCTCCGTTCCGCAAAACTTCGATTTATTAATTACAGAAATTGAGAAAATCTGCAATTATGATTTTGAAGATTCCGAAAAGACAATCACAAAGGATGTAATTCTTAAGCTCATAGGATACGATGAGGAGTACTCTCCTGAAGAGCTTGTTCACAGTATCATAAATAAGGATAGTAAGCGTTCTTCGCAGATTCTGGACAACCTGCTTAATTCAGCCGGCTTAAATGAAATTTACCTGCTTTCTATTTTGAGCAATTATTATATGGATTTGGTTACCCTTAAAACAAAAGGGGTAGAAAATCTGGATATAAGAGCGCTGCAGGGAAAATACAAAATGTGGTATAACAGAGCAAAATTTGCAAAAACTCACTATAAAAACACAAATATTAATAGTTTAGAGACTTCTTTGAAAAAGATTTTAGAAACCGATATGAAGTTAAAGACAAGTATGTTGGATTCAAAGATACTCATGGCTTCCCTTGTGGAAGAGCTTGTAAATTCATAATTTTTGATAAAAAAGCGGAACAAAAAACGCATTTTTTAGTTAAATAAAAAGGAATGTCAGCGATGCCCTCGAAAGAAGGGGTAGAATTAAATAAACTGACAGACGAAGAGTTAATCTTCAGTTTTCAGGATGGAAATGAAAAAGCATACACAGAGATTGTCAACCGTTATAAGGACAAGCTGACAAACTTTGTGTATAGGTATGTTGGCAATTATGATGATTCCGATGACATAGTCCAGGACACTTTTGTTAAGGTTTATGTATCCAAACATTTGTATAAAGAAGTTGCTAAGTTTTCAACATGGATATATACGATAGCAATAAACTTAGCTAAGACAAAGATAATAAAGAAGCAGAAGTACAAGACATTTTCAATAAGCGATGCTTATGACGATGAAGACAAGGATTTCGATATTCCCGATGATTCATATACGCCGGATGTTGATGCAAATTCAAAGTTTTTGAGCGCTCATATTCAAAAAGCGCTTGACCAGATAAGCGAAAACTACAGAAAGCTGGTTATATTGAGAGATGTTGAGGATTTTTCATACGAGGAAATTGTTGAAATGACAGGACTCCCGATGGGAACAGTAAAGTCAAGGATTAACAGGGGAAGGGAGAAGCTTCAGGAATTATTAAAAGATATTTACAAAGAAGAATGACTTATAAAATAAAGTGCTCCAGGACGACGAAAAATATAAATCTTTGAGAAGTACGCTAAAGCATTTGCCCAGAGTCAAAGCTAAAAAAGACTTTGAGGCAAGGCTTTTGCATAGAATCAAAGCAGCGGAAAAAGGTGTTTTTGAATCCAAGCCGCAGTTTGCGAATTTGAGCCCTGTCAGGGACTGGCTTGCCAATTTATTCAGACCTTCTTTTGCACCTGCTTTAGCGCTAACAGTAGTCTTACTGATTACTGTGGTTGTTTATTTTGCTTATTTCTCCAAGCTTGGTGATGAAGGTGCGGACACTAAGCAATCTATTACATCGACCGATAAGGGTGAGTTCTATATTTATGTAAAAAAGGATTCCGATTCATTCAGCAGTAATTACCCAAAGGAATACAGCGCAATTACCAGCGATGAAACCGGTGAAGAGCGCACTATGGCTCCAACCGAGATGCCGAGCGATTATCTTTCCAAGCCGGACCCGACCAGGACACTTGAAACCGAAATTAAGCCCGACAGGGTGAGCGAGGAGCAGAAGCTTGAAATGGAGCGTTCAGTTGACGATAAAAAGGGTGTTGAAACTAAAGGCGAACGCAAAGAAGATGATGTAATAATGAAAAAGGAATCAAAGGGCGAAATGAAAAAAGAAGGCAAAGATGCTCCGTATAACGTTAGGGACGAGGAAAAGAATGTGAACGAGGATAAAATTGACGGCTATATTGAAGAAAAGCAGGAAGCGCCTAAAATTAAAGCTGAAGAAAAAAACAAGGAGATAGACCAAACGCTTGGCAAGGATACAAACAGAATTAGCAGAGCAATCAAAGATTCAACAAAAGCCAAAACATCCGAAACAGAAGCGGAGCAGGAGGATTCTATTGACCAAAAATAGTCCCGCACATAATTTATGTGCGGGCAAAGTTTTTATTTACTTCTTCTCAGGAACCCTTTTCTCAAGGATATTATCAACTAAACCGTAGTCTTTAGCTTCATGCGCCGTCATAAAATAGTCTCTGTCGCAATCCTTTTTAATTGTTTCAAAATCCTTCCCTGTATGCCTTACCAAAATATTATATATCGTGTCCCTGGTTTTGAGCATTTCTTTTGTGTAAATCTCTATGTCAGTTGCCTGTCCCTGTGTTCCGCCGAGCGGCTGGTGAATCATAATCTTTGAATTGGGGAGTGTTGTTCTTTTTCCTTTTTCCCCTCCGGTTACAAGCACGGCAGACATTGATGCAGCCATTCCGATACAAATTGTTGAAACGTGTGGTTTTATATACTGCATCGTGTCGTATATTGCAAGTCCGGCGCTGACGCTCCCGCCGGGTGAATTTATATACAACATTACGTCCTTATCAGCGTCTTCGGATTCTAAAAACAAAAGCTGGGCGATAACAAGGCTTGCTATATGGTCGTCGATAGGAAAGCCGAGAAACACTATTCTTTCCCTAAGCAGGCGTGAATATATATCCATGCCGCGCTCGCCGCGGGCTGTTTGTTCGACAACCATCGGGACAAGCTGGCTGACCGTGTTTAAGCTTTTTTCTAAATCTGCTTTGCTTGCTGAAATTATTTTATGGTAATCCATTAATTTTCCTTTACTATTTTATTATTTCTTCTTTTTTTATTTCCTCTTTAATTTTTGCATTTTTTATAAGGAAGTCAATTAATTTATCATCAAGAACCCTGTATTTAACATCGGGGTTTTTCTCATAAATAGTTTTAATTTTGTCCACAGGCAAGTTATATTTCTTTGCATCTGTTTCAATAACCGGTTCAAGGTCTTTGTCCGTAACTTCGATTTTTTCCTTTTTGATTATTTCATCCCTTATCAAATACCATTTTACCTGAAGGATTGCATCGGTCTTTTTTGTCTTTCTGAATTCCTCTTCGTCAAAATCCTTCGGAAGCTCTCTTTTGGGATTCTGCAGCTTAATATCTTCAATATATGAGTTAAGAATATTCTCTACCAGCGATTCAGGCGCCGGGACATCATTTAGCTTAATTAATTCGCTGACAATATTGTTCCTCAACTCCTGCTCGGAAATATTCTTGTAAATTCCCTCTAAATTCTCCTTAACTTTTGCCCTAAAATCCTCGAGCGTCTTTATTTCGGAATCCTTGTAAATCTTTTTGAAAAACTCCTCATTCAATTCCGGGAAAATTACTTTATCAACTTTTTTGCAGGTAACTTTATATTTTTCGGTTTTCCCTTCCTGAGCCGGGAGCATTAAAACTCTCTCTTCACCGGGTGCAATACCTTCCACCTGCTCTTTGAATTCCTTGCTAATTTGCGGGTCATTAAGATAAAAGCGAACGTCTCTATCCTTTTGCCCGATAATTTCCACTCCCGAATCGTCAAGCTTTTGAACATCCATCGCTACAACATATTCCTCCCCTTCGGCTTTTTCTGCAGCTTCATAAGTCACATGCTTTGACTGCAGGTATCTTATTTCATCGTCAATCATTTTTTCATCAATCTTGTGAATTGTCTTTGTGACTTCCAGGTCTTTATATTCATTCAGTGCGATTTCCGGCTTAACTTCATACTTCACTTTAAATGTAAATGTACTCTTCGGCTCGTAATTCATATCAACAAGTGAGCCCTCGTTTAAGGGATGAACGTGGTTGTCCATCAAATAATCCCTGAAGACATCGTTGGCAACGTCTTCAAGCGAGCCCTGCTCGATTAAATCGCCGTACATCCTCCTCAGCATTGAAATGGGTGCTTTCCCCTTACGGAAACCCGGAATTGATGCTTTTTTTTGGTACTTTTTGAATGCTTTTTCAAAATGAGGGGTTAAATCGGTGTAGGGGATTTCAAACTCAACCTCCTGCTTCGTATCGTCTATTTTGTTTACCTTAAATTCCATTATTAAAAATGACTAATCTGCAAATATAATTTTTATAAAATCTCCGTTCAATCCAAATCCTGAGTGTATATAAATGAATAGTTTATCAATACATCTTTAAATAAATTTACATAATTATGAGCAAAATTCTGCGCAGGATACTAAACAAAAAAACAAAAACAATTATCGGACTGCTTTCGGGAACATCCGTTGACGGGATTGATGCAGTTTTAATGAGAGTTACGGGCAGCGGTACTGGTACCAAAATTAAAATACTGGATTTCATTACGCACCCGGTTCCGAATAGTGTCCGCCTTGCAATATTCAGAAATTCCGATAACGATACTGCCAAGCTTGATGAAATTTGCCGTTTGAATGTAATAATAGGCGCACTGTTTTCCGATGCAGTGCTAAGACTGCTAAGAAAACACCGCTTAAACGCCTCTAAGGTTGATTTAATCGGCTCGCACGGACAGACAATTCACCACCTGCCCGAAAGAGATGATTACGTTGGCTATAAAGTCAAATCAACGCTGCAAATCGGCGACCCTTCAATAATCGCTAACCTTACGGGCATTACAACAGTAGGTGATTTTCGTTCAGCTGACTGTGCTGTCGGAGGCGACGGCGCGCCGCTTGTTCCGTTTCTGGATTACATATTATTCACCCACGAAACAAGGAACAGGGCATTGTTAAATATAGGGGGAATTGCAAATATCACCGTTCTTCCGAAAAATGCAGCCAAAGAAAAAATCTTTGCTTTCGATACAGGACCGGGCAATATGCTTATCGACGGAATGATGTATCATTTATTCCGCAAGCCGATTGATAAAAACGGAATCACTGCAAAAAAAGGAAGCGTTGACCGCAAGCTTCTTAATTACCTGATTGACGACACTAATTACCGCGCACATCCCCCGAAATCAACTGGACGGGAACATTACGGAAAGGATTTTCAGAAGCGGCTGCTTATACAAGCCGAAGGTGTGGATAAAAAAGATGTTATCAGAACCGTCACGGAGTTTACGGCTTATTCAGTCTGGTATAATTACAATCAGTTTATTGAACCGAAGCTTGTAATAAATGAGCTCATAATAAGCGGCGGGGGAGCGGAAAATCCCGTTTTAATGAAATCGCTTAAAAGTTACTTTAAAGGTATCAAAGTCCGCAGGATGATGGATTATGGAATAACAGCAAAAAATAAAGAAGCGGTATTGTTCGGAGTGCTGGCTAACGAGTGCATTTCGGGACATACCGCAAATATGAAATCGGTAACCGGCTCAACAAGGGATGTTGTGCTCGGCAAAATCTGCCTGGCAAGTTAAATCTGCCACAAAGGCACTAAGTCTCCAAGTACTTTGTGTCTTTGTGCCTTAGTGGCTAATAAGAAATTATCAATGTTTACAAATAAAATAGCAATCATAACCGGAGGAACGGGCGCGCTCGGCAGAGTAATCGTCAATAAATTTGCAGAAGCGTGTATGAAGGTTTACGTCCCTGTGCGGTCGATTAATGAGTTTAACGAGATATTCGACGACTCGCAGTCAGAAGGCGAGTTCAAGGGGCTTTTAAAGCGTTACTGCCTGCCCTGTGACGCCACTAAGGAGGACGAGGTAAGCGAGTTCTGCCAAAACATTGTTAAGCAGG
>Ga0326597_10010447_pt1 | contig 12367 bp, 11 predicted proteins | sample RVTome_12_FD_203789 | JGI IMG/M metagenome (GOLD analysis project Ga0326597, IMG submission 203789) | Soil microbial communities from uranium-contaminated site in the Upper Colorado River Basin, Wyoming, United States - RVT100D185 | ecosystem: Environmental > Terrestrial > Soil > Contaminated >... | reverse complement strand
CAGTGCCATAACGATAGAAAATTCACTAGGAGGGAAAAACCATGGCAAGAGACATCGTCGCGATCGACATTCACGTTCATCTTTCCGATGAAACGACACAGAAGGCCAAGGGAGACCGCACGGCGCAGATGGCCAAATATTTTGGCCGGGAAAGGCCGCCGGTATCCATCGACGAGATGGCCGACCAATACCGCGCGCGCAAGATGATGGCCGTCATCATGAACACTCGCGATGAAACCGTAACCGGGTTAGCCCCGGTACCTAACGATCATGTCGCCGGCGCGGTGAAAAAACATCCAGACGTGTTCTTGGCCTTCGGCGCCATTGATCCTTGGACGGGGAAGCTGGCGTTGGATGAAATCAAGCGCTGCAAGGACCTGGGCCTGTCCGGCATGGGCGAACTGAATCCCGCCCGGCAACACTTTTTCGCCAACGACATTCGCTTCTACCCTTTGTGGGAACAGTGCGCGAAGTTGAACATGCCGATTTTGTTCCACGGCGGCATGGCGGCGGCGGGGGCCGGTACGCCGGGCGGCATGGGCGTTAAATTAAAATACAGCCAGCCCATCACGCTCGACGATGTCGCCGCCGACTTTCCGGAGTTGAAAATCATTAGCGCCCACCCGACCTGGCCGTGGACGGCCGAAAGCCTGGCCATCGCGCGCCACAAGGCGAACTACTTCATCGATCTCTCCGGCTGGGCGCCGAAGTATTTTCCAGCCGAACTCGTGCACAACGTCAACACCCTGCTTCAGGACAAAGCGATGTTTGGCTCCGATTGGCCGGCCATCGGCGTCGAGCGCTGGCTGGAAGAATTCCAGCAGGTCAACATGAAACCCGAAGTGCGCAAAAAGATCATGCTCGACAACGCCAAGAAGTTTTTCGGCCTGGAGTTCTAGCGTCGAATCCGACCCACCTTACCCCTACTTGGTGAGGAGTGAGGGGTGAGGAGTAAGGCGTTTAATGAGGATATCGAGTAAGTGAGCACCGACGGCATCAAATTCGTCGATACGACGATCCGTGACGGCCACCAGAGCCTGTGGGCGGAGAACATGACCACGGGCATGATGCTGCCGGTCGCGGAGGCGATGGACCGGGCGGGTTTCGACGCCATCGAGCTGATCTCCAGCTCGCATCTCAAAAAATGCGTGCGCGAGCTTAAAGAAGACCCCTGGGCGCGCGTGAAGCTGGTGAGTCAGCGGATCACCCACACCCCGCTGCGGCTCAACGCCGGACGCTTCAGCGCCTTCGATTTGACGCCGCGGTCGCTGTACCGTCTGTTCATGGAACGGATGGCCGCCAACGGCATCCGCGAGGCGCGCATCTCGGAGGAATGGAACGAACTCGAAGGCTGGGAGTGGAAAGTTAAAGTCGCCCGCGACGTCGGCATCAACCCGGTGCCCAATATCATTTATTCGGTCTCGCCGAAACATACGGATGAATATTTTGCCGAGCGCACGCGCCAGGCGGCGTCGCTCAAAGTCAAACGCCTCTGCCTCAAGGACCCCGGCGGCTTGCTCACGCCGGATCGACTAAAGACTCTGGTGCCGATTATTTTTGAGAACGCCGGCGGCATCCCAGTCGAGTTGCACACCCATTGCACGACCGGGCTCGGCCCGCTCTGCTGCCTCGAAGCGGTCAAGCTCGGCATCAAGATCGTCAACACCGCGCTGCCGCCGCTCGCGGACGGATCGTCGAATCCGTCGCTGTTCAACGTGGCCAAGAATCTGCGCGCGCTCGGCTACAAAACGCTGATCGACGAGGAATCGCTCAAGCCGGTCTCGGATCATTTCGCCTACATCGCCAAGCGCGAAGGATTTCCCATCGGCGCGCCGGTGGAATACGACTATTCGCAATACCAACACCAGGTGCCGGGCGGCATGATCTCGAACCTGCGCTTTCAACTGCGCAAAGTCGGCATGGAGCACAAGATCGACCAGGCCCTGGAAGAAACCATGCGGGTGCGCGCCGAGCTTGGCTACCCGATCATGGTCACGCCGCTCTCGCAGTTCGTCGGCAGCCAGGCGGCGATCAACGTGATCGTCGGCGAGCGCTTTAAAGAAGTCACCGACCAGATCATTCAATACGCGCTAGGGTACTGGGGGCGCGAAGGCGCCGAGCTGATGGCCCCAGAAGTCAAAGCCAAGATTCTCAACCGGCCACGCGCCAAGGAGTGGGCCGAGCGGCCGCCGCCCGAACCGACGGTCCAGGAATTGCGCAAGAAGATGAACGCCGAAAGCGTTTCCGACGAAGAGTTTTTGCTGCGCTGGAATTTGAACGTCGAAGAGATCGATACGATGCGCGCGGCCGGCGCTCCGAAAGAATATCTCACGGCACGCCAGCCGCTGGTGAACCTGCTCGACGCTCTGAGCAAACGCAAGGATTACCGCCAGATCGTCATCCGGAAAGGCGAAATGGTCGTGTCGCTAAACCGCGGCGCCCCGATCACCTGAGAGCTTCAAGAATGCTTCGACAAGCTCAGCACGAACGGAAATTTTCGAATTGCGTCAGAGGTTTATCCGTTCGTCCTGAGCCTGTCGAAGGACGTTTTGTAGCTGATTGCAAAACGTACTGACGATCTCGATCACGACTCACGAGCACGACTGATGGATCGCTTCTTTTTCGCCGCCGGATCGTTGATGGCCTTTCTCGGTGTTGCTCTCGGAGCGTTCGCCGCCCACGGCCTCAAGTCGCGCCTCCCGCCTGACATGCTCACGATCTTCGAAGTCGGCGTGCGCTACCATATGTATCACGCATTCGGTCTGATCGCCGTCGCCTGGGCCGCGGCGCGTTGGCCACAAAGCAGCGCGCCGCTGGCGGGCTGGTCCTTTATTTTGGGCATCGTGATTTTTTCCGGCAGCCTTTACCTCCTCAGCATCACCGGAATCCGTTGGCTCGGCGCGATCACGCCGGTCGGCGGGGTGGCCTTCCTGATCGGCTGGCTCCTCCTCGCCTGGACGGTCTGGCGCTGATCTCTCCTCACTCTTCACCCCTCACTCGTTACCCCTCACGCCTTCCGGTCACGTTGACTGTCCACAGACCTTCGCGTAACTTGAGCGCATGATCGTCGGCGTGCCGAAAGAAATCAAGACCGAGGAGAACCGCGTCGCCGTGACGCCCACCGGTGTCGCTGCCTTCGTCGCCCGCGACCATAAGGTCTTGATCGAGAAAAATGCCGGTAGCAGCAGCGGCCTCACGGACCGCGCCTACGAAAGGGCCGGCGCGACGCTGGTGGACTCGGCGAAGGAAGTTTGGCAGCAGGCGGACTTGATCATGAAGGTCAAGGAACCGCAGCCGTCGGAGTTTTCGCTCCTACGCGAGGGTTTGATTCTCCTCACCTACCTCCACCTTGCCGCCTCCGAATCCGTCACGCGTGTCCTGCTGGACAAAAAAGTGACGGGCATCGGCTATGAAACCATTCAGCTCGATGACGGCTCGCTGCCACTGCTCACGCCGATGAGCGAGATCGCCGGGAAACTTGCGATTCAAGTCGGCGCCTGGTGTCTGCAGGCAGAGAATGGCGGCCGCGGCATTCTTCTAGGCGGCGCATCCGGCGTGCGTCCGGGCAAGGTTGTGATTCTTGGCGCCGGGATTTCCGGCACAGCCGCCTGCCAGGTCGCTAGCGGCGTGGGAGCCTACGTCAGCATTCTCGACATCAATCCTTCGAAGCTCCGCTACGTCCACGATATCCTCGGCGGACATGTTACGACTCTCATGTCGAACCGCGCCAACGTCGAGGAAGAAGTCGTCGATGCGGACCTGGTGATCGGCGCGGTGCTGATCCCGGGCGCCAAGGCGCCCAAACTGATTACGCGCTCGCTCGCCAAACGGATGAAACCGGGTGCGGCCTTGGTCGATATCTCCATCGACCAGGGCGGCTGCGCCGAAACATCGCGGCCGACGAACCATCGCGAACCGATTTACGTCGAGGAGGAGGTCGTGCATTATTGCGTGACCAACATGCCGGCGATCGTTCCCAATACGTCGACTTACGCGCTGACCAACTCGACGTTGTCTTACGGGCTGATGCTCGCGAACCGTGGATTTTCCCAAGCCCTGGCCAGAAACAAGGCGCTCGCGAAAGGACTTAACACATTCGGCGGCAAAGTTACCCATGAAGGAGTCGCCACGGCGTTCAATCTTCCGTTGACGCCGGTCGAGGAGGTGATTCGCTCATGAGACTCGTCACCCGCGCAGATTTCGACGGCCTCGTGTGCGGCGCGCTCGTCACGAAGTTCGAGCGCATCGATTCTTATCTGTTCGTGGAGCCCAAATTCATGCAGGATGGCTTGGTGGAAATCCGTGCCGGCGACATCATCACCAACCTGCCTTACCATCCGAACTGCACGCTCTGGTTCGACCACCACATCACCAACACGACGCCGGACTTTCCCAAGCCGATCATGCCCGGCAAAGGCGGCTTTCGCCTGGCGCCGAGCGCCGCACGGGTGGTGTACGAGTATTATACGGAACCTGCCGACCCACAAAGCGCAGGTCGCCTCGGTTTCCTTAATTCCGAGCGCATGACTTATCTTCTCGAGGAAGCCGACCGGATTGATGCCGGCAAACTAGAGCGGGAAGATGTCTTAAATCCGCAAGGCTATGTCTTGGTCTCCATGACCACCGACGGGAGAAACGCCGGCGACGAGCCCTACTGGCTGCGCGTGATCGAATTGCTCCGGGACGCGTCGCTGGAAGAGACGATGAGGGATCCGGGAGTCGCGAGACGCTGCCGGCAGATTCGCAACGAGCAAGAGAAGCTGCGTAAAATCTTGCTCGAACGAACGACGTTAAAGGGCAACGTCATCTACTGCGACCTGCGCGGCGTGAAAGACACACCGGAAGGCAACCGTTTTCTGATCTTCACGCTCTTTCCCCAGGGCAACATTCAAGTGAAGGTCGCGTACGATACGCAAAGAGAAAACACCACGGCGATTTCCGTGGGCTACAACATCTTTAACCCGACCTCGAACGTCAACGTCGGCGAGTTGCTGAAAAATTACGGCGGCGGCGGCCACAAGGTGGTCGGCTCATCCCGCGTTCCGAACGATCAAGCCGAGCAAGCGATCAAAGAGATCGTCGAAGCGGTCACGGAGAGAGAAGGCAGTAGGCAACAGGCAATGTAGGGGCGCGCGGCGCGCGCCCTTGCGTTCGGGCGACCGGCCGGTCCCCCCTACCGTCGTCCATGCCAATTGTCTGTTGCCTGTGTGACATGAAAGTCATCAAGATCAACGCCGCGTTAAGCAAATTGCGCAAGCTCAACGAAGAGATCCGCTACGCCGACTGCTTCCAAGCAAAGCAATTCACTAGCGGCCTGATCGCCTTCCGGCCGACAAAAAACTCCGACCCAAGACAGATCAACCACGACGACAAGGACGTCGTCTGTCAGGTGCTCAAGGGACGCGGGCGTCTGCGGGTCAAGGGGCGGCGCATCGAGCTTCGTTCGGGAACCGTTTGCCATATTCCAAAGGGAACGCCCCACGACTTCGCTGCGGGCGGACACGGCGAGTTGGTGTTGTTTTACTCGCTGATCAAGACGAGGTAGCGGAGCAAGTTGCGCTAGCCGTGACGCAATCCGCCCGGGAAAAACACCTTGAGTTCCAGGCCAGGCACTTTGACGCCATTAATCGCCATAACACTGGCGCTTGCCCTCATTCTATTTTCCGGCTGTTCCTCTCGCACCTCCCCCATCGAAACGCGCTACGTCCCTGCCGGCGATCTCTTGGACATCGTCAAAGACTTTCACCGCCTCGCCAAAGAGGACACCTACCGCTTCCCAATCCCAAAGGACGTGACCGGCGTCAATATCATGAAGGCGACGCTGGTGCGGCTCGAAGACTACGAGAAGAAAAACCGCGGCAAGTTCACCGACATCGTGCAGTTCAACAAAGCCCTGTGCCTGGAGAGGCTGCGCGAATACGATCAGGCCGCGTCGTATTATCGCAAAGTCGCCGAGACCGAGGGACGGTTGGGGAGCGAAGCGGGGAAGAACGCTGAAATCATCGATTTCTTCCTGCGCATTCTCGACAAACCCTTGGCCGCCGAAGACCCTTTTCAATACATCGCCGGACTCGATGAGAAGGTCGCGGCATGGAACGAACTGATTAAGAAACACCAGGGAACCGTTTATGAGTATCTTGCCCGGATAGAGGAAGAGCGGGTCGATCGCGCCAAGGTCGCCTTCGTCGAAGCCAACCGCTATCGCCTCAAGGAGGGCAACCAGTTGACGATCCTGGGTTACAGCCAGCTCGTCACCAAGCACCGCCAAAGCAAGAACATCTATCGTTATCTGATCGATTTCGGCGATTTTTATGAGCTGCTGGCAAGGGAATACGCCGCCCAGTACGATCCCGAGGGATTGGTCTTCGATCTCAAGGCCTTAGATCAATTTGCCAAGTCGGCCTTGAGACTTTATACCGAGGTGGTACAAGTAGATGGCATCGTGGAGAAAATCGAGGCCCAGGGAAAGATCGAAGCGTTGCGCGGTTTGCTCGAAAAAATGACGCGACTCAACCGATGAGAAACAAACTTGGTCATACTCTGTTGGTCTTCCTTTTGATCGCCCTTTCGGCGTCGATTCCACGCGCCGGCGCGCAGCAGCGTGAACTGCCGTTGGAAAAAATCCTCAACCCCCTGCCCGAGTTCGATCCTTTCGAGAAACCCTTGGCGCCACCGCAATATTTTCCCGACGATGTCGACAAGCGGACGCGGGAAGCTCTGATCGACGCCCTATTCAATGACAAGGCCGCGCTCGAACAGCATCTAACGTTTTTCAAGTCCGAGGATGGGCGATTACAAAAGGAACGTCAGGCCGCCACCGGACTGATGGAGCATGTGCAGGACCTCGTCAACAATACGATCCTGGAGCGCGAGCCTTATCTCGCCGCCCAAAAAGCCGCGCTCAACAATGCCTCTTCGGAGCAGCGCAGGAAATATCTCGAAGCGATCATCAATCAGGACGACCTCACCCAAGCCGACCAACTGATGCGCCGGAGCGCGACCAACTTCTGGGGCGGGATGGTCAACCGTTTGCTCAGTTCCGTGGACCTGGTCGGAGTCGCCTCGGGAAACTACATCGGCGCGGCGGTGGAAACCGCCGTGAGCCAACTTTACGCGCTGGCCGACCGCGATATGCCGATTGAAGAACGCCGGGCGCTGGCGCGGGATCTAGATTATTTAAAACGCTTTCCCGACGACCCGCGCAGTGCCGAGATCCGCCGACGAGTCGAATCCCTCGATAAGAAGAAAATGGCGGCGCTGGCGCAGAAACAGCTCGCCAAGGCCGACGAGGCGCTGGCCAAGGGCGAATCGGACAAGGCGCTCTTTCATGCCGAGCTCGCATCATTTTTCGATCCCCAGTCCCGGGACGTGCAAAAAGCGCTCGCGCGGGTGACAAAATTATCGCAGGAGCTCGACGAAAGCCAAAAGAAGGCTCTGGCTGCGATTGAGGAGCCGAGGGCGCCGGCAGACCGGGACGAAGATGTGAAGCGGCTGCTTCAGGCTTTGTCCCTGCGCGACGCGCATCAGGTGGAGCGGGTCGCCGTCGACATCGACAAGAAGTACCCCGGCACGGCGCTTGCCGACGCGGCGCGCGACGCCGAGGCCGTCGCCATGGAGATGAAAGGCTGGCATGAAGCGGCGAAGAAAGCCGTCGCGCAGATCATCCGTTCGGCGATCAACCCGGAGGCAAAAGCGCGCGCCTCGACCCTGCTGCAGAGCCGCGAGTACAATTTGCTCGGCTCCTTTGAAGACGCGCGTAGCGACCGCCGTTTGCAGTCCGCGAAGTACGTTCTCCTGGGCGAAGACCTGCTCAAGAAGAATCTCCTCTACGCGGCCGGCGCCATAGTCGTCGGCGGACCGGCGGGAGTTGGCGCGGCCATGGCCATGGTTAACGCCATGATGGTGGGGAATAACTTGTACCAGGTTGTGACCAACAACCCCATTTCCGCCCAACCCGTCATCGACACTGGGGTCGCCTATGTGCGCAACCACCCCAATTCGGAAAACGCGTCGGAAGTTTATAAGGTTTTGGCGGAAGCCTTCGAGGAACGGGGCATGTTCGACAAGGCGATAAATTATTACGAGTTTTCCGGGACAGCGTCGAAAGAGAAAATTGCCGACCTCAACGAAAAAATGGCCAAAGCCTATTTAAGCGCCGCCACCAAGAACAAAGAGCGCGCCGCCCAGGAATCCTATCTGACAACGATCCTCGATGTCTATCCGGAAAGCTCGGCCGCCGCCGAAGCGACGAAAAAATTGGCGGAACTCGCCAAGGACGAAAACCGCGGGTTACGGATGAGCAAGCAATTCCTAATGGAACACCCGGAGATCTACGGTCCGCGGGGACTCGGTCTCAAATCGTCTCTGTTCGACGGCAACACGGGCAACATGGAACTGGCGGAGCGGGGCGTCAATCTGCTCGGCGACAACGAGATGCTGATTTATTACCAAACCCCATGGGGTGTCCGCAGTCAAAGCTATCCGTTGTCCAAACCGATGGCGGATCGATTCTTCGCTACTCTGCGGCAAAAGAACCTCGAGGTCGCCCTCGCCGATGTCAACCGGCGAGCCAAAGGAAGCGCCGGCGGCATCCGGAATCTGCCACTGCCGGTGATCCGCGCCGAAGGGGAACGACGCGGCGAGCGCAATGACGAGCGCGGCGACACCAACTTTACGTTCGTGCGCGAAGCCGGAGGTTCTGCGGCAACCTACCCCAAGGTGCTGGACTATGAGCTGTTGAGTGAAAACGAGCGCGATCCGGGAAGCAAATACCGGCTCCCGCCCATCCAGGGAAGCGTCTCGGCAAGCCGCTTCAGCATGAGCGGCACTCTGCCCACCGGCCTGTGGGGCAACCAACTCTCTGTCGGGTCGGATCAGAAAGGCACGTTCGCCGGCGTGGAGTTACCGATACCGCTGCTCCAGGGGTTCATTCCCGTTGACTTCATGGTGCAAGGCCGGCCCGGCGGCTTTTCCGTCTATCCCAAAATTCATCTCGGCAAAGATTCCGGCGCAGACCCGGAACTCTATCGTTAGAAACTTGAGACAACCGTTGTTCAAAAAGGAAATCGCCCGCGGCGCTATATCCATATCCGCCGGCGTGATCATCTGGGAGATTCTCACCCGCCTGCTGCTGGAAAACGAGCTGCTGATTCCGCCGCCGAGCAGCGTGCTGCGCACTTTTTGGACGCTCGCCGCCAGCGGGAAGCTCAACAAGCATTTCGAGGCGACTCTGATCGAGTTCGCCTACGGCTTCAGTACCGCCTGCATCCTTGGGATCATCATCGGTTACTTCATGGGCATGTACAAATGGTTCGACGAAATCATGGACCCGTGGATCGCCACGCTTTACTCGATCCCGGTCATCACCATCGTGCCGCTGATCATTATCTGGTTCGGCATCGGCATGCTCTCCAAGATCATCGTGGTTTTCAAGATCACCGTCGTTGCGATCATTCTGAACACCGCCGCGGGCATCAAAAACTTGGACCCGGTGTGGCTGGAGCTGGCCCAATCGCTCAGGCTGACCGGGTGGGAGACGACTTATAAGATCCGCGTCCCCGGCGCCCTGCCCTACATCATCACGGGGATGCGTTTAGGCGTCGGGCGCGCACTTTTGGCCGTGGTGGTGGCCGAACTCATGGCCTCCAACGCCGGCCTCGGCTATCTCTTGCGCGACGCCTCGGAAACCTGGGACAGTCCCAAACTATTCGTCACCGTGATTTTGCTCGCCGTCATCGGCCTGGTGAGCTTCAATTTGATCAAGCGCCTCGAGCAGCGCATGGCGCCCTGGCGCCAGAGCGCGGAATGGTCCTCGGAGGCGTAACCGGAATTGTTCATGGTCCCAGGTAAAGCGACAACATACGGTAGGACAAGGGGTGAAGCCCGGAGGGAGAAGGCACCCGGACGTAGAGGCGCATCGACTTGTATGCTTGGTCACGCGGCTATTTTTTTCACTGTCGTTTGCCAAGATGAGCGGCTCGCCATCGACTTCAAGGCACAGCCCCATTGCCTTCTCCCGCACGGGTTTACCCCTTGTCTCGGTCTCTGGCTAATGCGGGCGAGGGGCGCATGAACAGGAGCAGGCGAAACCTGGACTCTACCATCCTGCGCGTCGGGTCGGTGCTGGCGGGCCTGGTGTTTTGGCATTTCCTTGCCACCACGGTCATCAACGATACAACGTTTCTGGTGTCGCCGATCGTCGTGGTCGCGACCGGTTATGAAATGCTTTTCGTCAACGGCGAGCTCTATCCGCATCTTTTCGCCAGCTCGTGGATTTTTTTCTACGGATTTCTCCTGGCCATCGTCGCCGGCGTGCCGCTGGGATTCGTCATGGCCTTGAGTCCGGTCGTCAGGGATTACGTCAACCCCTGGATGACCACGCTCTACACCACCCCGCGCATCGCCTTCGCGCCGTTGCTGCTCCTATGGTTCGGCGTCAGCGGCGGCGCCAAGGTCTCCATCGTTTTTCTCGGCTGCGTGTTTCCGATTCTGATCAACTCCTACTACGGCATGCGCGTGGTGAACCGGGAATACGTCGAGCTGGCGCGCTCCTTTCGCCTTAACTCCCGGGCCTTGTTCTTTAAAATCCTTTTGCCCGCGTCGGTTCCCTTTGTTCTTTCCGGAGTGCGCCTCGCCATCGGGCGCGGCCTCACCGGCGTCGCCATCGCCGAATGGTTCGGCGCCACCGAAGGTTTGGGCTACCTGATCTTTTTTGCCGGCCAGACCTTGAACATTCCGATCCTCTTCGTCGGCGTGGCGGTCTTCGCCGCGCTGGGGATTTTCGGTTTCGAAGTCGTCAGACGCGTGGAAGCCTATGCCACGCCTTGGAAAACGGACGCGCGGGGGAGCTGACATGGCCGGGCCGGTACTTGAACTGCGCAACTTGAACAAGGAAATTCCCAGACCCGGTGGGGATCCCTTCATCATTTTCAAAAACATCAACCTGACGGTGCGCGACGGCGAGTTCGTCAGCATCGTCGGCCCGAGCGGTTGCGGCAAAACCACCCTGCTGCGCGTGATCAACGGTCTGATGCCCCATTCCGGCGGACAGATACTGATCGACGGCAAATCCGCCGAAGAAGTGAATCAGGAGCTTTTGATGGGCTTCGTTTTCCAAGGCGCCTCGCTGCTTCCGTGGCGTACGAGCTTGAAGAATGTGCTGCTCGGCGTCGAGGGCCGGGGGCAGAACGCCAAGGATACCGAGCAGAGAGCGCGCAAGCACCTCGAACTCGTGGGCCTGTCCGGTTTTGAAAACTACTACCCCCACCAGCTGTCCGGCGGCATGCAGCAGCGCGTCAATCTGGCCCGCGCGCTGGCGGTCAACCCGCGAATTCTTTTGATGGACGAACCCTTTGCCTCTCTCGACGCGCAGACGCGCAACTTCATGCAACTGGAGCTTCTGCGCATATGGCGGGAAACCCGGAAAACGGTTATCTTCGTAACTCACATGATCGCGGAAGCGATCCTGCTGTCGGACCGGGTGATCGTCTTCAGCCACCGGCCGGGCACGGTCCGCTCCGAATTTCAGGTCCCGCTTCCTCGTCCAAGGACCATGGACATCAAGTCGGACCCGCGCTTTCTTGACTTGGAGAACGTCGTGTGGAAACAAATTGAAGAAGAGGTCAACGCGGCCGGAGGTTTTGCCAAGCTGTAGATCACCGTCGCCTATGCTGGATTATTTGTGACCTAGGAAAAGTGACCGCAGGTCGTCGACTGGGGCGTGAGCCTCGCCCTAGTTGGTTCAATGTTCAAGGTTCCAAGTTCGAATCCAAGACATCAATCCCGATTCGTTGGATCTTGAACCCGTCCTTCGACAAGCTCAGGACGTGGTGAGCCCGTCGAACGACGGAACTTTGAACCGAGCTGGGGGATATCACTTCAATGATTATCCTGGTATGAAATATCCGGGCTAACGCACTATGGAGCAATATTAACGGAGGGTTTATGCGCTACCAAATCACCAAGGGCTTGATCGCTGTCTGGTTTTCGGCTGTTACCTATTGTGTGTTGCCTTCCTCGATCGAGGCCGCCGAGTCCGGTATGCTCAAGATGCGTTTCACGCAAAGCGGCAACACCGCATCGAGCTGGCCGCTCTATGTCGCTGAACGAAAAAAGATCTTTGAAAAAAACGGCCTGCAGGTCGAAGTCATCGTCATCCGCGGCGCTACTAACACCACCCGCGCGGTGCTGAGCGAGACCATACCCATCGGCCGCATCAATCCCGACTACGTTATCGGTGCCAGCGAAAAAGGCGCCAAGGTCAAAATCGTCGCCGCCAACATGGAAAAGATTCCCTATGACATCTTCGCCCGCCAGGAAATCAAGAGCGGCGCCGACCTCAAAGGCAAAACCCTCGGCGTCAGCACGC
>Ga0326597_10010446_pt1 | contig 12367 bp, 12 predicted proteins | sample RVTome_12_FD_203789 | JGI IMG/M metagenome (GOLD analysis project Ga0326597, IMG submission 203789) | Soil microbial communities from uranium-contaminated site in the Upper Colorado River Basin, Wyoming, United States - RVT100D185 | ecosystem: Environmental > Terrestrial > Soil > Contaminated >... | reverse complement strand
GGCCTACCGCAGGTCACAGACCACCGAGAAGCCCGATCCCCTGGCAGGGGTATCGGAAGAGACTCGTGCCGCCGACCGGTCGACCCGGGCCGTGGCCATCCCGGCGCCGCTCGTGGTATCGGACGAGGCCGAGGATGTCGGCGAGCCCGAACCGGAGCCGGAAGAGGAGGAGGAGCCCGAGGCCGTGGTCGAGATCCTCGAGGCCCAGCGCATCGTGGAGGTGTCGCCTGAGGAGGGAGGGGTCAGTCGGCGTCAGTTCTTCAACCGGGCCATCACCGCCACCTTCGGCACCTTCCTGGCGGCCCAGGGTCTCTATTACCTGGCCTTCTTCTGGCCCAAGCTGACCGGCGGCTTCGGTGCCGACATCGATGCCGGCCCGGTCTCGGATCTCCGCACCCAGGTGTTCACCGCGGCCGGCGGCGTGCTGCCGGTATTCATCCCCGAGGCCCGGGCCTACCTGGTCCCCGCCCCCGATGAGCTCTCCGAGCAGTTCGAGGGCCAAAACGTGGCCACAGACGGTCTGATGGCCCTCTACATGCGTTGTGTCCATCTCGGCTGCCGCGTCCCCTGGTGTGCGCCATCGCAGGGTTTCGAGTGCCCCTGTCACGGGTCGAGGTACAACGCCGTCGGCGAGTACTTCGGTGGGCCGGCGCCGCGCAACCTCGATCGGTTCGTAGTCGAGAACCGTGGGGGCAACCTCGTGATCCGAACGGGAAGCATCATCGAGACACCACGCGCCCCGGAACTGAGCATCCAGTACCCGCAAGGCCCCAGCTGTATCAGCGCCGTGGCCGCGAGCCCTGAGGCATGACCGCCAACATCATCACGGTCATCGCCGTGGTCGCCGGGATCGCCTGGCTCGGCGTGTTGTTCGTCTCGGCAATCCGCGGGCGCCGGGGCGAGGAGGTCGCCCCCAACCTCCGCCCCGGGATCGACGACGAGGTGATCGAGACCCGACGGCTCGAAGGCGGGCAGAAAGCGGCCATCGCCTTCTCCGCCTTCCTCGCCGTCTCGCTGCCCCTCTACTTCCTCGGCGAGCAGGCCCGGCAGGAGGGCTTCGTCGAGGAGTTCTCCACCGCCTCGGCCGCCCGTGGCGAGCAGATCGTCGTGAACTTCGCCTGCTTCTCCTGTCACGGTCCCGAAGGCTCTGGTGGCACGACCGGCTACGTGGAAAAGCGGTCCGGGGTGACGGTGGCCTGGGAGGCGCCCTCGCTAAACGACGTGTTCTTCAGGTACGACGAGGACGAGGTGAGTTACTGGGTCACCTATGGCCGGGGCAACACCCCCATGCCGCCATGGGGTATCCCCGGTGGCGGCCCGCTCAACGCCGAGCAGGTGGTGGACGTGGTCAACTACCTGAGGACGATCCAGGTCCCCCAAGGGGAGAACCTGGTCGACATCGAGCCGGGGATCAACAGTGCGTTGGACAGGCTGGCCAACGCCGATGCTACGGTCGAGGCCGGGATTCTGGCCCAACGCCAGGTGGTCGCCCAGATCGAAGCCGCCCAGGCAGACCTGGACCTCGTTGTCCCTCTCGCCGAGCGGGCGCGCACGGTGTTCGACGGTGCAGGCGATGGGTTGGACAGCGACGCCGACGGTCTCTCCGACTCCGCCGAGACCGAGCTCAGCGCAATCTCCCGGCAGGCGGTGGACGGCTTCCGGATCATGGAGCCGGTCACCCTCGACCCGGAGGCTCCCGACGCCGAGCCGGTCGAAGGGGCCCTCGCCACCCTGCAATCGGCGGCTGAGGCCAATCCCATCGTGTTGACCAATATCGCCGCAATCGAGACCGCCCTCGAAGAGGGTTCCGTCGACCCCGACGTCGGTCTCAGTCCCGCCGCCCTGGTCGCGCTCGAGGGCATCCGCGCCGAGGCCGACTCCGCAGGAGTCGACGTGCCCGGCTCCGTCGAGAGCCTGGACGAAGCGGTAGCGCTCGTTTCTGCCCTCGAGGCGGCCGCGTCCGAGTCGCTCGGTGCGGCAACCGAGGCGATAACGGACGGCTCCGACCCCGACGGTGACGGGTTGTCGACCGGAGCCGAGAATGCGATCGCGACCCAGATCGAGGCGGCGATTGGCGCCACCATGCCCACCCGGGTGACACTGATCACGCTGGATCCGACCAATCCCGCGTCGGTCGGGGGCGAGCCAGACACCACCACTGCCGGCCGGTTCGTGGGGAACCTGGAATCCTTGGCCACGACGCTCGCGGTCACGGTCAACAACCGGGACGCCCTCTTCGCCAACGAGAGCGCCGGTCTGGCCTTTCTCCAGGAGGCACTCGAGGCGAAGCTGTATTCGGTCGAATTCGGCGGTGTGGCCGAGGCGATGGGCTCGTCGACCGACGAGGCGGAGCGCGCCGTCGGCCTCTACAACTCGAACTGCGCCCGCTGTCACACCGCCGGCTACAGCGCCGGCCCTGCCTTCACCCAGGAGGCGGGCTCGGGGGGCTTCGGCCCCGCCCTGTGGGACGGACGACCAACGATTCAGTTCGGCGAGGCCGCCGACAATCCCGAGGAGGACCTGCTGATCCAGTTCCTGATCGGGGGCTCCGAGTCCGAGACTCCTTACGGTCTGAACGGGTTCGGCTCGGGTCGGATGCCCGCGTTCGGGCCGAGCCTCAGCCTTGAGGACATCGAACTGCTGGCCCGGTATCTGAGAAGTGGCAACCTGGACGGGAAGGAGGGGGTCGATGTTCTTCCGTGAGTTCTTCCGGTCGCTGTTGTCGGCCAACCTGTTCGTCACCGGGATAATCCTCACCCTGGCCTCGGTGGCGTTGTTCTACGGCTCGATCTACCTGTTCAACTTCACCAACCTGGGTAAACGACTCGGGTTCCTGGTCACCGGGTCGGCAGTGTTCGGGTGGCTGACCATCACCTCGATGTTGTTCGTGGTCTACGCCCCCCGGGGCCCCAAGCCCGATGACATCGAAGGTCTCAACGCCTTCGAGATCCGGATCATCCCCATCACCTATCTCCTCGTCTCGCTGGTGCTCTTCCTCGCCTTCTTGGTGGCTCTGCACCAGTACGAGGAGGTGCAGGAGAAGTCGAGCGCGTAGCGCTCCACTTTTCCTGCGTTCTACAACGAGCTACTACGGCAACCGCCTAGAGGCGGCTGCCGTAGTAGCTGAGCACCTGCAGCTCCATCGAGAGATCGACCTGGCGGACCGAGACGGTATCCGGGACCTTGACCCGGACCGGGGCGAAGTTGAGGATGGAGCGGATGCCATGCTCCACCAGCCGCTCCGCCACCTGTTGCGCCGCCACGGCGGGCACGGCGAGGATGGCTATCTCGAATGTCTTCGAACTGCAGTCGCCGTCGACATCGTCGAGATGCTGGATGACGACGCCGCCCACCTTGGACCCGATCTTGCGCGCATCGGTGTCGTACAGGGCCACAACGTCGAATCCGCGTCGGCTCAGCCCTCCGTAGTTGGCCAGGGCCCGGCCCAGGTTGCCCGTCCCGACGATTGCCACCCGCAGTCTTTCAGCGATGCCGAGCTCATGGCGTATCCGTGCCTTCAGCTCTCCGACCGAGTATCCGATGCCGCGGACTCCGTGGAAGTCGAGGTGGGAGAGGTCGCGACGCACGTTGGCGGCATTGGCCCCGGCCGCCGCCGCCAGCTCTTCGGAGCTGACCACGTCCCGAACCAGATCGAGGTCCTCCAGCAACCGAAGGTACCGGGGAAGCCGAACCACGGTGGCCTTTGGGATCTCGTTCACAAGAGCACCTTAAAACCCGCGCGCCGACATTGGAATCCCAGCTACCAGGTCCCGTTATCTAACCTCTCAGCCCATGCCATCGCCCTCAGTCCTCGTTGTGGGTGGAGGCCCGGCCGGCGCGGCTGCGGCCTACTGGCTGGCGCGGGACGGGCACGACGTGACCCTGGTCGAGAAGAAGGAGTATCCCCGCGACAAGACCTGTGGCGACGGTTTGACCCCCAGGGCCGTGCTCCAACTCCAGGAGATGGGCTTTGACTTCGACGTCACCGAGTTCCACCTGATCACAGGTCTTCGCTCCTACGCCGGGGAGGAGCTCATGCTCGAGCTGCCCTGGCCCGAGCACTCGCGCTTTCCCAACTGGGGTGGCGTGATCAGGCGAAGCGACCTCGATGCTCAGGTGGCCACTCTCGCCGAGAAGCAGGGGGTCAGGATCCTGGAGAATACCCTGGCCACGCCGTCGATCGAGGAGGGGCTGCTCACCGGGGTCACCCTGGCCCACAACGGGAGCCAGGAGGTCATCACCCCGGAAGTGACCGTCATTGCTGACGGCTCGATGAATCGATTCGGGCGGGAACTGGGGAGCGAGCGTCGCAAGGACTACCCGATGGGCCTGGCCGCTCGTGGTTACTACGCCTCGCCCCGCTCCGCAGACCCATTCCTGGAGAGCCAGCTCGACCTGAGGGACTCCTCCGGGGCGACGATGCCAGGTTACGGCTGGGTGTTCCCGCTCGGCGACGGCACCGTGAACGTCGGGGTCGGCCTGCTCTCCACGTTCAAGCGATGGAAGCACGTCAACACCACCCGGATGCTGGCCGACTATGTGGCCACCGCCCCGGATTACTGGGAGTTGGGCGAGGGCTCCAGGCTCACCGACCCGGTGGGTGGCAAGCTGACCATGTCCTTCTCCAAGGGGCCTCTGGTCGGTGCCAACTGGATCACGATCGGTGACGCCGCCGGGGCGATAAACCCGTGGAACGGGGAGGGGATCTCCTATGCCTACGAGACCGGGCGCATCGCCGCCGATCACGTCGGACGGGCATTGGGGACTGCAGATTCCGGGCTGTTGCGCCGATACCCACAACATCTGGAAGATGAATACGGGCTGTACTACAAGACGGCTCGCATATTCGTGAAGTTGATCGGTTACCCGTCCGTGATGCGGACCTTGGCCCACACCGGGCTGCGTAACCGCTCCTTGATGGAATGGACCCTGAAGGTCATGGCCAACCTGCTCGACGAAGACGACAAACACATGGGGGAGCGGGTTTACGGTGCCCTGGCTGCGGTCGTCCGGACCCTGCCGACATCGTGAGACCCGAGCTAGTCGTGTTCGATGTGAACGAGACGCTCCTCGATCTGTCACCCTTGAGAATCGACTTCGAGGACGTGTTCGGCAGCTCCGACCCGATGGATGAATGGTTCGCCCGGCTGCTGCACGGATCGCTCGTGTCCAATCAGCTCAACGAGTACCGCGCCTTTGGGGTCATCGGGGTCGAGGCTTTGCTCATTGTGGCCGAGAGACACGGCATCGATCTCGACGAGGCGACCGCCACCGAGGTGGTCACCCGTCTCGCCATCCTGCCCGCCCATCTCGATGTGATCCCCGCTCTCGAGCGTCTCCTCGACGCTGGGTTTCGCACCGCTGCCCTTACCAACAGCAGCACCAAGGCTGCCAACGTGCAGATCGAGAATGCCGGGCTGCACACCTTCATCCAGCGTGTGGTCTCGGTCGAGGAAGTGGGCCGTTTCAAGCCTGATCCCGCCACCTATCGCCATGCGGCCCGGGTGATGGGTGTCGAGGTCTCACAGTCCCTGCTGATCTCGGCGCATGACTGGGATGCGGCCGGTGCCATTCATGCCGGCGCCGGAGCCGCTTTCCTGCAGCGCCCTGGCTCGCTGTGGAGTCTTCCCAGCCCCATGCCGGGCGTGGTGGGGACCGATCTCAGGGCAATCTCCGACCAGTTGATCGAGGGGTGAGTTCCGCCTGACTCTTTGTCACAGGTGCGGAGCAACCTCCTCGGCCAGCTGTTGCAGGAGCTCGACCTGGGCCTCGTAGTCGAGGGTGGCGAAGTAGCTCCTGGCCACGAACTCCACCGGTAGTCCGGCTCGCTCCCGGACGTCGAGGAGGGTGGACACGATCTCGTCGCTGGAGCCGGCCAGGGTGAATCGTCGATGCAGGGCGACGCGTCGCTCTTCGGTCAGGTCCGGAGCCGGAGGCGGAGGGCCGGTCCTGGTCGCCGAGGCCTCCATGTCCGAGTACTTCCAGGTCATGTGCCACACGTGGTCGATGTAACGCATCCAGGCGACGTGGGCGTTGTCCCCGGGGATGATCACCGAGTAGTGGATGAGGCGCAGCTCTGTCGGGTCGCGTCCAATGCGCTCGCATTCGTCAAGCAGCCATTGCAGTTGGACCAGGAACTTGTCGGGTGCGACGTTGGAGAAGATCCCGTCGGCGAGACGGGCGGCCCGTCTTATCGCTGCCTCGGCCCCTCCGCCGATCAGGATCGGGATCGGAGCCGAAGGGGTGGGGCGCACCGCCAGCTCGGGCAGGTCGAAGACTGTGCCCCGATGTCGGAACGGCTCGCCGGTCCATGACTGGCGGAGGACGCTCAGGGTCTCCTCCATCGCCTGTCCTCGTTGGCTCATCTCCGCCCCGAGACCTTCGAACTCGACCTCGCTCCAGCCGAGACCGAGGCCCAGGGTGAACCGTCCCCCACTGAGAAGACTGACCGTGGCCGCGTCCTCGGCCAGTCGGAGGGGGTGGTGGAGCGGAGCCAGAATGACCCCGGTGCCGATCTCGATGCTCGATGTCGCAGCAGCAATGGCGCCACTGACCACGGCCAGCGAGGGCATGTAGCCGTCATCGACGAAATGGTGCTCGGTGGTCCACACCGAGGAGATGCCCAGCCGTTCCGCCTCCGCGGCCAGCCGGATGGTTTCCTCGTAGGCGCGAGACCAGCCGCTTTCGCCGGGACGCAGCTGCGCGCTGAGAAGCCCGAAGCCGAGACTCATCTGATTTCCTGTTTCCTCATCTGACGCAGACTAAGTGAAGCCTCCGTGGGGAGGATCGCGACCCGACTCTGTATCCCGGTGGAGCAGGCCATCACCCGCTGATTTACCGCACCGGAGGGCCCGTTCTAAGCTCAGATGGTGACTCTCGCCGACTATCTGCCGATCGGCCTGATGCTTCTGTTGGGCGCCGTGTTCGTGGCGGTGTCACTCATCGCCTCCCGTTTGGTCAGTCCCGACCGGCCCACCGAGGCGAAGCTGGACCCCTACGAGAGCGGCATCGTTCCCGAGACGGAGCCGGTGCAACGCTTCCCGGTCAAGTTCTACCTGGTGGCGATGCTCTTCGTCATCTTCGACGTCGAGATCATCTTCCTTTTCGCCTGGGCCTCGATCTACGACAGGCTCGGCTGGTACGGCGTGGCGGCGATCCTGATCTTCACGTTCTTCGTGGCCGAGACCCTGGCCTATGTCTGGAAGCGCGGCGCCCTCGACTGGAACGTGCACCGCCGGGCCCGCTACCTCCCCCCCGACGCATCGGACGAAGCAGCCTGATGCCGACCACAGCCCCGGGCAACCTGCTCATGACCACCGTCGACAAGGCGGCGCGATGGGCCCGGACCCGCTCCATGTTCCCCGCCTCTTTCGGCCTGGCCTGCTGTGCCATCGAGATGATGGCCACCGGGGCGGCGCACTACGACCTGGCCCGATTCGGGATGGAGGTGTTCCGGGCCTCACCCCGGCAGTCGGATCTCATGGTGGTGGCGGGACGGGTCAGTCAGAAGATGGCCCCGGTGTTGCGACAGGTCTATGACCAGATGCCCGATCCCAAGTGGGTGATCTCAATGGGGGCGTGTGCCTCCACCGGCGGCATGTTCAACAACTACGCCCTGGTCCAGGGCGTGGACCAAGTGGTGCCGGTCGACATCTACGTGCCCGGGTGCCCGCCCGGGCCGCAGAGCCTGATGCACGGGATCCTCACCCTCCACGACAAGATCATGAAAGGCGAGATCGTCAATTGACCGACGAACAAGGCACTCCCGAGGCCGAGACGATCGACGAGGCCATGGTCGTCGATCGACGACTGTTGCCCGACAATCCGGTGCTGAGGGATCTCTTCGAGGGATTCGATGACGTCACCTGGGAGCTGTCGATAGGCCAGGATGTGGCCCGCGTCCCCAGCGGTCGCTGGCTCGAGTTCGGCTCGGCGGCGAAGGAGGCCGGCTTCGAGGTCTGTGTGGACGTCACAGCCGTGGATTGGATGCGCCAGCGCCCACAGCGGTTCGAGGTGGTGGCCAACCTGCTCTCCATGCAGCATCTGCTCAGGCTGAGGATGATCACCACTGCCCCGCGTCAGGAGCCTGCGGTTGCCTCCCTGGTCCCGATCTGGCCGGGGGCAAACTTCCCCGAGCGCGAGGCTTACGACATGTTCGGGATCGTCTTCGAAGGCCATCCCGACCTGACCCGGATCTTGATGCCCGACGAGTGGGAGGGTCACCCTCTGCGCAAGGACTTCGGCGTCGGCTCCGTTCCGGTTCAGTTCAAGGAAAGCCACAAGGTGAGCTGAGATGACCGACGACACCAAGACCACCCAGACCCTCGACGTCTGGGTCGCCGGGACCGAAGAGCCGGAGCTCGCCCCCACCGACGAGGGTGCCCAGGAGATCTCGACCGACGAGTCCGAGACCCGTCTCGACGAGCAGTTCGGCAGGGTGGTCGAGGACGACTACGTCTTCGACGACGACGCCGATCCAGACGAGCGGATGATCCTCAACATGGGCCCGCAGCATCCCTCCACCCACGGGGTGCTCCGGCTTCAGATCGAGCTGGAAGGGGAGATCATCCGCCGCACCAAGCCGATCATCGGATATCTCCACACCGGTATGGAGAAGACCGGGGAGCAGCTCGACTTCTCCCAGGGCGGGACCAACGTCACCCGGATGGATTATCTCTCCCCGTTCCACAACGAGCTGGTCTACTCGCTCGCCGTGGAGAGGCTGCTCGGGATCGAAGTCCCACCCCGGGCCGCGGCCATCCGCGTCCTGATGACCGAGCTGAACCGCTGCTCGTCGCATCTGGTGGCACTGGCCACCAACGGGATGGATATCGGGGCCGTCTCCATGATGATCTACGGGTTCCGGGAGCGGGAGCAGATCCTGGCCTTCTTCGAGAAGACCACCGGTCTCCGCATGAACCACAACTACATCCGCCCCGGCGGTGTCGCCGCCGATCTCCCCCCGGGATGGAAGGACGACGTCGTCGCCATCCTCGATGAGCTGCCGAGACGGCTCCAGCAGTACGACGACCTCCTGGAGAACAACCCGATCTGGGGAGGTCGAACCAGAGGCGTCGGTGTGATCTCTGCCGAAGAGGCAACCGCTTACGGGATCACCGGGCCCACCCTCCGCTCGGCGGGGGTCGACTGGGACATCCGCAAGGCCTTCCCCTACAGCGGGATCGAGCAGTACGAGTTCGAGGTACCGCTCGGGGAGAACGGGGACGTCTACGACCGCTACCGGATCAGGATGGTGGAGATCCAGGAGTCGTTGCGCATCATCGAGCAGGTGATGGACTCGATGCCGAAAGGTGACTACCGGGTCGACGACCGCAAGGTGACCCCACCTCCGCGGGCCCGGATCGACGAGTCGATGGAGGCCCTCATCCATCACTTCAAGCTCTTCACCGAGGGCTACAAGGTGCCGGCGGGGGAGACCTACGTCGCCGTCGAGTCACCACGGGGCGAGTTGGGCTGCTATCTCGTCTCGGACGGCGGGGCTCGCCCCTACCGGATGCACACCAGGGCGCCGTCTTTCTCCAACCTCCAGGCCCTCCCCATCACCATGGCCGACTCCCTCATGGCCGACACCGTCGCCACCATCGCCTCCCTCGACCCGGTGATGGGCGACGTCGACCGGTGAGCACCGCCTTCCTAATGCAGGGCGTCACGTATTCGTGACGCAGTGCATAAAGCTCAGCCGAACGGCGGCGTAGTTGTGGTCGGCACCGGATTTTCGTCGTCCGGCGCCTCGTCCTCCTCGATCGTTGGGAACCCCAATGACGGAGGAGGCATCGGGACGAGTCGGCCAATCTCGTCATAGGTCGAGAGTTGGAGTGGGTAGAGGTTGGGGATGACGCGGCCGAATTGGTCTCGAGCGAACGCCACTGCCCTGCTGTCGTAGTGGATCACCTCGGCGTTGGGGGCGAACTCGGCCTCCTCATACGCATGAGTAGGGAGGGAGAGCAGGGGCCGCCCCGACTGATCGAACAGGAGCACGTCGACCTGCTCACCCTCCAGGGTGTAGGCGTAGATGTTCTCCACCCAGCTTCCGTCCGGGCCGGTCAGGCGGTCGATGTAGATCTCCTCCCCATGAAGTTCTGCATACGTCGGTAACGGGTTGAGGAGCATCCCCACGAGCGCCCACCCCGCGGCTACCGAGAAGACGACGGACCCAATCGATCGGGCCTGCTGTGTCCCCGCGTCGAGCCACAGCGAGAGGAGTGTGGCGCCCACAACCAGGACCAGACCGGTCAAAGAGCTCCCCCCGATGCTCGGGATAGGGAATCGGCTGAAGCCCTCGATGTCGTAGAGCAATGACCAGGCACTGACAAGGAGCCACCCACGGGCCCACAGCCACACCGGGCGGAATGACTGCCAGTGGGTCATCTCACTCAGTCTCGCGGACCACTCTTCCAGACGCGCCCTGAGTCGCTCGACGATGCCCGGGGTGGACACTGTCTCCGACTCGACGAGCCCGGCGCTCTGCCGGAACTCGGCCACGAACACTTCCGGTGGCCCCAGGGTGGCTTCGACCTCATCGTCGTCGAGCTCGGCGAGATGTGCCTCCAGGTCCTGGACCACCTCCTCTCGATCCTCGACAGGAAGGTCGGCGAGCCCTTCGGCGACCTTGGCCAGGTAGGCGGCCTTCGATGGCGAAAGCGTGATGCTCATTCCTCTTCTCCCTCGAGCAGGTGGTTCATGACCCCGGCGAAGTCGTGCCAGGTCTTCTTCGATCGGTCCAACAGGTCGACGCCGGCTCGATTCAGCCCGTAGTACTTCCGGGCCGGGCCTTCTTCGGAGGGGACCACCTCCGAGGTGAGGTAGCCGCCCCCGAAGAGACGACGCAGGGTCCCGTAGACAGAGGCGTCACCCACCTCGTCGAATCCACCGGCCCGAAGCTGTCTCACCAGGTCGTAGCCATAGGTACGGCCCCGGCTCAGAACGGCCAGGACCGCCGTGTCGAGCACCCCCTTGAGGAGCTGGGTCGAGTCCATTCGCACTCCTATCCTGGCTAGTGCGAGTTGCACACTACCACGCAATACGGAGTAGTGATGCGTCTACGGCCAGCCCTGATGGTGAAGTCTGAACTCACGAACTTCCTCGCTGGTGGACGGCCCCCAGGTCATCGTGGGGACGGGGTGCTCGACCCGAGCCGCCTCGAGCTCGTCGACGGTGAAGCCCACCGGCTCGGTGATTGGGTGGATCCCGTAGAGACTGGCCGCGTTCCAGCCCAGGATCTTGGCCTTGACCCCCCTGGTGAGCTCGGGGTATCCATGCTGCTCGCGCAGTTCCGACGGGATTTGGAAGGCGCGCAATGCGTCGATCTGACCCTGGGGGGACCCGTAGAAGATCGAGTCGGTGCCCCAGAGCAGGTTGTCCTCTCCGACCGCCAAGATCAGCTTTCCCAGGACGTGGGCTGCCTCGTCGGGGCGGCGGAGCAGATGCCACCAGGTCGACCCGATCTCGGCATACACGTTCTGCCCCGGGCCCACGCCGGCCCGTCGCAATGAGTCGACCAGCCGGTTCACCCCGAGGTGGGCGCGGTCTTCGGTGAACGGGCCCTCCCGCTGTGCCACCTCGAACCCGGAGTGATAGACGACGAACTCGACTTCGGGATGGTCCCTGGCGGCTGGGCCGATGTCCTCGGGCGATCCGAACCGGGTCTGGTCGGAGAGACCCTTGTGCACGAACAGGATGGGCGCTCCCGACCCCGCCACCGCGTCGAGGAACCGGTCCCCCACCGCGGGCAGGTCGGGATCGTGGTCGTCGAGCCACCAGTGGATCCCGGATGGGAAGTGGGTGAACGTCTTCCAGCCGGAGATCGTGTTCTCGTTGACCGTCCGCTCCATCTCCTCGACCACCGACTCGATCGGGGCGGTCTGAGGGAGGGCGAGGGCATTGACCAGGACTCTCCCGTCGCCGGACAGCGCCTGCACCATCTGCCGGGTCTCCTCCATCAACTCGGGTGAGAGAGGGCTTCCCTCGGGGTGGATGGGCAGCCCGGAGAGGGCGACCATCGTGGTGTCCGACCTGATGAAGATCTCCTCGAGGAAATGGTTCATCGAGAAGCAGGCCCGGGGGTCGTCCTCGTCCTCGCAGCGCGCCTGGGGGAAGTGGCGACCCCAGAACCAGTCGCCCCGGGTCGACGGGTCCAGCTCGTATTCGAGGAGATGGCCCTGGACGTCGAAGACGAACTGGGTGGGGCCAAGCACGGACCGCGCCGCTTCTGTGTCGTGGCGTGACGTGGGGTCGAACGGGTACCAGAGCCCGGGTTGGAGGCCGAGGGCACGGGCCATGACGGAGTCGATGGCCGAAAGCGAGACGGCGACGGCAGAGGCCGAGCGGAGGAACTCACGTCGGCTCA
>Ga0326597_10010445_pt1 | contig 12368 bp, 15 predicted proteins | sample RVTome_12_FD_203789 | JGI IMG/M metagenome (GOLD analysis project Ga0326597, IMG submission 203789) | Soil microbial communities from uranium-contaminated site in the Upper Colorado River Basin, Wyoming, United States - RVT100D185 | ecosystem: Environmental > Terrestrial > Soil > Contaminated >... | reverse complement strand
TGAGTCTGACCCTGATTTCCTAATTTCCTCGCGGTTTGACGCAGGTCAAACCCTGAGATCGCCCCTTGCCTAGCATGGCCATGCGCGCGCCGCATCGGGTGCGCCTTGGGCAAAAGGGGACGGGTCACCCATGCAGGCGCAAACGACGTACAACTACAAGGTCGTGCGGCAGTTCGCCATCATGACCGTGGTGTGGGGCTGCATCGGGATGCTGGTCGGCGTGGTCATCGCCGCGCAACTGCTCTGGCCGGCGCTCAACTTCGACATTCCCTGGCTGTCCTACGGGCGCCTGCGCCCGCTGCACACCAACGCGGTGATCTTCGCCTTCGGCGGCTCGGCGCTGTTCGCGACCTCCTACTACGTCGTGCAGCGCACCTGCCACGCGCGGCTGTTCTCCAACGGGCTCGCCGCGTTCACCTTCTGGGGCTGGCAGGCCGTGATCGTGGCCGCGGCGATCACGCTGCCGCTGGGCATCACCACCTCGAAGGAATACGCCGAGCTCGAGTGGCCGATCGACCTCCTGATCGCGCTCGTCTGGGTGTCTTACGCGGTGGTGTTCTTCGGCACCATCGCCAGGAGAAAGGTCGCGCACATCTACGTCGCCAACTGGTTCTTCGGCGGCTTCATCCTCACCGTGGCGCTGCTGCACATCGTCAACAGCGCCGCGATTCCCGCGACCCTGTGGAAATCCTACTCGGTGTTCGCCGGCGCGCAGGACGCGATGGTGCAGTGGTGGTACGGGCACAACGCGGTGGGCTTCTTCCTCACCGCGGGCTTCCTCGGCATGATGTACTACTTCGTCCCGAAGCAGGCGAACCGGCCGGTCTATTCCTACCGGCTCTCGGTGGTGCACTTCTGGACGCTGATCTTCACCTACATGTGGGCCGGGCCGCACCACCTGCACTACACCGCGCTGCCGGAATGGGCGCAGTCGCTCGGCATGGTGTTCTCGCTGGTGCTGCTCGCGCCCTCGTGGGGCGGCATGATCAACGGCATCATGACGCTCTCGGGTGCGTGGCACAAGCTGCGCGAGGACCCGATCCTCAAGTTCCTCATCGTCTCGCTGTCGTTCTACGGCATGTCGACCTTCGAGGGGCCGATGATGTCGATCAAGACGGTGAACGCGCTGTCGCACTACACCGACTGGACCATCGGCCACGTGCACAGCGGCGCGCTCGGCTGGGTCGGGCTCGTCTCGATGGGCTCGCTCTACTACCTCGTGCCGCGCCTGTTCGGCCGCACCGAGATGTACAGCGTGCCCCTGATCAACGTGCACTTCTGGGTGGCGACCATCGGCATCGTGCTCTACATCGCGGCGATGTGGATCGCCGGCGTGATGCAGGGCCTGATGTGGCGCGCGGTGGGCTCGGACGGCATGCTCACCTACACCTTCGTCGAGAGCGTCAAGGCGACCTATCCGTTCTACGCCATCCGGCTGCTCGGCGGCGTGCTGTATTTCGCCGGCATGCTGATCATGGCCTGGAACGTGGCGAAGACCGCGCTCGGCGCAAGCGCGGTGGACGCGCCGATCCCCGCGCCGACCTCGCTCCATGCCCATGCCTGAGCCACGAGGAACCGCGACATGAAACTCTCGCATGACCTGATCGAGCGCAACCAGGCGCTGCTCATCGTCCTGGTGATCCTGGTGGTGGCGGTGGGCGGGCTGGTGGAGATCGTCCCGCTCTCGTTCCAGAAGTCGGTCACCGAGCCGGTGGCGGGCCTGAAGCCCTACACGCCGCTCGCGCTCACCGGGCGCGACGTCTACATCCGCGAAGGCTGCTACAACTGTCACTCGCAGATGGTGCGGCCCTTCCGCGCGGAGGTGGAGCGCTACGGGCCGTACTCGGTGGCGGGCGAGTTCGTCTACGACCACCCCTTCCAGTGGGGCTCGAAGCGCACCGGTCCCGACCTGCACCGTGTCGGCGCTCGCTACTCCGACGAGTGGCACCGGCTGCATCTCGTCAACCCGCGCGACCTGGTGCCCGAGTCGAACATGCCCGGCTACCCCTGGCTCGCGCGCGCCGCGGCGAATGCCGAGGACATCGAGGCCAAGATGCGCGCGCTGCGCGTGGCGGGGGTGCCCTACGGCGAGGCGGAGATCGCCGGGGCCAAGGCCGCGCTCAAGGACAAGACCGAGATGGACGCGCTGATCGCCTACCTGCAAGGGCTCGGCACCGCGGGTCGCGCCGCGGCCAGGCGTTGAGGAGCGCCGACATGGACATCAACCTGATTCGCAGCCTGCTGACCGTGGCGGCGTTCGTCGCCTTCCTCGGCATCGTGTGGTGGGCCTATGCGCCCTCGCGCCGCGAGCGCTTCGAGCGCGACGCGCGGCTGCCCTTCGAGGAGGCCGAGCATCCGCGCGGAGAGCGCTCATGAGCGATTTCACGAGCAGCTTCTGGGACTTCTATATCGGCGTGGTGTCGGTGGTGTCGATCGTCGCCTGCGCGGTGTTCCTCTGGATGCAGAGCGTGCGCCGGGTCCCGGGGACGCCGACCGAGACCACCGGTCACACCTGGGACGAGGACCTGGGCGAGTACAACACCCCGCTGCCGCGCTGGTGGAGCTGGCTGTTCTACATCACGGTGGTGTTCGCGCTCGCGTACCTCGCGCTCTATCCGGGCCTGGGCAGCTTCAAGGGCATCTGGAACTGGAGCCAGGTCGGGCAGCTCGAGGAGGAAACGGCGCGTGCCGAGAGCCGCTACGGTCCGATCTACGAAAAGTTCGCCGCGCAGGAAGTCGAGGCGCTGGCGCAGGACCGCGATGCGCTCGCGATCGGGCAGAAGCTGTTCCTCAACCATTGCGCGCAGTGCCATGCCTCGGATGCGGGCGGCTCGCGCGGCTTTCCCAAGCTGAGCGACCGCGACTGGCTCTGGGGCGGCACGCCCGAGGCGATCAGGACCTCGATCACCGAAGGCCGCACCGGCGTCATGCCGCCCTTCGGCCCGGCGCTCGGCGCGCAGGCAACGAAGGATGCGGCGCACTACGTGATGTCGCTCTCGGGCATGGCCGCCGACGGCATCCGCGTGGCGCGCGGCCGGGCGCTGTTCGCGCAGACCTGCGCCGCATGCCACGGCCTCGAGGCCAAGGGCAATCCGCTGCTCGGCGCGCCGAACCTCACCGACAACACCTGGCTCCACGGCGCGGGCGAGGCGACCATCGTCGAGACGATCGAAAAGGGTCGCACCAACCAGATGCCGGCGCACAAGGACCTGCTCGCGCCAGCCAAGGTGCATCTGCTGACCACGTACGTGTACTCGCTCTCGCGCCCGGGCGGGGCGAGCGGCAAGTAGCGGCGGGGATGGCGCGGACCTCCAGCGGCGTGCTCGAGAAGGAGGATCGCGGAGCGGTCGCGCAACCGGTGGCGCTGGTGCGGCCCGGAGGAAGCGTCGAGCAGGCGCTCTACGAGGTCCGCAAGAAAATCTATCCGCGAGCCGTGCACGGCTGGTTCGCGGCCTCGCGCTGGGCGATGGTGTGGGCCACGCAGCTCGTGTTCTACGGCCTGGCGTGGCTCGACTGGAACGATCGCCAGGCGGTGCTGTTCGACATCGTGCACCGCAAGTTCTACATCTTCGGGCTCGTGTTCTGGCCGCAGGACATCATCTACCTGACGGTGCTGCTGGTGATCTCGGCGCTCGCGCTGTTCCTGTTCACCGCGGTGGCGGGGCGGCTGTGGTGCGGCTACGCGTGCCCGCAGACCGTGTACACCGAGATTTTCATGTGGGTCGAGCGCAGGATCGAGGGCGAACGCGCGGCGCGCTTGCGACTGGACCGCGCGCCGCCCTCGGCGCGCAAGCTCGCGCTCAAGGCCGCCAAGCACGGCGCCTGGATCGCCATCGCGCTGTGGACCGGGTTCAGCTTCGTGGGCTACTTCACCCCGATCCGGGAGCTCGGCGCCGCGGTGCTCGCCGCGGCGGGCCTCGTGGCGCAGGGCCCGGCGCTCGGACCGTGGGAGAGCTTCTGGGTGCTGTTCTACGGCTTCGCGACCTACGGCAACGCCGGCTGGATGCGCGAGCAGGTATGCAAGTACATGTGCCCCTACGCGCGCTTCCAGAGCGCCATGTTCGATGAGGACACCCTGATCATCACCTACGACCCGCAACGCGGCGAGCCGCGCGGCGCGCGCTCGAGGAGCGCGGAACGCGCAACGCTCGCTCTGGGCGACTGCGTCGACTGCGGCGTCTGCGTGCAGGTGTGCCCGACCGGGATCGACATCCGCGAGGGGCTGCAATACGAATGCATCGGCTGCGCCGCCTGCATCGACGGCTGCGACCAGGTGATGGACCGCATGGGCTATGCGCGCGGGCTGATCCGCTACTCGACCACGCACGCCATCGAAAGGAAGCTCGGCCGCGCGCAGATGCTGCGGCGCGCGTTGCGGCCGCGCGTGCTGGTCTATTGCGCGATCCTCGGAGCGATCGTGATTGCGGCCGGTGCCAGCCTCTGGTTGCGCGTGCCGCTCAAGGTGGACGTGATCCGCGACCGCGCGGCGATCGCGCGCGAGGTGGCGGGCGGCAGGATCGAGAACGTCTACCGGCTGCAGATCATGAACACCACCGAAACCGCGCGCCGCTTCGAGATCTCGGTCGAGGGCCTGCCGGGCATCGCGCTCGAAGGCGAAGCCGCCGTCGAGCTTGCCGGCGCGAGCGCGCGCGAGGTGCCGGTGAGGGTGCGCGTGCCGCAGGAGGGGCTCGAGCGCGGCTCGCACCGCATCCACTTCGTGGTGCGCGCGCCCGAGGCGCAAAAGCTCGCGGTGCGCGAGAAGTCGATCTTCATCGTTCGATAGGGGGACGCCATGAGCAGTCTTTCGCACGATCGCCGCCCCTGGACCCGCGAGCCCTGGCCGTGGCTCCTGATGGTCGCGCCGGGCGCCGCGGTGATCGCGGGCGCCGCCACGCTGTGGATCGCGGTCGCAACCTCGGACGGCCTGGTGGCCGAGGACTACTATCGCCAGGGCCTGGCGATCAACAAGGTGCTGGCGCGCGAGCACGCGGCGCAGCGCCTTGGCATCGTCGCGCGCGCCGAGACCTCTTCCGGCGAGCTGCGCGTGCGGCTCGAGGGGCGCGCGGCGCCGCCGCCCGCGCTGTTCGCGCAGCTCGCACATGCGACGCGCTCGGGGCACGACCTGCGGCTGCGCCTTGCGCCGCAGGCCGACGGCAGCTTTTCCGCAGGGCTGCCGCGCGCACTGCCCGCGGGGCGCTGGCGAGTATCGATCGAAGACCCGAAGGCCGCCTGGCGCATCGCCGGCACCTGGAGCGGGGCGGCCGGCGCTTTCACCCTCGATGGCGCAGGCGGGCGGCGCTGAGCTGCGAGGCAACCGCCCGAAAGGAGGCACGCCATGAGCATGCGAACCGCGATCTGGATCCTGTGGCCTTCGTTCCTCGTCGGCGGCGTCGGCGAGGTGCTGTTCTTCACCGTGTTCGACCCGCAGGAGCTGTATCTGTTCGGCGAGCCGACGAGCCTCAGCCGGCTCGCGGTGTACTCGGTCGGCTTCTTCCTGTGCTGGATTTTTGCCGCCGCGTCGAGCGCGCTCACCTGCTTCCTGCAGCGCTCCTCGCGCGAGCTGAACCGCTGATCGACCCCGGAGGTGCCCGATGCGCAATCTGATTCCCGGCCTGCTGCTCGCCTTCGCGCTGCCGGCGGTCGCGGCCGACGCCGGGCGCGGCCGCATCCTGTACGAGACCCACTGCCTGACCTGTCACTACGAGCGGCTGCACGAGCGAGCGCGCGAGCGTTCGCTCGTGCGTTCGCTTGCCGGGCTGCGCGTCCAGGTCGTCGAGCGGGCGACGCTCACCGGCCGGCGCTTCACGATCGAGGACCTGGACGACATCGCCGAGTACCTGAACCGCAGCCATTACAAATTCGAGAAGTGACGCCGGCAGCGAAGCTCGACTTCCTCGGCGCGGCCGGCGAGGTGACCGGCTCGTGCTACCTCGTCGACACCGGCCAGGTGAAGTTCCTCGTCGAATGCGGCATGTTCCAGGGCGGTCGCGACACCGAGCGCAAGAACCGGCGCTTTGCCTTCGATCCGGCCGACATCGCCTTCGTCCTGCTGTCGCATGCACACATCGACCATTCGGGCCTGATCCCGCGCCTGGTCGCGCTCGGCTTTCGCGGGCCGGTCTACGCCACGCGCGCCACCGTCGAGCTGCTCGGCGTGATGCTGCCCGACAGCGGCTACCTGCAGGAGAAGGAGGCCGAGTGGACCAACCGCCGCAAGTTCGGCCGTGGCGAGCGCTCGGGCGATACGGCGCCGCTGTACACCGTGCAGCAGGCGGTGGCGAGCCTGAAGCGCCTGCTGCCGGTCGACTACGATGCCGAGGTGCGGCCGCACGAGTCGGTGCGCTGCACCTTCCGCGACGCCGGCCACATCCTCGGCTCGGCGATTCTCGAGATCGCGCTGCGCTCGGGCGGCCGGCAGACGCGGCTCGTGTTCTCGGGCGACCTCGGCCAGCCGGGGCACCCCATCGTGCGCGACCCGGCGCGCGTCGAGCGCGCCGACGTGCTGCTCGTCGAGTCGACCTACGGCAACCGCAACCACAAGAACCTCGCGCAGACCATCGACGAGTTCGCCTACGCGCTGAACGACACGCTCGCCAGCCGGCGCGGCAACGTCGTCATCCCGGCCTTCGCCGTCGGGCGTACGCAGGACATGCTCTATTTCATCGCCGAGCTCGCGCGCCAGGGCCGGCTCGGCCCGATGGACGTGTACGTCGACTCGCCGATGGCGAACGCGGCCACGCGCATCACCCTCGCGCACCCCGAGCTCTACGACCGCGGCACGGCACGTCTTGCCGAGTGGCTGAAGCGCGGCAAGGGCGGGCCGAGAGTGCGCTTCACCGAGGACGTCGAGGATTCGATGAAGATCAACTCGGTGCGCTCCGGCGCGGTGATCCTCTCGGCGAGCGGCATGTGCGACGGCGGGCGCATCCAGCATCATTTGCGCTACAACCTGTCGCGGCCCGAGTGCGCCATCGTATTCGTCGGCTTCCAGGCCGCCGGCACGCTCGGGCGGCGCATCGTCGACGGCGCGAAGCGCGTGCGCATCCTTGGCGAGGAGGTGGCGGTGCGCGCGAAGGTGTTCACCATCGGCGGGCTCTCGGCGCACGCCGACCAGGCGGCGCTCGTCGGCTGGCTGAAGGGCTTTCGCGCCGCCCCGCGCCAGACGTGGGTGGTGCATGGCGAGCCGCTCTCGGCGAATGCATTGCGTGACGAGATCGAGCAGCGCCTCGGCTGGCGAGTGGCGGTGCCCGATCCTCGCCAGAGCGTCGAGCTCTAGAGAACGCTCAGCGCAGCTTGGGCGCGGTTTCAGCGAGCGGGACGACCGGCGATCGCGCGCAGTTCGCGTCCGCACGAGCCACCAGGGCGCGCATCGGCAGCATGTCCTGCCCGGTGCGGCGATCGAAGCGCAGGGGCCAGGCGCTGTTCGTCAGGCGAAAGCGCGGCGGCGTGCCCTCGATATCGCGGCGCGCCGCGGCGAGCGCGTCGAGCGTGCCGACGTCGCGCCAGTAGCCGCGCTCCTCGTACGGCGCGACGCCCGGCACCTCGTTCAGCGCAAAATCGTAGGCATAGGCACGATGCCCGCCCGCGGCGAGCCGCGGCATCATGTGCCGGCCGAAGTCGGTGCCGCCGCTGCGCAGGGTTTGCTCGAGCAGTTCGGCGAGCGCGCCAGGCTCGAACAGGTAGTTGCCCATGGACGCAAAGGCCCGAGCGGGGGCGCCCGCCAGCGGCGCGGGATGAGCGGGCTTTTCGTCGAACGCCAGGATCCGGCCATCGTCCGCGGTGCGGATGATGCCGAAGGACGATGCGTGCTCGATCGGCACCCGGACCGCCGCAACGCTGACCTCGGCATCCTGCGCGTCATGGAAATCCGCCATCTGCCGCACGTCCATGCGGTAGACATGGTCCGCGGCGAACACGGCGACCAGATCCGGCTCGTAGTCTTCGATGAGCGCGAGGTTGCGGTGCACCGCCTCGGCGGTACCCCGGTACGGGGTGCCGCCCGCGGCGCTCGCCGCGGAGAGCACTTCGACTTCCGGCGCCCAATCCGCAAGCCACGGGTTCCATGCCCTGTTCACGTGCTCGATCAGGCTTTCGGGCTTGTACTGCACCAGCAGGCAGATCCGCTCGACCTGCGAGTTGACGAGGTTGCTCAGCACGAAGTCGACGATGCGTACGCCGTGCGCGAACCCCACCGCCGGCTTCGCCTGCGCCATCGTGAGCGGCTGCAGGCGGGTGCCTTCGCCGCCCGCCAGCACCATGGCGAGGATCCTTCTGGGATCGGTCATGCGCCGCTTTCCCCGAATACGACCCGATCGGGCTTCGCAGCGCGCGCCGCGTCCCGCGCGTGCGGCGGCTTCTGCGTGAACAGGCGTTCCAAGGGACACTGGCTCGTCGTGCAGCCATGTTCCAGCGCACAACCGGCCCGCGAGCCGTCGACCGCCACCCAGATCCGGTAGACGCGACACCACTCGAGCGGGGAGTCGAACATGTGGCTGCTCCTGGAGCGGCTACTACGACTTTGTACTCCGCCAGGCGCATGCGCAGTTTGATTTTCGTCAACGCCTGGCCGCAGCGGTTCCCGGGAAACGCGCAACGCGGCGCCTGATCGCCGCGCGCCGAGGTTTGATTTCGGTCAATCCCCCGCCCCAGGCGAGCGCTAAGCTTGAAAAAAGGACAAGCAAAGCCCCGAAGGAAACCATCGATGTCTGCAAAACAGCTTCTGTTCGGCGAGTCCGCGCACGCCCGACTGCTCAAGGGGATGAACACGCTCGCGGACGCGGTGCGCGCGACGCTCGGTCCCAAGGCGCGCACGGTGGTGCTTGAGCGCAGCTTCGGCGCGCCCATCGTGGTCAACTCGGGCGTGGTCGTCGCGAAGGAGATCGAGCTCGAGGATCATTTCGAGAACATGGGCGCGCAGATGGTGCGCGAGGTCGCCTCCAAGACCTCGGAGGTCGCGGGCGACGGCACCACGACGGCGATCATCCTCGCCGCCGGGATCGTCAACGAGGGCATGAAGTACGTCGTCGCCGGCATGAATCCGATGGACCTCAAGCGCGGCATCGACAAGGCGGTCGAAGCGACGGTCGAGGCGCTGCGCGTGCTCGCCCGGCCTTGCGCCACGCCCACCGAGATCGCGCAGGTCGCCGCCATCTCGGCCAACAACGACGCCTCGATCGGCCAGATGGTGGCCGAGGCGATGGAGAAGGTCGGCCGCGAGGGCGTGATCACGGTGGAGGACGGCAAGGGGCTCGCCAACGAGCTCGAGGTGGTCGAAGGCACGCAGTTCGACCGCGGCTTCCTTTCGCCGTACTTCGTCAACAACGCGGAAAAGCAGAACGTCGTGCTGGAGGACGCGCTGATCCTGCTCTACGACAAGAAGATCTCGAGCATCCGCGAGCTGCTGCCCATCCTCGAGCACGTCGCCAAGGTCGGCAAGCCGCTGCTGGTGGTCGCCGAAGAGGTCGAGGGCGAGGCGCTCGCGACCCTGGTGGTGAACACGCTGCGCGGCGTCATCAAGGCCTGCGCAGTCAAGGCGCCGGGCTTCGGCGATCGCAGGAAGGCGATGCTCGAGGACCTTGCCGTGCTCAGCGGCGGCCGGCTGATCGCCGAGGAAGCGGGGCTCACGCTCGAGAAGGCCGAGCCTTCGATGCTCGGGCGCGCGCGCCGCGTCGAGGTCGACCGCGACGACACGCTGGTGATCGGCGGCGCCGGGGACCCCGGCGCGATCGAGGCGCGCGTCGCGCAGATCAAGCGCCAGGTCGAGGACGCGAGCAGCGACTACGACAAGGAGAAGCTGCAGGAGCGCGCGGCGAAGCTCGCGGGCGGCGTGGCGGTGATCCGCGTGGGCGCGGCCACCGAGACCGAGATGAAGGAGCGCAAGCACCGCACCGAGGACGCGCTGCACGCGACGCGCGCTGCGGTCGAGGAGGGCATCCTGGCCGGCGGCGGCGTGGCGCTGCTGCGCGCGCGCTCGAAGCTCGCGCAGCTGCGCGGCGCGAACCCCGACCAGGACGCGGGCATCCGCATCGTGCTGCGCGCGGTCGAAGAACCGCTGCGCCAGATCGTGAGCAACGCCGGCGAGGAGCCCGCGGTGGTGCTCGAGCGCGTGATCGGCGGCGCGGGCGACTTCGGCTACAACGCCGCGACCAACGAATACGGGGATCTGGTGAAGATGGGCGTGCTCGACCCGTGCAAGGTGACGCGCACGGCGCTGCAAAACGCGGCCTCGATCGCGAGCCTGATCCTCACTACCGACTGCATGATCGCGCGGGCGCCCGAAAAGGCGCAGGCTCCCGCGGGCGGCGAGATGATGTAGCCCCGAGCGTGCGCGGCGGCGCTCGCGCCGCTTGCTTGACCGGGATCAAGGCGCGGCGCGGCGTCGCGGGCAGGATGAGCGGCATGGAATTCCGTCATCTTCTCGTGCCGACCGACGGCTCGCGCCTGTCGCGCAAGACGATCCGCCTCGCGGTGCGCCTTGCCTCATCGCTCGGGGCGCGCCTCAGCGCGGTGTACGTGATCCCCGAAGGCGTGCCGACGCTGTTCACCGGCGCGAAGCTCTACGGATCGGGAGTGCTGAGCGCGCAGGTGCGGCAGGCGATCCGCCGCGCCGCCGGCAAGGCGCTCGACGTCGCGCAGCGCGACGCGGCAGCGGCGGGCGTGCGCTGCACGGGGGTGCACCCGCTCGCGCCGCAGCCCTGGCGCGCGATCGTCGATACCGCGCGCAAGCGCCGTTGCGACCTGATCGTCATGGGCTCGCATGGCCGCAGCGGCCTGCCGGCGGTGCTGCTCGGCAGCGAGACGACGAAGGTTCTCGCCCATTCCAAGGTCCCGGTCCTGGTCTGCCGCTAGACGCTGCTCGCGCCGCAGTGCCCGGCTGCGCTCGCCCCCGCGCGTTGCTCCGCCCGCGGCCGAGCTACTTGCGCCTGTCGCCGGACCCGGCGGCCGCGGAACCTGAACCCTCGCCCCCGCCATCCGGGCGCTGGGCCTGCTTGTTCCACAGCTCGTAGCACTCCAGTCCGCAGAAGTAGGCGACGTAATCGCGCGCCTCGGAGACCTGCGCCTCGGACCTGGGGATCTCCTTGAGGCAGACCTCGCACGGGACGCGGCTTGTCGGCACGGGCTTGTCGGGCTTGGTCATGGCGCAGCCTCCTGCCTGCTTCACCCTGTGCAAAAGATCCCGCTTTTTTCCGCCCGGCGTATTGCGCGAGATCAACTGCGCAGGCGCGGCAAGCGCAAGCCCCGCACGTTCGCGGGCCCATGACGGGGCGGACGTGCCGCTGCGCGCCGGGCTCAAGGCGGGGCAATGACCGTGGGCGATCCCTGCGGTCGCTGCGCTTGCTGCAGGTGCCGGCGGAACCACTCTGACGCGAGGCGCGCCACGGCTTCGAGCGTGCCGGGCTCCTCGAACAGGTGGGTCGCTCCGGGGACCAGCTCGAGCTCCCGGGTGCAGCGCTCGAGCGCGTCGCGTGCGGCCTCATTCAACTCGATCACGCCGTGGTCGCGCGCGCCGACGATCAGCAGCGTGGGCGCCGTGACGCGCGCGAGCTCGTGCGTTCCGGCGAGGTCGGGCCGCCCGCCGCGCGAGACGACTGCGCGCACCGTCTCGGGCATCGCCGCGGCCACGCGCAGCGCGGATGCGGCCCCGGTGCTGGCGCCGAACAGGCCGACGCGCAATCCGCGGGTCGAGTCGTGCCGCGCGAGGAAGCGCACGGCGTGCCCGAGGCGCTCGGTGAGCAGCCCGATGTCGAAGCGCATTGCGTGGTCGCGATCCTCGATCTCGGTCAGCAGGTCGAGCAGCAGCGTGCCGAGCCCGGCGCGGCGCAGCTCGCCGGCGACGAAGCGGTTGCGCGGCGAGTGCCGGCCCGAGCCGCTGCCGTGCGAGAAGGCGACGACGCCTGCGGCCGCGGCGGGCAGCTCGAGCATGCCCTCGAGCGCCACCGCGCCGGCGGGAATGGAGATGTTCATCGCTGCGCGGCGCCTTCCTTCGCGCGGCGCCGCCCGAGCAGCGCGACGACTTCCTCGTCTTCCACCTGGCCGAAGTCGCGATAGAACTGACCGACGGCCCGGAACGCCTCCGGGGCCTCGAGGCACACGAGCTCGTCCGCGAACGACCGGATGCGCTCGAGACTCTCGGGCGCGGCGACCGGCACCGCGCAGATCAGGCGCTCGGGGTGCCTCGCCCGCACCGAGTGCAGCGCCGCGATCATGCTCTCGCCCGTCGCGATGCCGTCGTCGACCACGACGGCGACGCGTCCTTTGGGATCCGCGGCCGCGCGCGCGGGCGTGTACTGCGCGCGCCGGCCGCGCAGGATCTCGAGCTGCGCGCGCTTCTCGCACTCCAGGTAGGCGGTGTCGGCACCCGCGCTGCC
>Ga0326597_10010444_pt1 | contig 12368 bp, 13 predicted proteins | sample RVTome_12_FD_203789 | JGI IMG/M metagenome (GOLD analysis project Ga0326597, IMG submission 203789) | Soil microbial communities from uranium-contaminated site in the Upper Colorado River Basin, Wyoming, United States - RVT100D185 | ecosystem: Environmental > Terrestrial > Soil > Contaminated >... | reverse complement strand
CCTCTAGATTCTTTTCTATTAATAGCTCCAAGCAAAACAATTTCTGCAACTCGAAACATGGAATCAAGTTCCATCACATTTGAAAAGTTGGTATTGTATTCATTTGCTTTGTCATCAACATGTTTCCAAGTTTGTTCTTTTATTTGACGAATTTTCTTTAGTCCTTCAACCAGATTTTTTTCATTTCGGAAAACATATGCTTTATCATTCATAATATCAGTTAGTTCTTGTTTAATTTCATATGGATTAGCATCACCATTACCTCGAAAAATTCCATCGTAAATTCTTTTTTCCTCGGCTGCAACTAAATGATGAGGCCAAGAAGTAGGTGAGCTGTTCTTTTCGATATAATCAACTGCCAAACTACCAGTAATTTTACCCCAAACTATACACTCAGAAGTAGAATTTGCACCAAGTCGATTTGAACCATGAACACTATTACATGCTGCCTCGCCAGCAGCCCAAACACCTTGGAGTTCAGTAGCTCCATCGATATCAGTATGAATTCCACCCATCATATAATGTGCTACTGGTCTCACATCCAGTGGTTCTTGTGAAGGATCTAATCCAGAAAATTTGATAGAAATTTCTCTGATACCACCTAGCTTTTCTTTAATTTTTTCATCGCCAAGATGTCTTAAATCAAGTTTCATACAATTAACACCTGTTTCATGTTTGAATCCACGGCCTTCACTCATTTCTGTCATCATAGATCTTGAAACAATATCACGTGGAGCTAATTCCATTTTTTCACCAGCATATTTTTTCATAAATCGTTCGCCTTTGTTATTTAGCAGATAGCCTCCCTCACCCCTTGCACCTTCAGTGATCAATATTCCAGAAGGTAAAATACCAGTAGGGTGAAATTGAACAAATTCCATGTCTTTTAGTGCCATACCTGCACGTAGTGCCATATCCAAACCATCAGGAGTTGAAGATAATGCATAAGTTGAAAAACTATACAGTCTTCCAGCTCCACCAGTTGCAATGATCAAAGCTTTGCCTTTGATGGCATAAAATGTACCAGATGAAAGCTCAATTGCAGTAATTCCCATAAATCGTCTTCCATCATGAATAATTGATGTTGCAAACCATTCATTAAGATATTCAATATTTTCATATTTTTGACATGTATCATACAAAGTTTGCATTTCAAAGAAACCAACTTTATCAGATGCATATGTAGCTCTTGGAAAACTATAACCTCCAAAGTTTCTTTGTCCTATTCTTCCATCTTTTCGTCTAGACCAAGGCATTCCCCAATGATCTAATTGATAAATTTCTTTTGGCATCTCCACACAAAGTCTCTCAGCAACATCTTGATCAGCAAGAAAATCACTTCCTTTCACTGTGTCATAAATATGAGATTCAATTGTATCACCTTCATCTTCAAAAAGAACAGCTGCCGTTCCGCCTTCTGCAGATACAGAATGAGAACGCATAACTTGAAGTTTTGAAACAATTCCAATTTTGATTTTTGAATTCTTTCTTGCGGCTTCTATAGCTGCTCTCAGACCTGCTAATCCAGAACCGCATATTATCAAATCAAATTCAATAGATTCGACCATTTGTCAGAATGACTACCTAAAAAGCGGGTTAAATATGTAGTAATGAGGCGTGGATCCCAAAAAATTATTATATATCACTAGTGATATTAGTAATCATGATTTCAGAATGGTTTCAAAGAGTTGGAAGTTCAATACCTAGAGGATTTTCAAGATATTTCATTTTAGAGCTATTAAAAAAGAAAGCACATACTGGAAAAGAGATCATAGATTATGCAGTAGAACAAAGCAACGGAATATGGAAACCCTCACCGGGTTTGATCTATCCGTTATTGGGAAGATTACTTGATGAAGAACTAATTGAGGAGACCAAAGATGGAAAGTATCAACTTACAAAAAAAGGGATAGAGACAGCCGAAGATGTTGACAAAGTTAATGAAATCGTTAGAAAGCAATTAGATGTTCTTTTTAGATTAGGCAATGTAGGAAGATTTGTTGCAACGGATCTGTTAGAAAAGATGTCTACAATAGGTTCAATTCTTAGCTCTAATTTTGCCAATATGACAAATGACGAAACTGAAAAATATAGAAAATTCTTAGAATCTGAATTAAAGAAAATAGATAAGAAAACTGTCAAAAAAGGAAAAGAAATCAAAATAGAGTAGATTGTTGGTCTTATTTTTGATATTTTTAAAATCATAAATAATTCAATCTAAAAGTAAAAGCATGAAAAATTTGAAAAGCATGTTAAAAGCAAACAAGCCACTTGTAATTCCTGGAGTTTATGATGCAATTGGAGCAAAAATTGCAGAAAAAGTAGGATTTCAAGCTATGTTTCAAACAGGATATGGAACTTCAGCTACATTATTTGGAATGCCAGATTATGGTTTTATTGGAGCAACTGAAACTTTGGATAACGCAAGAAGAATATGTAGAGCAGTTTCAGTACCGGTAATAGTTGATTCAGATACAGGTTATGGTAATGCATTAAGTGTTTGGAAATTAGTAAGGGAGTTAGAATCGGCAGGAGCATCAGGGATTTTTCTAGAAGATCAAAGATGGCCAAAGAGATGTGGTCATATGCAAGGAAAAGAAGTAATAACACAAGAAGAGTACACTGAAAAATTGGGCGCTGCAATAGATGCAAGACAGAGCAAAGATTTCATAATTGTTGCAAGAACTGATGCAAGAGCTACAGAAGGATTAGATGTTGCAATAGAACGTGGATTACAAAATAAAAAAACAGGTGCTGATGCAGTGTTTATTGAAGCACCAAGATCATTAGAAGAAATGAGAACAATAGGTAAAGCAATCAAAGCACCGCTAGTTGCAAATATGATTGAAGGGGGTACAACTCCAATTATGTCAGCAGAAACATTACATAAATTGGGATTTAAAATAATTTTATATCCACTTTCAGTATTGTTTGCTAATACTTTTGCAACTATGAATATTTTAAAAGAACTAAAGAGAACAGGAACAACTACAAAATCTAAGCAGAAAGTTGTAAGTTTTGATCAGTTCAATGATCTGGTAGAGTTACCTAAATTCCAAAAATTAGAAAAGAAATATAGATTTTCAAAAAGAGAATAAAATAAAAAATTTCAAGTAAAGTACAGTTATCAACTGTTTCTCTTTACTTCAATTTCTATTGTTGAAACGTTTCTGGTTCTACCGTCTTGTGACTCTAATGATTCGGAGCCTATTTTGATTTCTCCAATAGAGTATCCAGCATTTTCTGTTTTTCTTGCAATGATTTGAGCTACATCCACAGCACGACCTATGCTTAGACCTCTAGCTTTGATGTAGACGGCAGGTAAGTTTGCCAATTGAATGAGCGTTGATGTTACGTATGCCATCAATGGTTTCTTACCAATGAATATGGTGTTTCTGGATTCGTTTGACATAAGAAATTCGGCATTTAACGATAATTTAAAGCTAAAAGGGGTTTTTTGATTCTAGATAAAATTTTATGAAAAATATTGAACCATTATTAACTAGATCTAGGGATTTTAATGAATAATATGAAAAACATCATAGAAATTTTAGATTCGGGAACTGTTGAAGAAAAAATCAAAAATCTAGAGTTTCTTTCTTCAACAAATAACATAGAAGTGATACAAAAAATAATTTCAAAATTAGATGATACAGATATTAAAGTTAGAGGAGAAGCTTTTAGCGCACTAGTATTAAATGAAAATAAAATTTCAGATTTGTTGATAAATAATTTAAATTCTCAAAATAAGAACATTCGAGGATATGCAGCTTTAGTATTAGCAAATCGAAATGATACTAATGCCATATCAGAGATTATCAAGCTTTTAGATGATCAAAGTTCAATGGTAAGAGCATGTGCATTAGGAGCATTAGGATATCTTAAAGCAAACGAAGCAAAAGAAACAATTTATGATTGTCTTTCAGATTCTAACTTAGAAGTTAGAAAAAGTGCATTACAAGCAATTATTGATCTTGGATATTCATTATCAGATAATAAAATTAAAGAGATGTCTAAGGAACAAGATTCTGAGTTAGAGAGATTACTTGTCAATGTAAAAAAAGAGAGTGGACCGAAAGGGATTTGAACCCTCGATCTGATGCATGCCATGCACCCATCCTACCAGACTAGACGATCGGCCCAATAATCAGTAAACTGATCGAATTACGTTTTTCAAATTGGTTATTAACGTTTAGCGGTCAGAAAAAATACAAGTATAAAATTAACACAAGATATTTAACCATAATTAGGATGGATGTAACGTTATGGTAGTAGATAACAAAGCAACCATCACCTATGTTCAGTTACTTAAAGAAGATCTTGTAATTATCAGATTAGTACCAAAAGATGGTCCAGTTCCAGATTATCAGGCGGGTCAATTTATCACATTAGGTTTACCAAATCCTGTTGAAGGTGGAAAAATTGTCAGAAGAGCATATTCAATTGCATCGCATCCTGAAAATAGAAAGTATATTGAACTTGTAATTAGATGGGTTAGAAAACCACTTCCAGGTAGATTAACCACCCAATTATTCAATGCAAAAGAGGGTGATGAGATTTTATGGTTAAAACCAACAGGTAGAGCGCTTTTGATAAATGAAACACTTCCAAATGGAGAAAAAGACAATAGAAGAATTATTTGTATTGGGGGTGGAACTGGTCTTGCACCGTTTGTAAGCTTTGCACAGCATCTGCATGACACTGGAGATAAAAGAGAGATAATTGTTTTACATGGTGCAAGTTATGTTGATGAATTAAGTTACAAAGAATTGTTAACAGATTTGGAAAATGAAAGTAGAGCAAAAGGAAAAGACAAATGGAACTTCAAATACAGAGCAGCTATCAGTAGACCACAAGAATGGTTCAATAGATCATGGGCAGGTCAAGTTGGAAGAGTTGAAACATTTCTTAGACCAAGAGATAATGGAGTTTCACCATTAGAAGAATTGATAGAGGATAAAATTACAAAAGAAAATACAATGTTTTACGTCTGCGGTTGGCAAGGAACAATTGATGGTGTAATGGATTTCTTAAAACCAAAAGGTTTTGTTACAGAACATGATAAGCGTTCAGATGGAAGCTTTGAAGTAAAGTACGAATCGTACGGATAAACAAATTTTTAAAGAGATAAAATCATCTAGTAATTCTAATCTTTGGGGACGTAGGTTAGCTTGGTATACTGCCAGCCTCGGGTGCTGGAGATCATGGGTTCAAGTCCCATCATCCCCATATTTAGAGAAAGTCAATCATTGAAATATGACATTTTTTTAGTTAATGTAATTGATTACTGCTCTGTATCTAGCACATCTAAATCCTGTAACTAATGCACATGTTGAAATTATTAACGAATTAAAAAATAATGCTGACGTTGTTAAAGTAATGCCTGTTATTTTTAAATCAGGAGAAAAGGAAATCAATAGTAAAAGCTTTCCATTTAATTTTGAGGTTAGAAAAAAAATGCTTACATCAATTTTTGGAGATTCTATTTCAATAACAGAAGACTATACATTTTTTGCCCCTTTTAAAAAATACATGCCACCGTTATTATCACCCAAATCTTGGGAATTACGAAGACAAATACTGAAAGAAGTACAAGGAGATTTTTTTTCATACACTGGCGACAAAACAGAAGGATACATGCTCAAGTTATACAGATTGAAACCAAAGATAGGACAAAGGAGGACATTATCAGCTACAACTGTAAAAGAGAATATCTATAATTCAGCATTAGGTAAAGCAGCAAATTGGAAAAATGATGTTCCAAAAAGTGTTCAAAATATTATCGAAGAGAATTGGGATATAATTAAAAAACTTTCAGATTCTGAGGATAAAACAACCCGAGTTTTGGGAATGAAGTTTCCAAAGGAAGGATGGTCTGAGTAAAATCTTCCAAAATTTAGAGATATTATAAAAACATAGATTAGAAAAAATAAAACAAGCTTCAAATGATTATTTCTTTTTTGAAGCCTTTTTAGTTGTTTTTTTAGCTGCTGCTTTTTTCTTTGCTGCCATAATTGAAATGGTGATTTACTTGAATTTCTACAGGTGAAATTAAAAAAATTACACAAAATGGGTGATGTTGAGAATACAATTTTAAAATATTTTAAAAAAGAAAAAATTGTAATTGGTAAGATCAGATCCCGTATTTTTAGTATTTTTATCTTCAAATCTTTATTGTCTTCAAATTATCGGATTTATCAAATCAAAATTCATATGAAAATTGGAATAATTCAGAAACATCTTCAAACTTGAGAATTAATATCAAATTCAATTATCAAAATTACGTACTAATTCTAGATTTTAGAGAAAATATCAGGAAAAATATTCCCAAATAGATTAATTACTGATATAGAGGAGATTTTTTGTGGACCTTCCTATTTCAAAATATGTTTGGTTTGATGGAAAATTTACAACGTTAGATAAAGCCAATGTTCCAATTACAACTCACGCAATTCATTATGGAACATCTGTTTTTGAGGGAATTCGAGCATATTGGAATGAGAAAAATCTTTTTATCTTTAGATTAGACGAGCATGTTAAACGATTTAGAAGATCAGGACAATTTTACAATATTTCACTTAATTTTTCAGACAAAGTCATCAATAATGCAATAATTGGAATTTGTGAGAAAAATAAAATGAAAAAATCGTGTTATATTAGACCGTTTTATTTTGTAGGAGATTATGGAATAAATCTACATGTAACAGAAAAAGCACCAACTAATGTTGCAATTTTTACATTTCCATTTGGGGATTTATTTAGCAAAAATGGAATTACAGCAGGTGTTGTATCGTGGAGAAAATTCTCAGATATGTCAAATCCACCGCAAGCAAAGATGGGAGGAAATTATCTTAATTCAATCATAGCAACACAAGAAGCTAAAAGGAATGGATTTGATGAAGCAATTCTATTAGATCATAATGGAAATGTAAGTGAAGCGCCTGGTGAAAATATTTTCATTGTAAGAGAAGGGCAATTAATTACTCCGCCATTATCATCTTCAGCTCTGAATGGAATTACACGCGACACAATTATAAAAATTGCAAAAGATCTAGACATTGAAGTAACTGAAACTGAAATAGCTAGAAGTGAATTAACTATTTCTGACGAAATTTTTCTTACTGGTACTGCAGCAGAGATTACACCAATAATTTCAATGAATGGTAAGAAAGTTGGAAATGGCAAACCAGGAGATATTACTAAAAGGATGATGATAGAGTATACAGACATAGTAATGAACAAAAATCAAAATTACTCCCATTGGTTAACTGCGGTGTATTAGATGAAAATTGTTCAAATTGGTACAGGTGGATGGGGGAAAAATCATACCAGAATACTATCACAATTAGGTGTACTTTCGGCAGTTTGTGATGTAAATGCTGAAAGAAGTAAAGAATATGGTGAAAAATATTCAGTTAATCATTATGACTCATTAGATGATTTGATTAAATCTGAAGAATTTGATGGAGCTTTTGTTGTAACACCGACCTCAACTCATACAGAAATTGCTACAAAATTGCTTGAAGCAAAAAAACATGTATTTGTAGAAAAGCCGATGACGTACAAATCAGAAGACGGTCAAAAAATTGCAGAGATGGCAGAAAAAAATAAAGTAATTCTAACATGTGGTTACATTGAACGTTTTAATCCAGCTGTAGATAATGTGAAAAAATTTGTTAAAGAAAAAAAATTTGGAGAACTGGTAATGCTTGAATTTCATCGAGAAAATAGAATGCCATTACACATCAAAGATGTAGGGATAATTTATGATACATCTGTACATGATATAGATACTGCAAATTGGTTGTTTGACGATATGCCTCAAGTGGTTTTTGCAAGATCAGGTAGAATAAATCATGAACATGAAGATTTTGCAAGTATCATGTTGGGCTATAAAAATGACAAAGTAGCAATTATTTCATCAAATTGGATTACACCAAAAAGGGTGAGAACATTTACGGCAGTGTGTACTGATGCAATAATTACATCGGATTTTATTTCACAGGAAATAAAAATAGAGAAAAAAGAAGAAACGGAAATTCCACGTAGTGAAAAACAAGAACCTTTACTACTTGAGATTCAAAGTTTTTTGGGGGCCATAGAAGGAAAAAACGAGTTGGTTGTAAAATCACAGCAAGCAGTAAATGTAACAAAAATAGCAGAAGCTGCACTTTTATCTAGCCAAAAAGGAATTCCAATCTATCTGGATTTAAAATGAACAAAACAATGATGAATATTTTAGCGTGTCCTATAGACAAAAATCACCCTTTGGAATTATACGAAATTAAAGAAAAAGACAATGTTGTTTCAGAAGGAGCGCTATTTTGCTCCAAATGCTCTAGATTTTATCCCATAATTGAAGAGATTCCAATAATGTTGCCTGATGAATTAAGAAATAAGGAACAGGAAATAGAATTCCTTACAAACAATAAGAAAAATTTACCTGAAAAAATTATTACTATGGCAAACCCATGGCATTTGTGATATAGTTGGTTACTAACTTTATTTCAGACAAAGCAAAGATTGGAGACAATGTCAAAATTTGGCATTTTTCATATATTGGAGATGATGTAGAAATTGGAAATAATGTAAAGATTGGTTCTCTTGTACATATTGATTATAATGTAAAGATTGGAGAAAACACAAAGATAGAAGGACAGGCATACATTCCACCACTATCAAGAATTGGAAAAAATGTGTTCATTGGACCTGCAGCAGTATTAACAAATGATCCATATCCAATGTGTGACAAAATGATAGGAGTAACTATTGAAGATAATGCAGTGATTGGAGCACGAGCTGTCATTAAAGCAGGAGTAACTATTGGTAAGAATAGTGTTGTTGCTATGGGCGCAGTTGTAACTAGAGATGTTCCAGAAGATTCTGTAGTAATTGGAGTTCCAGCTACAATAAGGTACACACGTAAAGAATACGATAAAAAACAGAGACAGTGGAAGGAAAGTTAGAATTTAATTTCTTTTTTAAATATCCAATTTTTTAATTTTGATAAGATTAGAATCCAAACTATTATCAAAATTATTGCAATAATTGCTTTGAATATAGATGTCAATAGGGAATCAAAGTCGCCATAACCAGATATAGAAAAAGGACCCAATATCATAACTAAAATTCCGCCACCAGCAATAATTAAAACCCACATTACAAAGAGAAACCCAAAAAGACCTATCTTCAAATTACTACCCTCATCATAAATGCAGTAATTATTGCAAGAATTCCAGAAAATATAGCCAGTTTAAAAATTGCATAACCAACTTGTTTTTCAGATAATGGTCCACTTGCAAGAATTAATCGTACTAGCGTAATAGGGGCAGTTTTATCATTTGTTGCCTTTAATTTGAAATCTTCAGTATGCTCAACAGGCTTCCCTTTGATTTGTCTGTGTTCTACTATTCTTTTCATGCTAGATAAAAACAAAAATGAGTTAATTATAGCAGGTAAAAGTGCAACTGCTGCAATAATTTCTACATGACCCACAATTGCAATTGCACCATACATTGCACCCAAAGCTAAAGCACCAGAGTCTCCAGGAAATATTTTACTTGGGATTTTATGGTATTTGTAAAATGCTAGTGAAATAAATCCCAACGGTAAACTGGCAATAGCTATTTCATAGTTTTGTAAAATAAATAATGCAATACTTAGTGAAAAACTTGCAATTATCATAAAACCACTAGCTACCCCATTTAATACATCAATGGAATTAATGGTATTACCTGTAATTGGAATCATAAAAATTATCAGTCCAAGATAAAGAGCCGGTATTTGGACTGTACCAAATAAAGGAAAAGATAGATTAGAATCATATGCACCAAAGATAATTATCGGTGTTGAAGCAAGTATCAAAGCAATTGGTTTAAACCATCCGCCCATTACTTTTCTATCATCTACATATCCAATTACGAATGCAATAAAACTAGTAATTATTATTGCAAGAATTTCATTTATTTGTAGAAATCCATACAAAATAAGTTCAGATGCAATTATTCCTGCAATAATTGATGGACCTCCGGGTCTTACTATCATCACATGATCTTTTTTGTTCATATCTTTAACTGCAAGATTTCTTTTTTGCAAAAATTTGATCAAATAAGGAGTTGTAAAATACACTGTTAAAAATGCAACAATACATGAGATTATTGCAGGTATGATTAATTCAGTCAATTATCTAACCTTACGTAACTCTGACTTTATGTTATCTGCGATGGTTGAACCAATTTTATCAATTTCTGCTAATTTGTTCACTGGAATCTTTGATAAATCATCAAGAGTCTTAATTCCGTGTTTATATAGCACTCTGGCCCTTACACGTCCGATTCCTTTTACTTTAACTAAATCTAATAATTCCTCTCTAATTCCATAAATTATTCGCCTTCTAAGATTCTCTAATTCATCAAGAAGATCTACGCGTTCAACATGCTTTGAAATTTCTCGTAGACAATATGTTAACCAGTCAGAAGTTTCAATCATTCTATGCATATCTCCAGACTCGATCCCAAGGTTATCAGATAGGGTCAATTCAGATGATTCTGTAATCCAAGCCTGTAAAGCAAGCAAACTTCTAGAACAGTCATATTCAGATATTGGCTCTAAGAGCTCCGAAGAATTATTTTCTATCATCAAACTTGCAGTTTCATAGTCTTTTTGCCTAAGAGAGAATTTAGGAAAAAATTCATCACAGTTTGAGATTAAATGTAAAAATCCAAAAGTATGTCTTCTTTCTTTAGATACATTTTCAACTGCATCTCTAAAGTAAGTTGCAGTAAGCGGATCAATGTACAACATTGAAGTCTTTTTTCCAAATTCTGTTGCAGCATATCTTTCACCTTTTTTAATGATTAAAAATGCATTAGTTAGAAATCGTAAGGAGATATCAATTGCAAATTTTATTGTTGCTTTTCTGGATTGTAATCCACCTAATGTTTGTAAAAAAAAGTCCAAAATGTTTTCTTTTTTAATTCCAGGATTGGTTACAATTACACTCAGCACATGTGTTCTTAATGATTTATCATCAGTGATTTTGGATAAAATTGGTTCAGGTTCTCCATGAATATAATACTCCATTAGATCGTCACTGTTTCCATTTCCAACAATTATTGATTCACCATAGTCATCATATTGCGGTCTGCCTGCCCTACCACAAAGTTGTTTGTACTCTAAGATACTAATCGGTCTGTTTGCACCAACTTTTGCATTGTATCGATTGATATTAGATATTACAACTCTTCTTGCAGGAAGATTTACACCAGCAGCTAATGTTGGAGTAGAAGATAATAATTTGATAGTGCCTTTACGAAATTCAGTTTCTATCGTTTGTCTACAATTTTGATTTAACCCAGCATGGTGAAATGCAACACCTTTTTTTATTAGTGTTGCAAGCGTCTTTACTAATTCAGTATGTTCGTTATTTGAGAGTATTTTTTTTGAAATTTTTTCTAATTCTTCTGATTCATTTTTTTCTAAAAATTGTGAAATAACATCGGCTGCTTTTGTTGCAAGTGCTTTTGAACGTGTTCTAGTTTCTGCAAAAACTAATGATTGTCCTCCATCCTTTACTGATTGCACACCCAAATCAATAGGAATTCCACGAATGCTAGGCTCAACATCGAATTTTTTACCATCATTCATTATTACTCCTCCTGCATCGTATACTCCTTCAGATAGTGGTACAGGCCGCCAGTCATTTTTTACCAGAATACAATCAAGCCAATTTGCAAGTTCATCAGAATTTGTTATTGTTGCACTAAGACCTAGAATTTGCGGTTTAGATTCCAATAGTTTTAGTTTTGTTAAGATCATCTCCAATGTTGGCCCTCTACTTTCATCTCCAATAAGATGAATCTCGTCTGCAATAACCAATCCAATGTCATCAATCCATTCAGCACCATGTCGAATTATAGAATCCATTTTCTCATTTGTTAAAACTAACACATTATTTTTTTCAAGATTTTTTTCAATATTTTCAAAATCACCAGTAGAGATACCCACTTTGATTTTTTTTCCCAAGTCAATTTTTTCTAGTTTTTTAAATTCTGTGAATTTTTCAGAAGCTAATGCCCTTAAAGGACTAAGATAAACAACTTTGCCAGTATTTTTTGAAAGATAACTAATCATAGCAAGTATTGCTGTTAGAGTTTTTCCACTTGCAGTGGGTGCAGAAACTAGTATACTTTTTCCATCAAGTAATCCAGCATCAATACAATCAGCTTGAGGAGGGTATAATTTAGAAAATCCTTCAGACAATAAAAAATCAATTGCGGGTTTAAGAAGATCTAGTTTTTCTATTTTCATACTCGGTTATAATGACCGGGTTTTGATTCATAAATAGATGCTTCGCGGAGCATTCTTCG
>Ga0326597_10010443_pt1 | contig 12368 bp, 15 predicted proteins | sample RVTome_12_FD_203789 | JGI IMG/M metagenome (GOLD analysis project Ga0326597, IMG submission 203789) | Soil microbial communities from uranium-contaminated site in the Upper Colorado River Basin, Wyoming, United States - RVT100D185 | ecosystem: Environmental > Terrestrial > Soil > Contaminated >... | reverse complement strand
ACCCCCGCCGGACCATCGAGGTCGTCCCATCGCTGATATACCGCGGGCGTTGATAGCTCGATCGGAGGGACCGCCAACACCAAAGCGAAATCATCCGGCATCGGGATGGGAGCAAGCATCTCGCCGTAGCCCTCCATGAGCGCCGACCCGCCCGCGACGGAGAAGGCAATATCGGAACCGACTTCGACCAACCGTCCGAGATTGAAAGGGCGGCCCGTTAGTGCGGCGAGACCGACCGCCATCGCCGCCGCGTCAGCCGACCCGCCCGCCAGACCGGCCGCAACCGGAATGCGCTTTTCAAGGGTCACGCGAACCGGACGACGGCTTCCCGGATCGTCGGCCCAAAACGCCGCCGCGGACTTCCACACCAGATTGTCCTTTCCAGTCGGGACGTCGACGTTTCCCTCCGGCGGGGTGGGCAGGCCGCTGATCTCCAGCAAATCCTCCTCCCACCACTCGATCGCCAGATAGTCATGCCAGTCGATCATTTGCACCCGCGAGTGAAGTCGATGGAACCCCGACCGATCGACGGCGGCGACCCGCAGCGACAAGTTCACCTTGGCGGGTGCCTCGGTCGTAATCACGTCCCAGCCGCCTCGGCCAACCGAAGATACTCGTCCGGTGAAACCGTTTCAGCGCGACGAGTGGGATCGATTCCGGCGATTTCGAGAACGGCGGAGGGATTGGAGAACTCGCCACTGAGAGATTTCCGGAGCATCTTTCTCCGCTGCCCGAAGGCTGTTTTGGCGAGTGCAATGGCCTGGCCGGCCAGCGGATGAGCCGGGACGCGCTCAAGCACCACGACGGCACTATCGACTGCGGGCGGTGGAACGAACACCTGGGACGGGACCGAAAATGTCGCCACCAGCCGGGCATGGAGCCCGACTATTACCGATGGCACACCATAGTCAGAGCTCCCAGCGCCGGCCAAGAATCGGTCGACCACTTCGCTCTGAAGCATGACGGACAGTTTTCCAATCGTTTTATACTTCTGGAGTACGTTCAGCACGAGTGGCGTTCCAACGTTGTATGGCAAGTTGGCAATCAAGTGCCACTGGTCGCCGACCAGGGCTTCGTCAAAATTGATGTCGAGTGCGTTCCCGAATCTGATGTCGACCTCAAATCCCTCAAGAACCTCCGCCAGAACCCCACCGAGCCCTTCATCAAGTTCATAGGCAACTACCCGGGCGCCAGTGGCGACCAGTGAGCGGGTTAGCGTGCCGGTTCCGGCACCGATCTCAACGACCCGGTCGGCCGGTCCGACCTCTGCCGTACGCACGATCCGTTCCACAATGTTGGGGTCGGCCAGAAAGTGCTGACCGAGCGCATGGCGGGGCGTCAGCCCGTATTTGGCGAGAAGGGCGTCGATGTCAGCTCTACTCTGACCGCGATAGTGTGAATCCCTGGTCATCGCCCAAAGACCCTGGCTGCATTGGTGGCAGTGACGGCGGCGACTTCATCGACGGAAATGTGCCAGACATCAGCAAGCACGGCGCCGACATAACGCACAAAGGCCGGTTCATTCTGTTCCTGACGATGAGGCGGCGGCGCCAGATAGCGGGACCAACGCAGCTCCCAACCGGACGGTCTCTCCGGTCTCAAAGGCGACCGGTCCGGCGAACGAAAACGTGACTGTTTCGATCTCAAGAAACCGTTTGGTCCATCTGGGGCCGCCGGTCCAACAATGCAAAATGGCCCGCACCTGGGACTTGAACAAGATCTCATAGACGTCGGAAAAGGCGTCTCGACAGTGCACAATGACCGGCAAATCCGCGCCGAGCGCCAGGTCGATCTGATCAAGAAAAGATCGCCTTTGATCCTGCGCCGGGGCCAGATTCCGGTAGTAATCCAGTCCGGTTTCACCGATGGCTGAAACGAAGGGGATGAGTGCCTCGATCCGCCCACGTTCGGCGTCCCAGCGAGCCGCATCATGGGGATGTAGACCAGCTGTGGCAACAACCGCAGGATGCTGGTTGGCCAACTCGACAGAACGTTCCGAGGATTCGGCATCAATGCCAGGGACGACGAGCCAGGCGAGGTGCGGTTCGGCTCGTGCCAACAACTCGTCCGTCGGACGATCGTCCAATTGGAGATGGCAGTGTGTGTCTACCCAGGGTCCATGCACGGTCGCGAGGCTACTGCTTCGTCGTTGCTTCGTACTGATTCGTCACCGCGGTCGGTTACAATGCGTACGTCAGCCGCCAGGGAAAATACAGGGTGAGCTGAGAACATATTCACCTGGAGGATGACATGAACACGGGCATGGTTCGCAAAATCGACGATTTGGGCCGGATTGTTGTACCGGCAGAAACCCGGCGCCTTTTCAGCATTCAGGAGGGCGACCAACTCGCCATCTCGGTCGAAGGCGATTCCATCATTCTTCGTAAGCTTGAGTCGACCTGCACCTTCTGTGGGTCAACCGAGGACGTGTCGCCCTTCAGGGAAAAGGGCCTGTGCGGCACCTGCCGGAGCGAACTCCGCGCCTAGCCCTACCAACTAAGGGGCTTTCCGACCGCCTAACACGGCGTCATACACATCAGACCGTTTGAGATGGTGATGGCGGGCGGTTGTCTTCACCGCTTCAGACATGGCCATGCCGCCATCAATGAGCCTCAGGGCATCTCGAACCGCGTCATCCATTGAGCCTGCTTCGGTACTCGCCCCGGCCAGCGCGACGGTGATTTCGCCACGAGCCTCGAGGTTCCACTCGACAACGGCTTCCCCGAGCGTCCCGCGCCAGATTTGCTCATGAAGTTTGGTGAGCTCCCTGCCGATTACCACCTGCCTCGTATGATCAGATAGTTCCGCAAGGCCCTGGAGGTCGCCATGAAGGCGGGTTCCACTCGTGAAGAACACCACGGTCCTTTGCTCGCCGGCGATGTCGGACAATCGTTGGGTACGTTCGTCACCCTTGCGAGGGAGGAATCCTTCGAACACAAACCGGTCACCACTCATGCCGGACACGGCCAGAATGGCGGTGACTGCGCTCGGGCCGGGCACCATCGTGATGGTCGCTCCGGCGCGTTCGGCAGCCCGTACCGCCGACAAGCCCGGGTCAGAAACCACCGGGGTGCCGGCATCTGACACGAGGGCCACGGTATCACCCTTGGTAAGGCGTTCGCCCAATTCGGCGGCTCGTTGCCGTTCATTCCCAAGAAAATACGACCGCACCGGCACCGAAGAACCCACGGCCGCCAGTAGCTTGGCCGTTCGCCTCGTGTCCTCTGCATAGACGATGTCGGCCTGTCTGAGGACGCCGATCAGCCGTTCGGACATATCACCGAGGTTGCCAATGGGAGTCGAACAGACGATCAGGGTTCCCGACATCACCTCACAATAGGCAGCCGCAGCAACGACGTCCCTATCGGAGGGGTGGCACTTGAGATCGTCAATTCCAACATCCGCGCGGCACCCCAACAGGAAACCATCCGGCTCGGATCCAGGCGGCCAACCATGAGGACACGATCCTGCCTGTCGAGGGCAACGACGTGAAGTGATTCTTTCAACCCGACGCCGTGGACCGACCAGCCCCGTATCAGAACACCAACTCCACGGGGCGCTCCTCGCACACCCCTCCACCGACTCCAGAACGAAGTGGCTTCGGCCACCGGTCCCGATGTCCAACCCTCGGCAACGAACTCACACACCACGCGACCATATCGCATCGTTGGTGCCATGAGAAGACGACTGGCAGCATCGAACGGCTACTTGCTCGGCTGAATCCCCAGTTCTCGAACCAAAGTAGACATCGCCACCAGATCTGGCGACACAACCACCACGACGTGTCCATCAACCCAGCCAACGGTGGCCGAGGCACTGGAGGGAACCTGGACGCCGATAAACTCCGACCAGCCGGAATAGAGCTCATCGGTCTCATACGGGGTGTCACCGATCACGCTCAGGACAAAGACGGTTTCGGTGCCGTCCCAGTACACCTGGTACCAGTCACCTCCCCATCCTTCTGCGACCAGGCGGGCGCCCCGTCCTAGCGACGGCTCAAACAAGGCTTCGAGTCCAGCCCGACCCCAGACTCCCTGGTCGCTCACGTCATACGCATCGAGGTCGACCACCGGAATGGACACTTCGAGCGCCGGCTCCCCACGCTCGAAGCGGTCGCGATCGTAGATTTGTTCGGTGGTCGTCGGTGGATTCAGATAAGCGTCGTTGAGCTCCGCAAAGCCACCAGATGTTCCAAGTGAAGTCGCGAAACGGGCTCCTTCGTTGTAGGGGAACTGAAGGACATCGACAATGTACGACGGGGTCGCCGCCAGTGCCTGACCGGCCCCCGCCTCGATCAACTCCATCCCTCGGGTCTGATCGTCTGCGGGCAACTGCCAGAAGTAAAGGGCCTGGGTGTAGGTGGCATCACCTTCAACCAGCGCTCGAAGAGCGGCACTGCTCTCGTAGTCGTGATCTTCGATGAGCTTATCCAGCTCCGCGTGGAACCCGAAGTTCTGATCCGTGAGGGCATGAGTCAGTTCGTGAACCAAAACCATCTTGTCCAAGACATTCAGTCCGTCCCCCGATGACGGCACGACCAACTCTTCCGTGTCACCGTCGTAGTAGCCCTGGACTTGTTCGGCGTACAACGCCAGATACAGTTCACCCAGATCGGTATCGGCGTCGAGTACCCCCAAACTGGCCAATAGAGCTTGATCGCGAGCTGTCTCGTCTGGGTCGAGTTCCTCGTCGATGATGTTGCGAACCCGGCTGGCCAGCTCCTCGGGGCTAACCACCGTGATGACCGGGGGTCGCACAAAGTCGAGTTCTCGAAGGTCCTCGGTCAGGTCGATCAGTTCGGTGATCGCCAACTGAAGTTCCGCATCGACGATGGTGGTCGTCACCATCACGACCGGGTCTTCCATGGGGTTATCGGCCCCACCTACCACCGGTCCGACAGTTGTTCTATCGTCGGTCACCAGGGTCGTACCCGTCGAGCCAACGGACCTGGGGGCAGGATCGGCATTCGAAGCACACGAGGTGAGGACGAGGGCCAGCATCAAAGCGGTGATAGAGATAGTTCGAAACATTGAACAGGGACCTTACCGGGGTTCCACCGCTAGGCCTGAGCTCAAACGCCCCGAGAGCGACGTAACCGTCAAGTGGAGATGACGGGATTTGAACCCGTGACCCCCTCGTTGCGAACGAGGTGCTCTGCCAGGCTGAGCTACATCCCCTGACTACCATCGCCAGGCGACTGGTCTGGGACAGTGTAACGACCGAAGCCGGCCCGAAAAAACCAAGCCGGAGAGTCGGTCGAGCCGAAGTCGTCAGTCCCGACTTTGTCGGATCTCCTTTATGAGACGTTCCTGTACCACGGTGGTTGTGAGGTCGGCTCGGCTCCGCTCGATAAGGGCGCGGGCCACATCGGTTGTGCGGCGAAGCCCCCCGGTCATCCCATCTGGATAGTCGAGCGATGTCAGCAGATCCAAGATGTCGGACATCCGGGCGAGCACGGTTTCCGCTTGCGCGATCTCACCTTCCCGCAACCGGTCGAGGAGATGGCGGCGGAGTTCGCCGACCACTTCGCCCAATCCGTTGAGGTACGGCGCCCAGTCGATGGCGAGCTCTTCAGGGCTTGGCAAGGGATGCCCGGATATCGCCGCGGCCGTAAGACGGGCCTCCGCATATTCCTTGGCTGCATCCGAATAGAACCCTGCGTACAAGATGTCGGGATGGGTCTCCAGTTCGCGGCGGGCTTCGAGCAGCAATCGAGCGGCTTCATCCATCAGACCGGTGGCGGCGTCAAAGTCACCACGATGCACGTTGCGAATCGCATTGGCAGAAAAACGGATCGCCTGGCGAGCGTTCTTGATACCGACTTCGCGAGCCGCAAATTTCTCGTCAAAATGATGACGCGCGGCTACCTCAAGGCGAGTGATATCGGATGGCTCGCTCATTTGGCGAACGCTACGAAGCGACTACGCGAACCGGTTGCGACTCACCATGAACCGCTGCGGAGGAAACGGTGCCGGCCGGCACAATGACTTGCTGGGTTCGGGTCTGCTTGATCTGGAGTAGGACTGCTACATACCAGGCAATGCCGGCGTCAACGGCGATGTGAGTAAACAGCCAACCGAGGCTTCGAGTCGTGAGGGCAAGGATGAGCGACATGCCGGCCGCGATGGCCAGCATGGCGAGAGTGCGGCGTCGACGGGCGAGGACCGCCTTGCGGCTCATCGCGACACCGACTGGCTGGCCTTCGTTTTGCACGGTGTTCAAGCGAGCAGCAATGCGACTGTATTCAGCCGTAGAAGCGAGCGGAGTCTCACGTCGTGAGTTGAGAATTGGTGGGACAAGGTAAATCGCCCACACGCCACCTATGACGAGCAAAAAAATAAGAATGGAATCCATGCGCCCTTAGTACCTCCGCCAGACCAAATCACAATAGCCAGAACCGCTTCCCTGTCCAAACAGCGATCAGTGTTCCGTCTCGCCAGATCGTAGCAACTCGACCGCGTGGCGTAGTGCCAGACGAACAACGTTCACTGATTCTTTGACCCCGGGGACCGATCCAGGCAGATTCAGTATCAACGTTCTGCCGGCAATACCGCAGACCCCCCGTGACAACATACCGTGTGGGTTGTTCCCGAAGGTCGCCGATCGCATGGCCTCGGCGAGACCAGGCGCCAGTCGTTCGACCACCCTGAGTGTGCCTTCGGGGGTGAGATCGCGAGGACTCATGCCGGTACCACCGGTCGTCACGACAATCGCCGGATCACTCTCCAGGGCCACCCGGATCGCCCCTTCCACTTCAGCAACCCCATCCGGGGTAACGACCAAGGAGCACCGAAACCCTAGTTCTTCGAGGATCTCAACGGCAGCAGGTCCCGAGCGATCCTCGCTCTGGCCCCGGCTGACCCGGTCGCTAACCGTGATCACTACCCCGCGGTACGTGTCCACGTGCCCGACTTCCCTCCCGATTTGGCCAGCAACCGAACCGGACCGATCTCAACGGAGCGTTCGACACCCTTGACCATGTCGTACATCGTCAACGCCCCAATCATGGCACCGGTCATCGCCTCCATTTCGACGCCGGTCTGACCCGTGCTCTTGGCGGTGACGACGATCCTGGCCCCGATCGCAACTCGCTCGACGTCGATAGAAACCGCAGTCAAGGCAACGGGATGACAGAGGGGTACGAGCTCCGGCGTCCGCTTCGCTCCCATGATGGCCGCCACCCGAACGGTTGCAAGGGCATCACCTTTCGGGAGCCCGTCACCGAACAACAGGTCGGTGGTACCGCCCGCCATCAAGACGATCGCCTCGGCAACCGCCACCCGATCGGCCGGGTTTTTGGTTGATACGTCGACCATGTGGACGTCACCGGATTCTGTCAGATGCGATAGTTCATCGCCCATCGACTACCTCCTCATAGGCTCGGTTTGGTGGCCACCGAAACATCTCCAGCTCAACGGTTCCCCCATCTGCAACGTCGGCCTGGCCGGGCGGGACGACCGCGAAAGCGTTACCGATAGCCAGGGCCGAGAGCACGTTCGAAGCTTGTTCTCCCACGAGGCGAGCTTCCCAACCACCGTCGACAAAGGTAGCCACCACCCGCGAAAACACGGTCTTGGTGGGATCAGTCGAGACCCCGCCCATAAGCCTTCCCGTAACCCGAGGACGGCACAGGGCACGATGGCCCATCATCTTCAACAACGCGGGACGGGCGAACTGTTCGAAGGCCACCATTACCGAAACCGGATTGCCCGGTAGGCCAAACAGCGGTGTTCCCGCGACGTTGCCGAACGCAAAAGGTTTGGCCGGTTGCATGGCCACTTTCCAGAATTCGACCGATCCGAGCTCGGCGAGGATTTGTTTGACGAGGTCGTACTCCCCCATCGAGACGCCGCCTGACGTGATGACCGCATCCGCCTGTGATGCTCCTTGCTCGATTCGACGCCGGAGCTCATGGGCGTCGTCGCCGACGATACCGAGGTCAAGCACCTTGGCCCCGACCTCGGCGAGCAGCGCCTTGAGGAGCGGCCGATTTGTATCTCTGATCTGAGAAGGACTCAACGTTTCCACGTCGACTCCAACCACCTCATCGCCGGTGGACAAGACAGCCACGGTGGGACGCCTGCGCACCATGGGACGACCGATGCCCAGGGAGGCGAGTACCGCGATATGGGCCGGCGTAAGCGTGTCACCGGCCTGGAAAACCGTCGATCCGGCGACGAGGTCGCCGCCGGCGCGTCGGACGGCCGTGCCGCGATCCACCGCGACATTGATGAAGACCTCGTTGGCAATCTGGTTGGTGTCCTCGACCCTGACAACCGAGTCGGCGCCGTTCGGAATCGGTGCTCCGGTCATGACCTTGATGGCTGTACCCGGTTCCAGAGAACCGGTTGCGACATGTCCGGCCGCAACATCCTCAAGTACTTTGAGCCGGACCGGTGGCCGAGTCGTATCGATCGCGCGGACGGCATAGCCATCCATTGCCGAGTTCGTGAAAGGTGGCACATCATGAGACGCCACCACATCGACCGCCAGCGCCAGTTGATGAGCCTCATCGAGGTCGACGCCGACTATCGGGAGCAACGTGACGGCCTCGAGAACGTCACGGCGGGCCTCTTTGAGAGGTCGCATCAACCCAGTCCATCGACAAAGGCTCGATAGTCCTTCCCGAACTCATCAGAGAGCAATCCCAGAACTGTGGAGGCCTTGAGGAGATCGAGCGGATTGCCCACATCCAGCAAATCGTCCTCAAAAACGACCCCCCGGCATTGACCGCTCCTGGCCAGGGCGTCGATCGCGTCGGTCAATTGAATCTCATCGCCATGACCGGGTTTCAGAGCGGCTAGATGGTCAAAGACGTCAGGGCCAAACAGGTATCGGCCGAGCAACCAAAGATTCGAAGGCGCACCATCTCGACCGGGTTTTTCCACGGCGGCGTTCATCTCGACCACACCGTCGTCAAGGCTTCGGGAGACACCGACGATTCCATACCGGTCGTAGTAGTCCTCGACACCCTCTTTGAGGGCAACAGCCGACCGGCCCCCGGCGACCTCTTCCAAACGTTCGTAGAAACATGCAGTTGGGGTGCCGATCATGTCGCCCAGCCCACAGAAAAACCGTCGATCTCCGACTGCTTCGCGGGCGGTAAGCACTGCGTGTCCCAGCCCGTGGGGTTCCTCCTGGACGACCATTCGAATTCGCATGTTTTCGAGACCGGGTAATGGCCCTTCGTCAATGAAGTGATGCTCGATGTCGTTGGCCGCATCGAGGTTTACCACCAGCACGGCTTCGGTCACTCCGGCCCGGGCGGCTTCCTCAACTGCATATTGGATCGTCGGCCGATCGATCACGGTAATGAGCGCCTTGGGGACCGATCGGGTAGCCGGCCTCATCCGGGTTCCCCGGCCGGCCGCCGGGATGACAACTACCTCGACACTCATTTCTTGACCACCTTGGCGTCTCCGCCACTCAACATACGGGCGATGTTGCCCCTGTGACGCCACACAATCAGCACGAGGGCCGACCCGACCCAGACGAGAGTCGGCCACTCAACATCTCGCAAAACAAGTAGGGGAATCGACGCTACCACCACGACTAGCGAACCGATCGCGGCCACTTTGGTGAGTTTCACGAGAATACCCCAGACCAGGAGCTGCACCAACGCGACGAGCGGGTCCGCCCAGATCAAAACACCTAGCCCGGTCGCAATGCCTTTTCCGCCCTTGAAGTGATGAAACAGCGGGTAGCAGTGTCCGACCACCGCCATGAACCCGGCCCCGGCCACGAGACCAGAGCTAAACAACCCCGATCCTGCCGGTGCCAACACGTATCCGACCCAACCAGCCGCCAGGCCCTTGAGTAGATCTCCAGCCAAAACGGTGACGGCCGCGCCTTTACCCATCGTTCGTAGTACGTTTGATGTTCCGGGATTGCCACTACCGACGGAATAGATATCAACGCCTTTGAGTTTGCCTACGAGGACAGCAAAATCAATACTGCCAAACAGGTAGCCGGCAGCCAGGGCAAGAACGCTCATCATTTGGCGAAGTCTAGGCAGCCAGTATGATTCCCCCGTTACTGACAGAGGAAGTTATGCCAACGTACGTGTATCGCTGCGGCGACTGCGAACAAACCATTGAGGCCATGCAACGGTTCTCGGACAGACCCCTTCGCAAACACAAGGAATGCGGGGGATCACTCACCAAGGTGGTGCAGGCTGCCGGGGTCGTGTTCAAGGGTTCCGGTTATTACTCAACGGAGTCGCGTACCCCCGACACCGCCTCCGACTCGTAGACCGACCCCCTTCCCCCGGGGTTTCCGTTCCGATACGGTGCGCCCATGCACTGGTTCGCACCCCCACCGTGGATACGTTGGCTGCTGTCGATGGTGTTGGTCATCGCAGCCTTCACCGTCGAGGTGGCCGGACCCAGGACGACCGGCCACTGGTTTGCGATCTCCGACATCGAGGCAGGTACTCAACTGCGTCCCGACCTCTTCCGGTCAGTCCAAATACCGTCAGGGCTACTCCCTGGCGCTCAGCCAGCGGGCTTCGCCCTGGTGGATATCAAGGCGGGCGATCCCCTCATCGCCAGTCAGGTGACCCAGGAACAGACCAGGGCACCTGACGGTTGGTGGGCCATTGAACTGAGTGTTCCTGGACACGTACGACCGGGTCAGAACGTCCTTCTGGTTCTGTTGTCAACCGACCAGACAACCATCGTGACGGGCAGGACATTGACCGTAGAAACGAGGAGCGACGCCTTCGGGGGGGCTTCGGCGCTGGCAACGATCGCCATACCGGCCGAGGCGGCGGCGGACGTCGCCGTAGCTTCGGAAGCCGGGAAGGTAACCGTCCTGACAACGAGCGACTGAAACGGTCCGCAAGTGCCCTAACCTCGTCGCCGTGATAGAAGCGATCGTATGGGGTCTCGTCCAGGGGTTCACAGAGTTCCTACCCATCTCATCTAGCGGTCACCTCGTCCTCATCCCTGAGCTTTTGGGCTCCGCTCCGCCGAGCTTGGCGGCTTCGGCCGTACTCCACCTCGGCACGTTGGCCGCGGTGATCGCCTATTACCGACGAGACCTCCTGGGCTTGCTGTCGTTCCGCCGCGATCCGGCCACCCGCCGCACGCTCATACTGTTGGGAGTTGGCAGCCTTCCCGCCGGAATCGGCTTCTTTGTGAGAGGCAGCATCGTGACGCTTCAAGCCTCCACCACCGCCGTCTCGGTGGCCCTAATCGTGACCGGTCTGATCCTCTGGTTCAGTGATCGATTCCCGCTCGGGAATCGGATCATCGCTTCCCTGAGATGGCCCGATGCGGTGGTTATAGGATTGGGCCAGGCGCTGGCGCTCATCCCGGGTATTTCGCGTTCAGGAATGACGATTGCGGCTGGTTTGGGACGCTCCATGGAACGGTCCGAAGCGGCCCGTTTTTCGTTCCTGCTCGGTATCCCGGCGATCGCCGCAGCCGGGATGCTGGAACTCGTCGACCTGGCAGGAAGCGGTGCAGGCGTCGCTGGATCGCTGTGGATTGGCGTCGCCACGGCGGCCATTTCTGGATATGCGGCGATAGCAATTCTTCTCCGGGTATTCGTCGCGCGAGGGATGGTCCCATTCGCTCTATACGCGGTGGTTGCCGGTATTGTCGGATTAGTGGTTCTATAGAGGAACAATCCGAGAGAACTGACTGTTTTCTTAGAGAGTTCACATCTCACATTCAGAGACTGCGATAACAATGGCACCCATGACAGTTAGCAAGCGCACTCGACGGGCTCCGTGGATTCTTCTGGTCTTCTACGTTGTGGCGGCCGGTCTGATCATCAATGCCACAAGAGTTGCCCAAATCGCCGCGCCCCAGCCAACCGGTACCACTCAACAAGTAGCAGTGATAGGTGCGAGTGCCGATCCAGTTGCCGACATTGCGGCCGCCGTAAGCCCGGCCGTCGTGCAAATCTCGACCGAATTCGGTCTCGGTTCGGGCGTCATCTATGACAACGACGGGCTGATCCTGACCGCGGCCCACGTTGTTCAGGACGCCACCGACGTTGACATCAGACTCTTCGACGGACGCACGGTCCGAGGCAAGGTGCTCGGAAGGCACGAGCCGACCGACGTGGCCGTCATCAAGATCGACGGAAGCCCCGACCTCCCGGTTGCCCAACTGGCCACCGGAGCCGACATCCGGGTGGGGCAATTGGCGGTGGCCCTGGGCAGTCCGTTCGCCCTGGAGCAGACGGTCACGGCCGGGATTGTTTCAGCCGTCGACCGCAACGTTTCTGGTGTTTCGATGGTCCAGACCGATGCCGCCATCAACCCTGGTAATTCAGGCGGCCCACTCGTTGACCGAAGTGGAAGAGTGATCGGCATCAACGACCAGATTTTCACCAGCTCGGGCGGTAACGACGGGATC
>Ga0326597_10010442_pt1 | contig 12369 bp, 10 predicted proteins | sample RVTome_12_FD_203789 | JGI IMG/M metagenome (GOLD analysis project Ga0326597, IMG submission 203789) | Soil microbial communities from uranium-contaminated site in the Upper Colorado River Basin, Wyoming, United States - RVT100D185 | ecosystem: Environmental > Terrestrial > Soil > Contaminated >... | reverse complement strand
CCTGGTCGCGGACCAGGTAGTTCATCGTGCTGGACTGGCGCACGTCGGCGATGTTGACGCGCACGCGGTCTTCGATGCCGGCGATGTTGAACAGGTTGCCGCCGTACTCTGGAATCAGGGAGTCGACAATCAGGACGCGCGCCCCGAGATCGACGAGCTGATGCGCGAGCGTGCTGCCGATGAACCCAAGCCCCCCGGTAATCATGACGCCGCGGTCGCGGTAGAACGTCCGGTAGTTGCCGCCGCTTGCCGCCGGCTTCGCGCTCATCGCTTCCGAGATTCCGGAGGCACCGCCCCGCTGATCGTCTGGTTACGAAACAGGACGGGCGTGGAGTCTCGTCCGCGGCCCAGGACGACGAGAGTCACCCACAGTTTCAGCACGTCGATGACGGTCCAGAAGACGCGGCGGAAGTTGAAGAACTGCGAGCGGCCGTGCGTCCGGTGATAGTGGTGCACCGGGACCTCGACCACCCGCAAGCCGGCGTCCTGGATCTTGCGCATCATCTCGAGACAGATGACGCCGGTGTTGCGCTCGAGCCTGACGCGGTCGAAGACCTCGCGGCGCAGCAGCCGGAAGTCGCAGTCGACGTCGCGCACTCGCAGCCGGAACAGGAACTTTACCGTGAAGTGGTAGATGCGCCCGATGACGATACGGTGCCAGGGGTCGGAGCGGCTGATCTTGTACCCGGTCACGACGTCAGCGTCCGGCGTGAGCTGGTTCCACAGGAGCTCGAGTTCGACTGGATCGTACTGGCCGTCGCCGTCCGTATACGCGATGAGGTCTTTCGTTGCGGCTGCGAAGCCGGTGCGTAGCGCACCTCCGTAGCCGCGATTGCGCGGATGATGAATCGCGCGCACCTGCGGATAGGTGCGTGTGAGCGCGTCCGCGATGTCACGCGTCGAGTCGGTGCTGCCGTCGTTGACGACGATGACCTCGAAGTCTGAGGTCAGCCGGGACGCCGCCGCCACCGCGCGGATGACGAGGCTCGCAATGGTTCCGCCGTCGTTGTAGGCGGGGAAGAACATGCTGATGCTCGGCTGGCGCGTGTTGTCAGGAGCCTGCATGAAGGCTCTCAAATCTAGCTCGGAAGGGCTCTGTGGGCAAGATGTCCGCCGGGTCCGCGGCACTCGAACCTGGCATCACGCTCGTCGCCGCGTAGCGAGTCGCCAGGGCACCAGTGCCGACTCGACGATGACGCGTCCCGAGAGCTTCGAAGCGCCGTGGCGCCGTTCGACGAACGTGATGGGCACCTCGGTGATGCGGCAGCCGGTGGACGCCGCCTCCCACGCGAGTTCCACCAGGAAGGCATAGCCATTCGAGGCGATCCGATGCAGCGGCAGCCGCTGAAGCGCTTCGCGGCGCCAGCACCGAAAGCCGCTCGTGCTGTCTTCGATCGGCAGGCCCGTGATCGCGCGAACGTACCAGTTCGCGAACGCGCTCAGTATCACCCGCCGCTTCGGCCAGTTCTCGATGCGTCCGCCCGGCACGTAGCGCGAGCCAATGACGAGGTCCGCGTGTGCGCCTGCCTCCAGCAGGCGCGGAACGTCCGCGGGATCGTGCGATAGGTCCGCATCCATCTGACAGATCAGCGATGCGTCGGTGCGCAGCGCGCGCTGCATCCCGTCGATATAAGACAGACCAAGCCCTCGTGGGCCTGTTCGATGCAGTACGGAGACACGACCGTCGCTTTCGCCGACGAGTCCATCGGCGACGTCGCCCGTCCCGTCTGGGGACCCGTCATCCACGACGAGCACCGCGATGTGCGGAATGCGCAGAAGCGCGGCGACCACAACGGGCAGATTGTCGCGTTCGTTATATGTGGGAACGATTACCAGCGCACGCATCGGTCGCCTACGGCCTGAACGGTCACCGAACCGGGGTCAGCCAACGAGCTGCTCCACGACACCGTCCCACGTAACCTGCGCCGCCCGCGCGAGTCCGTTCTGTCCGAGCCGTCGCGCGAGATCGGGATCGGCGGCGAGCCGCGCGATCGCCTGGCCGATCGCGAACGGCTCCGGCGCGCAGATGAAACCGTTGTCGCCGTCGCGAACGAACTCGAGAGTGCCCCCGGAATCAGTGGCCGTGATGACCGGCTTGCCGCTCAGAAACGCCTCGAGCGTCACGTATCCGTAGTCTTCATCGAAGGGCGCGTACACGACCGCCCGCGCGCCGGAATAGAACTCGACCAACTGGCCGGCGTTCACGGCGCCGGCAAACACGACACGCCCGCCGACGCCGGATTCGGCCGCCGTCCTCTCGGCGAGCTCGCGCTGCGACCCTTCGCCGACAATCACCAGGCGCATGGGCGCCGGGACGTGGGCCAGGGCGCGGATGGTCAGGTCGGTGCGTTTCACCGCCTCGAGGCGTCCAACGATCAGCACGTACGCCCCGTAGTCGCCCGGCCGCAGTTGCTCGGCGAGCGGTGGCGGGTGATACAGCGCGCGCGCCGCCACGCCGTTGAACTTCTCGAGACGACTGGCGGTGTTCTGCGCATTGGTGAACACGTGTCGGCATTCGCCGAGCATGCGTCGATCGAGATCGAGCAGCTGTCGGCGGAGGCCGACGTCGGCTTCCGAGTGTTCGAAATCGCTGTACGGCGTGCCACACAGTTCGTACGCCGTGCGGTGCTGGTGGAGCACCCACGCAACCTTGCGTGGGTGGCGGGCGAAATAACTGGGGAACCTGGTTGCAATCAGCAGGTCGATCGGCTGTTCGTTGCTCATCGACAGGTCGAGCAGCCGCCATGCGGCAGCCTGCGCGAGAACCTCGGATTTGGCCTGCGGCCGGAACGGAATCGCCACCCGCTCGACGAGGTAGCCGCGCCGCTGCAGCTGCGCGATGAGCGCTCCGACGTGCAGCTCCGCGCCGCCTTCGACGAAGGGCACCTGTGCGTCGGCGACGACGACTCGTTGGATCCTATCGGAATGTTCCAACTGTGTGTGCCGGCGGCGGCGCCATGCTGCTCAGCACCGCCCGCCGTCGATTCGTAAGGCCATCTTCAAGGACTGTATCAACAGAAGACAATGGGATTACATCGAGCCATGGAGTGCGATTCCAGGGCCGTTCCTACGGAACGGCCAGCTTCACGTTTCGACGGTACGCTCAACGGGCTAGATGGCAAATCGGAAGTTGATGATATCGCCGTCCTGGACGATGTACTCCTTGCCTTCGAGGCGGACTTCGCCATGTTCGCGGCACACCGCCATCGACCCGCGGCTGATGAGGGCGTCGTAGGCGACCACCTCGGCGCGTATGAAGCCGCGCTGGATATCGCTGTGGATCTCGCCGGCGGCTGCCTGTGCCGGCGTGCCGCGGGCCGCCGACCACGCGCGACACTCGTCCTCGCCGACCGTGAAGAACGACATGTAGCCGAGCAGGTCGTAGCTGGCCCGTATGACGCGATCCAGACCTGATTCCGACAGGCCGATGTCCGCAAGAAACGCGGCAGCGTCGGCGCCTTCGAGCTGAGCAATCTCGAGCTCGATCGTCGTGCACAGCGCCACGGCTCGCGTCGCCGCGTGTGCCAGGAAGCCGGTCAACCCCGTCCGCTCGGCGGCGCGCTCGACGCTCGCGCCCACGTCGGCGACATCTGCTTCGTTCAGGTTGATCACGAGCAGAAGCGGCTTCGCGGACAGAAACTGAAAACCGCGAAGGCGCCTGACATCCTCGCCAGTCAGATCCATCGCCCGCAGCGGCGTGCCGTCCTCCAGCGACTGCCTGCAACGTTGCACCAGGTCGCGCTCCTTGTCGAGCTCCGTCGAGCGCCCCTTCTTCAGGTCCTTTTCGATGCGCTCCAGGCGGCGCTCCGCAACGCCCAGGTCGGCGAGGAGCAATTCGTCTTCCATCGCCTGCGCGTCGCGCACCGGATCGACCGAGCCGGACGGGTGCGGTACCGACGGATCGGCGAACGCGCGGACCACATGGACGAGGGCGTCGGCGTTCTTGTATCCCGCCACATCGACGAGCGCTTGCGCGCCGGCGCGGACGGGCGCCGCCATGTCCGTGAACTCAATGGTGGCAGGCACGCGTTTGCGAGGGTTGTACATCGCGGTCAGCGTGTCCAGGCGCGCGTCAGGCACTCTCGAGATGCCGATGTTCACGTCGTTTCTGCCGCGGGGAGTGTCGCGGGCGCTGGTCATCAGCTGAAACAAAGCGGTCTTGCCGCTCGAGGAAAAACCAATCAGGGCCGCGCGCAGCATGAGTCGGCAGCCTAGCACGCCGTCCCTTATCCCTCTTGCTGTTTCCAGGTCGTTCAGTTCGGTGATCGATGCAGTTTTGGGGTCTGACCCCAACTCCTGGACGCGTAACAACGAACAATAAGCGAAAGTTTATTCCGACATAACTACTGGTGGATGAGTGGTTTGCCCGTTGACATCCCGAGTCATGCGGCCTACTATCCGAGTGGATTTTTGTGGAGGAAAGTGGAGCACCAGGGACTGCGGGGCAGCTCTTCGGCCCGGATCGACGACAAGGGCCGCTTGAAAGTGCCCACCATTTTTCGGGGGGTCATTCAGGACCAGCGCGGGCCGGACGTCTTCGTGACGAGCCTTACGGGGGAGTGTGTGCGTATTTACCCGATGACGGTCTGGCTCGAGATCGAGCAGAACCTCTCGCGGGTCCCGGGCAATCACCCCTCGCGCTTGAAGTTCCTCGACCGCGTGAACTACTACGGCCAGGCCGCCGAACTCGACGGTCAGGGACGCGTCGTGATTCCTGCACACCTGCGCGAAGGCGCCTCGATCGTCGGCGACGTTCGCGTGCTCGGGCGCATCAATCACCTCGAAGTCTGGAACGAAGAACGATTCCTCCACAAGCTCCAGCTCGAACCGTGGACGGACGAGGACGGACTGCGGCTCTCGGAACACGGGATCTGATGGAGGGATGGGCTGGTGGAGCGTTACTTCTTCTGGGCGCGGAGCACGGGTTCGCCGGCCGCGACAGTGTGGGTGCGAGCGGAACGGCCCGGCATGTCGAGGGACGAGCCGCTTCGGCACGTGTGACTCATGCACGAGCCGGTCATGGTGGCGGAGGCGATCGAGCACCTCGCACCCGCGCGAGGCGGAGTATTCGTCGACTGCACCGTCGGGTGTGGCGGGCACGCGCGCGCGCTGCTGGAGGCAGGGGCCTCCAAGTTGATCGGGCTCGATCGTGACCCGGCGGCTCTCGCGGAGGCCACTGCAGCTCTTGGGGCTTTTGGGGACCGCGTGACGCTGATACACGCGGACTACCGTCGTCTCGACGAAGTGCTCGATGCGCAGGGCATCGCCGGTGTCGACGGGCTGCTTGCGGACCTGGGTGTCTCGTCGATGCAGCTCGACTCACCCGGGCGTGGGTTCAGTTTCCGGCGCGACGAGCCGCTCGATATGCGGATGGATCCGACGACCGGTCCAACGGCGGCGGAGGCCATCGGCGACGCCGACGAGCGCACGCTAGCGAACGTGATCTACGAATTCGGTGAGGAGCGGCACTCGCGACGAATTGCCCGCGCGATCGCCGGAGCGCTGGTGCGGTCGCCCATCAGCACGACGGGGCAGCTTGCGGAGATCGTGCGCCGGGCAGTTCCGCGAAAAGGGTACTCGCGCATCGATCCGGCGACGCGGACGTTCCAGGCGATCCGGATCTGGGTCAACGGCGAACTCGAGGGCCTCGACACGTTTCTGGCGCACGCGGTCCGGCGGCTGCGGCCCGGCGGCCGGATGGTAGTCATCAGCTTCCACTCGCTGGAGGATCGCGTCGTGAAGCACACCCTGCGTGCCCTGCAGACGGCGGGCGACTTCGGGCTCACCGTCCGCACGAAGCGGCCGGCGGTGCCGAGCGAGGTCGAAGTGGATCGCAATCCTCGCGCGCGAAGCGCAAAGCTGCGAGCCGCGGAGCGGGCCGCGTGACCGCCTTCGCGCGCGAAGCGCTACGGCGGGTCCGCCGGGGCGGTCCGCAAAGCGGACCGACCGGCAGGCGCTGGCTTGCCGGGTCGCACAGCGACCCGACGCGGGCGGAGGCGGAATGGCGTTAACGGTGAGGCTGACATCATGACAAGCGAGACCTTCGAATACGCAATCAGGAAGGACGTTCGCAACAATCCGATCGCGCGCGAGGTCGACGGCGACCGGCACCGCGAGATGTTGCGAGCGACCGCAGTTGGAGTGCTCCTGGTCGCCGTGTTGTTGTTCTGGGCGTTTCAACACGTCGAGCTTCTTCGCTACGGGTACGGGTTCGAGCAGATGCAGCGCGAGCGCGCGGCGGAAACCGAGATCAACCGCCACCTCCGGCTCGAGTTGGACACGTTGCGTTCGCCAGCCCGCATCGAGCGTCTCGCGATGGACCGGCTCCACATGGTGGCGCCAGGCCCCGATGAAGCGTTCGTGATCGAGCGGGTGCAGCCCGCGGCGCCGCCACCGCACTCGGTGGTTGCCCGACGGTAGGACCCGTGGTGGTTGACGGGGGGGTCCAGTCAGTGGCCGAGAAGCCCGAGTTCGCCTGGCGCATCACGCTGAAGCGGCGTCTTGTCGTCGCCGTCGTCGTGCTCGTGGCATGGTCCGGGGCCATCGAGGCGCGCCTCGTGTACCTCCAGGTGGGGCGCCATGCGGAGCTGACCGAGCGCGCGGAACGGCAGCAGCTCCGCACCGTGGAGACCGCTGCCAAGCGTGGCGACATTCTCGATCGCGACGGCCGCGTGCTCGCATACAGCGTCGAGGCCGACTCGATCTACGCGGTCCCGACAGAAATCAGCGACCCGGATGCCGCGGCGGCGGCGCTCTGCCGCGCGTTGGCGGACTGCGGCGCCCGAGAGCGGCAGACGCTGGCGGAGCGCATCAGGCGCGGTCGGGCCTTTGTGTACGTGCGTCGCCAGGTGACGCCGGACGACGCCCGCCGCGTCTCGGCCCTCGATCTCGAGGGCATAGGCTTCATGAAGGAGAACCGACGCTTCTATCCCAACAAGGACCTCGCGGCACATGTCCTGGGATATGTCGGCGTCGACAACACCGGGCTGCAGGGGCTCGAGGCGCAATACGACAGCGTGATCAAGGGGCGCCCCGGCACCGTGCTGATCCAGACCGACGCACGGCGGCGCGCGTTCAGCCGGGTCGAGCGACCGCCGACGACCGGCGCGACGCTCGAGCTGACGATCGACCAGTACCTCCAGCACGTTGTCGAGCGGGAGCTCCGCGCCGGTGTCGAGGAAAACAAAGCTGCGGGCGGCACGGCCGTGGTGATGAATCCGCGCACGGGAGAAATTCTGGCGCTCACCAGCTGGCCCAGCTTCAATCCCAACGCCTACCGGGAGGCATTGCCCGAGGCGCAGCGCAATCGCGCTGTTCAGGACATCTACGAGCCAGGCTCGACGTTCAAGATCGTCACGGCGTCTGCGGCTTTCGAAGAACAAATCGTCGAGCCAGACGATCCGATCGACGTCAGCGCCGGACAGATCCGATTCGGCCGACGGGTGATCAACGACGACCACCGGAGCGGTGTGCTGTCGTTCAGGGACGTGATCGTGAAATCGAGCAACGTCGGAGCGATCAAGGTGGGTCTGGAGATCGGCCGGGAACGAATGGGTCTGTACGTGAATCGCTTTGGTTTTGGCGTTCGATCGTCACCCGATTTCCCCGGTGAAAGCGGCGGTATCGTCTGGGATCCCTCAAAGCTGAACGACAGCGCCCTCGCATCGGTGTCGATGGGCTATCAGGTCGGTGTCACGCCGCTGCAGATGGCCGCGGCCGTCAGCTCGATAGCCAACGGTGGCGAACTGTTCACGCCGCGTGTAGTCGGTGCGGTGATCGCCGACGGCATCCGGACGCCGATCGAGCATGCGGTCGTCCGCCGGACGGTGTCCTCCGACACGGCGGCGGTGTTGACCGAGATCATGGAGCAGGTCGTCGAGCGGGGAACGGGCACCCGCGCGAGGGTGGCAGGGTTCACCGCTGCCGGCAAGACGGGCACATCGCAGAAGATCGTCGACGGTCGGTACTCGAGGTCGGAGTACACCGCATCGTTCGTCGGTTTCATTCCGTCGCGACGGCCGGTGTTCACCATCGTCGTCGTCATCGATTCGCCGCACGGAAAGAACCTTTACTACGGCGGGTCCGTGGCGGGCCCGATCTTCAGGCGGATCGCGGATGCGGGGCTGCGCCACTACGGTGTGCCACCTTCCATCAACCCAGCGCCCCCTGTGCTGGTTGCACAGCGTGAGGTTCCGCGGGAGCGGCCCGTATCCGGCCCGATCGAGTTCCCCGCGATCGTGACGCTGGCCAGCGGAACGACCGGGTCAGCGGCGGTGTTTCCAGATCTGCGTGGTCTCGGCGCCCGCGACGCGGTGCAGGTACTTGCCGGGCTGGGTGTGACCCCGCGCTTGCACGGCGCCGGTATCGTGGTCGAGCAGGATCCGGCGGCCGGCAGTTCGATCGAGTCCGGCGACGTGGCCACGCTCAGGCTCGAACGGACCGTGGCTGCCGCGGCGGCTCTTCATCGGACGGCTGACGCCGTCCCGGTCGTCGACGTAACTCCATGACCGTACGTGAACTGTTGCAGGAGGTCACTCGGGCGGCGCCGCCGGACGAGCGACCGCTGGAGCATGGCGACTCGCGAGCCCTCGACGTGCCGTGCCGGGGTGTCACGCATGACTCGCGCCGCGTGGAAGCCGGGTGGGTATTTGTGGCGGTGCGCGGGCTGAGTTCCGATGGAGCGGAGTTCGCGCTCCAGGCGATCGCGGCCGGCGCAGCTGCCGTCGTCGCCGAGCGCGAAGCCAGTGTCGCGCCGAGCGTGCCATGGATCGTGGTAACGGATGCGAGGCGGGCACTCGCCGAGCTCGCCTCGGCGTTTTTCGGGCATCCGAGCCGCGAGATGCGCGTCGTGGGCACCACGGGGACCAACGGCAAGACCACGACCAGCTACCTCGTGGCGTCCATCTTTGAGGCAGCGGGCACGCGATGCGGGTTGCTGGGAACAACCACCTACCGAATCGGTGCGCATGAGGTCGCAGCGACGAGAACGACGCCAGAGGCTCCCGAGTTGCACGGGATGATGCGCCAGATGGTCGAGGCCGGCTGTGGCGCGTGCGTCATGGAGGTGTCGTCGCATGCGCTTGCGCTCCGCCGCGCGGACGGCACCCGATTGTCCGCCGCGGTCTTCACAAATCTCACGCGCGACCATCTCGATTTCCATGGGAGCATGGAAAACTACTTCGCCGCCAAGCGCCGCCTGTTCGAGATGCTTCCCGAGGATGCCCCGGCAGCGATCAACGCGGATGATCCCCGTTGCGCCGCCATCATGGAAGTGACCCGGCGCCCCGTCACTTACGCGCTCAACCAGGCTGCAGACGTGACGCCGGGACCGCTGTCCTTCTCACTCGATGGTCTGGAATTCGATGCTCGAACGCCCCAGGGAATTGTCCACGTTCGGTCTCCGCTCGTTGGCCGGCCCAATGTCTACAACGTTCTCGCGGCGGTGAGCGTCACCACAGCGCTCGGCCTGCCGCTCGACGCGATCGAGCGCGGCCTTTCGAGGCTTCAGGGCGTGCCGGGCCGCTTCGAGCGGGCGTCATCGTCGGACGACGACATCACGGTTGTCGTTGACTACGCGCATACCGACGACGCGCTGCGAAACCTGCTGGAGATGGCGCGACCCCTCGCCCCGCGCCGCCTCATCACGGTGTTCGGCGCGGGCGGTGGCCGCGATCACACGAAGCGGCCGCTCATGGGCATGGTCGCAGCACGGCTCAGCGACGTCGTCGTCATTACCTCGGACAACCCCCGAACCGAGGATCCAAGTCGCATCATCGACGAAGTCAATCTCGGGGCGCAGCCGGAAATGCGCCAGGGAGGCGCAGAGGTTCTGGCGATGGTTGACCGGCGCAAAGCGATTCTTCACGCGGTCGGCCAGGCGGACTCTGGAGACATGGTGCTCATCGCGGGTAAAGGTCACGAGAAGTATCAGGAGATCGAAGGCGGGTTGGTGCCCTTTGACGATGTGGCGGTAGCACGCGAGGCGCTGGGAGTGCGGCGTCTCAGGTCGCCGGTTGGGTGAGGCGCTTCGCCTCACGCTGGGGTGGGTAGCCGAGGCGACCGGCGGCCGCATCCGGGCGGGCGATCGAGGCAAGGCAATCGGGGACGTCGTCAGCGATACCCGATCGCTGCGGCCCGGAGACTTTTTCGTCGCGCTCAGGGGTCTCCGCTTTGATGCGCATGACTTTGTCGTAGAAGCGTTTCAGAAGGGCGCTGGTGGTGCGATCGTCGAGCGAGGGTGTGCCGGCTCCGCGCAGCCGACCGGTGGCGGCGTCATCGAGGTCGACGACACCATAAAGGCGCTGCAGGACCTGGCGCACGCGGTGCGGAAGGCGAGCGGGACGAGGGTCATTGCGATTACGGGTAGCGCCGGAAAGACCACCACGAAGGAAGCGATCGCGGAATGTCTGGCCGGACGCTTTCGGGTGGTGAGAAACAAGGGGAATCTGAACAACCACATCGGGCTGCCGCTCTCGCTGCTGCAACTGCGCGAGCGCCCAGAGGTCGCGGTCATGGAGCTGGGGATGAACCACGCTGGAGAGATCAGGACGCTCGTGGCGATGGCGGAACCGCAGACGCGCGTCTGGACCAATGTTGGTGATGCTCACATCGGGTTCTTCCCGTCGGCCGACGCTCTTGCCGACGCGAAGGCGGAGATCCTCGAACGCGCGAGCTCGGACGATGTCCTTGTCTGCAACGCTGATGACGCGCGAGTGATGGCACGGGTTGGTGCATTCGCCGGCCGGACGCTGACGTTCGGGACGTCGGAGCGGGCGACGGTGCGGGCCTGCGATGTCGAGAATCTCGGCATTGACGGGATGCGCGCCCGGATGGTCACGCCCGCGGGTGAGCGGCAGGTGCGAACGCCGCTGATTGGCCGCGGCAATCTCGCCAACGTCCTCGCGGCGACCGCCGTCGCGCTGGATTTCGGCACTCCGCTCGATGACATCGTCGGCGCCACGGCACGACTGGAGGCCACCGATCGACGCGGCGCGGTGCGCCGGCTGCGTGGCGGGACCGTCCTGATAGACGACTCCTACAATTCGAGCCCTTCGGCGCTGGCGGCTGCGCTCGACGTCGTGGCCGGCGAGACGCGGGCGTCCCGGAAGGTAGCCGTGCTTGGCGAGATGCTCGAGCTGGGCGAACACTCGCTGGCGCTCCACCGGCAATCCGGCCGGATGGCCGCCGCTGCGGGATTGGGGCTGTTGTTCGCGATCGGGGGAGAGCCTGCGCGTGCCCTTGCTGACGCCGCCATCGAGGCAGGGATGCCGGTGTCCGCTGTCCGGTATGCCAAAGAGAGCGAGCTGGCCGAGCGCGACATCGCTGCCGCAGTCCGCCCGGGCGACCTCGTGCTCGTCAAAGGGTCCCGTGGCATCCGAGTCGATATCGTGGCGGACGCCGTCGCGGCGGAGTTCGCCTGATGCTGTATTTCCTGCTGCCGGATCTGGCACCCTTCATCGGCGTATTGAACGTCACGCGCTACATCACGTTCCGCACTGCCGCGGCCAGCATTACTGCCCTCGCGATCAGCCTGCTTCTCGGCCCGTGGATGATCGCGAAATTGCGCGATTTCCAAATCGGGCAGGTGATTCGTCAGGAAGGACCGCAGTCTCATCGAGCGAAGGCGGGCACGCCCACGATGGGCGGCCTGCTGATTTTGGCGGCCGCGATCGGACCGACGCTGCTGTGGGCGGATCTCTCCAATCTCTATATCTGGATTGCCGTGCTGGCGACCTGTGCCTTCGGAGCCGTTGGCTTTGCGGATGACTACCTGAAGGTCGTACACCGTTCGCACCACGGACTGCGGCCGCGCTACAAGATCGGGCTTCAGGTCCTCATCGCCGTCGCCGTGGGCCTCACGTTGATGGCGCTGGCCGCCAACGATCTCTACAACACGCGCCTGATCTTTCCATTCTTCAAGAACCTCATCCCGGATCTGGGCTGGTTCTACGTCGCATTCGCCGTGCTCGTGCTCGTCGGCGCGACCAATGCCGTCAACCTGACCGATGGCCTCGACGGCCTCGCCATCAGCACGTTCGGTGTCGCCGCCGCGGCGTTTACCGCGCTCGCGTACGTCACCGGCCACGCAGTGCTGGCCGACTACCTGCTGCTCGTTCGCTTTGCGCCGGCTGGCGAGTTGACGGTGTTCTGCGGATCGCTCGTCGGAGCCAGCCTGGGGTTCCTCTGGTACAACTCGTATCCCGCCGAGATCTTCATGGGCGACGTCGGTTCGTTGGCGCTCGGCGGCGCGCTCGGCACCGTTGCCATTCTGATCAAGCAGGAACTGCTGCTGCCGATCGTCGGCGGCGTCTTCGTCATCGAGGCGCTCTCGGTGATCGTCCAGGTTGCCTCGTTCAAGCTCAGGGGACA
>Ga0326597_10010441_pt1 | contig 12369 bp, 11 predicted proteins | sample RVTome_12_FD_203789 | JGI IMG/M metagenome (GOLD analysis project Ga0326597, IMG submission 203789) | Soil microbial communities from uranium-contaminated site in the Upper Colorado River Basin, Wyoming, United States - RVT100D185 | ecosystem: Environmental > Terrestrial > Soil > Contaminated >... | reverse complement strand
CGCGTTGCACATCGCCTCGCGGAGGTGGGGCGCGGCGTCCGCCGGTGGCGCGCTGGCGGGCGCGGTGGGTGGCGCGCTCGGAGGCGTCGCGCTGTCGCTCGCCCCCGGATCGTCGGCCGGCGCGCCGGTGATGGTGGCGCTGCCCGTCATCGGCGGGATCGTCGGGGGCGTAGGCGCCGCCGGCGTCGGCGCGGGGCTGGCCATGGCGGAGGCCCTGGCACGCTCCCACCGGGGGACCGCGCTGGTCGCGCTGGGATCGATCGGCGGGGGCGCGGTCGGCGCGATCGCGCACTGGATCGGCCGATGGACGCTCGAAGGCGTCTTCGGCCGCGACCTGGCATCGGTCGGCGGCGGGCTCGAAGGCCTCGGGCTCGGTGCGGCGGCGGGGCTGGGCTACGCGCTGTCGGCGGGGACGGGAGCCGGCGGCGGGATGGCGGCGCCGCGAGGCGCGGCCCGGGCGCGCGCGGCCGCGATCACCGGAATCGCATGCGCGCTCATGGCCCTGGCGCTGACGATCGGCGGAAGCAGCCTCGTCGGGGCGAGCCTGAACCTGATGGCGAAGTCGTTCCAGGGCTCGCAGGTGGGGCTGGCCCCTCTCGCGCGCCTGCTCGGGGAGGCCGACCCTGGCCCCACCACGCGTGCCGCCATCGGCGCCTACGAAGGCTTCCTCTTCGGCGTCGGGCTTGCGCTCGGCCTCACGCGAAGGCCGCGCGCATAGTAAAGTGAACGGCTCGAGGAGGACGCTTGCCCAAAGGGACGACGCCCACGCCGGGTCGCAACGAGCCGTGCCACTGCGGGTCGGGCCGCAAGTACAAGCAGTGTCACCTCGAGAAGGACGAGGCGGCGCGCCGCAAGGCCCTCGCGAAGGAGCAGGCCGCGGGCGGCGAAACCGGCGCTGCCGCCGCGCCCGCGGAAGCCCCCAAGCCCGCCCCGCCTCCACGCCACCAGACCCAGCAGCCCTGGAAGGGCCCGCGGAACACCAAGGGGTTCCAGAAGCTGACCACACCGCGGCGGTCCGGCGGCAGCTAGGGTTTCGCGGCGTCCTTCGCCAGCACCCGGTACAGGAAGGCGTACAGGTCCGCCTGCTCGTCGATCTGCTTCGACACCGGCTTGCCCGCGCCGTGGCCGGCCTTGGTCTCGACGCGGATCAGGATCGGCGCGCTGCCGCCCGTCGCCTCCTGCAGGCGTGCGGCGAATTTCTTGGCCAGCCCCGGGGCCACCCGGTCGTCGGTGTCCGCGGTCGTGATCAGCGTGGGCGGATAGGCCACCCCGTCCTTGACGTTGTGGTACGGCGAGTAGCGGTAGAGGAACGCGAACTGCTTCGGGTCCTCCGACGAGCCGTACTCCGGGATCCAGAACCGGCCCACCGTGAACAGGTGGTAGCGCAGCATGTCCGCCACGGGGACCTGGCAGAGCACGGCCCCGAACAGCTCGGGCCGCTGCACCATCGCGGCGCCGACCAGCAGGCCGCCGTTGCTGCCGCCCTGGATGGCGAGGGTCTCGCGGCTCGCGTAGCGGTGGGCGACGAGCCATTCCGCGGCGGCGATGAAGTCGTCGAAGACGTTCTGCTTGCGGTCCAGCATCCCGGCCTGGTGCCACGCCTCGCCGTATTCGCCGCCTCCACGCAGGTTGGCGATCGCCGCCACGCCGCCCCTCTCGAGCCACAACATCCGTGAGGCGCTGTACCCCGGCGTCACGGTGATGTTGAACCCCCCGTAGCCGAAGAGGATGGTCGGACGCCGGCCATCCAGCGCGAGCCCCTTCTTGTGGACCAGGAACAGCGAGACCTTCGTTCCGTCCTTCGACGGGTACCAGACCTGGCGGGTCTCGTAGCCGGCGGAGTCGACCGTGCTCGGCAGCTTCTCGAACTCGGCGAGGCGGCCGGTCGCGAAGTCGTAGCGGTAGGCCATCGTGGGAGATGTGAACGACGAGAACGAGAGGAAGAGCTCGTCGTCGTCGGCTTCGCCGGTGACAGCGCCGACCGTGCCCAGCGTGGGCAGGTCGATCACCTTTGCCAGGCGGCCTTCCGGGGTGTGGAGCGCGATGGTGCTGCTGGCGTTGCGGAGGCGCGAGAGCACGAGCTGGCGGTTGACCACGGCGGCGAAGAGGAGCTTGTCCTTCCCCTCCGCCACCACCGGGATCGCTTCGCGGCCGCCGCGCGCGTAGTCCGCGGCGACGATCCGTCCTCGCGGCGCGTCGCGGTCGGTGCGGAAGAACAGCCGGCCGTCGAGATCGCCGAAGTAGCTGTACTCGTGGTCGAAGCCCTTGAACAGGAGGGTGGGGCGCGCCCCCGCGGTCGTGCGATCGAGGACGTGGACCTCGCTCTTGTCGCTCGACCCCTCGTTGCCGGTCAGGATGAGGTACCGGCCGTCCAACGTGAGGGCGGCGCTCAGGATCAGCTCCTTGCGATCGGGGCGCTCGAAGACCAGCGCGTCTTTCGCTTGCGGATCTCCGAGGCGGTGGTAGTAGACCTTGCCGTAATAGTTCTCGTCCCCCTTGGGTACGGTGCCCGGGGCGGGGAACCGGGTGTAGTAGAACCCCTTGTTGTCCGGCGTCCAGGTGATCGCGGTGAACTTTGCGTCCAGCTTCTCCGGCAGGTCCTTGCCGGTGGCGACCTCCCGGACGTACAGCTCTTGCCGGTCGCTCCCGCTGCGGGAGAGGCTGTATCCGAGCAACGACCCGTCCTGGGTCGCGTACGTGGCCGTGAGCGCGACGGTCCCGTCCGGGCTGAGGGCGTTGGGGTCGAGCAGGACGCGCTCGGCGCCGCCGAGCCCCTCGCGCACGTACAGCACCGACTGGTTCTGCAGGCCGGTGTTGCGCGAGTAGAAGTACCGCCTGCCCTGCTTCTCGGGGACACCCACCCGCGGGTAGTCGAAGAGCTCGGTGAGGCGCTTCTTGATCGATTCGCGCTCCGGCCCGTCGAGCAGCGATCGCGTGAGGCGGTTCTGGGCCTCGACCCAGCCGACGGTGTCGGGGTGATCGGCGTCCTCGAGCCACCGGTAGGGGTCGGCGACCCGCGTGCCGTGGTAGACGTCCGCGACGTCCGCCTTCCGGGCGCGCGGATACGCGAGGCGCTCGTCCGCGTATGCCGCCGGAACGGCGGAGGCGAAGGCGAACGTGGTCATCAGGGCAATCGGGCGGATCATCGGACTCTCCTCGGCCGGGGAGGCGGCGGGCCAGGACGTTAGAATAGCCGCTTGGGGCTAGAATTCGAGGTTCATTGAGGAGGGTTCGTCATGGCACTGCGCATTGGCGACGAGGCGCCGAACTTCACGGCGGAAACCACGGAAGGCAAGATCAACTTTCACGAGTGGATCGGGGACGGCTGGGCGATCCTGTTCTCCCACCCCAAGGACTTCACTCCCGTCTGCACCACCGAGCTGGGCTACATGGCGAAGCTGCAGCCGGAGTTCAAGAAGCGCAACACCAAGGTCATGGGCCTGAGCATCGACCCGGTGGACGACCACAAGCGGTGGGCGAGGGACATCGAGGAGACGCAGGGTGCGGCGCCCAACTACCCGATGATCGGGGACGCCGACCTCGAGGTCGCGAAGCTGTACGACATGATCCATCCCAACGCCACGGGCGGGAAGCGCACGGCGGCGGACAACGCCACCATCCGCTCGGTCTTCATCGTGGGCCCCGACAAGAAGATCAAGCTCAACCTGACCTACCCGATGACCACCGGGCGCAACTTCGACGAAGTGCTGCGCGTTCTCGACTCCATGCAGCTCACCGCGAAGCACAAGGTCGCGACGCCGGTGAACTGGAAGGCGGGGGAGGACGTGATCATCGCGGGCTCGGTCTCGGACGACGAGGCGAAGCAGAAGTACCCGGGCGGCTGGAAGGCGCCCCGGCCCTACCTGCGGATCGTCCCGCAGCCCAAATAAGGCCGGAAGGGGCGATCTAGGAGGTGCGCGCCCGCAGGGCCGCCAGGCGCCAGAACTGCTTCTCGCCCAGCAGGGTGATCCGGTGACCCTTCGCGCGCAGCCGCTTGATCTCCATCAGCTTCAGGCCCGCGTCGCGTCCGGCAGCCTGAAGCGGGTTCGGCCGCCCCCGCACCACGACGGTCGTCCGCGCCGACGGCCCTCCGTGGACGATGGCTCCCGCCCGCTTGGCCATGCGCACCGCGTCGCGGCGATGCCGGCTCAGAATGCCGGTGAACGCGAGGTGCACGCCCTTCAGCGTCCGCCGCACCCCGGCCTTCAGCCGGGCGGGCGGGCGCCGGAGGGCCTCGATCAGCTCGTCGGCGCTCTCGTAGCGCTTGCGCCGCTCGCCGATGCAGCGGTGGACGATCTCCTTCAAGTGATCGCTGCACCGGAGCCGCCGGATCTCGTCGCTGCGGATCCGGATCCGGGCGTCGCCCTTCACCAGCATCCCCAGGAGCTGCCCCACCTGGTACACGTCGTCGCGGGCCTGCCACTTCGGCGCCGCGCCGGCGAGGATGTCGCTGGGGGCGGTCAGGGGATTCAGCGAGCCGGCGGTGATCCCTCGGCGGTCGCTCTGCTGCCGGACGATGCCGAAATCCCCGAGCTTCAGGCACCGGCGGCCGCAGACGAACACGTTCATCGGGGTGAGGTCGCGGTGGAGCGTCTGGCCGCGGTGAAGCTTGCCGAGCACCTGCAGGATCCCGGCGATCTCCCGCCGCGCGGTGGTCTCAGGCCACCCCGTGCCGGTCCGGTGCAGGAACGCCCGGAGGTCGCCCTGGCTCGCGTTCTCGAGGGCGAGGCAATAGAGGACGCCGCCGTCGGGAAGCATCAGCGGGAACACGTCGAAGACGCGGATGGCCCGCGGGTGTCCGTCCAGCACCTGCCCGAAGTACGCCTCGCGCAGCCAGCCGTCGATGCTCTTGCTGGCCTTGATGCAGACGACCGCCGGGACGTGCGACGAGTACCCGAGCCGCCGGGCGAGATAGGCCTGGCCGAACCCGCCCGCGCCGAGCAGCCGGTCGATGCGATACCGGAGCCGCGTTTCCGGGCTCTCGATGACCTGCGCGGGGGCCAGCAGCCGCTGCCCGGCCTCGACGAAAGACCGGGCGAGCCGGGTCCGGGTCGCGGCGCTGGAAAAGCTTGGTGGAGCCATTCGTTTGGGAGCCATTTTACCGGCCGTAACGTGCTTGACGCGAACGTGAGGGAGACGTACTGTGCCCTGCCTTTCCCACGGGGGGCACGGCCATGATCTTCCGCGCGCCGGAGCAGCCCGTCGTGATCCCGGAAGTGCACCTCACGCGGTTCCTGCTCGGGCGCGCCGCGGGCCGCGGCGACAGGCCGGCCTTCATCGACGGGCCGAGCGGCCGCACCCTCACTCATGAGCAGTGGGCCTCGGCGGTGCGGCGGGCGGCCGCGGGGCTCGCGCGGCGGGGCCTGGGCAAAGGGGACGTCCTTGCCATCTACAGCCCCAACCTGCCCGAGTATGCGGTCGCCTTTCACGCCGTGGCCCTGGCCGGCGGGATCGTCACCACCATCAACCCGGCCTGCACCGCGGCCGAGCTGGCCACCCAGCTCCAGGATGCCAAGGCGCGCTACCTGCTGACCGTGCCCGCCTTCCTCGACAAGGCGCGGGAGGCGGCCGCTCGGAGCGGCGTTCAGGAGACGTTCGTGTTCGGGGAGGCGCCGGGCGCCACGCCGTTCTCGGCGCTGCTCGAAGCCGGGGAGACCCTGCCGTCCGTCGACATCGCCCCCCGGGAAGACCTGGTGGTGCTGCCGTACTCGAGTGGCACCACGGGCCTGTGCAAGGGCGTGATGCTCACGCACTACAACCTGGTCGCCAACCTCCTCCAGTCGGCGGCCGTGATGCCGCTGGATGAATCGGACGTCCTCCTCGGTGTGCTCCCCTTCTTCCACATCTACGGCCAGACCGTGATCATGAACCTCGGCCTTTACGCGGGGGCCACGGTCGTGACCATGCCCCGCTTCGATCTCGAGCAGTGCCTGGGCTTGATCCAGAAATACGGGATCACCTACGCCAACATCGTGCCGCCGATCGCGGTGGCCCTGGCCAAGCACCCCCTGGTGGAGAAGTACGACCTCACTTCGCTGGAGACGGTGTTCTCCGGAGCCGCTCCGCTGGGAGAGGATCTCGCGCGTCTCTGCGCGCAGCGGCTGGGTTGCCGCGTCGTACAGGGCTACGGACTCACCGAGACCAGCCCCGTGACGCACGCCGCGCGCGTGGCGAGTCCTCTTCCGAAGCTCGCCGGGATCGGCCCGCCCTTGCCGAACACGGAGGCCAAGGTCGTGGACCTCGCCACGGGCACCGAGCTCGGTCCCAGCCAGGAGGGCGAGATCTGCATCCGCGGCCCGCAGGTGATGAAGGGCTACCTGGGCCGGCCGGAGGCCACCGCGGCCATGATCGACGCCGAGGGCTGGCTGCACACCGGCGACATCGGCTACGCGGACGAGGACGGCTGCTTCTTCGTCGTGGATCGCGTGAAGGAGCTGATCAAGTACAAGGGCCTGCAGGTCGCCCCCGCGGAGCTGGAGGCGGTGCTGCTCGCCCATCCGTCCGTGGCCGACGCCGCGGTGATCCCGGTGGCGGACGAACAAGCGGGCCAGATCCCGAAGGCCTACGTCGTCCTCAAAGGGCCGGCCACCGCGGAGGAGCTCATGGCCTTCGTGGCCGAACGCGTCGCACCCTACAAGAAGGTACGCCGCGTCGAGTTCACGGAGCAGATCCCGAAGTCGCCGTCGGGCAAGATCCTCCGCCGGGTGCTGGTCGAGCGCGAGCGGTCGGGAGGCGCCGCCTCGGGCTAGGGGCCCGAAGCGGTTGCGCTCTTGCCCTTGAGCGAGAGGTCGAGCCGGCTCGTCCTGCCGTCTTTCACGCTGATCCTTCCCGTCGCGCTCGCGAGCTGGCTATGCACGGCCTCGACGTCGTATTCCCCATCCGGCAGCCCCTTGATCTCGTAGGATCCGTCCTCCCTGGTCAGTGAGAAGAAGGGATGAGCCAGCACCGAGATGTAGGCACGCATCCACGGGTGTACGTCGCAGCCGGTCGGGATCATCAGCTCGGGCTTGTCGAAGGTCCTGGTGACCTCCATCCCTTTCCGTGGCTGGCCGATGTTGAACTCCTTGTTGATCGCGGGCCGGGGGTGGACGTTGTGGAGGGTGTCGTCGCTGTTGCGGATCCGGAGAGGCTGCCCGACCCTGACCACGATCAAGCTCGGGTGGTACTCACAGCCAATCTGGTCGAGCAGGAAGGGTTCGACGGGCACGGAGTCCTGCAAGCCGATCCCCGACTTCACGTAGACGAGGACTTCGGCCAGGCCGCCGTCCTTCACCTTGATGGGCCGAGTCTCGAGCCCGTTCTTGTGGAGGGCCGCGCACTTGGGATCGGCGGACAGTTTGGCTTTCTGGGGCGACGGTGCCGCGCCCGAGAAGGTAATCTTCCCGGCGATCGTGCCCGCGCCCGTGTCGCCGGCTGACGTCGAGGCGGCGGCCGGGCCAGCCGCCACCGGATCGCGTGCCGCTCCGCCGCGGTACGCAAAGGCGAACAAGGCACCTGTAGCCACCACGATCAAAGACATTCTCAGGATGGTCACATTCCTCCTCCGTCCACGCCTCTCGCAGTCTAATGGATTCCACGATCAGGGCCAACGGCGTCCGCCACGTTTGATGTAGCTTCCAGGGTTGGATGGGGCATAGACTCGAAGCCGGACATCTCGCGCAGCTTCACGCTGCAGAGGAAGGTCTCATGCAAATGAAACGGGTCGTGCTCCTCGTGGCTTGCGGCCTGCTGATGGCGGCCTCGCCCGGGGCCGACGACGAGGATTACTCGCAAGAGGACGCGAGATCCGCCGTCAAGGCCTACGTCGACGCCAGGGTCCAGAAGGACGGCACGTACCGCTACCAGGACCAGCGGGCGGAGGCGCTCCTCGAGCTGGAGCTGGACAACATCCGCATGGTTCGGCGCATCCATGGGTACGGCTACTTCGTGGATGTGGACTTCCACGCCAAGGGCGAGGCCGCCAAGCCCTACGACCTCGACTTCTGGCTGAAGCCGGCAGGGAAGAAGCTGGAGGTCGTCGACGTCCGCATCCACAAGGCCCCGAAGCGGGAAGGCGACGGGTGGAAGCTGGTCACGCGCAGTCCCGTACCCTGGTGGTGGATCCCGGCCACCGAGCATCCCGGCGAGACCGAGGAGAAGAAGAGCTGGCAGGTCGAGTCGGCCGTCAACGAATACGTTGCCGCCAACGCGAGGGACGGGGTCCTGGTCCTGAAGGATGACAAGACCGGCGAGGAGCGGACCCTCGATTTCGTCGAGATCCACAGGCCGCTGCGCCGGATCGAGGGAGGCAGCTACTTCGCCTGCACCGACTTCCGCGAGCACGGCAGCAAGGACAAGTTCTACGACATCGACTTCTGGCTGACCGAGAATGACGGCCGGCTGGTGGTGACGGAGGCTCGCATCCACAAGGAGCCGAAGAACGAGGACGGGGTGTGGGTGCAGATGCCCCGCTACAACTTCGACAAGGAGAAGGTACTGGACCTGAAGTGACTGGAATCCGCACCGTGACGGCGGGGGAGCTTCTTCCCGACGTGCGCTTCAAGGTGGCGGTCGCGTCGGCCAAGGGCGGGGTCGGCAAGTCCACCGTGACCGCGAACCTCGCGGTGGCCCTCTCGCGGCTCGGCTACCGCGTGGGGCTCCTGGACGCCGACATCTACGGCCCCTCCCAGCAGATGATGATGGGCATCGCGGAGAAGCCGTACGTCGACAAGAACGACAACCGGCTGCTGCCCATCCAGTGTCACGGGGTGTGGGTCGCCACCCTGGGGGCCCTCATGGACGTGGAGCAGCCGGCCATCTGGCGCGGCCCCATGCTCATGAAGGCGGTGGACCAGCTCCTGGGAGGCGTGCGCTGGGGCCAGTTGGATTTCCTCCTCGCCGATCTGCCTCCGGGGACGGGAGACGTCCAGCTCACGCTGACGCAGAGAATCGCCCTTTCCGGGGCCGTCATCGTCACCACCCCGCAGGAGGTGGCGCTGGTGGACGCGCGCAAGGGCCTCCGGATGTTCCAGAAGGTGAATGTCCCCGTCCTCGGGATCATCGAGAACATGTCGTTCTATCGCTGCCCGCAGTGCGGCCACCGGGAGGACATCTTCAAGCATGGAGGGGGCGCAGAGACGGCGGACCGGCTGGGCGTCCCCTTCCTGGGTGAGATACCGATCGACCCGCGGATCGTGCTCGGCGGCGACTCCGGCAAGCCGGTCGTCGCGCTGGAACCGGAAGGCGCGGTCGCCCGCGCCTTCAGGGGAGTCGCGGAGGCGGTGGCGAAGGGCCTCGGGGCTCGACCCTTGACGACGGCTTTCTAATGGAACAGTAGACCCCCCAACTCGCCGATCGTCGAGGCCGCGACATGGCTCGGAAACGGGACGTGTGGAACGAGGTCCTCTCACGTATCACGCCGCCCTCCAACATTGCGGCATACCTCGAGTGGAGTACCGGAATCCTTCGTATCAACGCGACACAAGAGGCATGGCGAAGGCTCTTCGAGCGCGGCGGAGACGCCGACTTGCCCCCGGACGAACAAGAGCTTCTGGAAACCGTAACCCATGAGATGTTTCACGTCGTTCAAATCATCAATACCGGCTACCTCTATCAACTGGTCACTCAGTTGCAGGTCGAGATCGACGAATGGCTCCGTTCATGCAACCCTCCCGCGGAAGACGATGACGTAGTCCGCGCGTTTCTCACCATGCCCGTCCCGCCTGAGCTGTCGGAGTCGGTGCGGGGGTGGATAGCTGAGCTGGACACTCCAGGTGCGGAGGCCATTACCACCCGTGCCATCGTGGAGAGCTCTGCCTTCCTGGTACAGAAGCGTATCTTCGATCATCACTTTACGCACGACGCATACCTCAAGACGTTGGATGACTCGTGCCCATCACCAGACTATCGACACCCCTACGACGTCGCTGCGAGGTATTTGGGAAACGCCACCGTCGATGCATATCCCCTGGTGGCATGCCTGGCGCTGTGCACACTCAAGCCGGCCGAGGTTCTTGCGCCACTGTGCGAAGAGGCCAGCCGGCAACAACTGATATCGCATTCGTCGGGTAATACCGCCATGGACATAGACGGTCTTATTGGCCTCTCGCGGCATTTCCCGTCGTTCGTCGGAACGGCCGCCCAGCTTTCGGAGATGCTGCCCCTGGCTCACCCCGTTTACGCCCGTGGAGTCGCCGTTTTCAAGGAGCTGGCGGGCACCAACCAATACGCGCAGTGGGCGTTCATGTGTACACCGCACCTGCTGTGGGCAACGTTGGCCGAGCCGCTGCTCCGGTTTCATCCCTTGGTCTTCAACGACACTCGGGGCAGGCTGACGATGATCCCACCGGCGGCGATCCGGTCGCAAATGACCGAGCAGGAGCAGGAGCAGTACGCGCTGCGGCTCGTTGCCACCGCCGCCATCTACGCAAGGATCATCGATTGATCCAATGCGTCGACGGCGGCAGCCGAAAGTGATAGCCTCTGCGCCAGAGCAGAGCGATGTTGCATGAGATACTCGCCTTGGCGGCGACGCTGCTGGCCATTGCCCTGGGCCCGATCAGCAGGTGGTTCGACGCCCGACAGGACGAGAAGGGGCCCGCGAAGAAAGTCTTCGGCTTCGCGCTTCGGAGGCGAGCCGCCAAGGGCAAACCCAAGTCTGAACCGCGGCCTGCGGGGCCCAGAGTCTTGTTCCTCTTTGCAATATTCGTAGGAATCTTGGGCGCAGTAACCGTCGTCTCGAAATGGAATTATCTGCTGACACACCGAGGCGAGGTCCTCTACTTCGTATGGCTGGTGACGGCCATGGTGTTCGGAATGTTCGCGCAAGTGCTCGAGCTGAACATTCGCGAGGGCCGCTCCTGGCATCGACTCACAGCAACCGAGCTGCTCCTCCCCACGCTGTTCTCAATTGTCGTCTTCTACCCGATCTGGAGCAGCACCGCTTCAGGACCACACACCTTCTTCTCCTTCTATTCGGCTTTCCTGAACGGATACTTCTGGAAGACTATCGCCGCGTCGGCAAAGCCGCCGGGCCGGAACGAGGCCCATGCCGCGGCTGATAAGGATGCGGCGGAGGTTCAGCGACGCGTCTCCACGCGTTGACAGGCACTGGACCAGTCGCGGAGGCTGTGGCGAAGGGCCTCGGGGCTCGACCCTTGACAACGGCTTTCTAATGGAACAGTAGACCCCAGCCAAGGAGGCTCATGCAGCGTCGCACTTTCCTGAAGGCGGCCGCCGTCGGAGGGGGTGTGGCCCTGGGCTTCGATCTCAAGGAAGCCCGGGCGGAGATGCGCGCGCTCAAGATCTCCCGCACCACCGAGACGCGAAGCACCTGTCCCTACTGCGCCGTCTCGTGCGGCGTCATCATCCACACCCTCGGGGACAAGGCGAAAAACGTCACCCCGGCCGTCGTGCACGTGGAGGGGGATCCCGATCACCCGATCAGCCGGGGGACCCTCTGTCCCAAGGGCGCCGCCCTCAAGGACGACATCACCCACAAGAACCGGATCCTCACCCCGAAGGTGCGGCGGCCGGGATCCGACCGCTGGGAGGATGCCTCCTGGGAGGAGGCGATCTCGAAGATCGCCCGCCACATCAAGGACACGCGCGACCGCTGCTTCGTGGCCAGGAACGCCGCGGGCCAGGTGGTCAACCGCAACCCCGGCCTGGCCATGATCGGGGGGTGCACCGACACCAACGAGTTCAACTTCCTCCAGTGGAAAGTGGTGACGGCCTTGGGGGTCACGTACCGTGACACCCAGGCCCGCGTTTGACACGGCCCCACGGTGGCCAGTTTGGCCGCCACGTTCGGTCGAGGGGCGATGACCAATGGCTGGGTGGACATCAAGAACGCCGATGTCATCCTGGCCATGGGGGGCAATCCCGCCGAGAACCATCCCGTCGGCTTCAAGTGGTTCATCGAGGCCAGGAAGACCCGCAACGCGAAGCTGGTCGTCGTCGATCCCCGCTTCACCCGCACCGCCGCGGTAGCCGACCTCTACTCGCCCATCCGCGCCGGCACCGATATCGCCTACCTCCTCGGCATCATCCGCTACGCCCTCGTGAACAACCGGTTCCACGAGGACTACGTCAAGCTCCACACCAACGCCTCCTTCATCGTCGGTGAGACGTTCGCCTTCGACGAGGGGCTCTTCTCCGGCTTCGACGAGGCGAAGGGGGAGTACGCGAGAGAAACCTGGGCTTACGAGGCGGACCCGAAGACCAGGGCGTACGGCGTCGACCCGACGCTCCAGCATCCGCGCTGCGTCTTCCAGCTCCTGAAGAAGCACGTCGAGAGGTACACCCCGGAGATGGTCGAGAGGATCTGCGGCGTGCCGAAAGCGACCTTCCTGAAGGTGGCCGAGATCGTGACCTCGACCGGCAACGCCG
>Ga0326597_10010440_pt1 | contig 12369 bp, 9 predicted proteins | sample RVTome_12_FD_203789 | JGI IMG/M metagenome (GOLD analysis project Ga0326597, IMG submission 203789) | Soil microbial communities from uranium-contaminated site in the Upper Colorado River Basin, Wyoming, United States - RVT100D185 | ecosystem: Environmental > Terrestrial > Soil > Contaminated >... | reverse complement strand
TGAGTTCGTGGACCTCCAACCAGCGCTCGAGCAGGGCCTTGGCGTCTTCGAATCGCTGCTGGTGGATGGCGAGGTTCGACAGTACGAAGAGGCTTTGCGCGAGCCGGGGGTCGTCATCTCCCGCCGACTCGGATTCGGCCAGCGCTTCGAGCCAGATCAGCTCGGCATCCGAGGTCCGCCCATCGCGATAGGCCGTGACACCGTCATCGAGTGAATCGGTTGGCGTGTTGGACGCGCAGCCTGCCGCCATCGCGATCCAGACGGAAAACGCGACCAGCCAGCGGCTCCGGAAATCTGCCGTTGCGAATCGAACCATGCTCTCTACCCCTCGATCGAAAAGCGCGCCCGCAAATACGCCTGGCCGGCGGGTTCCAGAACACCCGGATCCGCCTCGATTGGCGCGTAGTTGCAGCTGGCTTTTCGGGCGACCTCCGCTCCATCCTTAGGGGACAGTGGGAATCAATCGGGGGGCGCTGAAAAACCGCTTGCGGGGCTCGGCAGGGTTTCGCCCGGGATCGGAGCATTCCGCTGGGGTGGCAACGGGCCGGCTGGAATACCCGTCCGCGGGCGCGCGGCCCGCGAGCTCGCCGGTCGACACTCGGCCGGAACGCGATTCTTCTGCTAATTTGCGCGCCCATATGAGTGAGCAGCCCCGCAAAGACCTCCGGAACCTCGCGATCATCGCGCACGTCGACCACGGCAAGACCACGCTGCTCGACGGTCTGCTGCGCCAGACTGGCTCGTTTCGCGAGAACCAGGAAGTCGCCGAACGGGTGATGGACAGCGAAGATCTGGAGCGGGAACGCGGCATCACCATCCACTCCAAGGAGACTTCGGTCATCTTCGAGGGCGTTCGGATTCACCTGGTCGACACGCCGGGCCACGCCGACTTCGGCGGAGAAGTAGAACGGGTGCTGGGAATGGTGGACAGCGTCCTGCTGCTGGTGGATGCCGTCGACGGCGTGATGCCCCAGACGCGCTTCGTGGTCGGCAAGGCGCTCGCGCGTGGCCTGCGCCCGCTCGTCGTCATCAACAAGGTGGATCGGGTCGAACAGCGATCCCAGGCCGTGATCGACGAGGTCTTCGACCTGCTGGTCGACCTCGGCGCGAACGACCAGCAGCTGGATTTTCCGATCGTCTTTGCATCCGCCAAACAGGGAAAGGCAGCTCGCTCGCTCGACGAGCCCCTGACGAGCCTGCGGCCGCTGCTCGAAGCCATCCTCGAGTTCGCCCCCCCGCCGGTCGTCGACGTCGAGGCGCCGCTTCAATTCCAGGCCGTCACGCTCGGCTACGACGACTACATCGGGCGCCTGGTGATCGGGCGCGTCCAGCGTGGACGGCTGGTGCGCGGCTCCCGTCTCGTGCGCATCCCCGCGTCGGGGCCGCCTCAGCCCTTCCGGCTGACCAAGTTGTTCGGCGCCCAGGGGCTCGAGCGGGTCGAGCTCGAGGTCGCGGAGGCGGGCGAGATTGCGGTCATCGCCGGCATCGACTCGATCGACATCGGTGACACCGTTTGCGAGCCCGATTCACCCGAGCCGCTCGCTCGCATCCAAGTAGATCCGCCGACGGTTCGGGTGCGTTTTTCGGTCAACAACTCGCCGTTCTGTGGCCAGGAGGGGAAGTTCGTCACGAGCCGACAGCTCGGCGATCGGCTGCAGCGCGAGGTGCTCGGCAACGTTTCGGTGAAGCTCGAGCCTTCGGATTTCCGCGACACCTTCGTGGTGGCCGGGCGCGGCGAACTGCTGATTGCCGTGCTGATCGAGACCCTGCGCCGCGAGGGCTACGAGTTCAGCGTGTCGCGTCCCGAGATCATCCAGCGCGAAATCGATGGCAAGACCTGCGAACCGGTCGAGGACGTCGTGATCGACGTGCCCGATGCCTACGCGGGTGTGGTGATGGAAAAACTCGGTGGTCGCAAGGGGCGGATGACCTCGATGGAGCACCGCGAGGGCCACGTTCGCTTCTTGTTCACGGTTCCGAGTCGGGGGCTGTTTGGCTACCGGAGCGAATTCTTGTCGGACACGCGAGGAGACGGCATCCTGTATCGGACGGTGAGCGGTTACGAGCCCTGGGCGGGTGATCTCTCGCGCCGCGGTGTCGGCGCCGTGGTCTCGACCTCGCAGGGCAAGACGACTCCCTACAGCCTCTTCCACATCCAGGAACGCGCGACGCTGTTCGTCCGCGCGGGAGTGCCCGTCTACGAGGGGCAGATCATCGGCGAGACCCGCCGAATCCAGGACATGAACGTGAACGCCGTGCGCCCGAAGAAGCTCACGAACGTGCGCGCCGCCGGCAAGGACGAGGCGACGGTACTCACGCCTCCGCTTCAGATGACGATCGAGTGGGCGCTCGAGTGGCTCGAAGACGACGAACTGCTCGAAGTAACCCCCCAGTCGCTGCGCCTGCGCAAACGCATCCTCCCCGCCAATCTCCGCAAACGCGCCTGACCACAACGGCAGCCCTACGCGCGATACCGAGGTGTATCAATCCGCCGGACGTCATCGATGCGCGCGGTGTCGGGAGGGAGGGGCTATCGCGCTCGAACCCCACGTCGCGCGATAGCCCCTCCCCCGCCTCCTGCTCCGTAAGACAATCGCAACCGCGCGGCAAAACCCACTAGCGGCTTTCGGAAACCGTCACCCCTACTTCCTGGCCGAAGGAGATTTCGAGGGTGTGGCCGTCCGGGTCGCGGAGGAAGGCCCAGTAGCCGACGGGCGGGCCGTAATCCATCGGCCCCGCGATCAGGCAGTCGTCTTCGCGCGCCGATTCGCAGAGTTCGTCGATCTCTTCCGGGCTTTCACAGCCGACGCCGAGGTGTGCAAACGGCATCAGCGGGAAAGGTACGTCCTTCGATTCCATCAACACGATCACGAATGGACGGGTCTTGTCGCTCAGCCAGATCACCTCGGGCCGGCGGTGTACGATCTGCATCTTCGCGTACTTGGAGTAGAACGCGGCGCTCGCGTCGAGGTTGGTGGACGGCAGCGCGACATGGGTCAGCCCGACGTCCTTTGCGCTGGTCGCTTTGCTCACTGCGTCCTCCCCCAGTGCTCGCTCGGTCACGGGGTTTGGCGTTCAAGAAAGCTTGATCTTGCCTCCCATCGGCGCCGCACCCGGAACGATGATCCGCGAGGCTTCCTGGCGCTGCATCTCCTTGGCTTCTTCGACCATGCGTTCGATGGCCTGGGCGATGGCTTCGGGGAATTTCTGCATCGCTTCTTCGAGGTTGGCGGCTTCGATCGCACAGTTGACGGGAAGCGGGCCCATCTGCGACATCAGCTGGGTCTGGGCGTGGAAGAGGGTCGGGCGCGTCTCGTCCGGAGTGCCGTCGGGCTTGACGGGTGAGAGGCGGCGTAGCGTCGCGACCTTGAGATCCGTGAAGACTTCTTCCAGGTAGAGATTCTTGCGATCGACCTCGATTTCTTCGAGTGGGGTCGATGTCGGGCTACTCAACTTCGGACTCCTTTCCGGCGCGCGCCCCTTCGCGGTTGGGGACCCGGTCGCAATGGTGATTTTCGTCTCGGTGCGAGCCCGAGCCTAGCAAAGCGGGGCGCGCCCGTGTCGAACGCGCAATCAGGCGCTCGAGCCGGGTAGTTCTCCCGGCTTGGTGCCGATGCATCGAGATCTCGCCTCGGCTCCCCACGGACTCGCGTTCCGCGCCCAAGGGGGCTGGCGGGATCTTGCGGTTCGCGACAGCCTACTACCGGTATGGATCCGTCCCGATTGAACCCCGAGCAGCGGCATGGCGCGATTCGGCGGATGGCGAACGAGACGTTCGACATCGCCATCATCGGCGCCGGCGTGACCGGCTGTGGCGCTGCGTTGGATGCGGCATCCCGCGGGCTTTCGGTTGCACTGATCGATCAACGCGATTTTGCGTCGGGAACCTCGAGTCGCTCGAGCAAATTGATTCACGGCGGCCTTCGCTACCTCGAACAACGCCACTTCTCGTTGGTTCGCGAAGCCCGACACGAGCAGGCGCTGTTGCTCACCCGCCTGTGTCCACACCTCGTGCGACCGGTTTCATTTCTGTTCCCACTCAGCTATCGGATCTGGGAGCGGCTCTACATGGGCGCGGGGGTCTGGCTCTACGACTGGTTGGCCGGGCGCCCGGTTCTGCCCCGCCACCGCCATCTGTCGCGCTCCGCTGTAATGCGCGAGTTTCCCGCACTGCGCGGCGACACGCTGGTCGGTGGAATCCAGTACTACGATGCGCAGGTCGATGACGCGCGCCATACGATGATGCTGGCGCGCACCGCCGCACTGCACGGCGCGGCCGTCGCCACGAGTGTTCGGGCCGTGGGATTCGCGAAGGACGGCGGTCGGGTTCGCGCGGTTCGCGCGCGCTGCCTCGAGACCGGCGGCGATCTCGAAATCAGTGCTCGTCAGATCATCAATGCCACGGGCGTCTGGACGGAGCGCGTCCATGGGATGGCGGGTGGCGGCCACATCCGGGTTCGTGCATCGAAGGGCATCCACCTGCTGGTGCCGCGGCAGCGGATCCGTCTGAATGGTGGTCTCATTCTGCGAACCAGGACCAGCGTGCTCTTCGTCATCCCCTGGTACGAGCACTGGATCATCGGCACCACCGACACGGGTTGGGACCTCGACCTCGACCACCCCGCGGCCAGTCGCGCAGACATCGATTACCTGTTGACGACGCTCAACGGGGCGCTCGCCGATCCACTCGGGCACGCAGACATCGTCGGTGTCTACGCGGGATTGCGACCGCTGCTCTACGGAGAAGACGATGCCACCAGCAAACTCTCTCGCGAGCACGCCGTCTCGACGGCGGATTCCGGCTTGATCAGCGTGGCGGGCGGGAAGTACACCACCTATCGCATCATGGCGAAGGATGCCGTCGACGTCGCAGCCAGTCGTCTCGGCGCGAGCGTTTCGCGCTGCCGCACCGACCAGCTCCCGCTGCTCGGTTCCGAGGGATTTCCGGCGTGCCGGGCGCGCTGCGTCGAACTCGCCCGGGAGTTCGGCCTGTCCGAAAATTGCGTAGAGCGTCTGCTGGGCCGCTACGGTTCGCTGACACTCGAATTGTTCGCGTCGATCGCCGATCGACCCGACCTCGCTGAGCGCCTCGAAGGAGGGGGTGGCTATCTGCGGGCCGAAGCGCTCTACGCGGCGACCCACGAGGGCGCTCTGCATCTCGACGATCTGCTGACGCGCCGCACGCGCATTTCGATCGAGACGCAGGATCGGGGGCTTCGCGCCGCAGAAGCCGTCTGCGGGTTGGTGGCGGAAACGCTCGGCTGGAATCTGGAGGCCCGGGAGCGCGAACTCTCGCATTACCGCGCGCGCGTGGCCGCGGAGCGCGAGTCTCAGGAACAGTGCGACGATCGCACCGCCGATGCCGCGCGGTTGGGTGCTCCCGACGTTCGCACGAGTGGGCGCGCGTAGGCGCGTCGCTGGATCGTCGGCTGCTGTGCGCGGCGATTGTCGTTGGATTGTGGATTCTTCTCGCGGGCGGTGTCGGGGGCGATCGGCGATCGGGCTCCAACCCTATGTCGCCAGATCGCCGATCGCCCCCGACACCGCGGGCTGTCTGATGGCTCGGGCTTCAACGAAGTGCAATGCTCAACTAGGAGAAATTCCGAGTGAAGGTTGCGGGACTCGAACGGGTTCGTTTCGTGACTGAAGCGCAATGGAATCAAGCGATCATCGATCGAGCGGGGGTCGAAAATCCATCCCGCGGATGCCCCACGCGCCATACCGCGTGCCGATGCGACTCCAAGGCTAGTGACGCCGCGTACGTCGGTGCCTGCGCTCTCGATCTACGGTGGGCATCGGGTCGAGCGGATCGAGTGGGTCCGATCCGAGCACGTGGACTTCGTCGCTGTCATCCTGACCGTCTACGCTGCGGCTGAGCGCCCAGATGTTAGAATGGTTTCACGACGGAATGATCGCCATGTGTTCAGCGCGCAGGGCTCGTGATGCCAGGAGTCGCGGTCTCGTTTGTCAGCTGCGAAGGCGCGATTGAGCGAGGAGACCAAGCAGATGGGACATCGTTTCGCAGAGATTGCGTTTACGCGCGCCGTGCAGGAGCAGCAAGAGGCGCGCGGCTCGCGTGCGAGCTACGCGCGCTTGGCCGAGGGCGAGGCGCGGAACGATCGGCTCGGCGTGAAAGAGATTGATTTCATCCAGGCGCGCGACGGCTTCTACCTCGCAAGCGTGAGTGAGACCGGCTGGCCCTACGTCCAGTTCCGCGGCGGGGCGCCCGGCTTTCTGCGCGTGATTGATGAGCGCACGCTCGCCTGGCCGGATTTTCGCGGCAATCGTCAGTACGTCTCCGTAGGCAATCTGAGTGGAGACGATCGCGTCGCGTTGATCCTGATGGACTACGCGAACCGGAGGCGGCTCAAGCTGCTGGGTCACGCGGAGCTTCTCGAAATCGGCGCGGACGACGGACTCGCGGCGCAGCTCGCCGTCCCCGGGTACCGCGCTGAAGTGGAGCGGGCCGTGCGGGTGCGCGTCGCCGGATTCGACTGGAACTGTCCGCAGCACATCACGCCGCGATTCACACTCGATGAGATCGAGCACGCAGTGACGCCGCTGCGCGAACGCGTCGCCGAGCTGGAAGCGAAGCTCGCGAGCTGCGCGGCAAATCTCGCGTAACCGGGCGCTGGTCACTCTCCCGGGGCCCTACGCCGCCACCCAGCCTTCGCCGCGTCCCGCTAGTGTGCTCGCATCCACCCGCCGCCGAAAAGTTCCGTCACGAAAATCTGAAAACCCAACCTAACACCTCAGCTCAGACATTCTCCGCCTCTCTCCAATAACGCCGACCAACACTCCGCGCACCCATTCAAGCCCGCGCCTCCGACTTCGATCCTTACCGCACCGATTTAAACCACACCTCCCGAGCATCCAAAGATGCTCTCTCGATACAACACATCCATTCGAGTTGAGGTGATTTATGCTGCGGTGTATGGAGAAGAGCAGAAGCGTGGTTGAATGATCCGCGTCCTGCGTCGAACGGAGCCGTGTCGGGCGGGGCGGATTCGGACGGGTTCGCGTCGGACGGAGCCGTGTCGGGCGGGGCGGGTTCGGACGGGTTCGCGTCGGGCGGGCTGGCGCGCTGGCCATCGCAGAAGGCTCCGAAATCCCAGCCGGTCTCTTTCGGCGTCAGGCGCCGGCCGAGGACTTCCGCGAGATATGACCACTTCCAGCCGACCAGCTTGTCGTCGACGAAGATCAGCGGCTCGAACTTCAGTTCGCCCTTGACGAACGGGCAGCGCGGGTTTCCGGCTGCCTCTACGAAGAATCGGACGACTTCGTACTCTTCTCCGATCGGGGAGGTGAAGGTCTGGCTGTCGAACGGATTGCTGATGGTGGCGGGTCCCAAGCCGAGTCGGTTCTTCCAGGGAGGTTCGACTTCAGAGCGCCCGATCGCGTCGAGCGCCTCTTCGCGGGAAAGGCCGAATGCGAGCGTTTCGCGCGCCGCTTTGACGCGGCAGGCCGCGCTCCTGTAGTTGTCCCCATGACAGCTGCCCGACGCGCAGCCGAGTGTCGATGCGAGTGCCATCAGCGCTGCCAGCGCCGTCATTCGCAGCTGCGTGGTCGCGAGATTTGAAAGCGCGCGCATCGCTCCGCGGCGGTTGGGGGAAGTCGGTTGGATCCCCGGCGTGGATTCGAACCACGATTCACAGATTCAAAGTCTGTTGTCCTGCCGTTGGACGACCGGGGAGTCGAGGTCGAGAACATAGGAGATCGGCGGTCGGGTGCGCGAACGCCAGCCATCGCGGCGCGCCCGCAGCTAGAGTTCACCCGACGACGCGATGATCTTTCCCACGATGCCGTAATCCCGGGCTTCCTCGGGAGACATCCAGTGGTTGCGATCCGTGTCCTGGCTGACCCGCTCGAGCGGCTGACCGGTTTTTTCGGCAATCAGCCGATTGAGGCGGTCGCGAGCCTTCAAGATCTCTTCCGCTTCGATCTGGATGTCCGACGCAGGGCCACCCGCGCCGCCCATCGGCTGGTGGATCAGGAAGCGGGTGTTGGGCAGGCAGTACCGGTTCGGCTTCGCTGCAGCGAGATAGATGTGGACGCCGGCGCTGGCCACCCAGCCGGTGCCGACCATCTTGATCTGCGGCTTGACGAACGAGATCATGTCGTGGATCGAGTCGCCGGCTTCGACGTGGCCACCCTCCGAGTGGATGTAGATCGTGATGTCGTCGTCCGACTCGCCCGAGAGCGCGAGCAGTTGGGCGGTGACGTCGCGCGCCATCTGGCTCGTGACCTCTCCGTGGATCAGTACCGCGCGCATGTCGAACAGCCGCTTGGCGATCTTCGAATCGACCGGCGGGGTTCCCGTGTCCTTCTTGCTCATTTGATTCCTCCGGCCAGTCCGATTGCGACGGACGGCACACTGCGATGCGATGCTCAGGCTGAGAAGACGCGCCGGATTCGCGCGACGGCCTCTTCGACATTTTCGCGAGAGTTGAAGGCCGAGATTCGAATGTAGCCCTCTCCGGATGCGCCAAAACCAGATCCCGGGGTCCCGACGACATGGGCGTTGGAGAGCAATTCGCCAAAGCAATCCCAGGACGACATGCCACCCGGGGTCTTCATCCATACGTAAGGGGCGTGCTTCCCACCGAAGACCGAAAATCCCGCCGCCTGGAGGCCTTCCCGCAGCAGCGCCGCGTTGCGCATGTAGTGGGCAACCTGCTCAGCGGTCTGCTTTCGGCCCTCGGGCGAATATACGGCGGCCGCCGCGCGTTGCACCGGGTAGGGGACGCTGTTGAACTTCGTGGCCTGGCGCCGCGACCAGAGATCCGCGAGGCAGACGCGGTTGCCCTCCCGGGTCGTGCCCTCCAGCTGCCGCGGTACCACGGTGTACGCGCAGCGCACACCCGTGAAGCCCGCGCGCTTCGAGTAGCTGCGCATCTCGATTGCGCACTCGCGCGCGCCGTCGATCTCGTAGATCGAATGGGGCAGGTCGTCGTCCTGGATGAAGGCATCGTAGGCGGCGTCGAAGATCAGGATGGAATTGTTTTCTCGCGCCCAGCGGACCCAGGCCGTCAGGTTTGCACGAGAGGCCACCGAGCCGGTCGGGTTGTTGGGCGAACAGAGATAGGCGAGATCGACGGGCTGCTCGGGGGGGGGCGGCGCGAAGTCGTTCGCTTCCGTCGCGGGGAGATAGACGATCCCCTCGTAGGTGCCGTCGGGGTTTGCAGTTCCGGTGCGCCCAGCCATGACGTTGGTGTCGACGTAGACGGGATAGGCGGGGTCGGTGACCGCAATCCTGGTCTCGGTGCCGAAGATCTCCTGGATGTTTCCGCTGTCCTGTTTGCTGCCGTCCGAGACGAACACCTCGTTCGCGGCGATGTCGACGCCCCTCGCCTTGTAGTCGTGCTCGCAGATCGCCTCGATCAGGAACGCGTAGCCGTTTTCCGGACCGTAGCCGTGCACACCGGTCTCGCGCCCCATCTCGTCTGCTGCGGCGCGCAGCGCCTCGACGATCGCCGGCGCGAGGGGCAGCGTGACGTCGCCGATGCCCAGCCGGATGATCTTTGCGTCGGGGTTTGCGGCGCTGAACGCTCCAACCCGGCGCGCGATCTCCGGGAACAGGTAGCCGGCCTGGAGCTTCCGGTAGTTTTCGTTGATCCGGGTCATCGCGGCCCAACATAGCGGCTCCCCGCCGCGGCACCGCGGAAAAATGGATCCGGGTCGGGATTATGGTGTGGCGCTATGCAATTCGAGGCGCGTCTTGGCGAGATCGAATTCCGGTGCCAGGGCGATCGATTCGCGGTAGGCGTCCTTCGCCTCATCGATCCTCCCCAGTTGTTCTAGCGCAAGACCGCGGTCGTAGTGTGCGGCGTGGAGTTTCTTCATGCCCACCGAAATGCCCCGATCGTATTCCGCGAGTGCCTCTTCGAAACTGCTCTGGTAGAAGAGGACGTTGCCGCGGCTCGCATAGATCTCGCCGAGTTCGGGCTTGAGCGTTTCGGCGCGCTCGAGGTCTTTGAGCGCTCCGGCGAAGTTCCCCGCGTTCGTCCTCACGACAGCGCGGTTGACATGGGTGGCCGCGAGGTCGCGTCCGATCAGCGTCTTGGCTTGAAGCGCCGCGTCGCAGGATTGAGTGTTGGCCCCGTCGCTCGCTGCCTCGACGAAACATGCGTTCGCGTTGCTGTTGCCAATGACGCTGATCTGGGAAAAAGCGGTGCCCGTACAGAGCATTAGCGTGGCGGCTAGTGTGGCGAAGAAGGAGCGCATAGCGTTGCCTCCCATCGGGGTTGTGCACGCCAGCAGCTGTAAGCGCTGTTCCGCCCACGAGCCTCGTGGGCTTTGAGCGTCTGCCGCCACGGCGGCAACGGTCCGCGCTTCTCGAAACGCGCCAAGCCAGCATAGATCTCGCAACTGCTTTCGCAATCACCGCTGCGGGCTGGCCTCTGGGGCGGCACGAGAACCTGCTCCCCCAGGGGCCAAGATCCGCGTATCCGCCCTCTAACGACGTGATATTGTTTCGTTTGGCTCAATTTTATGCTGACGGATCGAGTCCGCAAGGTTCGGGGGCTACTCGAGGCTGGAGTTCGGCTGCGCGCCCTCGCCCTGTCGCACCGTGTAGGCGCGGTTCGCGGCGAGGTTCTCGAGCTTCTGTTCCTCGCCATTCGGCCAGATGATCTGGACGTCTGCCGATCGGGACCGCCCGAGACCGAAGTGCTGCTGCTTCGGGTTCATCGAGAGGTAGCCGGATCCCCCCTGGATCTCCCGGGTCATGTGAAGCTGATCGCCCGTCGTGACGACGATCCGCGCGCCGATCGCGTCGCGGTTGCTGCCTCGGCTCGGGTCTCCAATCAGGCGGATCTTCAACCAGTGAAGTTCGCGTTCTTCGGCGTTGTTGCGAAGCATCAGCGCCGGCGCGTGAAAATTGCTGACCGCAATGTCCAGGTCGCCATCCCCTTCGAAATCGAGATACGCCGTACTGCGCGAGTTGCCAGCGAAATCGGCGCCGCTTCGCGCCGAGTCGTTCTTGAGCTTGCCCCCGTCGTTCACGAAGAACACATTCGTTTCCCGGTTGTGGTTCAATAGATACTGCTTGCGCTGTCCATCCGGTTCGACGTGGTTGTAGATCTGCGCGAACGCATTGTAGTCGTTGGTTCCGTTCACGAGGTAGAGATCGTCATCCCCATCGCAATCGAAGTCGAAGAATTCGGCATCCCACGCCCAGCCGGTGGATGTAGCTCCGCGTTCCACATCCTTCGAGGGCTCGTAGGCGACCAGCCGATTCCCTTCCACCCTCGACATGTAGAGCACGTCCGATTCCTTGATCGACATTCCCTCCATCGCCCTCAGGTCGAGGTGCGAGGGGATGTTCACATCGGGAACTGCGTATGTACCGTCCTTCACCAGGCTGGCCATGTTCGAAATGTAGATGTCTGGATGACCGTCGTCGTTCAAGTCCGCGATTCCGACGTTCATCGAGTGGAAGATGTTCGTGACGCCCAATGAGGGGGCTTCGTTCTCGAATTTTCCATTGCCGAGATTTCGCAGCAACGCGTTGCGCCCAAAATCGTTGGCAACGATGATGTCCTGACGCCCGTCGCGATCGAAGTCGGTATGGGCTACGGCCTGGGCCCAGCCGGAATCATCGGTACCGCTGCCTGCCGTCACGTCCGCAAAACGCATTTCTCCGAGATTTCGAAACAGCTTGTTGGCCCCTCCATCGCGATTGTCGAGATCCACCTTCGGTACGACATCATCGAGATAGTTCCCGAGGACGCCGATGTAGATGTCGAGCAGTCCATCGCCGTCGAAGTCGAAGGCCGTGGCCGGACCGGCCACCATTCCCTTGCCCGCCAGGCCGGAACCCGGAGACACATCTTCGAAGCGATTTGCGCCCATGTTTCGATGTAGTCGGTGATCCTCGTTCACGTAGGTGATCAAGATGTCCTGGAGGCCGTCATTGTCGAAGTCGGCAATGATCGGATTGCGAGCTTCTTTGTAATCACCGTCCGGTCCACGAAAATCGATCCCAGCCTGTTCTGTGATGTCGCGGAAACGGCCGCGGCCGTCGTTGATGTAGAGCGCGTTGCCGCGGCCCCCGACGAACAGCAGATCCATGTCCGAATCACCGTCCACGTCTTCGGCGGCGACGCCGCCACCCGAAAAGGTCGGTGCCGTCTTGGCGCTCTTTCGACGCAGCTCGTCGAGCCAGCCCGAGGATCGGTGGGTGTAGTCGACTCCACTCGACGTCGTCACGTCGCTGAAGAATCGATCGCGCGGTTCGGCCGTTTCGCTGTCCGCTGCGGAAGCGATCGAAATCGATGATCGCGGAATTTCCGGCGCGCCGCGGTGGCGTGCTAGGCGCTCTGCAATCACCGCAGCACTGGGCGCAAAGCTCTCGGGCTGCAGGCGGAC
>Ga0326597_10010439_pt1 | contig 12369 bp, 12 predicted proteins | sample RVTome_12_FD_203789 | JGI IMG/M metagenome (GOLD analysis project Ga0326597, IMG submission 203789) | Soil microbial communities from uranium-contaminated site in the Upper Colorado River Basin, Wyoming, United States - RVT100D185 | ecosystem: Environmental > Terrestrial > Soil > Contaminated >... | reverse complement strand
GTCCCGACCCACGTCCTGCCCGGGAAGTAGCTGAGGCTGATCGTCCCCTTCATTCCCAGCCGGATGGAGGGGACGTCGGACTCGTAGACGTCCGCCATCACCCAGACGCGAGAGAGATCTGCGATCTCGAAGAGCGGGTCTGCTGGAGTGACACGCGTCCCCTGCAGGGCCATCTTCTGGGTGACGTAGCCGTTCACCTCCGAGTACTGGTCGAGCGTCCGAAGCACCTCTCCGGTCTGCTCGAGCCTCTCGATGTCGGCGGGCCGGATGTCCCAGAGCAGGAGCCGGCGCCGGGCCGCGTTCAGCAGCTCGCTCGCCTGTTCCGCCACGGACGCGATGCCGCTCTTCCGAAGCTGGTCCTGGGACCGGTAGGCCAGGAGGTATTCCTGCTGCGTGGCCAAGAGCTCCGGGCTGTAGATGGACAGCAGCGGGTCGCCCTTCCTCACGAGCTTGCCCGTGAAGTCCACGTAGAGGCGCTCGACGTAGCCTTCGTACTTGGTGTGGACCCGGTGGATCCGCCGCTCGTCCACGGCCACGCGGCCGACGGTGCGGATGGACCGCTTGAGCGGCCCGGCCTGGACCTCCTCGGAGCGGACGCCCAGCACCTGCAATCGCTCGGACGGGATGGTCACCACCGCGCGACCCTGGACGGACGAAGACGAACCCTCGGCTTCGTCCTCGTAGACGGGGATGTAGTCCATCCCCATGTGGTCCTTCGCGGGTGTGTTCGAATGAACGCTCGCGTCCATCGGGTTGCGGTAGAAGAGGACCCTCCGCTTGCCGGAAGCCTTGGCGCCGGCGCCCTCCGCCTCGCGGGCGACCAGCTTCATGGAGCAGATCGGGCAGCTCCCGGGCTTGTCCTGGACGACCTGCGGGTGCATGGGGCAGTAGTACTGCGTCCCCGCGGTGTCTTCGGAGTGGGCCGAGTGGGATGCGCCGCGGCGCCCAAGGGTGAAGGCGCCCGCGCCGAAGAGCAGGATCGCGAGGAGGCCGGCGGTGCGTCGTGCAAAGGGACTCATCTCGTCCTCCGTTACCGATTCATCGAGCCGCCAGGGCTCCGTCGGGGCCAGCTTCCAACCTGGCCTCGGCCAGGCTGGTCCGTAGGTCCTCGTGGGCCGCGAGCAGCCGCAGGTGGGCCTCTTGGTCACCGTAGAGGGTGGTCAGAGCCTCGAGGACGGTCAGGAACGGGACTCTGCCCGCCTGGTAGTTGGCGAGGGCTGCCTCGAGCGACAGGCGATCCTGGGGAACGATGCCCTTCGCGTAGAGCTCCGCCGTCTCCTCGGCAGCCTGGATCCGGGCGAGTCGCTCTTGCGTCCGTTGGCGCAGGAGGAGCTTGACCGCGTGGCTTCGGCGCTCGCTTGCCCGCAAACGGGCTTCCGCTTCCGCGAGGCCGCTCTCGTTCTTCTTCTTGTAGATCGGCAGCCGGATCCCGACGCCGATCTGCCACATGCCGTCGAGGCCCCCGCGGTTCTGGTAGCCGCCTTGGAGGCTGAAGTCGGGCTTGAACGCCTTCCTGGCGAGGTCGACGCCGATGCGGTCACGTTCCAAGGCGAGCTCTGCGCTCTTGGCCTCGGGGCTGACCGCCCTAACTTCCACGAGCAGCTCGGCCGGCTCCCGCCCCAGCGGACGCAGCTCCAGGTGGTGTTCCGTTTCGACGGGTGTGTCGGACGCCCGATCCAGGAGCCGGTTCAGCTCCGCGAGCTGAGCCGACGCCTCCGCCTCCTGCTCCGCGCGAAACTGCCGGATCCGGGTCACCTCGACCTGCGCCCGGAGAACGTCCTGCTGAACGCCCTGGCCCACCGCGTAGCGCTCCCGCGCCACCGCGGCCATCTGCCGCCATGTCCGCTCCTGCTCAAAGGTCAGCGCGAGGCGGTCGCGTGCATGGACGAGGCCGTAGTACGCCCGCCGAACGGCCGCCGTCGTGCTCAGCCGGGCCCGCTCGAGCTGTTGTGCCGCCTGGTCGGCTTCCAGCGAGAGGATCTCGCCGCGCAGGCCCCGCTTCCCGGGGTACGGCAGATCCTGCGTCCACAGGAAGCCCAGGGTCGTGAACTCGCGCGAGCCCAGGCTCGGCGAGAGGCCCTCGTTAAGGTACGACACCGACAGCGTCGGGTCGGGCAGCGCCCGGACCTGAGCGGGTCGGCTGCGGGCCTCCTCCACCATCTCCTGGGCGGCGCGGATGTCCGGGTTGCGCTCCAGGGCCTTTTGTACGAGGTCCGCCAGCCGCGCGTCGTCGGGCGCCGGCTGTGCTCCGGCGGCGACGGCGTAAATCGTGAACGACACCAACACTGCGGACAGCTTGCGCATGCCTCTCTCCTCCGGCGGACCTGGAGCTTCGAAACCGCGGCCAGGCACACGAGTGCCGAGGCCACGGCTCAGGGTTCCCTTCAGCGAAGGGAAGAGGCTAGAGGCGAAGGATGGGCGTGCGCGGAGGGGAGGGGTCGGCCTGCGGCGTCTGTACGCTGCTGATCCGCAGGTGCACGGTGGGAGCTGGCAGCGCTGCCTTGGGCAGAGCGGGCAGGGCAACGGCGTCGGGGGTAAGCCTCTGGTCCGGAGCCTTCCCGACGATCGCCGCGCCCTCCTGGCTGGTCGGGGCGACCTGGCAGCAGTCCTCGGTCTTGCCGGGCTGGTTGCATTCCGACATGTCGCCCTGGCAACACTCCATGGCGCCCTGGCCCTGGGGGTCGCAGTACAAGCCGGCAATGGGTGAGGCCAACAGCCCCACCGCGACCAGCAGTACCGTCAGCCGGACACCGCGCATCGGATTCATGGTAGCTCAAATCGCACGTCGGGCGGCGCCTGTTCCGGACGGGGATTCCAGGGACCGTCTCCGACCCCGGGCGGCATCGCGCTCGGTCCGGCAGCGCGCGCACATCCCCCGCACGAACCGCAAACTGCCACGTCAGGACGGTCGCCCCGGAGGGACCAACCGGTGCTCGGCATACACCGGGTGTGCCTGAGCTCGCCGCTTCACGAAACGGGGTGCCTTCGCTGCGTGCCATGATATCATTCAAACGTGCGTACGACAGAACTCAAGCCGCTCCCAGTCGGGGGAGCCGACCTCTGCAGCGTGCCCTGCTTCAAGGGCGAGCTTGTCGCGCGCGTCCTCAGGGGAATGCCCGAGGCGGCTCGGCTGGAGAGGGCTCTCACTGTCTTTGGAGCCCTGGCCGACCGACAGCGGCTCAAGATCCTGCACGCGCTGAAGGACGGCGAGGAGCTGTGCGTGTGTGACGTCGCCCACGTCCTCGGGGCGAGCGTCTCGACGGCTTCGCACCACCTGCGGAAGCTCCGTGACATGAGCATCCTGAAGGATCGCGACGACGGGAAGATGGTCTACTACTCTCTCCAGGATTCCTCGGCGGCGGCACTCGTCTCCGAAGCGCTCGCCCGAGTCGGCCGGTGACCCCCCCTTTTTTGTCGAGTCATTCGCACATATGTACGAATAAGTACCCAATGACCAGGCCGGGGTCGGACCAGGAAGCCGCCGAGCCGGATCGCCCGCAGGATTCGTCGCGATCGCGCCAAAGAGCCGCGGGGGCGCGGGGGTTTCTACGGATGCTGATGGCCGTGATGCTCGCGCCGCCGCAGGAGGCAAATGGGCAGAGCTCGACGCTCTCGGGCGGCGTCGACGCCCGTTTCAGCCACGAGTCCGCCCCCACCAACAGCAACGTGGAGCTCGCGGGTCTCTTCCTCAACCTCCGAAAGGTCTGGAGCGACGATGCTGGGGATCGCTGGATCGGCGTCGGGCAGGTGGACTTCGACCACAACTTCCAGGACGTTCGGCCGTACCAGGTCTACCTCCAGTACAAGGGGCCGCTCGGCAAGTGGAACCTGCGCGCCGGACACTTCCTGCTCCCCTTCGGGCTCCTCGCGACCTACGACACCGAGCGGCTCGTGCTCCAGGGCCTGGAGGAAGCCAGCCTCGGCATCCGGAAGGACACGGGCATCCAGGCGCTCGGGCACTTCGGCCGTTGGGACTACGCCCTCGCCCTGACGCTGGGCGTAGGAGACCGGCGCCTCCTCCCGCTTGATAACAGCCGGCTGCTGACCGGCCGGCTTGCCTACGTCGGGGACGCAGGCCAAGTGGGACTCTCTGTGCTGGCGGGCCGGCTGTTGCCCGATGCCGGGGACGGAAGCCCGCGCGTACGCGACGAATGGCGGTTGGGCGCGGATGCCACGAAGTCTCTCGGCCGGCTCACCGTTCGCGCAGAGGCGCTGGGCGGCGCCACCGAGGGGCGGGCGGTCGGCGGCGGGATCGTGCTGGCCGACTACGCCCTCCGCCCGAGGCTCGAGCTAAACACGCGCGCGGCCTACTGGCGGGAGGAGAGTGAGCCGTACGCGGTCGGCATCGGACTCACATACCGGCCCTGGAGCCGGCTCTACCTGCGGGTGGCGGACAGCCAAGTGTTTGGCGAAAGGGACAGCAATGCCTTTACGGCGCAAGTCTACTTCGAGTTCAGCAGGGCGTTCTAGACGAGCTCTCCTCCTCCCGAGCTTCTTGCTCCTGGCCGCACCGCTGCGCGCCGACGTCTGCGTGTGGCGCGACCCGGAGCGGACGATGCAGCGGCTCTTCCCGCAGGCCCGCGACTACAAGACGGTCACCGTCAAGATGACCGACGAGAAAGCGGCCGCCATCGAGGAGGCCCTCGGGACGAGACTGGATGCGTCCGAGAAGAGCGAGTTCAACTTCTACGAGATCACCGGAGGACCAGGCAAGCCACGCCCGATCGGAACGGTCCTGGCTCTGGCCGGGAAGGGGCAGTACGGCGTCATCGAGGTCGTCGTCGGCCTCGATGGGGAGGGAACCATCGTCGGCGCGTACATCCAGCGCTCCCGCGAGAGGGTTACGAAGGCCATCCAGGCGCCGGAGTTCCTCAAGCAGTTCGAGGGCAAGGCCAAGGGGTACGCCTTCGAGGTTGGCAAGGACCTGAAACCCGCCTCCGCCGAGGCGGAGGCGGCCTCTCGGGTCGTCGCGTTCGTGGTCAAGAAGATGCTCGTGTTCAACGACGTGCTTCATGGTGGAGGTGTGAGATGACGAGAAACAGTGCTCTGTCGGTGCTCGCCGGGGTCGTCCTGGCGATCGGTTGTCAGACGGCGGCGGCGGGACAGCGGTATGGACAGGACATCGACCCGAAGGCGCCCAAGGTGACACTCGCCGAGCTGGTCGCCAAGCCCGACACGTACGAAGGCAAGGACGTCGTCGTCGAGGGGATCTTCGCCGGCAAGTGCGGCGACGGCGACTTCTACTTCAAGGACAAGCTCGAGATCATCGAGGCGGACCCGCCCAAGCCCGAGGTGAACCTCTTGAAGAAGGGGACCGCCATCCGCCTCTACGGCCTGGTCAAGATCCGCCGCGGCGCGGGCGACCCGTCGGTCCACATCGTCGGCAAGGGAGTCGAGGTCGTGAAGTGACGCTGTTTACGGTCAGCCTGAAGGAGCTCCTCCGGAGGCCGACGCGCACGGCCCTGACCATCGCCGGCGTGGCTCTGGCGGCGGCCACCCTCTTCAGCCTGCTCTCCTTCAACGTCGGATACCGGCGCTCTCTCCAGAAAGAGATGGCGGACTCCGGCATCCACATGTTCGTCTCCACCGAGGGCTGCCCGATGGAAGCGGCGTCGCTCGCGCTCCACGGCGGCGAGATCCCGAAGTTCCTGCCCGAGGAGCGCGTGCCCGCCATCCGCGCCGCCCCCGGCGTCCGCGCAGCCACCAGCATCCTCATCTTCTCGGTCCCCGGAGAAGGCCGGCGTCTCGATCTCTTCTATGGCGTCGACGACGAGTACCTGAAGTTGAAGCCGCATTGGAAGCTCAAGGGGAGCTGGTTCCGTGACGAGTCGTCGATCATCCTGGGCGCCGAGGCGGCCTTGGTGGAGAGGCGCGACATCGGCGAGAAGGTCTTCTTCCCCGAGGTCGACGCCGAGTTCACCGTCTCCGGCATCCTCGAGCGCACGGGCAGCGAGGACGACGGCATGTTCTTCATTCCCTTGAAGACCGCCCAGCGCGTGTTCAAGAAGGAGGGCAAGCTCACGGGGGTCGGCGTGAACTTGGCCGACGTCGAGAAGCTGGACCTCGTGAAGAGCGAGATCGAACGGCTCCCGGACGTCTACGTGGTCACCGCGCAGCAGATGATGGAGCAGATCCTCAAGCTCATCAGCTCCAGCAAGACGCTGATGTTCGCGGTCCTGGGCATCGCCCTCGCGATCACCGTGCTCGGTGTCATGAACACCGTCCTCATGTCGGTGATGGAGAAGGTCCGCGAGTTCGGGTACATGCGCTGCGTCGGCGCCTCCCCGGGCGACGTCTGCAGGATGGTCCTGACGGAGACCGTGGCTCTTTGCGCCGCGGGTGGCGCCCTCGGCGTGTCGATCGGCGCCGTGGGCTCTTCCCTGGCCGACAAGCTGATCCGGTCGGCGCTGCCGTATGCCCCGTCGGGAAGGATGGTCGTCCTCGACCCGAGCCTCTTGCTCATGACCCTCGCCCTGACCGTCGGGATGGGCGTGGTGGCGGGGTTGTACCCGAGCTGGAAGGCGTCCCACGCCTCGCCCATGGAGGCCATCCGCAATGAGTGACTTGATCCAGCTCGAGGAAGTCCGAAAGACCTATCGCCGCGGCAGCGAGACCGTCGCCGCCGTCAACGGCGTCACGCTCTCTGTTTCGGAGGGGGACTTCGTCGCGATTGTCGGTCCGTCCGGCTCGGGCAAGACGACGCTAATGCACCTCATCGGCTGTGTCGAGAGGCCGGACGCCGGCACCGTGCGCATCGAGGGGCAGGACGTCTCCCGGCTCGACGAGCGTCGACTTACGAAGATCCGGGCCCGCAAGGTCGGCTTCGTGTTCCAGCAGTTCTTCCTGCTGCCCACCCTCACGGCTCAGGAGAACGTGGAGCTTCCAACGCTCTTCGGGTCGAACGGATCTCAGGGCAAGCGGGCCGTAGAGCTGCTCGAGCGAGTCGGCCTGGCGGGACGCGCAAAGCACCTCCCGAGTCAGCTCTCCGGAGGAGAGATGCAGCGCGTGGCCATTGCCCGCGCCCTGGTCAACGGGCCGAGGGTTCTCCTGGCCGACGAACCGACCGGCAACCTCGACTCTCAGAACGCCGCGGTGGTCGTCGCCCTCTTCCGGGAGCTGCAGGCGAGCGGTCTCTCAGTTATCATGGTGACGCACAACGCAGAGCTGGCGCGCCACGCCCGCCGGATCGTCCCTATGAAGGATGGGCGAGTGGAGGGCTCTTTGGCACCTACCTTCTGACCGAGGTGCCTCCTGAGGTGCGCGACACCGGCGGGTTTAGCGGCAGAGCCGCCGCCGAGAACGTGCCGGCCAGGAGGTGACCGCAAGACATGGCTGGGGTCGAAGGCCGGCTCGCCCCCAAACGCGCGCGCCTCGTCTCGGAACGCTAGGCCTTCCGGTTCGGGATCTTCAGCTCCTGCCCGACCTTGATCTTGTCGGGGTCCGTGAGCTGGTCCTTGTTGAGATTGAAAATGTCCATGTAGGAGTTCGCGCTGCCGAGGAAGTCCTTGGCCAGCTTGGAGAGGGTGTCCCCCGCCTTCACGGTGTAGACGCCGTAGATGTCGGTGTTGGCGATCTTGATGTCCGCCGCGACCTCGTTCTCCCAGCCCTGGATGGTCTTGATCTTGTCCCAGAGGCGGTTCTTGTCGTAGCTGTACTTGGCAGTGCCCCACATCTTGATCTTGCCGCCTTCTTCCTTGGAGCCGCCGCCCGCCACACCCAGCTTCTCGCCAAAAGTGAGCACGTCCTGGTATTTCTGCTTGAGGTCCATGAGTCCTCCTCGATCGACGAACCTTAGTTCGCGTGACGCTTCCCGGTCAAGCTTCAGACGGGAGGGCCCGCGCCGCCCGGTAGAAAAGGTAGAGACCGAGCATCTGGACGACGTGGAAGAGGTCGTTGTGGTTGAAGAAGGGGTGGGGAGAGAGGCGCTCCGTCTGCGCCAGGGCCCCCACGAACGACACCAGAACCCCGAGCAGCAGCCAGGGAGCGAAGGGGCGGCGGCGCACCAGGGTGAAGAAGAGCCCGAGGCCCAGGAGGAGGAGCAACGTAAGGGCAATGTCCCCCATGACGAACCCGAAGTCGCGACCCCAGGCCAGGAGGAGGAAAACGACGAAGCGGGTGCCGAGCAGGAGAAGGACCACGACCCGAAAGTGCTTCGGCACGATCGCGACCACGATGCCGCCGAGGAGGAGGAGGTTGGCGAGGCCGATGCCGCCGTAGATGAAACGCCAGAGGCGCTGCCTCGTCTCGAGGTCGAGATGGGGAGCGAAGCCATGCACCGCTCCGCCCAGGAGGGCTGCCCCCGCGAGGCTAAAGAAGCTCGCGGCGACGAGGCGGAGTGAGAGGGCCGGCTTCTCCCGCAGGAGGCGGAATCCCAGGACGAGGGCGACGGCCGCCAGCACCCAGTCCGTGGCCACGGTCATGGGCTCGGCCAGCAGCAAAGGGACGCTCCTTACTGCAACTGGATGATCTTGCGGTCGAGGAGGCGGGCGAAGATGGAGAGCGCGTCCAGCTCGGGCATGGGACACAGCTTCAGGATCGAGCGCACGTCCCATTGGCCGTTGATGCGGGAAAGCACGAACCCCTCCTGGCTGTCGAACTGCTGCTGGGTGAGGGCGACCGACCCTATGAGCAGGACCGGTATCTTCTCCAGCGGAACCTGGCGGGCGATGCGCTCGCGCTTTCTGGCCTCCCCCACCGCGAGCAGGCCCTTCTTCGCCTCCTGGTTGAGGAAGTCGAGGGCGAGCACCGCCTCGTAGGCCTCGAGGGCGGCGTTGTAGCGGCCCTCCTTCATCCGCTTGTCGGCGCGCTCGAGCAGGGCCTGGATGGCGCCCACGGGATCGCTCCCGTCTCCCGGCCCCGTGGGATCCGCCGCCACGAGGGCCCCGATCTCGACGAGGCCCTCGAGCAAGAGCGCGGTCGTGAAGTCGCTGCGGCGCGTCTCCAGGGCGATCCCGGCCAAGGTCTTGCCGGCCGCCGCGAGGCCGAGGATGTTCCAGCCCCCGGGATCCTCGGTGCCGTGGGCATCCTTCATCACCTTGAAGGTGATGTCCGAGCTCGGGAACTTCTGCTTCAGCCGCTCCCACTCGAGGCGTCGGTGGTGGCCCTCCTCGAGCACGTAAGGAATCTCGATGTCGAGGCTGATGCGCGGGTCGGCCGGAATGTCCTCCTCGCGGAAATCAAACCGGCCGTCGGGCCAGAGGAAGAGCTCGTAGACGATGTGTTCGGCGTTCTGACGGAGCGTGCGCTTGAGCGCGTCCTCGCTCAGGAGGCCCTCGCCGATGAGGATCTGACCGAGGCGCTTGCCCTCCTTCTCCTGCTTCAGCAGGGCGTTGAAGAGCTGCTCTTCCTTGATGAGCCCCTCGCGCACCAGGGCCTGGCCGATGGTCTCGCGGGGGTCGTTGGAGAAGGAGGAGTGGAGCAACCCGGCCCGGAAGGTGAGGCGCTTCTCCGTGGACTTGCGCTTCAGCTCGAGGCGCCCCGTCTTCATCCGGCGCGCGATCCAGTCGAGGATGTCGGGGAGGGGAAGCGTCTTGAGCTCGCCCGCGAAGCTCACGAGAGGAGCCTCGGCGCGTCCGCCCTCGGGGCCGCACCCGTTGCCGTCCGGCGGCCCACCGCGCGCACCACGCTGTCGAGAAACGAGGTGGGCGACGCATCGCCGGAAACCAGGAGCCCCGCCTCCAGGCCCCTGAGCACGGCGAGGAGATCGCGATCTTTGGGCGCCTGTCGGCGCCCCGTCTCGTCCTCGGCCTCGAAGAGCGACCGCAGCTCGCGCACCAGGGCCTGGGCGCGAGCGTCGTCGGGGGCGTGCTCGTAGACGACGCCGTTCATCCGCGTCTCCGTAGTGCGGCGGAGGGCGGAGACTGCGGACGACATAAGGTGGTCGTCGAGGCCGCGATGCCGGGCCCGGAGCGCGGTCGTGCCCACGAGGGCCAGGAACAGGAGCTGGAGCTGCGGCTCGCTGAGGCCGTCCGTCATCGCGTAGAGGCGCCGCGCGTCGCGACGCTTCTCGGTCTCCCGGGCCCAGCCGGAGGCGCCGCCTTCCAGGTACGCGCAGTCCTCCGGGCAATCGATGAGCACGAGTCGCTTCGTCCCGCAGCACTGCGCGCAGATCGTCTCGCCCTTGGCGGGGCAGGCGCGCCGGCCCTTGCGCTGATCGCAGAGCGGGCACTTAACCAATCCGCACCATCTCCTTGAGCTCGGTCAGGATCTCGTCCGCGGTGCTGAAGCGGAGCTCGGGGCGCGGGTGAAGGCAGCGCAGGAGCAGCTTGTCGAGGGCCTCGGGAACACCGGGGGCGAGGGTGCTCGGGAGGGGAAGGCCGACGCCCTGCGGCTGCGCCTTCACGTGGGTGCCGGTGAGCAGGTGATACAGGATGGCGGCCATGGCGAAGAGGTCCCCCCCCACGTCGAGCTGCCCTTCGGGGGCGCGATAGTCCTGTTCGGACCGCTGGCCGTGGGCGAGCCGCCCCAGGCCGAGGTCGGCGACCTTCACCACCCCGTTCGTGACCATGATGTTCGAGGGTTGCAGCGAGCCGTGCACGAGCCCCTTGCCGTGGACGAAGGAGAGGGTCTGCGCCAGCACCCGGCCCAGGCCGTGAACCTGGGCGAACGGCATGCGCCGGCCGACCTTCAGGGCTTCGGCGAAGTTCTTCCCCGCAACGAGCTCGGTGACGAGGCAGCGCTGCCCGGAGAGGTCCACGAGCCCGAGGACCTTCACGAGGTTCGGGTGGGAGAGCTGGGAGGCGGCCTTCAGGTCCGCCACCACCGCGGCCAGGACACCCTCGCGCTGCAGGAGGGCCGCTGGGAAGATGCGCAGGGCCACGCCCCGGCCGTCGATCTGGTCCTCACCGCGGTAGAGGATGCCCAGGGGGCCACGACCGATTTCCTCGCGGGGCACGAAGCGCGGCCCCTTGGGGGCCGCGGGACCGGCGGGCGCGGCGGGTGAGGGGGCAGGCAAAGGCGCCGCGACGGGCACCGGGGGCGGGGCCGGGATTGCGGTCGGAGCGGCAACGGCCGGCGCCGGAGCCGGCGGCGGCCCCAAAGTCGCCGCCAGGGGATGGCTGACGATGGGCAGGGAGGCGGTCACCACCCCGCGCAGGTGGGAGGCCCGCTTCTCCACGTCACGGAAGGACAGGTCTTCGGACCGGATCTTCTCGTAGATGCTGAGCGCCTCGCGCGCGTGGCCGTGGGCCTCGTGGGCCAGGCCCAGCCAGTAGTAGAGGTCGAGGTTGCCGGGTCCCACCTCCTGGTTGCCGATCGCCTTCTGCACGCGCTCGAGGGCGAGGGCCGGCATGCGCGCCTCGATGAAGAGCCGGGCCAGGAGCTCGGTGGCGGCCCGGTAGTTGTCGTCGGTGGGGCCGACCCGCTGGAGGAGGGCGATGGCCTTCTCGCGCTCGCCCGCGCGCGCGGCCGCCTCGCCGCTCTTGAAGGTCTGGCCCGCGCGGTTGTAGAGCTCGGCGGCCTTGGCCTCGTGGCCGGCCTCCTCGTAGAGCTTGGCCGCGGTCTCGTACTCGGCGCCCTTCTCGTAGGCGGCGGCGGCTCGGTCCTTGAGACCCGCCCGCACGTAGACGCCCCCCGCGGCGGCCCAGCTCTCCCCCGCCTCGAAGGCCTTGGCGGCCTCCGCCAGCTGACCCACCGACTCGAAGAGCTCGGCGGCGCGCAGGAAGTCGCGCCCGGTGACGAAGTGGGACGCAGCCTCCGCTCGCCGGTCTGCCTTGAAGGCCACCTCTCCGCGGAGAAGGGCGGCGTTCACGGTGTCGCCTCCCTGCTCGAAGGCACGGGCCGCCGATTCGCTGTCCTCGGCGCGCATGTAGAGCTCGCCCGCCTTCTTGAACTGGCCCAGCTTCTCGAGCACACCCCCGGCTTCCTTGAAGTAGCCCCCCTTGTTGTAGGCCTGGAAGGCCCGGTCGAGCTTGCCCGCCTTCTCGAAGAGCCGCCCCGCGGAAAGCGCGCTCTTCTGGTCGGTGGAGGGGGCCGTCTGCGAGTAGGTGGTGGAGAACGAGACGTTTTCCATGAAGTGCTTCTCGTGGGCCTCGGCCGCCCTGAGGAAGTCACCCTGCTTCTCGAAGGCTTCCGCGGCGCGAAGGGGATAGCCGCTCTTCATGTAGAGGTCGGCGGCCTTGTCCCACTGCCCGGCCACCCCGAAGAGCCGTGCCGCCTCGAGGTTGTTGCCCTTCTCGCCGAAGAGGGCGGCCGCCTTGGCCGGCTTGCCCGCGTTCACGAAAAGCTGGGCCGCCTTCTTGTAGTCGCCTGCGTTGAGGTAGAGCTCGGCCGCGCGCTCCGCCCGGCCCAGGCGCTCGAAGGTGGCGGCGGCGGCCCAGTATTCCTGTCCCTCCAGGTAGGCCTCGGCGGCCTCCTGGGGACGGCCCAGGT